>PVBE010012316.1_pt1 | contig 22808 bp, 19 predicted proteins | sample 1631181 | NCBI WGS metagenome assembly PVBE01 (sample SAMN08397723, study PRJNA350692) | Marine metagenome, whole genome shotgun sequencing project. | isolation source: water | place: Pacific Ocean | collected 2012-04 | reverse complement strand
TGGCTCTCACAATACGCAGTGATTTGTCGTGACGAACGCACAACATCTAGAGAACATGGCACAACGCGAACCCTCTGGTCGCCAATGTGGAAATGCGGAGAATATCGAAAATCCCGAAGACATGCTGGCTGATTTTCATGCTCAAGCGTCGTGCACATAAAAAGCTACCGCCCCCACAAGGGAGGCGGTAGCACAAAGACGGTGGGCTGCTTCAACGGCTGGCCCGTCGACTGGCCGTTAGCGGCACAGCCCTCCAATACAGTCTTGCTTCACGAGACCACCTCCTTTCAAACGAGTACCCCGGCCGTCACGACCACTGCAAGATCGTCGCCAGGCTCTTCCTTCTCCGGCCGTCACCAGAGACTTACCCATAATGGTAGTCACTGTTCCTCGATTTGGGGGATCCCAAAAGCTTGAACGTAGAAAGGCAAGGCATCTATAGTGCCGTGAGTCATAGCTTTTTTTCCGAAATACAGACCAATGATTCCTGCCGATTTTCTCCCGACCCCGTACCGACACGAAGAAAAATCTCACCATCTGAAAAGGCGGGGCTTGCATAGCAGTCATCGCCGATTCGGTTCTGAGCAATGAGTTTGTATTCGTCAGGCGTTGCCTCAAAAACAAATGTCTCACCACTCAAGTTCGATACATACAGCAACCCATTACACAAAACTGGGGACGCGCTGAAATTTCCACCAAGCCTCTGTCGCCAACAGACATCACCTGTCTTGGCATTCCAGCAGTACGCCACACCATTATCACTTGCCGCAAAAAGACTCCCTTCTGACACAAGCATGGATGGCTCATAGATCTTGGTGCTATCTGACCAAATCTTTTCTCCCGTTGACGACAGACACACTGTTTCTGTTTCTGGATACCCGCCACTTGCATAAATACAAGTACCATCTGTGACCACAGTGCCACACGTTGCCTCTGCAATACATGGAGTCCGCCAGTACTCTTTACCCGTTAGAGGGTCATAACTGGTTACGGCACCACAACCACTGATAAGGAGCTGATCGCGCCCATCAACATTAGCAATTGTTGGACTCGAATAACTACTCGTATCGCCACGTATGATTCTCCATATAATCTTTCCGGTCTTTGCGTCGAGTGCTGCTATAAAGCCAACCCCCCAATTGTCAGCAGCAACAATAATGGATGAGCCATAGAGGATGGGAGACGGGGCATACCCAAACTTTGAGGTAAATCCGCCAACCTCATGTTGCCATATCTCACTTCCATCAAGACTGATTGCTGAGGCCAGAATGTTACCCGAGTTTAAGAACGTGGCATATAAGTTACGGCCGTCACTCGCGAGCGTACCGTTTGCATTTGTTCCTTTTTTATGAACTTGCTTTGCTGGAGGAAAACCACCCTGATGCACAGTCTTACTCCATAGTAATTTCCCATTCGTTCGATCATACGCAAAGACATTTTGTGACTCTTCTGTATTATTTGCTGACGCTAGATATACAACGTTCCGGATAACGATAGGTGAACTATGACCGCGCCCAGGAATCGGTGACTGCCAGCGAATGTTGAAACCGGCATCCCATTTCGTTGGTATCTCCTGATCTCTGGCAATACCCGTATGGTCTCGCCCCCGCCAGGATGGCCAATCTTCATCAAGCAGCGCATGCTCTATTGGGGTAATTGATATACCACTTTGCGAAATATCAATTGGACTCACGGCCTGGCTTTGTTGACAACCCGCACTGGAAAAACTGAAGACGACACACAAAAAAATTAGTCTATTCATTGTGAAGAACTCTACGATTGACGACTCCGACAGAAGGCTCACAGCACATCTCAAAAAAAGAGCACCTGCTTTGCTCCAACCACGCATTGACCAGACCCCCACTATTTCAATGAATTGAGGTTGTGGTGACAAGGCACTTGATCAGGCTATCCTTTAATAAATACATCTTGAAACCTCGTCAGGGCACCTCACTCGGCTCGCTGGATGTCGAGAAGAACCCTTCCGCATCTTCAAACCGACTCAGAATCATTTCCAAACGTTGCCGACGCCCTGGCGCAATCTTATCAAGTGGGCTCACTTGATTTTCTTGTCGTGGATCTTTTGTCAGGTCATGAAAATTTCCATTGCTGTCAAGAATGTGTTGCCAATCACGCACCATGCGACATCTGTCAAGCTGGGAAAAAATCCAACTCCTCTTTTGAAACGGGTCCTCGCTGCCTTTCAGACTGGGGATAAATGAGCGGCCATCTCTTTGTGGAGTTTGTGGTGGAGAAACGTTCGCTACTTCAAGAATGGTTGGAAAGATATCCGTGAAATCGACAAGATCCTTTGTAGTCCGTTCACCATGTGTGAGAAATGGAGCACGAACAATAAATGGCACATGCACACCATAATCAGTTTCACATCCCTTTCCCTTGAGGGCAGGTTCACCATGAAGGGCTCCAGCCACCGCAGAGCCATTGTCGCCTGTGAAAATAATAAGTGTATTTTTTCGAAGTCCCGCTTCATCAACAGTCCTAATCAGGCGGCCAACGAGTTGATCCATATAGGTAATATTGCCAGCGTACAGCTCATACTCTGACTCCAGGTTGCTACCCTTATTAAGCGGAGTCGTGGAGTGTGGACCATGAGCGAGTAACATGGGGTAATAAATGAAAAATGGACTACTTCTCTTTCTTTGAACAAACTCAATCAAGAAGGAATTGATGCTATCTGGACTGTATGGAACACTTTCACGCTTACCGTTTGTCATGAGCGTGCCGCCCCAATATCGCTCGTTGGATTCAGGCTGACTGCCTCCGGTTCCCGTCCACACACAATGTTCATCAAACCCAAGATCCCGGAGCGAGTGTGGCTGATCTCCCAACTGGCTCATTTGCCACTTCCCACCAATGACCGTGGCATAGCCAGCGTCTTGCAAGAGCTTGGGAAAGGCAACCACTTTTGTCCAACGAAGACCTTCACCATCAGCGTGCGGCTGGTTGTCTGGCTGAGTCAATCCATACCGAAAAGGATACTGGCCAGTAAGAAGCGTGACCCGACTGAGCATCCCATGCGGAGTACTCCATGCCGTTTCATATCGAACGCCTTCCATTGATAGCTTATCAATACTTGGCGTATGGTGAGGTGATCCATAACACCCCACCCAGTCACGCCCCACATCATCAGCAAGAATGAGAATGATATTCGGAGGCTCAGCCGACAACACTGTTGTCGCAATGACACACACTGATAACACTGAAAAAATATTTATCATTTTGTGTGAAAGGCCTCACTCTCAGTAATCATGTGAATGAGTTCACGAAATCCAAAATCTTTTTTCTTCAGAGATGTAATTATTTCTTCAACGTCATCGTGATCAGTAAAACTCAATCGACGACCCATTGCATAAATGAAAAGTTTTTCTGTAAGGCATCGAGCAAACTGCTCTGGGCGATGAAGAAGATAATCTTTTATGCCGCGCACGCCTGATACCTTGGTACCATCTGGCAATTCACTTACTTCGTTGATGAGTGACTTCTTCGAATAGCGATCTCTCCATGCGCCAACATGGTCATACTTTTCCATCGATAGCCCAAGCGGATCGATCTTGCGGTGACACTCATAGCATGTTGGATTACTCCGGTGCTTTTCCATCAGTTCACGAATCGTCACAACACCCCGTGTGTCAGGCTCTATGGGTTCGATATCAGGGGGTGGCGGACTTGGTGGTGTTCCGAAAAGATTCTCGAGTACCCATACACCTCTCACAACAGGCTGGGTCTCAATCCCATTTGATGTCGCAGTCAAAATACTGCCGTGCCCCAGCAGACCACCTCGGTGAGCATCTGCTCCAAGAGAAACCTTCTGAAATATATCTTGGCTGACACCAGAAATACCATAATGCCTCGCGAGTTGAGGATTCAGAAAGGTGTAGTCTGAATCAATAAATTCCAGAATGCTTCGATTGTTGTGAAGCACGTAATCAAAAAAGAGATGCGTCTCTTTTCGCATCGCTTCTTCAAGATCATCATCATAGTACGACCGGTTTTTTTCTGGGTCAGGAGGCATATCACCCAGTTTTCGAAGGCGCAACCATTGACCCGTAAAATTTTGCGTAAATGCAGCTGACTTTGAATCTGAGAGCATCCGGCTCACGTGACCTCTTAGCACATCTGGATCAAATAAACGTTGTGCGTCAGCATCTGCGCGCAACTTCTGATCCGGCATGGAACTCCAAAGAAAATAAGACAGCCGAGCTGCCAATTCATGATGCGTCACCCGTCGGCTAGCACCCTTCCCTGGATCCAACTCAGCGAGGTAGAGGAAATGTGGCGATGTTAGAATTGCTCTCACACCATATTTGGCCGCACCCCAGATATCACCATGATTCTCGAAATACGTATGGGCCAGACCAAGATAGGGAACGAGTTCCGTTTCTTGCACTGGTCGACGAAAGGCTTCCGATGCAACACGCACGAGACATGCATCAAGATACTCTTTGTCGTATTGACCATTTGTGGGCTCAGGAAAAAAACGGGCAAATCCGGGAGGTGGCCATTGATCGTAGAACGGTCCTTCGATCTCAATCGAATGCACATGAAGTTCTGGTCCTGACCCAACATACATCTCAGGAGGATTACGAATTGGATAAAGAGCGTCCTTGTTATATTTGGGGAGGACCTTCCGCAGAATTCGCTTAAAGGAGCCCGCTGGACCATTCGCCCAATGGAGATGAAACGTAAAGCCTTTTTCGAGCCAGACTCTATGCTCAATCTCGAGGACCTCGTCATCAGGAATTTCGTATTCTCCGATGATTCGATGGGCTGTCGCGCCCAGTTCACGTGAATCAATAGAAATTGATAAACGCATTGGCTCATCAGATTGATATCGAAGATCTTCATCCTTGTAACGAGATTTTCGCCTCACCGCCTTAGCCGAGCAGCGGATAACATACTCTCCATCAACAGGAACTCCTCTTTTTTTGTCGAGTAAAGGCACGCCCAGTGGCTGACGGAATTTTATATACATTCGCCCTGCCTCTCTTCGGTCATCCTTATCCGCAGAACCATAACCAAGAGGATTCTTTTGGTGGCTGGCTCCAACGTGATAGCGAATCATCTCCGGCCGGTCGCCTGGAACAATTGCTTTATTGACAACCTTGCGAGCCGCCTGAAGGTAATTCCGCAGGAGATAATCAGATGCCACAAGTCCTTCGCCAACGTTGTCAAAACCTTCTGTTGCATCGTCCTCCGGAAATGTTGTTGTGGGATCAAAGTCAACCATCTTCAGTTGAAAGAGATCACGGATGGTATTTCGATACTCAGATCGATTAAGACGACGCATGACAACTTTCCCAGAATCATCCCGCGCCTCGGCTCGAGCCTTAGCTAACGAAGCTGTGAGCAACGCCACAACTTGCCGCACTTCCTCATCGGACGGCTGCAACTCCTCTTCGGGAGGCATCGAAGACAAATTCAGTTGATCGAGTATTTCTTGAAGTGATTCCAGTTCGTTCAGTTTATTAGAATCGCTTGTCAATGCATCAAAACGTCGGTCACCTTGTTGCTTCTGCTTTCCGTGACAACGAAGACAATAGTCATGCAAAAATGACCGAAAACTGGCATCATCATACGGTGAGGCAATCGCCAGACTTGAACCAGCACCAACAACAATTAAGACGACAAAACGAATCATGTAAGTAAATGGTTGAGGTTTGATGAACTTGTCGCGAATGCATCCTGCTGGACCCCTAATTGCTGCAGAATGGTCACAAAAAGATCTGACAGCGGACGTCCATCTCGCCCCTGGCGATCAAAGCGATGGTGACTGCCTCCACGGAATCCACCCCCTGCAACCATAACCGGAAGATTGCGACTGGAATGCGAACTTGCATTGCCCATTCCACTACCAAACAGGACCACCGTTGAATCCAGTAAGGATTGTCCATCACGGTCTTGAGTGTCTCGTAGTTTTGTGAGGAATCGTGAAAACTGCTCAGCATAAAAACGTTCAATGATCGCAAGTTCTTTAAGCAGTTCAGGCCGCTTTCCATGATGCGTCAGTGAGTGATAGCCCAGAGTGATACCGTCAAACGGAAACAAACGATTCCCCCCTGGATGTCCGTACGTAATAACGTTCGTAGAATTCGTTTGTAGTGCGAGCACCATCAGGTCATACATCACAGAGGTATTATATGGATATGCAAGATCTACCAAGACATCGCTATCATCGTCACCACGAATGACTGTATCACTGACCTTTGGTTTGTTGACATCAAGCCAATCTGCCTTGCGCTTTAACTTGCGTTCAACCTCACGAACAGCCGTGAGAAACTGATCCAGTTTGCCTCTATCGGCTTTCGCTAACTTTAATCCCAAGCCCTTTGCATCTTCATATACGACATCAAGAATGCTGGCATCTTCCTCAAGATATTGGCGAGTCTGCTCCTTCAGTTTGGGGCTGTCGCTCAAGAACAACTTCATGAAAACTTTTGTAGGATCAGCCTCTGTTGGCAACTTGACGCCCGCCGGCGACCACGACACACCACTGCCCCCGAGGAGTACGGTAGGGAATCGAGTGGACTGTCCTATTTTCTCACCAAGAAACTGGTCCAGCGTTTGCAAACGTTGCGGCTGATCCTTGGCCTTACCAACATCAACACCATTGAGAAATGTATTTGAACAACCGTGACCACCACCAACACCAGGGTGATCCAGATTTGTAAAAACAGTGAGATACTCTCGATGAGGAACTAACGATTGCAAGAGTGATGGGAATTCAAAATTCTGGCCAGTTTCACGAGGAAAAAAACCTCCAGGATTCATCCCATACGTTGGCGAGACACAAACAAAACGTCTTGCTTTCGACAAGGCGACTGTCGAAGCATCAGAACGCAAGGAGTCAAACATCGGCAATGCAAGTGAAACCCCAAGCCCACGAAGAAAATGACGCCGGATGATTGCTTTCTTCATCTGTTATTCCTCAGACACGAAGATAATTCCTTACTAAGGAAGTCATCACCAAAATGGCTTCACTAGAGAACCAAGTATACGCCATACAGGAGATAAAAACGGAATGGCATGAACTTAAACCTAAAAGCCAGTGCGTTGAGTACTTTTCCACAAAAACGTGTCGGGAAAGAAAAAAATGATCTACAGCGGGCGACCGGGTTCGAACCGGCGACAACCAGCTTGGGAAGCTAGTGCTCTACCAACTGAGCTACGCCCGCAGCGAACAATAGTGTAACACAAGGGTTTCTCACAATTTCAACCAAAAACGTTAACGGCACAATGATCTCATCGCAATGGATGACCGGTCGATACGTGACAGGTTTGACCCCTTCATTGTACGATGGCAACGCAGGTTGCAGGAGAGAGAAGAATCATGGATGCCCACAATCAAGACAACACAAACCAAAGGCCTCGTTGGATGACAGGGCGGGCCAAGGTTTTCATCGCAGGTGTTCTGCTTGTCATGCTTTGCCTCATGGCAGCCATCCCCTGGTACCTATCCTCACCGAGGATGATGACTCGCATTACAAAACGTTTGTTGCCTGAGCTACAAGCATCGGTAACATTTGAGCGGGTTCGTGTCGGTTGGTTTGGTCCCATTCAGCTTGATGGCATTGCAGTCAAGCCAAATGATGGGACTGATGCACCGCTGCTCATGTCACGCTTGGAAGTGAGCAGTGGATTTGGTTCTATTCTTTGTTCAGGAGGAAACCTTGGCCAGCTTCGTATTGAGGGCCTCAAGATTGACGTCACTTTTGACAAAAACCGAAATTCAAATCTAAAGAATCTTTTTTTGAAGGAGGCTACTCCTGTCGCAACGGATCCGCCCCACAGCAAACCGCGACGTAGCATCATTCGCATGCAGGTAGTTGTCGATGATGCACAGATACAAATTCGTGGTCCATGGGCCAATGATCCGTGGACAAGTGATCCCATCGATATTCGAGCAACACTTGGCCCTGCTGACAGCGGACCATACAGCCAATGGAGCGTAGCACCTGTACAACTTCTCAATCACGCGAAACTCAAGCCAAGTGTCGCCTCCGGTGTCTTGGCATATATTGCACCGATTCTCGCTGATGCCACTCGTACAGGTGGCGAGTTTTCACTACGGATCAACGGAGCCACGATTCCTGTTGGTGATCCAGCCGAAGGCACACTTGCTGGAGTATTGGCCATGCACACCGTCGAGATTGGTCCTGGCCCCTTGGCTGTCAAAACACTTCAAGAACTACCACTTGGACTGCCGCCACCACCGGTCATACAGATAGCTGACAATGCCAATGTCGACTTTCGTCTTGGTGATCGCCGTATTTGGCATACCGGTCTTGAATTTGGAATCCCTCTCAAAAAGCCAGGCATGCGTTTAGATATTCATTCGAGTGGGTCTGTTGGACTTGATGATGATTCGCTTGACTTGAAACTCGAACTTCCAATTCCGGCAGAATTACCACAGGATCGACCAGTTATTGCGTCACTTGCTGGAAGAAAGATTTCTATTGGTGTGGGTGGAACGCTTCTTGAACCAAAACTGCAGTTCGATGGCAGCCTTCGGGACACGGCAACCGCTGCACTTTTGGAGGTCATCGAAAGGCTGCGACGCCCGGGTTCAACGTCGCAGAGAAATGATGCAACGGTTCTGCCCCACGGGACACCTCCCGTCGATAAAAACGCCCGTGCTCCAAAAAACGATACTATGGAAGCAGACCCGTCGTCAGATGCCAACAAGCAACCACCGTCCCTTGTTGAAAGCCTGAAATCAACATTGCCAGCGGAGGTCTCTGACGATCCCACTGCAGATGCAGTCATTGATCTGGTTGGCGATGTGTTGAAAGAGGTAGCGAAACGACGAGCTGAGAAACGTGCGGCGGAAGCTCAAGATGGAAAGATTGACCAGCCTCGTGGACTCTTTGGCAGACGACCAAAACCTGCCCCCGTCGTTGAAAAAGATGAGAAATAAAGTTTTTTGCGTGTCATAAAGCAACGCCAGCAGAATGATATAAGAAAAAAACCGGACTTCCTGTTGAGGAAGCCCGGTCTTTTTGCATGATCTCCAGCCATGTACATCAGGGCTGACCTGACACAGCTGAATGTCTAAAGAATAATTAGGCGGCCTTTTCCTTCTTCTTATTCTTCTTCTTTGGAGCTGCTGGAGCTTCTGGTGCAGCTTCAGTTGGAGTACCTTCCTCGATGACTGCGTCACCTGAGCAATCACCACCGGCACAACCACTCTCGCAACTTGAGCAACTCTCGCAAGCGGCTGCCTGACCATGGCATCGTTGACGACGATGGCAAAGACCACGTCGATTGCAACGATGAACTCGGCCATGACAGCGAGTACGACCGTGACAGCCATGATGGCCAGCAACAGCAGATGAATCAGCTCCAGTAAGAGCAATCGCAACTACTGCAAAAAACAGTGCACATGCAATTCCAAGAAAACGCTTCATTATAAACCTCCAGAAAATAGACTAAACGCGATCGCGTCCAAGCAGCCGTCACATCGTGAACTCGATTCGAGACGGCCACCGAACCGCAGAGTCTGAACGATCACTTGATCGAATCAGCAACGCCCAGCTATTTCCCTTCGAACAACCGGCAGCACTGCCCTGCAAGAGCTGCAGGCTGGCGAAGATAAATCGTCTGGGCAATCTAGGCAAAAAGCCTACTTGGTGACTTCTTCGTGTCAAGAAAAATAGGCAATCTACGCCGTTTGCGCAAAAAGAGCTGTGTTCTTTGTGATTAAAGCCGTTTTTTTGTTACTCGAGGGTCGTTGGTGGCGAATCTCCTCGAGCTGTCCGCTGTTGTGCACCATTTTGATTTGGTGCCGTTCCAGACTGCGTCGTCGATGCCAGTTTGAGTCTTCTTTGGAGTTCGGCGGCAACAAGTTGCTGCTTGGTAAGCATGTCCTCCGGATCCTCGAAATTGAGAAGAAGCGGTGGCATGTCATCAAAGACTCGCATTGCCATTCCCACTACCCGCCACCCTTCTGGATCAAGACGAACCACCCAAACCACGTTATCAGTCGTCGTAAAGCCATCTGTATCCGTGTCTGTCCACGTTGTCGCAACGTGAACCAGATCTTCTGAATCCCCAACTAATTCACATTCTCGGATTGAGTACGTTGCAGAGGCAGGAACAGGAGGGGCTACAGAAATCCCCATTTCTTTTGTTTTGGCTGCAGCAATTTTTGTCAGCATTCCTCTAGCAGCACCGTCATCTCCTCGCTTAACTGCATCAAGAAAAGCGGCGACAGCTGCTTTTGCTGGCTCAACAGATGTTGATGACACTGGAGCTGGATTTGAACCCCCAGAGCATCCAGCTGAGGTGATCATTGCAAACCCCATCACAATCGAAAAAAGTGTTATTCCTGAACACCCCAATAACCGTCGAGAGATGGGACGACTACTCATGATTCATCCTCTAACTAGTGTTTGATTTGAAGTGAAAAGACGTGATCGTTCATACATGTCTTCACACCCGTTAACGACAGTGACTCCGTGCACAAAAGAATTCCATACAACGCGGTTTGGAAACACTCCCATGCATTTCTGGGAGAGTGACGGGCTATCAAACACCGGTCAAGCCGAAAAAGATGAGACTGACTTCGCTGTCTGCTTGTTGCAGGGTAAGATTAAAAGCATGGTTCGATCACATCCGCGAAAGCCACTGTTACTCTGGGGCATTTTACTGCTTGCCCTTTTTACCTCGCAGACAAGAGAGGCGAAGCCCCAGTTTGGAAGTCCACGACGACCATCCGTACACAAACGAGCAAAACCCCCCACATCTTGGGCGCCGGGAGTTGAGAATCAGTTTTTTTCTGACGCTTTTGCTGAACTCGAGGGCCCTCGGCCCGACTTTTCCGCCCTGTCGAACGAGAATGCGTCGATGCCTGAATCGGGGGTGCCGGCGAGTACAAATGGGTCATCTGTGTCATGGTCCTCCCTCATTTCCCCAGAGGTCCTGGCCGATGAAATCAAGTCAAAGAAACTTGAAATCGACAAGATTGTGAGGCAAAAGCGCGAGTTTATTGGAGGAGGGTACCGTGACGCGAGAAAAGCATTTTCATCGATCGCCGCTGCCTTCGGAGTTATTTCAGTTTACAACGGCGATGTTCGATGGAAGGATTACGCACCAAGAGCGCGTGACCGGTTTGCAGGTGCTGCAACCGAGTGTAGTCAAGGAAATGATGCGAGTTTTGCAGTCGCCACTCAGGCTGCTGAAGACCTTCAGACCCTTATTAATGGAAGTCGCCTTGAAGGACCAGTGGCAAAGGAAATTCTCTGGCAGAGAATTGCAGCGTTCCAACCTCTCATGTCAAGACTTGAACAGGCCGAAAAAGGGTTGGCAGAAGTGTCTGCCTCTGAGTCAGCATTCAAGGAAGAACCGGAAAGGCTTCTACACGAATCTGAAATCGTAGCAATGATTGGCGAATTCATTCAACAACCTGAGTTTGAGTACTTTGATGATGAATCGTATTTGGAGTATGCCGCTGCCATGCGAGACGCAGCTGTCCAGGTAGCTACGGCGACTCGTGAGGGAGACTTTGCAGCGGCCCAAAAGGCAGTCTCTGCTGTACGCAAGTCATGCAGTGATTGTCATGGAGACTATCGATAGACAATCTCCCCACACAGTTATCTTGATGTTGGAACCTTTCTTCGTTCAAGTGACATCATCTCGGCAATGCCTGCTTCAACAAGTTCCTGCCCTCTTACATAACGATGGGTTTTTGCCCATGTATCAATCTTTGAAAACGGTACTCCAAAAAGTTCTGCAAGGAGATGGTCCATTTCCTGCTCAAGATCTGAAAAGTGTCGAGACCATTCAGCTGCTTCATTAATGCCAATATGCTCTTCACTTTGCCATTTCATGGGATGAAAAAGCAGGACACTGTAGGGCGTAACAAACCGCTTCACACAGGTTGCAAAGGGCTACAGTGCTGCTGAAGAACACTCTCCAGTCACAATGCCCGTAGCACGAATACCGCGTATTTTGATCAGCGTCGCAATGGACATTGCAGCATACGGGCTTCCGCCAGGTGAATCGAAATAAATCGTGCACTCACCACCCTGATCAACCCCAAGAATTCGCTCCGTCAAGTCATCCTCACGGTCTGTGAGATCACCGACTAAGGCAATCTCCACAAGTTCCGGATCTTCCTGATCCTTTTGCTGAGCATTTTTTTGTTCTTTGGTAGATCGCGTCATAGGTTTGTGCCTTCTCATCAACAACCGAGAAATCGGCATCGTAAGTCCCTTTTCGCCCATTGTCCACGAAAAAGAATGTGACTCGTGGCACGAACTCGGTAATACCCAGCAGACGACTCCTGCCTATGGTAAAGTTTGTTTTGTCTCAAGAACCATTCTCAGAGGGAAAATCACCGATGCGATTTTTGACGTTTGCACTTCTAGCTGCCTTTTCTTTTATTCATATCACATGTGCTGCCGAGCAAACCTCATTTACCATAGCCGATGGTAGTTTCTCGCTTGCCGCTCCTGAAGCTTGGCAACAGGTTCAGCCGCGATCCAGAATAGTTGAAACAGAATTTCAAATTCCTGGTGACGGTGATGCCAAACCTGGACGTCTTACCGTGATGGGTGCTGGTGGGACGGTGTCAGCAAATATCGATAGATGGCGTGGTCAGTTCACGCAGCCGGACGGCAGTGACACCAAAGATAAGACCTCTGTCAAGTCAATCAAGATGGCTGGTTGCTCAATTACCCTTGTGGACATTCCTGGAACATATCGTGATATGCCAGGCGGTCCATTTGCTGGAGGCCAAGCAATCCAACGCCCCAACTATCGAATGTTAGCAGCTATCATTGAAACACCTGAGTCTGGCAATTACTTCTTGAAGTTTTACGGACCGGCAGCAACTGTTTCAAAACATGCTGCAGGCTTCCAAAAAATGATTGAAGGCCTCGTCCCTGCAACAAAGTGAGAGAATGAAGGTTCAAGAGTTTTTAGAGCACCACGGTATCGCAGGAAATCCTTTTGCTGAGGAAGATGCGCAGAATGACACAGTGTTCAAGCGAACGTGTCTTGAAACAACATTTCATCCATCGTGGGACAAGATTTTTGGAGATGCTGCGGAACCGAGTACCTCTATCGTTTTTGGTGAAAAAGGTGCCGGTAAGACAGCCCTGAAACTACAAATGCAGAGGCAGTACGAGAACCATAATGCAGAGACACGTGATTCTCGCACGTTCGTGGTCTTATATGATGATTTCAATCCTTTTCTTGATAAGTTTGTTAGTCGAGTTGGACCATCACGCCCTGTAGAAAAGGTTTTGTCGCAATGGAAACTCTGGGACCACATGGATGCCATTTTGGCTCTGAGCGTCTCGCAACTTTCTCAGGAAATCATTGAGGGAGGACGTTCTGCTCACCACCTTCCACCATCAAAAGCAAGGGATATGGCTGTGCTCGCAGCCTTATACGATCAGTCAACAACTGCGACCTTTCCAGCTCGGTGGAAAGTCACTCGGCGTCGAGTTCGATACCATGCCTGGAGGGGTCTGTGGCCCTTTCTTTTGGGCGTTGCTGCAACCGTCTCTCTCGTTGCTGCTATTGGCGTTTCTCTGACACAAGGTTCTACCGATTGGACAGGCAGTTATTGGCCATGGTGTGCCCTTGTGGCTGCCTGGATGCCGTGGGGATGGAAGCGTATTCGTAGTTGGTGGAAGGCATGGCGAATTGTTTCCAGCATGCGAACGGGCAATCGTACTATCAGCCAGTTGACGCGAGCACTTGCCCGTATTCCTGACGTGGATCTGGCTGGACAACCACTACCTCTTTCTGCTCGCAGCGATGATCGATACGAACTACTTGAAAAACTGCAGGGTGTGCTCACTGCTTTTGGGTATACGAGTATTGTTGTCATCGTTGACCGACTTGACGAGCCACATCTCATCAATGGTTCAGCCGAGCGAATGCGACAAGTTCTCTGGCCCATGCTTGATAACAAGTTCCTGAAGTCAACAGGCCTTGGATTCAAGCTGCTTCTACCCGTTGAACTATATCGATTTATTGAACGGGAAAACGAACAATTTAATCAGCGAGCCCGGCTCGACAAGCAAAATCTTGTACCTTCTCTGGAATGGTCTGGTGAAACGCTTTATGACATTGCCTCACAGCGAGTAAAAGCAGCAAGCGTTGGAACGCCACCAGCCACACTGTCGCAACTTTTTGAACCTGAGGTTGATCAACGTCGACTACTTGATGGCCTGAGAAGTGTTCGTGTCCCCCGTCATTTATTTAAGTTTCTCTACCGACTGCTTGTTGCCCACTGCCATGCTCATACCAATGAGCAGCCGGTGTACACAATTCCTCTTGAACGATTTGACACAGTCCTCGCCGTCTATCGTCGTGATCAAGAAGCATTCGATCGTGGCCTTGCTCCTCGTTAGTATCGCCTGACTGTGTGACACTTCCTTTTTTTTGGTGTGACAGTGGACGCGGACATTCACTCAATCGTTATTGGTCGTGATGCAATGGCCTGCCGATTTGAAATTGTGTTCAATGCAGGCGAACATTCTCAAGACACGGAGTCGGCAATCCTCGCTCTCGATACAGTCGATGAGATCGAGAGCAAAATCTCGATTTATCGTGACTCAAGTGAATTGTCACAGATCAATAAAAAGGCTGCCTCCGGCTGGCAATCGATTTCAAACGAGGTTTTCGATCTGCTCAAACTGTCCCTTGAACTCAGCCTTCGCACTCAAGGTGCATTTGACATTGCATCAGGAAGCCTGACGCGAACATGGGGATTTTTGAACCGCCAAGGCCGGACTCCCTCGGCCAAACAGTTGGCCGAAGCACTTGCTGCATCTGGTTCTCGATGGATTGATCTTGATCGTGAAAAACAGCGGGTTCGTTTCAAAAAACACGGTGTTGAAATCAACCCAGGCGCGATTGGAAAAGGATGGGCAATTGACCGTGCGCATGATCAACTCCTCACACTAGGTATTCAAAGCTGTCTCCTGCATGGAGGCTCAAGTAGTGTACGAGCCCTTGGGACGCATGGCCCTCACGAGCAAGAAGAACAGCCTGGATGGCCCGTTGGGATTCGTCATCCATTACGCTCGTCTGTCCGACTTGCAACCGTGAGGCTGCATAATCAGGCACTTGGTACAAGTGGATCAGGAACTCAATTTTATATTGAAAGAGGACAAAAGCTTGGGCACATCATCGATCCAAGGAATGGACGTCCTGCTCAGGGTGTTTTGTCAGCCACAGTGATTGCACCAACAGCGGCTGAGGCTGATGCCTTGGCAACAGCAGTTTACATTCATGGGCCCGATCATCTTGAATCGCTTATGCCAAATGGAGGTGATACTGGAGCCATTCTCACCATCCCAGACGACAGCTCAGAGATTCGTTTAATTTTGCACAATATTAGCGAATCTATTATCTCAATCGACGAATCACGTGGCATACGGTTAGAATAAGAACATGTTGAAATTACCCCGTCCTTTTTTCAGTTCACGACGCCCTTGTTGAAATGTTCAATTGGTTTGAACGGGGCTCCTACCTCGGCGTCATCCTGTTTCTCACACTCACTGGCATTGGATTGCCAGTGCCAGAAGAAGTTCCAATTGTTGCAGCCGGTGTAGCCAGTCGTGCCAAAGCACTCGACTGGTACTACGCTTTACCCTCGTGCCTTATTGGTGCTTTACTTGGCGACAGTTTGATGTATGCCATAGGACGGTTTTTTGGTGAGAAAATCTTGAAGGAACATCCATGGTGGTCAGGTTTTCTTACAAAACAACGCGAGAAAACAATTGAAACTCTTTTGAAGCGTCATGGGATCAAGGCTTTTTTCGCTGCACGATTCTTGGTTGGCCTTCGTAGCCCTTTCTATCTTACGGCCGGCATGCTCAGAGTGCCGTATCGATGGTTCCTGCTGGCTGACTTTATCTGTGCATCCGTCGTGATCAGTATCTTTTTTGGCTTGGCATATTTATTCGGCGATCGAATTACAGGTCTTATTCAATCTGCAAATCGAGGGATAACCATCATCGTTGTCGGCGTTGTTATTGCCAGCCTTGCTGTAATGGCTTTTTTCTCATTTCGCCGTCGTCGCATGCGAATGCTCGACCAAGATCCAGAGTCGCTACTTGAGCGGCGAGAACTTCTTTTTGGACCGGCTGCAGACCGGATTGCTGAGACTGTGAATCTCGGCGATGACCCCAGTCATGGGGAGCACCACAAGCAGGATCATATCCCCTAAGAGAACCGAACGTATGGATTGTGTTGATTTTTCAGATGCGTCCGGCTGGGAAAAGCTTGAGTGTTGCCTGTAGGCGACAACCCGTAGCCATTTTTCGACCTACAAATTTACTGAACAGACGATGGTTTCAGGTCTCAGTCATTCAGGAGTTTTGTATGCCGGACGTGGTGACATGTTGTGAAAAGCATCTTTCAACGACTCAAACCGTTCTCCCAAGAGTCTTGATTGTGGATGATGACCGACGACGATCTTCCTCAACTGCGCAGTGGCTGTGTAGCCGGGGTTGGCATGCAACCGCTGTCGGATCTGCAGATGAGGCTCTTCGAGCCTTCGCTCGAGGTCAGATAGATGCATGCCTCCTGGATGCAAAATTACCTGAGGGCGGAAGCCTTCGCGTTGCCACTGTCCTACGAAACACCTGGCCCATGGCGGCTATTATTCTTACAAAATCTGTGCATCAGAACATCTCAGAAGCGCTTCTCCGAGACAGTCATGCAACGGTAGATCTACCAACTCGTGATGACGACCTTGAAACAACACTTTCTCACGCAATCGACAGCGCACAACAAGCCTCTCGTAACACAGGCTGTCCAATTCTTGGAGAACATCCGTCCGTTCAGAATATTCTCAGACTTGCAAATCAGGTGGCGACAACACCGGCATCCATCTTGATTACTGGAGAAAGTGGGACTGGTAAATCACTACTTGCAAGACATATCCATAAGACGAGTTGCAGAAATGGCAACTTCGTAGAGGTAGCCTGCGGCAGCCTTAATGATTCACTGCTGGAAAGTGAACTCTTTGGACACGTTGCAGGATCGTTTACAGGTGCTCATACAGATCGTGAAGGCAAATTTCTTCGCGCACATAACGGAACAATATTTCTGGATGAAATTGCAACGGCCTCTCCAGCCATGCAAGTAAAACTACTTCGAGTACTTCAGGATTTCGAATTTGAGCCTGTAGGAGGCGGACAGACACATCATGTTGATGCCAGAGTCATCCTTGCAACACATGAAAATCTTGAAAAACTTGTTGAAGACAAAAAATTTCGTGCTGATCTTTATTGGAGAATCAATGTAGTAGTGCTCGAAATGCCTCCCTTGCGTGATCGTCAAGATGATATTCTTCTCCTTGCAAAACACTTCTTGAGCCGTTCCAAAAAGATGGTCACGCGTGCCATCGATGGTTTTTCCTCTGCGACGGAGGAACTTCTTGTACATCACCCATGGCCGGGAAACGTGCGAGAATTACAGCACGCTGTTGAACGAGCTGTCCTCCTTGGAACAAGTTTTCAGATTGAACCACAGGATCTCCCAGATTCTTTTGCGAAAGCATCAACACCACCCAAGACGTCACTTAAGCAGGCTCTTGCTGACCCCGAGAGAATGCTCATCCTTCAAGCACTCCAGAAGAATGGTTGGCGTCGTGATGCGGCGGCAAAAGCACTCGGAATAAACCGAACGTCGCTATATAAAAAGGCGAAACGACTCGGCATGGATTTGGCCTCACTGGCGAGCCAATACACGTGAGGGAGCCTCGTGAAGTCAGGTAGACCAACTCCTAAGGTCTTCTTCTAGGCTTTTCTTTGGCACCCCGCTTCAAAAATACGTCTTCTGCGGTCATACTAGTTTCTTCGTTGCAAAACTGCTGTCTGCTGTGAAGGAGCTTATCAACATGAAGAGGAACCTGAGTATCTATGGTCTTCCCCTTTCTGGCCGTCCAAGTGAACTAATTGAGCTAGCTTTGTCATTTGGATTCGAGTCGCTCGACCTCGATATTCTTGACTTTCAACGCCAAGCGGAAGCATTCGGTGCGGATCATGCCAGGCGTCTTATGGTCAGCGCAAGATTGATAGCAGGAAGTTTTAGACTGCCTGTCGACCTTGCCGCTGATGAAGAGACGTTCGCTAGCGAACTAGATCAACTTCCAGCTCGACTCGACTTTGCCCAAGCTGCAGAAGCAACCCGAGCAATAGCAACAATAGAACCTGCATCGGACGAACATGGCTTCAAGGATTTCTTTGAGTTGCATCGTACACGTCTAGAGAAAATCGGTGACCAGTTGGCACCTCGTGGCATTCAACTCGGTTTGGCGATTCAGCCAGAGTCCGAACTCCGGGAAGGAAAGACGCATCAGTTTATTCAAACGTTTGAAGAACTTCTGGGCCTTATTGCTGTTGCGCACGATCACGTTGGAGTGGTTGCTGATGCATGGGCCTTCCATGTAACTGGTGAACCAATTGACCTGATTGCAAAGGTTCCTGAAGGAAAAATTATTGAAGTCCGAGTGTCAGATGCTCCCCGTGAAATTTCTGGGAATGAGCTCAATCGCACCCAGCGGTTGATGCCCGGAGAGACCGGAGTGATCGATTCAGTTGCTCTCATAAAGGCTGCGACTGCTGCACAGTTCGACGGGCCAGTCACACCGTGGGCAGACCGCACAAGCCTTGCAAGCCGCGGTCGCGAAAAGACGGTTCGCCTTGCGGGAGAACGCATGCAAGCGCTTTGGCGTGATGCAGATCTCGAAATCGAGACTCCTTGGTTTATGCCAGTGGTGAAAGAGGAAGCAGCACTTGTCGAAACAAATCAAGAATAGTTGTTCATGCTGGTTCGCGTACCCACTCAACCTGTGGAGCACCACCTGCCCCGACGGCTGATCCGCGAATGAATTCGGACATGTATCGAAGTGGCTTCCCCGGACGATCATTATCTCGAAAATTATCGCCCTTCTGCAAAATCGGTAGCTGATCTGGCATCTCACCAAATGCTCGAGTTCCAGCCGCCTGACACGGAAACCACACGCCATTTCCCTTCGAGTCCTCAAGATAAAATTCAGGATAACAGTGCCCCTCAACCCACACTGTTCTCGCAGGGATTCCCTCTGAACGACACATCGCTATGAAAAGACACGTCAACTCTTCACAGTCTCCCCAACCATCCGCGAGTGCTCGTGCAGCGCCTTTCAATTCACCATTTCGGTATTCAACGGTATCACGAACGGTGTCATAGAGTTTTTCAACTTTCTCCCAGCCAACGAGACCCTCAGTCGATGTTTTTGCGAGTTTCTTAATCTTTGGATGCCGTGACTCGATATAGGGACTCGGGTTGAGAAATATCCTCAAATTTCGATCTATCTTTTGTGGAATCAGAAGTGATTCAGTTTCTTCTGGAGGGAGAATTGCAGATCGATTAAGTTCAAAAGTCACGATTGCCTGAACCTTTGCCCCAGCCTGTAAATGAGGAATCTCGACAATCATTTGAGACACTCCTGTAGGCAACGTGCGATACCGAAGCGACCGGACCTCTCGGGAAGTCTCTTCTGAGATTTTTTTTACGTGCTGCTCTGGCCACTCTCCAGGTATGGGCATCGTTGCATAGATGTCACGCAGATTTCCGCCTGAGGCGGCAATGATAATTCCTACTCGATATTGCTGTGTACGGGCATCTCCAAGACGTGAAGCATTGCTTTCAACCGTTGCATCGAGAAACTGTCCCTTCGCTGGCTCGACAATGAAAATGGAACAAATGACGAACGTAATCCTGAGCACACGATACATGTGCCATCGACCAGAATGCGCAGTTTTGATGCCCATATCACCATTCCTGAAGTGACCTGATGGATACAGAATTACGATATACCGTCATATCGACCCAAAACTACTTTTTGCAGCGATATTGCCCCACTGAAACGGTAAGGCAACCTGGGAAGGCTGGAAAAAAGGCTCGATTGTTCAGGAGAGATGAGCCTGCTACACTGCGAAATTCAAATATTTGTGGCCTGTGCGTTCCCTTCCTCCAACCCTTTCATCCAACGAAACCCCTAACCCATGGTCAACCGCAACCTAATACGTGAACTTGAACTCGGAGACGATCTCGACAAAGAACTTGAACAGGCCCTTGCTGGCACGGAAAGCGAAGAATATTCCATAGGTGCCGCTACGCTCACGGTGAACTCCGTTCTCAATGGCAAAGTGTTGCGAGTTGATGATGAATTTGTCTTGGTTGACGTTGGCTATAAGAGTGAAGGCCAAATTCCTCGGAACGAATGGGATGAAGGAGAGCCAGATCCAAAAGTTGGAGACTCCGTAAAAGTTCTTCTTGAGGAGTTTGAAGACGGTGCCCTTGAAGAACAACGAGGGATGATTTCGCTCTCGAAGCGAAAGGCACAACGGATTGAGGATTGGCTGAATGTCATGTCCAGCGTCAAAGAAAATGACGTTGTCACTGGTTATGTCATTCGAAAGATTAAGGGCGGATTGCTTGTCGATATTTCTGGCGTCAACGTCTTTCTGCCAGCCAGCCAAGTTGATATTCGACGACCAGCCGACATTGGTGATTATTGCGGAAGAGCCATTCAGTGTCTGGTTCTCAAGATTGATGATATTCGTCGAAATATCGTTGTCTCTCGTCGAGCCCTTATCGAGCAAGAACGAACAGAACGGAAAAAGCAATTGATGGAAGTGCTCGAGGTCAATCAGATCAGGCGTGGTATTGTCAAAAACATTGCTGACTTCGGTGCCTTCGTTGATCTGGGTGGTATTGATGGACTTCTTCACATCACTGACATGTCTTGGGGTCGCATTGGGCACCCAAGTGAGATGGTGGCAATCGATCAAGAAATTGAAGTACAGGTACTTCACATTGATCGAGAACGAGAAAAGATTGCTCTCGGGATGAAGCAGCGGACGGCAAGTCCTTGGGCACAGGTCGCTGAGAAATATCCCGTTGATACTGTTTGCAATGGCTCCGTCGTCAACGTTATGAGCTATGGTGCATTCGTGAAACTTGAAGATGGTGTCGAAGGCCTTGTCCATATCTCTGAAATGAGTTGGACTAAACGAGTCAGCCACCCAAGTGAACTTGTGAAACCTGGAGATGAGGTTGAGGTTGTTGTGCTTGCGATCAATAAAGATAAGCAAGAAATATCTTTAGGCATGAAGCAGACCCAACAAAATCCGTGGGAAAAAGTAGCGGCAGACTACCCTCCTGGAGCGATCGTCAAGGGAGTCGTTCGAAATCTCACCAACTATGGGGCATTTATTGAGATTGATGATGGCATTGATGGTCTTCTTCACGTCACAGATATGTCATGGACACGAAAAGTAACTCACCCAAGTGAAATGCTTGACAAAGAAGAAGAAGTTGAATGCAAAGTGATCTCTGTTGATCAGCAGCGAAGACGAATTGCTCTCGGGCTGAAGCAAATGGGGGATGATCCATGGTCAACAGATATTCCCGAGCGATATTCGGCTGGAGACATTATCAAAGGCACCGTAACCAAGATCACAAACTTTGGTGTTTTTGTCGGGCTTGAAGATGGTCTCGAGGGACTTCTCCATATTTCTGAGCTTTCAGAGGATATGGTCGAGAATGCCGAAGACGTTGTGCAAGTTGGTGATGAGCTGGAAGTAAAAGTTCTTCGGGTCGATACAGAAGAACGAAAGATTGGCCTTTCACGAAAACGTGTTGGCTGGACTCCAGAGCAGGAAGCTGCTGAAGCTGCTATCGAGGAGTAGCTGAACCTGGCTCGTCGCTGTGGACATACAGGACACGAACAGGTCCGACCTCTTCACGTTGCATGGTAAGTTCGTTAACGTGTGTCCGCGGGCATACAAAGAACATATGACCTTTCTCGATGCGATGTGGCGTCGTGGCTCCCGCAATCATGACTCTTCGAATTTCAGGATATCGAAGCGCCTCTCCTGAATGCGGATCAATGATTTCAAAGGTGGTATGCGTTGAACCAATCCCGACAGTCATGCGATCACCTGGCTTGAGAAATCGAAGATTAATGTGGGGGACTTCGACCTGCGTCAGGAGGATGGGTTGGGCATTCAGAAGTCCGTTTGGTGTGGTTTCACCACCAATGGGCTGAGGCGCCGTGGCGACATCCTGATTCGGCCATGAAGAATATTCTCTCGAATCATCTGTTGGAGTCGATGAAACAGGCTGAATGTCCTGTGTACGCTTTTCAGGCATTGGGCTTCTTGGTGATACCTTCCAAATACTCCAATCAGACGGCACCGTTGTGGTATTCAGCAGTGCTTTTCCTTTCTTCACCAACCATCCTGCATCCCCTGTGAGTACAAATCCACTCGTCAGCAAACCCAGCACACAGCAGTAAGTGAAAAATGATCGCATGACATAGTACGGAGGGACGAGAGAATGAGACTTAACTATGCCACACGACACGAGACTCTGCGCTGACAGGTAGGTCCTAGCGATTGTATGGCTTATCAGACGACTTCTCCTAACAAAAACAGCTTATTGCAGAATCTCTCCGTTCCTTTCAACCATGAAGAGACAGAACTCTTGCCGTTGTGCAAATGCACCTGATCACCTAACAGACGACGCCGTCTTGTGTACCGATACCGATGGACGAAAACTGTATGTCATACCAACGCAAATCGGTGCTTTCAGAACTATTCAATCCCGCATCCAATCAGCGTTCCAAAGGTTTTAGTAGAATGGAATGTGCGTTATGACCAGTGTGTACATCCCAACACACTGAGAAAGAAAAACCACTATGACTTCCACGCACCCAGACCTCCGGATCAGCCTACTAACACCTGTCGGGCGAGGGGCACTCGCGGTTGTAG
>PVBE010968326.1_pt1 | contig 22810 bp, 24 predicted proteins | sample 1631181 | NCBI WGS metagenome assembly PVBE01 (sample SAMN08397723, study PRJNA350692) | Marine metagenome, whole genome shotgun sequencing project. | isolation source: water | place: Pacific Ocean | collected 2012-04 | reverse complement strand
CCGTTGGTCGCCATCGGCGGAAGCCGTCCAAATGCGACGCGAGTTGGCGTCCAATCCTTTAGCCGTACTGCCCAGTGGAGAAACAACACCAACTCATCTCGAGGCCACCGACATCGAACGAGTTGGCCACTATGCGATCCGAATCATGTTTAGCGATGGACATCGTACCGGCCTGTACTCTTGGCAATGGCTTCGGTCCATCGCACCGCCTGGCGCAGACTCCGAAGAGGAGGCACAGTGACTTCAACTCATATCGATAGGCTGCCACAGCAGCCTGCGTGCCTGCCCAAGATTCCAATTCCCTTTAATGCATCACCATGGTTCGGACGCATTGTTCCGGGAGATGACACTGCAAGTCGTCTGGTATCGCATATCTCGAACATTGAGTATGTCAGATGGCTTGATCAAATCGGGCAACGCCACCTCGAAGACTTGGGGTGGTCGGCGGAAACACTTGTGAATGCGGGTGCAATGTGGTTTGTCGCGCGGCATGAAATCGATTACAGGCGGGAAGCCTATGCTGGAGAAACTTTGTTTGTCGCCACTTGGGTTCGATCAATTCGGCGGGTCAAATCCTGGAGAGACACAGTGATCTGGCGTCCAGAACCGCCTGGCGAGATCGTCTGCACAGCATCGACGTTGTGGGTCCATGTCGATCTGGGCACGCGCCGCCCCACCCACCCTCCGGAGGACATGGCCAAGGCACTCTCACCGATTGACGTTTCCGGCGAATCACCATGGCGGCAACGAACATGATGCACCTCCTCATGGTGATCGATGGACCACGCTTGGACGATGATCGCCGCCCGCTGCAACATATTGCACGCGGTCTCCGCGATGCCTCTGTCGAGCAGACGCACATCCTCGCCGCGCCAGAAGATCAGCAGGCGATTGAGCCGCTGCTTGAAGATGTGGTTCCGATAGAGACGGAGATGCCCGTCCGATGGTGGCGCCGCGGTGCTCAAGCAGCAACGCTTGCACGACAACTCGAACCTCAATCAATCGACGCGATTTTCTGGAGCGGTGATGCGGCCACCGTGCTGGCCCACGATCTGGCTGCTCACCTCGAAGTTCCACTCATCGGCGACGTGTGGCGGCTTGATCAGGTCGAGAGAGCCCGCCGGAACCCATGGGTCGATACGTGGATTGCACGATCCGAGCGAGTTGGATCATTGCTCCGTGATGCAGTCAGTCATGGAACCCTCGTCACGGCAAGGCCGCCGGTCGATACGACTGCAATGGCGAGACTCCCCGATACCAGACCTACGCTGGTCGTCCTCGACCCGGGCTCTCGAACACGCGACGCCGAGTACCTCGTCGAGGCGATCGCCCAATTGCTTCTTGAGCGACCTGATCTGGAAACATTCTTCGAACTTCAAGGAGGATCCTCCCAGCGATTGTGGCGAATGCTGCAACAAGCGGACCTTCTTGAGCGAGTCACCGTGCTTGATCAAATGGGATCACTCACGCCGCTTGTGGCTGAGTCCTCAATTCTTGTGGCCCCCGATCCCAGTGGCCCAGCCCGAAGTCTCATCCCACTCTCGATGTGCGGCGGAACCGCCGTCGTTGCCGCCTCGTCGGCATGCGAAGACTTGTTGGTTCACAACGAGACCGCGCTGATTCTGAATCCAGGAGACTCCGCCGCCTGGGCTGCGGCCTTAGGCTCGCTCCTTTCCGATCCCCCGCTTCGGCAGCGGCTCGCCCAAACAGGGCGAACGCACGCACTCAAGGCATGCCGGGCTGAAACAGCTATCGCAGCCTGGATTACGGCGATTACGTCGTCTGCCGAGCCGGCGCCCTATCCCATTGTCAATACACAGACAACGCGTTAATAGGGCTGTCGCGGCAATTTCGGCCGCACCGGAAAGTTCATCGCAAACCGCACAATCGGCCGAACAACCATGACGGTGTGGGGTGTACATGCCTCCATTGAATTGAACTCCACGGATCTTTCTCCCCTCCCCCCCGTCTCGGCCTTGTGTCGGGACGGGGGTCTTTGATGTGGCTTGGGAACAACATCCCCGATGCGATTTCTGAGCAGTGAGTCGGAAGAGTTTCTGACTCGAACTACGACCCCAATGTGGGTTCACGAGCAGGCAGCATCATGTCTGCGAGAATTTCAAGCCCGACCTTCAACTTCTCATCGGGGCACGCAAAGCTGATGCGAATATGCGTGTCACGATCGCTGAACACATCGCCGGGGATTACGACGACGTTGTGCTTGATGGCGTGTTCGCAGAACTCAGTCCCGGTGATACCAAGGTGCTCGGGTACTTCGACGAACCCATAGAAAGCTCCGGCGCAATCCGACACATTGGCGATGCCTGCGAAGGTCTCTTTCACCAAGTCTCGCCGCCGTTCAAAGGCATTTACGACGTCCGACATGTCAATGTCAAAGGCACCGACAAGGCCAGCCTGCGCCATCGACGGTGCGCAGACGAATGAATACTGTTGGAACTTCGCCATCTCCGAAATGAGCCACGATGGACCAGCCGCGTAACCCATGCGCCACCCGGTGCAACCGTACGTCTTGCCGAAGCCACGGAGCAGCAGCATGTTCTCCGTCCACCTCGCAGGGCTTGGACATGTCCCCGCATCACCGAGGCCATTGCTGTAGGTGAACAGGTCATAGATCTCGTCCGAGATCAACATGATGCCACGAGATTGGCACAATTCCGCAAGATCCCGAAGCTCGTCATCTCGAAGCACGACGCCCGTTGGATTTGCGGGAGAGTTGACCAGAACCACTCGCGTTCGTTCGGTGATCAGTGGTTCTACACGCTCGGCCGTCATCCGAAAGTCGGGATACGTATCGCATGTCACAATTGTCGCGCCTGTCATCGGACCAAGCGCCGGGTAAATCACAAAATAGGGGTCTGGGACGATTGCCTCGCACCCCGGTTCGCACAGCACGAGAAAGGCTAGAAACAGCCCGCCGCTTGTGCCACTGGTGATGAGTAGTTCAAGATCGCCCTCGCCGATCCGCCACCCCGGATCCTTACGGAGATGCGCCGACACAGCAGCTCTCAAGTCATCGGCCCCACCGGTCAGCGTGTATCCATTCCGGCCCTGCTCAATCGCCTCGATCGCAGCACGACGGATTGGTTCGGGAACTTCGAAGTCCGGCTGACCGATGGACAAGTTGATGGGATCATCAAGTGTTGCACCAAGTTGAAATGCCCGGCGAACACCCGAACAATCAACACACTTGGCGCGATCGGTCAAGAGATGTTCTGGAGTCGTCACGATGCAACCTTACACCAGACATGTATCCATGCTTGCGGATATTGTCAGAAAGCCGCGATTGCCAATTCAGATCACTCGGTCGCTTCTGTGGCGGCTTCGTCGCCACCAGCGTCCTCGGATTCAGCCTTCTTCGGCTTTTTGGTAATAACCGCGCGATTACCCACTTTGACGATGCCGATTGGCGAATCGTTCTCTAGGTCAAACTCACCCTTTTCGATGAGTCGCGCGACTCGCTCGTCCCTCTTCAGGACGTTGCGATGCTGGTTGAGCCCACTGGGCTTGGTCTTCAGGCTGCGATGGAGACTCATGGGGTATCGCCCTTCAATTGCAAGTACCTATCTGCGAAGCTCGTACGCCGTCCCGACTCCCTCCATCGGCGGCCGACTGCTTCGATCCGGGCATCCAAATCCTGAAATGCCGAACTCGTCGCTCGAGCCGATGAGAGCCCGGGAAGGGCAATCACTTTCGCGAGCCGTGCATTGTGACTCGAAACGACCGCGACATCAAGTCCCTGCTGTCTGCAGAATGCTGCAATCTCTTCGGCACCGCCCCACCTAGTCTCCGCAAGCACAAAGTACCACTGCCCCAAAAGTCTGGGATCACCGTTTTTGCCCTCTGAAGCACCGGTATCGACGCTTGCCGGAGCCTCCGGCATGGGCAAAACAACCGGCTGAGAAATCGTGTCTGGCACTTCTCCATCGATCTCTGCCACATCGGGTGCGACCCGGCCTGCCAGAGGATCGACTTCAACCCTCCCTTGTCCCGAGGCCCTGATATCGCGTTGGACCTCCTCGACACCGGCTCCCCGACCAATCCACCATGCCCCAATGACGGTCGCGACGACAACCACCGCCCCGACGAAAATGAAACCAAGCGGAAGTCGCACGCTGCTCCCAGGAACGAGCCGTTGCTGAGACGGCCCTTCGGCTTCCACGCCGTCCGGCTCATCGACCCGCTGGCCAGTCTTATCGAGCCGTTGCCTGCCAACTTCGTACAGCGATGGTCTGGAATTCCTGCGTGCCATAATTCAGTTCTCACTTCCAGATCCCACACCGATGACACTTGCCATCGCAAGTCCTCGAGTATGGGAAAGACTCACGATCCATGTCGAAATTCCCTGCTCCTTGGCAATCACTGCAGTCCGTCCGCCAAGCGAAATGCATGGTGCCCCACCCGGTTCATGCGTTACACCGATATCCGTCCACGCCGTACCGCCAGCCCATCCACACTTGAGTGCCTTGAATACTGCTTCCTTGGCCGCGAACCTTGCCGCATACCGCTCTCCACGGAGGTTCCGTGAAGTTTCGGCATACCGCTGCTCATCCTCGGTAAAAACGCGCTCAAGAAACTGGCTTCCGTGTGAGGTAAGCAACGATTCAATGCGTTCAATTTCCACAAGATCGACGCCGTGAACAAGTTCCGCCATTCGGAAAGTGTATCGGTTTCAGTGGGCCTCCTCGGTGCCTCATCGCCTCGGCTCCTCGGTCAACTGCCAAGCCCGCTCCATCGCCGCCAAGGCAGCGGCTGGCTCGCTCAGCCCCCGAAGGTCAGCAACGACAGGTCTCGCGGGATTCCCCACTTCACAAGCCACCCGGTACGCCATGACATCCAAGCCGCCACCACCCCTTGGAGCTGATCGCACGCCGCCTACCAGATCACAGAGCCTCGGAACCGAACGCGGATCTGCAACCGATATCGCAGGGTCCTGCCCCGCAAGAAGCCATCGGGGTGGATCCACACACAGCACCGCCCCCTTGGGAAGCTCGGCCGGAGGTGCCACGGACACCGCCAAGCAAACACCCGAGGCAGTGGCCGCCTGCACAAGCGTCTGCGCGGTGTCACTGAGGGCAGGATCACGCTCCAAGTCGAGTTCGATGCATACGGCTGGTGCACCCAGATCAGCGGCGAGCTCACACGCATCCCCGACCGCCGATACAGCCCGGTCCACGGTTGCCTGATCCGTGAAGTGGGCTGGCGGAATCCAAAGGTCCACACCAGAACACACCAGTTCATGACGCCGCAGCGTCACGACCAAGTCACGACGAGCCGAAGCATTGAGCAATCGCGGGCGAAGGCCTGTCGGCCCGGATGCCGCAAGCTGCACCGCGGCGTAGGCACGTCGTCCCAATGCAGCCAGCACAGACCGCAAGTCGCTTCCGAGTTCGGCGGCAGTCGGCGCCAAGGGTGTTGTTGGACGGTCCATTGCCGCCCACTGTACCGACGCGGTACCGTGGTGCCATGACCACCCCCCCCCTGATAGAGACTTGCCTTCATGACGGCCCGGTACAGAGCCGCGGCTTCGACACCAACTCGGAGGGAGGTGCCGATCTCTGCTTCCTCGGCCGTACACGTGCGGAAACACATCCCGAGCATGGCGCTCTGGTCTGCCTGGACTATGAAGTTCACGCTGACATGGCCACACGCCTCCTGAGGGAGCTCGCCGATGAAGCCGCGTCGCGATGGGGACTGCTCGCGGTACGTATCCAACATGCATACGGTCGCGTTGCACCGGGTGAGGCCAGCGTTGCGATCGAAGTGTTGTCCGGGCACCGCGGAGAAAGCTTCGAGGCCTGCCGATGGCTCATCGATACGCTGAAGATTCGGATTCCCATTTGGAAGCAAGAAGTCTGGCAGGACGGCACGACGTGGGTAGACGGCGCAGCGGTGGACGCGAGACCGTGAGCGCCATGAAGCCAGCAAAAGCAACATCGGCGCAGAAGAGCCGCGCTATGCGCCTCTACCGGGCACTTGAAGAGGCCTGGCCTCAAGCGACCTGCGAATTGACGTGGAACAGCCCCCACGAACTTCTAATCGCCACGATCCTCTCAGCGCAGAGCACCGATGTCGCAGTCAACGCTGCCACACCAGCGCTCTTCAAGGCGTTTCCTACGCCCGAAGCCTTCGCAGCAGCTGAGCCCACCGATGTTGAGCCGCTCATCGCCACCATTGGCTTGTTTCGAAACAAAGCACGCAGTGTCGTCGAGTCCATGAGGCGGGTCGTCGATGTCTACGGAGGAAAAGTCCCTGACTCCATGGAAGAGCTCGTGACCCTCCGAGGTGTCGCTCGCAAGACGGCAAATGTCGTGCTCGGCAATGCATTCGGTGTTCAAGAAGGCGTCGTCGTGGATACCCACGTCATGCGGCTCTCGTGGCGATTTGGCTTGACGGAGCACGAGGGCAAGTCAGATCGAATTGAACGAGATCTCATGGCCCGGTTTCCGAGAGACCGGTGGACCATGCTCAGCCATCTTCTCGTCTTTCACGGTCGCTACGCATGCAAGGCCCGGAACTGCACATGTGGCGAGCACTCGGTATGCCGGCGCTACCGTGTATCAGGCCGCTGTACCTGCGCCGAAGCGCCGTAGACCTCTCGGACCACTCCGAATCCCCCGTGCTCGGCCGCGTAGGCGACACCGCCCCCAAGCATCAGTGGTTCAATACAGATCACTGGCCCGTCGATGAGCACACCGAGACGCTTCGCAGGTGAAGTCGCACGCTCTTCTCCGCCCGGTCCGAACATGACAACCAAGATTCCATGATCGTGGCCAAGCCAAAAGGCGTCTTCGGTTGCCGTGACGCAGTAGAAGCGGCCATCCCGTGGGGCGCGGAGCGTCTGCGGTCCCGATGGGGCCGACAGTTGCGCGATCCCATCGTCTCCGATCTCGACGGACCATCCCAGCACAGCTGCGGACTTTCGTGGCGGCGTCATCGCCGTGTCGGGTTGTGGAATTCGCTCTGGATCCTGGCCTACCCGATAGGACCAATAGCCATCGGTCGACTCCGCGATAATCGTATCGCCATCGGACATGGCACTTCGCAAACCGGCGGGAACGGAAACCCAACCGACTGCGGAAGACACCGGATCGGTCGCCCCGACCTGAACAACTCCCCGGCCAAACGAACCCGCCACGGCCAAATGGCTTTCATCAATCCAAGCCGCGCTCTTCACGCCCTGCCGCGGCCACGACCACACTTGAGCAAGTCCGCTTGGAGTCAGGCCGAGTACAAACACACCTTCATCTGACACAGCCAGAACTTGGCCACCCTGCTGGTCGAGCGTATGCACGGTTCCAGGCAATCCTGTGGTCCACAAGTTGGACTCGACTTCACGACAATCTGAACCGAGGAACCCCACAAGGGATCCCGACCTTTCGTGTCGAGCGAACAGCAACGCCCCGGTCGGCAGGTATCGATGTGGGGCGGCTGGCTTCAGTAGAGAAGCAGTTCCGAGATACACATCCCCCGCTCGCCGGTGGATCCTGCGATCAGCGACGTACAAGAGACGTCCCTCATGATTCACAATCGACATGATCTCGCCACCATCCGAACGAACGACAATGCTGCCATCAAGGGTCCGGGCAATCTCTTGCCCCATCATGATGAACGAGCCATCTAATATGCCCAACGAGGTTGGCCACAGCCCTAGCGTCCGGGCGTCGATCCGCTCTGTAACGACTGGACGCCAAGGATCCTCGATATCAAGGACGACCACTTCGCTGTCCCCGAGCAGGACCGCCAATCGATCTCCTGCAACCTCGATATCGCGCCCCGCCAAAGATGTCCCCACTGGCGCCAAGGTATGTCGAGAGATCTGCCGTCCTTGATCATCCAGCACGATGAGGTCGGACCCCATCAACTGGTACCACACCCCGTTCGAAACTGCAGACGACCTGTGAGTCCCCCCGGACTGGTGCTCCACACTGATTCCCTCGGTGACTGGCCGATTAGAAACCGGAGGCTTCCATGACCGATTGCAGCCAGTGAGCACGATCACGCAGCCCAAGAGTAGGATGATTCGGTATTCAGACATTCCCGCAGCATACTTCGGACGAAGGACGAACAGAACCAGATGACCAACGATCGGCTTGAACAACTACGGCAAATGCTGGAGGGTGACCCCACGGATGCCTTCTGCCTGTATGCCCTCGGCATGGAGTATGCCAGCCGGAGCGAGCACGAGGCGGCAGCAGCGCACTTGGAGCAGTCACTCGCCACCGATCCCGACCAGCCCTACGCACACTTTCATCGAGCTCGAAGTCTCATGGCGATGGGTCTCATCAATGAAGCTGCGGTCGCCATCGAGACTGGCATTGATGCCGCCACAACACTAGGAGATCACAAGGCGGCAGACGAGCTCGCGGACTTGCAGGGACTGCTCAATCGCCATGACTGATCTCGGAACCATCACTGCAATCAAAGCCGATGCCGCTGAGCCAGACCTACGCACGGTATGGGTCGGCAGGAAGTGCATCGCGCATGTTCGTCGCCATGTCATCGACGATCTTTCGCTGAAGGTTGGCGCCGCCGTTGATGACGCAACCCATTTCACACTGGCCGAGGCGCATCGCCGTACCACGCTCAGGATCAAGGCGATTCGCTCACTCTCACGCGCGACGGCAAGCTCTGGCCGTCTCACTTCGCGGCTTCTCAAAAGTGGCGGTGAAATGAACGACATCGAACAAGTGCTCGCCGAGCTGACGCAAGAAGGCTTACTCGACGATCATGACACAGCCCGCCGTATCGCGGTTGACACGCTTCGCAAGACACCGGTCGGTCGCGAGCGGCTGCGGGTGCTCCTTCTCAATCGCCAGTTCGCTGACGAAGTCATCGAGCGTGTCGTCGACGAGGTCCTTGCAACGCATAATGAGCGGCAGGACGTGCTGCAGGCCGCCAAACAGTGCATGGGAACGCTCCAATCACTTCCACGCGAAACGGCGGCGAGGCGACTGGCGAGTCGATTGTCGCGGCGGGGATTCTCCGAGGAGTCTGTCACCGATGCGATCACGACGTGCTTGGGTGACGAGGATACAAGCCTCTCTTGACGGTACTATCTCGCCCCATGGCCGCCTCTCCTCCAGCCCAAACTGACCAACACGACACATGGGAAGTTTTGCCAGAAGATGTTTCGGGCTTGCGCATCCAGTTTGATGACTTGCTCATCCTTGATTGCCGGACCGAACATGAATACCGAACCCTGCATGTGCGCGGAGCAAAACTTCTTCCACTCCAGGAAATGAGCATTCGGGTACCGGAGCTTGAAAACTGGCGGCATCGAGTCGTTCTCATTTATTGCCGCTCAGGGAGACGATCACGCATTGTCGCAAGGTATCTCTCCGAACGAGGATTCAGGTGCGTTCGATCCGTTGCCGGAGGCATTGAGTCATGGGAACAGCGTGATCCGGGAGCATGCGAATGTTGAAGGCTCGATTGATTACTGGTCCCTGTCTGATCGCAGCACTGGCGCTGGTTCTATGGATCGATCAATCACTCGAACCGGGCACAGACACGACCAATCCCTGGCCGCCCGGCATTGGCCTTCTCGCCTTGTGCATGTTCATCGTTGGATTCGCCGGCGCAGAACTCGCAGTGATTGCAAGAACAGCAGGTCGCCAAACAAACCCGGTGCTCGTCATTCTCGGCTCGCAAGCACTCCTTCTTGCTACGTGGCTCGGTGGCACAACGTGGACACTCTTTGCCCTAGCGGCGACGTGGTTTGTAGCCCTCTGCGTCCACACCCGAGGGAACAAGACGAGCGGCGTTCCAGCCGAAGCTGCCGCAACAGTGACTATGACGCTTTACCTCGGGGGGTTGCTTTCGTTCTATCTCTTACTCCGGCAGGACGTATCTGCATGGTGGATCGTGGCGATTGTGCTTATCACCAAGTCCTGTGACATCGGCGCCTATTTCACGGGCTCGCTCATTGGCAGGCACAAACTCATCCCCTGGCTGAGTCCGGCCAAGACTGTTGAAGGACTGATAGGCGGAGTAGTGCTGGCAATTGGCGTTGCAGTGATCGCAGCATGGCTGTTGGCGGAGTCGGGATATTTCGCCCTTTCCATGCCATGGGCGGTTGTTCTCGGGATCGTGCTGGCACTCGGTGGTCAGGCAGGCGACTTGTGCATGAGCCTTGTCAAACGGGACGCCGGCGTCAAAGACAGCGCCGCAACACTTCCCGGAATGGGCGGCATCATGGACGTGCTGGATTCCCCACTGCTCGCCGCGCCGCTGGCGTGGCTGATCTTCACATTCGCCATGTGATTGTTCGAGACAACCTGTTACACTTCGTGACTGTCACATTGCCTGGCCGGAGTGCCCCATGACGCTCATCGAAGATCTTCTCGAACTCTTTCACGTTGAACGAAGGCTCCGTAGTCTGCGAAGCCGCGTCGACTCCGCCGAGACCTATCTCGCAGTTCAGACTCGCCAAATGCACTCGCTTCAGGAGCGACATGACGAACTGGATCTTCGAAAACGCCAGCGGCAAGCGCACGCTGCAAATCTCGAAACCGAAGCTACGGGCATCGACGAGCGGACCGAGAAACTCCGCGATGAACTCAACGCCGCCTCCAATACTCGGCAGTACCACGCTGTCCTGAATGAGGTCAACAACCTCAAGGACAAGCGAGCTGAAGTCGACGAACAGACGCTCGTGGAACTCTCCGGAGTTGAGCAAATCGATACCGAACTTGGTGAGTTGGACGAGAAGATCGCCGAACGCCGCACCGTACTTGATGCCGCCACCACAGAACTGGCGACGAGACGTGAAGAAATCAAGGGGTCGCTCAAAGAACTTGATACTGAGAGAATCGCCAAGGCCGCCAATATCCCGAGTGATACGCAGCGGCTCTTTGATGAACTCTCTGATGACTTCGATGGCGAAGTCATGGCCGGCATCGAACTCATCGACAAGCGTCGACGTGAGTACGCCTGCGATACATGCAACGTCCACCTTCCCTTTGACATCGTCAGCCGGGTCACCGGCCGTCCGGACGAGATTGTCCAGTGTCAGGGATGCCTGCGGATTCTCTACGCAAGCGAGAATGCCCGCGAGGCCTTGGTCGGATAATCCCCTGCCCCCTCAAGGCTGTCGCTCAAATCCACGAATCCGCATCGGCTGGTCTGATTAGGGGAATCCTTTTCAAGCCCCGAACGCCTATTCCAATGGAACCACGTTGCCGGTGTGGGCCAACGACGGCGTCCACGCGGGTACCATGCCGCCCTCAACGATGATCTGCCCACGCTGCAATCAGGATGATGACAAAGTCATCGACAGCCGAGGATCCGACGGCGGCCATGTCGTTCGGCGACGCCGCGAGTGCCAGAGCTGCAGTTGGCGATTCACCACCTATGAGCGTTGCGAATTATCCGGCAGGCTGGTCGTCGTCAAGAAGGACGGCTCGCGGGTCCCCTTCGATCGAGACAATATTCTTCGAGGCATTCTCGCGGCGTGTGGAAAACGGCCGGTGTCTGAGGCCGACAAGGAAAGTGTGGTTGAGCATGTCGAACGGCTCGTCCGCAGAGACTTCGACTTGGAAGTGCCGAGTCAGGAGATCGGCCTGCGAGTCGCACAATTCCTCAAGGACCTCGATGACATCTCATACATCCGGTATGCCAGCGAATACCGAGGCTTCGAAGACCTGACTGAACTGGCCACGGAAGTATCCAGCCTGCAATCACAACCGAAGGACGACCCTGGTCAACAGGATCTCTTCAAGGACTAAGCCTCCCATGCCCACGCTCACGCTTCCCGATGGATCGACCCGGACCTTCGACGGGCCAACGACACCTGCCGCTGTCGCTGCCGATATCGGGCCGGGGTTGGCGAAAGCTGCGCTCGGTGCTCGAGTCGACGGCGAACTCGTTGGGCTGGACCATGCAATAGCCAAAGACGCCGAGATCGCATTGATCACCGGGCCGCGTGGAAAGAACCCATGCGATGCCGATGCCCTCTGGCTAATCCGACACAGCGGTGCCCACATCATGGCCGAAGCTGTTCAGAAGGTTTTCCCAGATGCCATGCTGGTGTACGGACCGCCCGTTGAGGAGGGGTTCTACTACGACATTGCGATGCCAGAGGGCCAGACGATCAGCTCCGATGACTTCGAGAAAATTGAAGCGGAGATGGAGGCCATCGTCGCAGCCGACCGGCCGTTTACAAGATGCGACATGTCAGCAGACGATGGGGTGTCGCGTCTGGAACAGGAAGGAAGCAAATACAAGATTGATAATGCCCGCCGGGCCATCGAAGCAGGAGCAGATTCGCTCTCGTGGTATACCACCGGAACTCCGGGAGAGCACTGGGACGATCTTTGCCGCGGACCTCATGTTCCATCAACCGGCCGCGTTGGAGGTTTCAAGGTCATGTCAGTCGCGGCGAGCCATTGGCACGGCGATGCCGACTCCGATCGCCTCACCCGTCTGTACGGAACCGCTTTCCCCGATCGCAAACGGCTCGCAGCCCACCTCGAACAATTGGAGGAGGCAAAGAAGCGTGATCACCGTGTCATCGGCCGAAAGCTGGGCCTCTTCCGAATCGACGACATGGTCGGACAAGGCCTCATTCTCTGGACTCCAAAGGGTGCCATCATCCGCCAAGAGTTGCAGGACTTCATTGGCACTGAGCTCAAACGCCAGAACTATGATCCCGTCTTCACCCCCCACATTGGCAAGCTCGACCTGTTTCGTACATCCGGACACTTCCCGTACTACCAGGACAGCCAATATCCCCCACTCGTGGACCCCGACGCGATGAGTCGGCTGGTCGACGAGGAGTGCTCATGCGCAGATCTGTCAAATCGTCTCCGAGAAGGTGACATCGATGGCTATCTGCTCAAGCCGATGAACTGCCCGATGCACATTCGCATCTTCGATGGCGAGCCCCGAAGTTACCGCGACCTTCCGGTCCGTCTGGCCGAGTTCGGCACGGTCTACCGGTATGAACAGTCCGGTGAGCTCGGCGGAATGCTTCGCGTCCGTGGATTCACACAGGATGACGCGCACATCTTCTGCACCGAAGAACAGGTACAGGATGAAATTGCCGGTTGCCTCGAGTTGGTTCAGATCATCTTCAAGACGCTTGGAATCGACTCATTCGATGTACGCGTCGGGCTACGCGACCCCAACGCGACGAAGTACGTTGGCAATCCAGAAGTCTGGGATCGAGCGGAAGATGCTTGCCGCGCCGCCGCCGAGACGCTCGGCGACGCATGGCATGCCGAAGAAGGTGAAGCAGCCTTCTACGGACCGAAGATTGACTTCATCGTTCGAGACGCCATCGGGCGTTCTTGGCAGCTCGGAACTGTCCAGGTTGACTACAACCTTCCGGAACGGTTCGATCTCTCCTATATCGGCGCGGACAACGCCCCCCACCGCCCGGTGATGATTCACCGAGCCCCGTTCGGCTCGATGGAGCGATTCGTGGGCTTCCTCATCGAGCACTTCGCCGGTGCTTTCCCCGCATGGCTCGCGCCTGAGCAAGTCCGAGTGCTTCCGGTCAGCGAGAAGTCAAGCGACTACGCCTCGAATGTGTACCGCACGCTTCGCGCCGCCGGCCAGCGAGTCACGCTCGACGAGGGGAACGAAAGATTGCAGGCCAGGATCCGTGTCGCAGCCGAAGAGAAGATCCCCTACCTGCTGATCGTTGGTCCTCGGGACGCCGAGGCAGGCACTGTTAGCGTTCGCGCCCGGGGAACCGAGCGAGACCTCGGTGCCGTGCCACTTCAGGCATTTGTCGATGCCATCAGCACTGAAACGGAAGACCGCTGTGACGGAGTCGTCCGGGGGCTCTTTGGTGACTCAGACCCGGCCTGACCCACAGCCCTCTATTCGCTCAGCATGGACAATTCGGCGGGATACCTGAAGATCTCAGGGGGGTTGCTCCCGCTTGGTTCTTGCTCCTTGGCCCCGCTCCGGCTAGCCTGCGCATTCGCGGTGGACGTTTCATCGCATGTTCACACGACCCATGCCGAGTCTCACTATGCCGAGCCCTTCGAGCCGATCCGACGACCATCGCGCATGAGTCGCTGCTGCGCCCCCTTTTCCATCCACCCCCCTCTGACCCCATCCCGCCGGGACAGGGTCGCGATCGCATACTGACTCAGGAGAACGAATCATCGCCCGCAGACGCCGCTACTTTGGACAACAGGAGAACATTCGCAAACTCCCCCGGGTCAATGACCAGATTCGCAAGTCCCCCATTCGACTGATCGATCAAGATGAAAACATGATCGGAGTCGTTGACGTCCGGGATGCCATCCAGATGGCGACCGAGGCCGGCCTCGACCTTGTCGAAGTCTCTCCGGAAGCAGACCCCCCGGTCTGCCGCATTCTCGACTTCGGAAAGTACCGCTACGAGCAGTCGAAGAAAGAGAAGTCCAACCGGGCCAAGTCCAAATCGGCCGAGATGAAAGAAGTGCGGCTCGGTCGATCAATGAAGATCGACCCACATGACATCGGCATCCGCATGGATCAGGCCAGAAAGTTTCTGATGGACGGTCACAAGGTGCAGATTGTCCAGAACTTCCGCGGCCGAGAAATGCTCCACAAGGAGCGCGGCAACAAACGCATGGCCGACGTCATCGAACAACTGGCCGACATCTCTCGAGTCGAGATGACGCCCCGGATGGCCGGACGCCGCATGAGTCTCATTCTGGCACCGGACAAGGGCAAGATCGATCGAATCAAGTCTGCCGAGCAACGGAAGACTCAGCAATCCAAGGCTCCTACTCCAGAAGCCGAAGATGCGCCCGCCGTGATTGAGAACGAGGCGTCGCCCCAAGCGGATTCCAACGAGACCGCCGCTTCTACCGACTGATTACCGCGTCGTCAAAGTCGCCACGTCGAGGAACTCGACGCTGCTGTCGCAATACCCCAGGGCACCTGCTACACCTTCCGGAGTATCCATCCGCCATGGAGGAACCTCGCAAGGAAGAGGCAGGCTCGGACTGCGAGTTCGCCACACAGAGCAATCCATACACCGACCAAACCGAGGTCCATCACCATCCCAAGGAACCACGCCGCGGGCAATCTGACTCCGTAGCACGAAACCGTGGTAATGATGAGTGTCCAGACAGTATCGCCCGCGCCTCTGAGTGCCTGACGAACCACCATCGAGATCGCGAAGAACACCTGCGTCGTTCCGCAGATGAAGAGGAGTTGTGGAACAAGATTCGCGTGCTTCGACTGCAAGCTGATCAGCTCTGTCAACTCGCTTCCGAACACCATGTACACGACCCCGAGCGAACCCATGAGCGCAACGGCCAGAAGTGTGCACACCACAACGGCTCGCTTGGCCATGGCGATGTTGCCAGCCCCGAGAAACTGTCCGGCAAGCGCCGCCGCAGCCGTGCCGATCGCGAATCCCGGCAAGAAGCTAAATGACTCCCACTGAACGGCGATGATATGCGCACCAGCCAAGCCTTCGCCGGCCGTTGGTTGCGACATCGATCCCATTCCGCTGGCGGCGGCAATAGCGGTACGCGCCTCTCGACCGGCGATAAGTCCGATGATTGTCAACACACCCAGGTTGGCGGTCCACATCGAAATGCCTTCCAAAAAGTTCGGAAGGCCGACACGCACAATTCTTCCGATCAGAGATCGGAATGGCGACATCAAACGTCGTCGGAGTTTCAGATCGCGGACACCGCGAAAGAGTATGACCAGAGTCAACAGACCGCCACAGGTGTAACCAGCAGCCGTACCCGCTGCGATTCCTGCGACCTCGTAATTCAACCCGAATGGATTCTGCAGCACAAAGCTAGGCAGCCGCAAAGTCGCACCGGAAAGAATCCAACTCACAAGGGCATTGACGGCGTTGACGGCAAGGGCAATCAGCGCAGGCCGGATGGTTTCTCCTGCCCCTATCAGACACATCGCTCCAACCATCATCATGCCGCAGAAAGGCATGGACCAAGACAGAACGCGAACGTACTCCACGAAATACGCCGACGACGCACCTTGAAGTTCGCACAACGCCGCCATCGACGGCGCCAGGAGCCAGGAAGCCACGCCCACGAGGGCTCCCCATCCGAAACTGATCCCGATTGCTTGCCCGAGCGCATGCTCCGCCTCGCCCACGTCCCCACGACCGATCGCTCGAGCGATGATGGCCTGCCCACCTATCCCAAGTCCCCCCATGGCGATTCCAATGAACCAACCGACGTACGAACCAACGCCGAGTCCATCCATTGCCGAAAGGACGACGTCTTCATCCAATCCGCCCGCAAGTATCTTGTCGAAAAGGCCAACTGTGGCTCCGAGGAGTTGCTGAAGCAGCACCGGCAGACCGACGATCAGAATGGCACCGAAAAGCGTCCGCCCCACCAGTGCGCCGGACTGAATTCGATTTCCAGTGTCCTCGGATCCAGAAGATTCGGGCTCCCGGCGGACCGGTTTAGCCATCATCGACCCGTTCGTGTTGACCCCCGGATGGACCAAAGTCATCCCAAGTGCTTTGCTCGTCCACTTCTCGCAGACCGATTGGTCTCAGTGCCGGCTCATGCTGCTCGTCCAACCAGAATGCAATGTGTTCCCACCACGCACTATCGCGGGAGTATGTCGGATACAGATATTCGAGTTGACCAGAAAACGGTTCGCCGCTCGCCTGGGCGGCCTCATACCAGTTCTCCCACACAGTGATGTCCATGCCGAATCGTTTCCCGGTCAGCAATGCCAATGACTCCGCGGCATCTGCATTAACCGCAAGCGACCGGGCATCAAGTGCCGCTATCAATGCCTGCATAACTCGATCTTCGGGGTATTGCCCCATGGCAACGCACGCCGCACTTCGAACTTCACCCTGTTCGTCACGGTCGAGGGCGACAGCGATCAGCGTTGGGACGACGTCCGTGTTGTGCAGCCGCTGCAGGCCCTTCGCCGCTGCCCACCGCACCGTTTCACTGGAACTCACGCGACGATCAGCCCAAGGTGCGATCAGAATTGCATCCTCAGAAGTTCCGTGCCGTGCCAGCGCAGTGATCGCCGTGGCCTTCACGAGTGGGTCGGAATCGTTCTCCACATAGTCTCGATAGAGCGAAACGTAGACCTCCGCCCCACCAAATGTTGCCGTCGAAAGCAGAACCAGCCCTTGGCGCCGTCGATCGGGATCATGCTGATCCAGAGCCCATCGCGCAGCCTGACCCGGAGTCGGCGCCTCAAACATCTGACCGATATCGTCCAAGTCATCCATGACGCATCCGAACGGCAGCAAGGCACCGGCGATCATCGTTCCAATCAGCAGAACAGCTTTCATTCGTGTGACTCCTCTGCCCCTTCGACAACTCGATTTTGCAGCGTTGGCAACATCTCACGCACCTCGTGGGCCATCCGATCGTTGGGGAAGTCTTCGACGATATCCTCACCGGCAGCAATCGCCTCCTCCCAACGATGATCGCTCACCGCCATCTTGAAACGAACAGACAGCGATTCACGATGCTGGGTGATGACCCCCGAAGCGACCGCTTGTATCTCCGTCGCCTCTTCATGTCCAAGGTAATGATCGAGTTCGCGGAGCAGCGACATCGCGCCCCTTGAATCGCCGCGCGCGGCCGCCGTCATGAATCGAGCCTTAAGGTCTCGCTTGGCCCGCAACTTTGCCCCTCGGATTCTCGCTTCAAGTCCGTGCAGCCCCGGTGAATCCGGGAACATCCGCTTCAGCCGCTTCCCTGCTTCTTCCGCAGACTCAAGATCACCACTATCGAGAATGGCCGCAACACTCGCTACTTCCTCGTCGATCCGAGCCGCAAGTTGGCTATTTCTTGCCAGCAGCACTCGATGCCGCAATTGCTCGGCCTCCTCGGTATATCCGAACAAGCGTTCCATATCTCGACACAGAACGAGGCCCGAGTTGAAATCGCCGCGGTCGATGTCCTCTTCAATTGTCCTTCGAAGCAACCCCATTTCTCGTTCGCGATAGATCAGCCGCTTGGCTGTATCACTGAGCATGCTCGCCTCGAGAATCCGGGCCAGTATCGATTCTTCGCCTTGGTTACTCCTGGATCCGCTCTGACACACAAGGAGTCGGTACGAACCGAGCAAGCCAAGGCCGACCAACCCAAGCAGTCCGGCTGTCAGAACCGACGGAGCCCAATAGGCATCGGATGCGACAACGGAAGATGCGACCAAGCCGCAGCAATAGCTGGCGAGCGTGCCCATAAATGCGACCGTCGGATGTCTGAGCATGAGTCCGATCAGACAGAGTGCCACAGCAACGCCACCGGAGACCGCAGCAACCACGCCCCAAGGCTCCGCCATAAATGCCAGCCCAGCCAACAAAACAAGTACAGACACTGCCAGAAGCAGCGCAACGCTGGGCATGCCCCAATCTCGTTTGGCCCGCTGATCCATCCAGATCAACTCCCTGGTACATCCTCGCCGCAGTCCGACTCCAAAGGCACGACGCACAGGAATCGAGCTGGCGAGGAAGATTGGTTGACAAATTGGTGCACTGCGCCGCTTGGAACGAGCAGCACATCTCCCCCAGACACTTCCTTCACTGAACCGTCACACTCCGCGGCAAGTGAACCGGCGACCACGTAGACCTCATGCTCATACGGATGACTGTGGCGCGGCGTATGCCCGCCCGGCTCGACAATAAAGTGCCGAAGGGCGAACGAGGGTGCAGCATCAGCCCGGCCCACCATGATCTGCATGGCAACCCCGGCTGCTCCTTTCATGGAGACTTTCGTAGCTGCCTCAGGATCACATCGACGGACCAACATGGCCACAGGGTACCGCCCCGCCGGTTCCGGCGAGTGCTCGGCGCATCAGTCTTCGTCGCTCTGAGGCTTGAAGGCCGAGATGACGGTGGCCTGAACATTGGGCGGCGTGTTCTCGTCATGGGAATACTCCATGACGTAGCTGCCTGCACCGCCGGTCATCGACTTCAGCTGATTCGCATAGGTCATGACCTCCGACAGAGGTGCCTCAGCATGCACGACAGCCAGATCACCGGGAAGCATGTTCGTCGCCTGGATTCGACCACGCCGCCCGGAAATATCCGACGAAATGTCGCCGATGCTTCCGGATGGAATTGTGATCTCCAGCCGCACAAACGGCTCAAGCAGCACGGGCGAGGCCTTCTGAACTGCGTCGATAAAGGCGCGGCGGCCGGCCGTTACAAACGCCACTTCTTTGGAATCGACCGGATGGTGCTTCCCGTCATAGACGGACACCCTGATGTTCTGCATTGGGTAGCCCGCGATGGCGCCTTCCAGCATCACGCGGCGAACACCCTTTTCGATCGCGGGAAGGAACTGCTTTGGCACAGATCCACCGAATGTGTCGTCAACAAAATCGAGGCCGTTGACCATCGTCTCTGTTTCCTCGGCAACCGGTTCAACCCGCAGATAGACCTCGCCGAACTGACCCGAGCCACCGGACTGCTTCTTGTGCCGGTGATGTCCCTCGGCCTTGCTCGTGATGGTCTCCTTGTAGGCGACCTTCGGCGGGCGTGTCTCAACCTCAACGCCGTAGCGTTCTTTGAGCAGTTGCAGCTTTGCTCGAAGATGAAGTTCACCGATTCCACGAATCACCATCTCATGCGTCGTGGCATTGCGCTCAATCACAAACGTCGGATCCTCGGCCAGCATCTTGGAAAGTGCGTCGCCGAGTTTGGCTTCAGTTCCCTTGGTCGCGGGCTCGATCGCCAGTCCAAACATCGGCTTCGGCAGCGTGATCGAGTGCATGGCAATCCAACCTGCCCCATCCACGTGGAGCACATCGTCATAGCTGATGTCTTCAATCTTGGACACCGCCACAATATCGCCAGGGACGGCAGTGTGGACCTCGTCATGCCCCTTGCCACAGTAGTGGTGCAGGTGCGCGAGACGCACGCCCTTCTTGTGATCCGCCACCCGCGGGTTGGTTGAGTTGTCAAAGGTCCCCTGATGGACGCGGAAGAAACACAACTTGCCCACAAAGGGATCGGATGCCACCTTGAAACAGTGACCGATTGGTGATCCTGACGAATCTGGCGTAGCGGTAATCGCTTCGCGATCGTCGCCATTCACTCGCTCAAGCGGGCGAGGATTGCCTTCCGCTGGATTGGGGAACAGCCGCGCAATCTGCGCCATGAGTTCAGTCACACCGACATCGTTCCGTGCGGATGTAAAGCAAACCGGTACCAGATGTCCTTCTCGCATGGCGCGGCAGAACGGTTGCAGAAGATCTTCGGGGGCGATCTCGCCCAACTCGAGATACTTCTCCATCAGTTCCTCGTCAACCTCGACGATCTGATCGACGAGCGACGTGTGGAAGTCCGCAATGTCTCCGAGATCGGAGTCGCCGGAGGATTCCTGGAAACAGGACACCACGGAATCGCCGCCACCGCAGGGCAGGTTGATCGGGCAGCACTCGCTACCGAACGTACTCCGGATCGTGTCGAGTATTTCGGCGAGATCGCCAGCAGCATCAATCTTGTTGATCACGATCGCCTGCGGAAGATTCCGTTCCTTGGCGATCTTCATCATGCGGCGAGCCACCGGGTCGATGCCAGCGGTGGGATCAAGTACGAGAACCATCGTTTCCACCGCGGGGAGCGACGACATGGCCTTCCCGATGAAGTCGCCTCGTCCAGGCGTGTCGATAATGTTGAAGTGACAGTCGGCATGCTCGAGATTCAGAACACTTGAATCGACACTGTGGCCAAAGGAGTGCTCAAGTTCGTCCCAGTCGCTCACGGTATTGCCGTCCTCGACGGTTCCGGCGCGACCGATGACGCCAGCCTTGGCGAGCATGAGTTCTGCAATGGTCGTCTTGCCAGCGGAACTAGTTCCGGTGAGCGCGAGGTTTCGAATCTGTTCAGTGTCGTAGGTTGCCATGGTCGGAACTCCGGACGGAGGGGCGGGGTTTACTGAAAATGAGCCAGAATCATCCACTATAGCGAAGCTTGAGAGGAGGGCCGGGCTGGCACCTACCCGGACGATGCAGCCTGCCGCATGGCCTCATAGACCACCGCCGTCGCGGCGCAGGCCAGATTGACGCTCCGGGCCGGAGGCTCGATCGGGAGCCCAATTCTGCACCCAGGCCCCCATTGGCGTACAGCCCAATCCTGCAGTGGCTTGGGGAGCCCCGACGTCTCTCCTCCGAAGATCAGGTAGTCGCCACCGCGGAGGTCCGCCTCCCAAACGGGTCGCTCCGCACGGGCGGTAAGAATCCACAGCCGCTGCGGCTTCTCGGTCTCCAGAAAGGCCTCCCAGTCGTCATGCTCGCGGCAGTCCACCTGCGCCCAGTAGTCCAGCCCCGCCCGGCGCAGCGCCTTCTCCGACATGTCAAAGGCGATTGGATGCACGATGTGCAGCACCGAGTTCGTCGCCGCCGCGGTGCGGCCGATCGTACCCGTGTTCGGAGGAATCTCCGGGCTTACGAGCACGATGTGAAATCGTTCATCCTGCATCTCTGTGACCATACCGTCTGTGGCCGATTCGACGTACGATTCCCCCCATGAAGACGACTGACCACCCATCGCTCGACCCCCTCTCGCTGGACCTGCTGAACCTGCTGGAGCAGGCCGATCCGGGCGTGGCCGACTTGCTTGCGGCCGAAGCGAATCGACAGGCAAACACCCTTGAATTGATCGCCTCGGAAAACCATGTCAGCGCGGCAGTCATGCACGCAGCGGGCACATGGATGACCAACAAGTACGCCGAGGGATATCCGGGCAAGCGGTACTACGGTGGCTGCGAACATCATGACACAGCAGAAGATCTCGCCCGCGATCGGGCCAAGGAGCTCTTCGGATGCAACTTCGCCAATGTGCAGCCGCACTGCGGCGCCAACGCGAACATCGCAGCATTCATGGCAATGTGCAATCCAGGCGACCGAATCCTGTCGCTTCCGATCAAATCGGGCGGACATCTAAGCCACGGATTGAAGCCCAACTTTTCCGGGACCTTCTACGAGATCCACGACTATGACGTCGATCCCGAGTCGGAGCGGCTCGACTACGACGTCATTGCGGCGCGGGCACGTGAAGTGCAGCCCAAGATGATCATCTGCGGCTACTCGGCCTACCCCCGCACCATCGACTTCGAGCGATTCCGAGCGATTGCCGACGACGTCGGCGCGATCCTGATGGCCGATATCGCGCATATTGCAGGGCTCGTCGCCGGCGGTGCCCATCCTTCGCCGTTTCCACATGCGCACATCGTCACAACAACGACCCATAAGACGCTCAGAGGACCGCGGGGCGGACTCATTCTCTCGAATGATGAAGACGTCGCCAAGAAGGTTGATCGCAAAGTCTTCCCTGGCTCGCAGGGCGGCCCGCTCATGCACATCATCACGGCGAAAGCCGTCGCATTCGGCGAAGCATTGCAGCCATCGTTCAATGACTATGCCGCCCAGGTCGTCTCCAACGCCGCGGCTCTGGCGGAGGGACTCGTCGAGCACGGGTATCGCCTGTGTACCGGCGGCACTGACAACCACTTGCTCTTGGTTGACCTCCAGCCACGCGACGCCGACCTCACCGGCGCCGACGCAGAGCAGTGGCTCGAAGCCGCGGGAATCATTACGAACAAGAATGGCATTCCGAATGATCCCCGTCCACCAATGGTGACCAGCGGCCTGCGTCTCGGCACAGCGGCGCTCACGACCCGTGGACTTGGAACCGATGACATGCGGCAGATTGCATCGTGGCTGGACCGAGTCATGGCTAGCAAGGGCGATGAAGCCGTCGCCCGCGAAGTTCGTGGCGAGATCCGCGAGATGTGCGATGCGCATCCGCTCCCGCACTGACATGGCGGCGTTCTGGCGAAGCATCGAGACGCCCGTGGGCGATATGGTTCTG
>PVBE012273186.1_pt1 | contig 22812 bp, 22 predicted proteins | sample 1631181 | NCBI WGS metagenome assembly PVBE01 (sample SAMN08397723, study PRJNA350692) | Marine metagenome, whole genome shotgun sequencing project. | isolation source: water | place: Pacific Ocean | collected 2012-04 | reverse complement strand
GATCAGCGCCGCGCCACACATAACGACTCACGACGTCGGTTCCGAGCCCAACCTCGGCGTTGGCCGGCACGCCCAAAGTGACTGCGAGGGCGGCGCCTACAAACAATGTTCGTACGAATCGGTGCATCTAAGAGCTCCTGTGCCGGCGTCCGGCGGTAGATTGTTGGAAAGATGAAAATCGTCTTCTCGTGCTGACGGGTTGGATCTACAGGGCGCTGTTTCCGGTCTCACCGGTGCGAACACGAACAGCTTCGGTCACAGGAACGACAAAAACCTTGCCGTCGCCGACCTGTCCCGTTTTTGCCGCTTCTACAACGACATCGATGGCCTGCTGTTTCGTGTCATCGCTGACGGCGATCTCGACCTTGATTTTGGGCACGAAATCTACTGTGTACTCCGCACCGCGATAGACCTCACGATGCCCACGCTGACGGCCGTAGCCACGGACCTCGAGGACCGACAGGCCGGCGATGCCGATACCCGCCAGAGCCTCCTGAACTTGCTCCAGCGCCGCAGGGCGCAGGTATGCTTCGATCTTGACCATGCTGATGATCTCCTAGGCTGTCTGCAGCCGCTTAGTTGTTGATGTGCTGGAAGTCGGCGTAGGCGGGCTGCCCATGTTCACCCATGTCGAGGCCTTCTTCTTCCTCTTCCGCAGAGACACGCAGACCGATGGTCGCTTTCACAATCGACGCAAGGATCATGGAGGTGACGAAGGCAAACAGTGCATAGGAGAGGGTACCGACGATCTGGGTGCCTACACTGTGCTCTGGATTGGTACTGAAGATGCCGACGGCAATTGTTCCCCAGAGGCCGCAGACTCCGTGTACGGAGATCGCGCCCACGGGATCGTCGATCTGGATGCGGTCGATGATGACGATGGCGAAGACGACGATGCAGCCGGCGACCAGACCGATGAGGATGGCACCGACCCACGTGACAGAATCCGCGCCGGCCGTGATGCCAACGAGACCAGCCAGGATTCCATTCAGGGCCATAGAAACATCCGGCTTCTTCAGATAGATCATCGACGTGAAGATCGACGCCAACGCACCGGCAGCCGCAGCCAGAGATGTGGTGACGAAGACGAGACTCACCAGTGTGGGGTCAGCGCTGAGCACCGATCCGCCGTTAAAGCCGAACCAGCCGAGCCACAACAGGAATACACCGATCGTGGCCAGCGGCATGCTGTGCCCCAGGATCGGGCGAACCTGCCCGTCCACATACTTGCCACGACGAGGGCCCAGGACCAGGACACAGGCCAGTGCCGAGAAACCGCCGAAGGCGTGGACAATAGAGGAACCGGCGAAATCGTAGAAACCCATGGCGTCGAGCCAGCCACCACCCCATTTCCATGAACCGGCAATCGGATAGAGAAAGGCGACTAGAATCGTCGCATAGATCATGAACCCCGTGAGTTTGACGCGTTCGGCCACGGCACCTGAGACGATGGTCGCCGCCGTCGCCGCGAACATGGCCTGGAAGATGAAATCCGACCAATAGGTGTAATCGGCATAGTTCGCCGTCAGATTCGCAACTTCATCGCCACCAAAACCGATGGGACCCAGAATCGCGAGATACCCATTGAAGTCGCCCGGATACATCGTATTGAAGCCTGTCAACGCATAGGTGATGATTCCGACGGAGATGATGAACACGTTCTTGAACAGGATGTTCACCGTGTTTTTCTGCCTCGTGAGGCCCGACTCCAGGGTGGCGAAACCCAGGTGCATGATGAAGACGAAGGCTGCGGAGATCAGGATCCACAGGTTGTCGATCATGAACTTGGGATACACCAGAGGCATGCTCTGGAATCCCTCCATCGAAGTGATCTCTTCAGCCAATGCCTGAGTGGCACCACCCAGGATGGCGATCGCTACGACCAGTAGCGAGGCAAAGCGAAGTCGTGTGGTCTGCATCGTGCCCATGCTGCTCCTTTAGAGGGGAACTCCGTGAGGGTAGGTAGAGGATGTCCGATCTATACTTTTCGCAGAAACCTCTACGCAAGCGAGGTGCCAGGTCTTCGAGCGCGCTGTCGACGTAGGTGTAACCCGCATAAAAACAACATATTGCGGACCTTTTTCTTGGCTTCGTCTGGGTCGGATCAAAGAAACAAAAATGTCGCCTATCAGTAGATAGGCGACATTTTTGTAGGAAGCGGATTCTGCGTGTCTCGTTCGATCTATCGATAACCTTTCGGATCTAGTTCGAGTCGCTTGACTCGATAGGCAAAGATCCGCGGCGTCGTGCCAAGAAGTCGCGAGGCCTTGGCCATATTCCCTCGAGTGTTCTTGAGAGCCTCCACGAGGATCTCTCTCTCGTAGGCATCCATCATCGTCTCCAGCGATCCTGCCAATGGCGTGTTTGTGCTAGCCCCCGTCTGCAGGCTGGGAGGTAGGTGATGTCCATGAATGACGCCGTCGACGGAGAGGATCACGGCACGCTCCACGCAGTTTTCCAACTCGCGGACATTGCCCGGCCAGTGATAGGCGGTCAGCATGTCGATGGCGGATGTCGAGATACGCCGCATCTGCTTGCCGTGCTCACGGCCGTACTTCTCGAGGAAATGATCGGCCAAAAGCATCATGTCCGACTTCCTCTCCCTCAGGGGGGGGACGAAGATGGGAAAGACATTCAGTCGATAGAAGAGATCCTCTCGAAAGGTGCCATCTGCAACCGCCTGCTCCAGGTCGACGTGGGTCGCGGCGACGATCCGAACATCGATCATCCGTGGTTCCTGGCTGCCGAGTCGTTCGACCTGTCGTGCCTGCAATACGCGCAGAAGTTTGACCTGCACAGACGGGGGGAGTTCGCCGATTTCGTCGAGGAAGATCGTGCCCCCGTCGGCGCGCTCGAATCGTCCTAGGCGTGTTTCCGTCGCACCGGTGAAGGCGCCCTTCTCATGGCCGAAGAGTTCGGACTCGACCAGGCTCTCAGGCAAAGCTGCGATGTGAACCTTGACGAAGGGTTTTGGCGCCCGAAGGCTGTGATAGTGGAGCGCGTCGGCGACCAGTTCCTTGCCCGTTCCGCTTTCACCGCGCAGCAACACCGTCGCGTCTGACGGGGCCACCATGCCCACCAGATCTCCCACCTCCTGCATGGGGCGGGAGTTGCCGAGGATGTTGGTCGGGTGATGTCTGTCCTTGAGCTGGCTCTGCAGTCTCTGGTTTTCATCGAGAAGTGTCGCCCATTGCTCTTGGGCTCTCTGGCGGGAGGCCACATTCTGGGCGACCATGGCGGCCACAATCGAAAGGAATCGAACATTCGCCTGCAGGGTCACGTCATCGGTGTAGGGACAATCAGCGCTCAAGGTGCCAACCACTTTGGCCTTCAAGGGAATCGGCACGCAAATGAAGGAAGTGTGTGTTTTTTCTGAGGTTGAGCGAGACCCGGTTCGATCGAGGAACAGCGGCTCGGAACTGATTCGGGGCACGATCACCGGTTTTCCGGAAGCGACGACTCTGCCCGTGATGCCTTCACCAACCTTGTAGCGGCCGCGGTCGATCTCATCCTGGCTGAGGCCGTACGCGATGTCGATGGCGACTTCTTGTCGATCTCCCCCTTCCTGCAGCAGGCTCATGGTGCCACGATTCATTCGCAGTCGATCGCTCAGTACTCGGAGGATGGCTCGAAGTGAATCCTCGAATTCAGAGCCCGATCCGAGAAACTCGCCGATCTCCAGCAGGGCGGAGAGCAGCTGTTGGTCACTGATGGGAGGTTTGGACTGATTCATAGGTCACTGATTCCAGAAACGACGAAAACGTCTCGTGAGAAATCGTGTGCTACACAAATGTCGTTTCCTGAACATGATGGCAACCTAGCAGGCTGTCAACCTCCCAGCTCGATGTCGCTCGAAGCCGATTGACAGCTTTCAGGGGCTCAGCTACCATAACTCACAGGAGGCTGACCACAGATTCGGTGCGGAGTCAGTGTGGCAGGGCGACTTCCCGAACAGGCCCCCGTGCGGGAGATCGAATGATGAACCACGACATCAGCCAGATTCTCGAAGACTGGAAATACGATCCCGAGTCGAACGTCCGCAGGATTCGAGGCGAAGACGGTGTGGCCAAGATCCAGGTCCGCGTTGATCAGGGCGCCTTCCAGGGAATCCTGCAACTGAACCTGGATGGCCGACCCGATGGGAAGCGGCCCCATGACCGCGATTTCGCCCTGGATCACTACCGTGCCACCCGCGATGAACACGAACGGCGTGTCGGCAAGGTCGAGGGTTTCCAATTAGACCACCCTTCCTGTGAAGAACTCTTCGAAGAGTCGGCGCAGATCTATGGTCGCTACGTCTTCCTTCTACAGGTCAAGGACTACGAACGGGTCATACGCGACACCGAACGCAACATGAACTGCTTCGAGTTTCTGCATCAGTATGCCGCCCTGGAAGATGATCGAAACAACCTGCAGAAGTGGTGGCCCTACATCATCAGGATTCACGCGACGGCCCTCTCCATGCAGTTGGCCGACGATGGTCGATTCGAGAGGGCGCTGAACGTTCTTCGAGAATCTCGTGAACGGATCGAGGGGCTGGAGCATGTCGATGCAGAGGAATTCCACACCGAACGTGAGCGTTCGATGGAGGCCCTTGATGAGTTGGCACTGGAACTGAGGGGCCGCAAGCCCTTGAGCGAACGCGAGCGACTCGAGAAGGAACTGGAGGATGCCATTGCCGATGAAGCCTTCGAGCAAGCGGCTCAGATTCGTGATCAACTGCGCGAGCTCGGCGAGCCAGAATGAATTGGCCGGAATGAATTGGAAGGATTGACGAATGTCCGACAAGGATGATTCCTCCCGCCCGCAGCTCGATCGATGGCAGCGGGCGGCAATCCTCATGGTGACCCTCGGGCAGGACCTGGCGGCTGAACTGCTCGGCCAGTTCGAGGACGATGAGGTCGAGCACATCACCCGTGCCATCGCCGATCTCAAGAATATCCCGAAGGCCATTCAGGATGAGGTCGTCGCCGAGTTTGAAGACGATCTGAAGAGTGGCCGCTTGCATGGCGTCCGGGGCGGGCATGACGTCGCACACGACCTGCTGCAGGCGGCTCTCGGCTCAGATCGCGCGGATCAGGTTATGCAACGGCTCGGCGGTAGCACGATCGGTTCTGGTTTTCGAGCCCTCGATGAGGCCGATCCCACCCAGGTGGCGCCCTACATCCGTCGTGAACATCCACAGACCATCGCCCTGATGATGACGCAACTGCGACCTGAGCAGGCCGCGGCCATCCTCGAAAATCTGCCGCACGATGTGCAGACGGATGTCGCCCATCGAATTGCGACACTCGAGTCGGTTTCACCCGAGGTTCTGCAAGAGGTGGAGGAGGGCCTGAAACAAACACTGCAAACCGTACAAACTGGTGGGCAGCAGGTGGAGGGCGTGCGCGTCGCCGCGGACATCCTCAACCGTGTGGGGACCAATCTGGAGCGTAAGCTGCTGTCACGGCTCGACGCGGCTGATCCGGAGGTCGCTGATGAAGTCCGTCAGAGAATGTTCACCTTCGACGATATCTCACGCCTCGCCGACCGCGAGATTATCGCGCTTCTGGAGAACGTGGAGTTGGAGGTGTTGAAAGCGGCCATGAAGACGGCAGGCAAGGGTGTGCTGGACCGGATCCTGAGCAACATGTCTTCCCGGCGCCGAGGGCAGTGGATGGAAGACATGGCCGACCTGCCGAAGATGCGGCTGCGGGACGTCGAGGACGCGCAGACACAGGTGGTGCAGACACTGCGACAGCTGGAGAGTCAGGGAGTCGTCGACCTCTCGTCGACGGCGGGGGACGACGATCGTTGGGTCTGAGGAGGTCTTGATCAGGTCGCACTGCTGACCTGATCAAGACCTCTTTGAGTTGCTTCGCAACTCTCGGAGGTCGCCGACCTGAGCTAGCCGGCGGCTCTTCAGCTGATCAGCTCATCCAGCAGAGCTATGGGGTTCTCGGCCACTTTGAGCAGATTGCGGTGATGGGTACGCAGGAACCCCGCATCTACACTGCTGTCGAGAAACTGTAGCAGGTGGTCATAGTAGCCATTGGTATTGAGCAGACCGACCGGTCTGTCGTGGATGTCCAGCTGGGCCCATGCCACGACTTCAAACAACTCCTCAAGAGTGCCATAGCCACCTGCAAGGGCGATGAAAGCGTCTGCGTCGCGGGCCATCGTTGCCTTGCGTTCGTGCATGTCGTCGACGACGAGTAGTTCTGTCACGCCCTCGTGACCCAGTTCCCGGTCCATCAGAGCGCGAGGAATCACCCCGGTCACGTGTCCGGCAGCATCCATGACTGCCGTGGCGAGATCACCCATCAGCCCGACGTGGCCGCCACCGTAGATCAGTCCGATCCCGCGACGGGCCATTTCGTGTCCCAACGTGATCGCAGATTCGCGATGTCGATTCTTTTTGCCGCGCTTGCTGCCGCAGTAGACACAGATTCTCTGAGGGGGTGTGCTCACGCTAACCTCCATGGAGTAAACATAGAAAAACCGGGTGACGAATCCCGCGTCATCGACGCTCGTCACCCGGTTGTTTTACAGATCGCGATGCAATCTTGACCGAATCAGGTCTCCATCACGCTGTGAATCCTATCGCGCACGATCCCGCGATCGGTCGTTAAAACACCTCGTTGTCGTCACAGATCGCCAGCAGTGCCTGATAGCGCTGTGGATGACGAAGCTTGCCGAGGGCGCGCTCCTTCAGCTGGCGAACGCGCTCGCGCGTCAGATTCATGGTGCCGCCGATCTCCTCCAACGTCATCGACTCATTGCCGTCGAGACCGAAGTAGAGGCGGATGATGCGGAACTCGCGCTCATCCAGGCTCTCGAGCACTTCGTCGAGCTGATTGCGAGCGGCCGTTTCCATCACATGCATGTCGGGCGTGGCCTGGTTGTCATCACGAAGGATGTTCATCAGGCTGCGCTCGTCGTCCTCTTCGAAGCTCTCGTCGAGGGAACGAACGGTGCGTGCGTGCAGCATGGTGTCGAGCACGTCCTGAGGAGCCATGTCGAGTTCCTTGGCGATCTCTTCCACGTGCGGCTCCGTCTCGCGACCCTGACCGAGCTTGCGACTGGCCTTCGAGATGTCCTTCAGCAGGCTGAGCTTGTTCAGCGGCAGGCGGACGGTGCGAGCGTGCTCGGCGATGGTCTGCAGAATCGACTGTTTGATCCACCACACGGCGTAGGAAATGAACTTGAACCCCTTCTCGCCATCGAAGCGTTCGGCTGCCGTCATCAGGCCAACATTGCCGGCGCTGATCAAATCGGACAGAGACAGGCCACGGTTCTGATACTTCTTGGCCACGTCGATGACGAAGCGGAGGTTGGCCTGCACCAGCTCGTCGCGTGCATCCTGGTCGCCAGCGTGAACCTTGGCCGACAATTCGACTTCCTTCTCACGCGACAGAGGCGTCGAGTCGGAGATGTCATCGAAATAGAGACGCAGTGTGCTCTCTTCGTCTTTCAATACTTCCTGCAGCGTGTACGCCATATCAGTAACTCCTGGGCGTTGTGGGGTCGTACATCGTTCGTGTCATTTTCAGGTTGTCTTCCATGACTCCGGCAAAGTCCGGTGCCCGGCGTCCACGCCAAATCAGCAGGGCCAGGGGAACCAGCAGGACTGCTCGTTCGAGAACCGAGACGATCATAGTCCGCAGATCTCCAATCGATCGGTCAGCAGCTGGTGCATCTGCGGCGCATCCTGCGTCGCAATGATGGTGTCGACGAAAGCCCGGTCACTAAAGGCACGGGCCAGCACGCCGATCAGTTTCAGATACAGTCCCGGTGCGTCAGCCGGTACCGCGATCAGGCAGATGATGCCAACGTCGTGGCGCTCGTCGCCGGATGGGAACTCGATCGAGCAATCGGCTCGCGTTCCCATCGCAATTCCCAGGCGCTTGACCATTCGACCACGCGCGTGGGGAAGGGCGATCATTTCGTCGATGACGGTGCTCTGAAGATTCTCGCGCTCCAAAACGGCCTGGAGAAATGCCAGGCTGTCATCGATTACGCCTTGCTCGTGGAGTCGGTCGATGAGGTGTTTGATCACCTCGATCTTCCCATTCGCTTCGAGCCCTGCAACCAACAGATCCGGATGCAGCAGACCAGCGTCGACGGCGTCTTCGCCGTGATGTGCAATTTCTGCACTCCATTGCGTCTGATCTGAGGTTTCAGTACTCAACAGTTTGTTTTATTGTCGGTTACGTTGTTTGCGTTCGTTTCGTGCAATTCTTGCGTTCCACATCAGAGCGAGGCATGGGACTCGAGTTAAAGTGACTACATGTCATCGCCGTAACTAATTGTAAATCATGCACGTAACGAGAGTCTCTGTCTGTTGGGGGCGATGGGGATCTCAAGGCCCTCGACGATCTCTACACCCGATATTGCAAAGCGGATGCCAGGTGTTATCTCTAAGTCCGTAAAATGCTGTAATTTCTACGGTTAGAAAAAAAGAGAGGCGGCCAACTTCACCTGGGTGCGTCGCTCAGATGAAGATGCGCTGCAAGAATTGCAGGACCACGCCAGGGAATCGTGAAGGAAGCCGACGGCAAACCCCCGGGATGGGATCGGCTCGAGGGGGGCTATCTCAGACCGTACTGCTTCAGTTTGTACTGGAGGGCACGAACAGAAATGCCCAGAATCTCAGCGGCTTCCCGCCGATTGGATGTCATCCTCTGCACCGTATGGCGGATCAGCTCTCGCTCAGCCTCGTCGATGGTGGATCCAAGGGGCAGCGTGATGCTGGCGGCGACGGGTGCGTCCTCGGTCTCAAGCGGTTCTCCCAGCACTTCCGATACCTGGCGCGACTCGACGAGAGCGCTCTCCGAGGTGACGACCAAGCGTTGCACAACATTGCGCAACTCGCGCACGTTGCCGGGCCACGGGTGGTTGGTGAGCAGCTCCGTCGCCGCCGAATCGGGTCGCTTCCGGGCCAACTCATAGGCGCGGCACGTTTCGTCGAAGAAGAACTCGACGAGGGTGGGGATATCTTCGCGACGATCACGCAAAGGCGGGACGTCGATGGGGACCACATTCAGCCGATAGTACAGATCGTCGCGGAAAGCACCCGCTTCGACGGCCGCCTCGAGGTGCCGGTTCGTGGCAGCGATGATGCGTACATCCGCGGAGTGCACACGAGTGTCACCGAGGGGCTGAAACTCACGCGACTCGAGAACGCGAAGAAGCTCCACCTGGTTCTTCAGGGGCACCTCTCCGATCTCGTCGAGGAACAGTGTTCCCCCTTCGGCCAGGGCAAAACGCCCCGGGCGATCGGCATGGGCAGAGGTGAAGGCTCCCCGTTTGTGCCCGAACAACTCGCTGGCAAACAAGTCCTCTGTGAAACCGCCGCAGTTGACCGCCACAAAGGGTCCGTCCCACCGACGGCTGCGATCATGCACCGAACGCGCGATGAGTTCTTTCCCCGCTCCCGTCTCGCCCCGCAGCAATACAGGGACGTCGGACATCGCGACTTGCTTGACCAATCGCGCAGCACGCTGCATTGCGGCGCTTCTTCGTACGATTCTGCGAAAGGCATCATCGGTTTCCTGGCGGGCCTCGAGTCGTGACTGAAGCTCCCGATTCTCTCGAACCAACTTGGCGCGATCGATGGCGCGTTCGACGACCAGTCGCAGGTGTGCCAGGTCAACTGGTTTGGTCAGAAAATCGTGGGCACCCTTCTTCATCGCCTCCACAGCGGTGCTCACATTCCCGTGGGCCGTGAGCAGGATGGCTTGCGTATCGGGGTAGTGCTGGCCCACGTGTTCCAGCAACTCCATGCCCGAGGAGCCAGGCATGCGCAGGTCGAGGATGACGACATCGAAATGAGCCTGCTTGAGTCTCGCCCTTACGGTGTCGCCATCTGGGACCGTCTCAATCGCATACCCCGGGATCTCGAGAGCCTCCTTCAGACCTTCGCGGATATAGACTTCGTCGTCAGCGACGAGAATCCGGGATAGCGGTTCCGGCATGCGGTGAGGTGGAGTCCGGTTTGGAGGAAAGGACGACTTACGTTGTGGCGGCGGGCAACTCAAGATCAACGGTGGTGCCGGCGCCCGGGCGACTGTGTAGCTGGAGCAGGCCGCCGTGCTGCTGGACAATGCCCTGGGCAATGGAAAGTCCCAAGCCACTACCGGTGTCTTTGGTAGTATAGTAGTACTCCAAAACACGCTCCAGATCCTGCTCGGGGATCCCGCACCCGTCATCTTCGACGCGGAAGCGCAGGAAACTCTCGCCGAGGCGTTCGGCGCTCAGTACCACCCGTCCGCCTTCTTCCACCGCCTGCAGTGCATTGATGATGACATTGAGCAAGGCCTGGCTCAGCACGTTGTCATCGGCTTCCAACGTCGGGAGATTTTCCGATGGCTCGAGGACAAACTCGACCCGACGCTGTCGGGCCTCGGGCTCCACAAGTGAATGGAGTTGTTCCAGCAGGCCCTGAGGAGAGACGGTCGCCAGGTGTAGAGCAGGGGGTCGTGAGAAACGCAGGAAGTTCTGCACGATTCCGTCCAGACGACGCATCTCGGCGCGGGCGATATCGAGGCGCTCGACAAATCGTCCTGCCACAGCCGAATCGAGATCGACGGCGGCTTCGCGCATCAATTGCAGCTGGATGTCCACGGCGCCAAGGGGATTGCGGATCTCATGGGCGACGGAGGCGGCCAGGCGGCCTAGAGCGGCCATTTTCTCGGCCTGCCACAGTTCGTGTTCATCGCGAGGCGAATCGGTCAACGAAGACTGCTCACTTGGTATGATTGACACTCTCTGGGGGAGTCGGTAGACTCGCCGCCCATTCGGATCAAGGGATGTCTCAGGGATTTCGCGAACAGGCTCTTAGGTGGCACAAGAGGATAGGGCGGCGGCTGTCGAACGCAAAGAGACGGTGGCTGCACGGAAGAAAAACGTGCAGAGCATGTTCAACGCCATCGCCGGGCGTTATGACCTGCTCAACCATCTGCTCAGTGCCGGTATCGACGTATACTGGCGTCGACGCGCCCTGGGGCGCTATCGAGGTGATTGTCCCCAGCGGATCCTCGACCTGGCCACGGGTACGGGAGACTTCGCCCTTGCCGCTCGACGGCTGAATCCAGGCAGCATCGTGGGCGCCGACGTCGCCATGGAAATGGTGCGCATTGGTGTTCCCAAAGTGTCTCAAGTGGCCCCTCAAGAGAAACTGCGACTGATGGGGGGAGACGCGGAGCGCCTACCATTCAAGGACGATTGTTTCGATCTGATCACCGTCGCTTTTGGCGTGCGGAACTTCGGTCATATCCCCACAGGGCTGGCAGAGGCTGCCCGCGTCCTGCGGCAGGGCGGAGAACTGATCGTGCTCGACTTTACAGAACCCACGATTCCCGGCTTTCGACAACTCTACCAGTTCTACTTCAAGAATGTTCTGCCCACCCTCGGTGGCTGGATCTCTGGCAACCGTGCAGCCTATAGCTACCTGCCGCGTTCGGTGGGCACCTTTCCCCAAGGCACAGCGTTCCTTGCCTTGCTCGAGGAGGCGGGTTTCCACCAGACCAGAGCTTTGTCGATGAGTCTTGGGATCTGTGCTGTGTATCAGGGCATCAAGCCCTGACATGCAGCCGTCGAATTGCCCATGCAGGAGATCGAGGCACTCATGCAGGCGCCGCCCATGTTGACGCTCTTTTGGAGCACAGATATACTCGACAAGATCCGTGTGCCACCGCACCTGTTTGCCAAATCGCCTCCTATCCCAGAGCTATCGTGATCCTTCAAGAACAGATCGAGCGCGCCGGTCTGGCGGACATCCACGCCAAAGTTGCTGCCGGCCAGCGCCTGTCGGCGGACGATGGTGGTCGCCTCTACGAGAGTGCAGATCTCCCAATCCTCGGATATCTGGCGAACCTCGTGCGCGAGGACCGACACGGGCACACGACGTACTACGTGCGCAATCAGCATATCAACTACACGAACATCTGCAACAAGCTGTGCAAGTTCTGCTCCTTCTACGTGAAGCCAAATCACGAGAAGGGGTACGTCCTCGATCCCGAGCAAGTGGCGCAACGTGTCACCGACTACGCGGAAGTACCGATCACCGAGATCCACATGGTGGGCGGTGTGAATCCGAAGCTGCCGTATCAGTATTACCTCGACGTGCTGCAGGCGATGAAACAGGCGCGGCCGGAAGCGCACTTGAAGGCCTTCACGATGATCGAGGTCGCCCAGATCCAGCGCATCGCCAAGAAACCGCTGGAAGAGGTTTTTGCTGACATGCGAGCCGTCGGTCTCGAGTCTCTGCCAGGTGGGGGCGCGGAGGTCTTCTCAGAGCGTGTTCACGAGGATCTCTTCTGGACCAAGGCTGATTCTGACGACTGGCTTGCGATCGCCGCCGAAGCACATAAGGCGGGACTACCTTCGAATGCGACCATGCTGTATGGGCACGTGGAGAACACGCAAGAGAAGGTCTACCATCTGTGCCGGCTACGGGAAGTACAGGATGAGACGAAGGGATTCCTCGCCTACATCCCCCTCTCTTTTCATCCGGAACGAACAGAGATCGACCACCTGCCGGGGCCTACGGGCCAACTCGACCTCAAGGAGGTCGCAGTGGGCCGACTGATGCTCGACAATTTCCCCCACGTGAAGACGTTCTGGATCATGAACACCATCGAGATCTCGCAGGTGGCCCTCTGGTATGGTGCCAACGATATCGATGGAACGATCATGGACTATGAGATCACGCGCACCAGTTTCGAGGACACGCAGCAACGGCTCACGCAGAAGAATCTGCTGGATCGGATCGTTGAGGCAGGCCGTCAACCTGTCGAGCGCGATTCGCTCTACAATGTCGTGGCCGATGCAGAAACCCTCGTCGCTGCAGATCGCGGCTCATCGCAGTCTGAGTTAGAGCGTCAGGCGAGTGGGACAGACGGTTGAGATGATCAACGATATTGCACAGAAGATCCACGATGGCGAGCGCATCACCGTCGAAGACGCGCAGGTTCTGTTCGCGTATCCGAATGTGGCCGAACTGGGGATGCTGGCCAACGCCGTGCGCATGCGTAGACACCCCGAGCAAGTCGTCACCTACAATGTGGGGCGCAACATCAACTACACGAATGTGTGTTGGGTGAAGTGCGATTTCTGCGCCTTCTACAGGGCGCCCGGTTCCGATGAAGGCTACACGCTGCCCAAAGAAGAGATCTTTGCCAAGATCGATGAACTGACGGCTTTTGGTGGTGACGAACCGAAGTCGAATGAGATCCTCATGCAGGGCGGTCTCAACCCAAAGCTGCGACTCGACTACTATGAGGATCTGCTCTCGGACATCCGCGATCGTTATCCGTCGGTGCAATTGCACTGCCTGTCGGCGACGGAGATCATCTACATCGCCCACCTGTCCAAGCTGTCTCTTGCCGACACGATCCAACGGCTGCGAGACGCCGGGCTCGATTCCATTCCCGGTGCCGGCGCCGAGATCCTCAACGACGACGTGCGCGACATCATCGGCTTCCGCAAGGACCGCACCCTCGACTGGCTGGAGGTGCATCGCATCGCCCATGGTCTGGGGATGCGGACGACGGCAACCATGATGTATGGTCACGTGGAGACGACCGACCACCGCATCGAACATCTGCGGCTCATTCGCGACCTGCAGGACGAAGCCGGTGGTTTCACGGCGTTCATCACGTGGAACTTCCAGCCCGACGACACCGACCTTGGCGCCGATAACGAGCGTTGGAATGGCATGAAGGCGACGGGCTTCGACCACCTGAGAACCGTCGCCGTGGCTCGCCTGTATCTCGACAACATCCCTTCCTTTCAGGCGTCTTGGGTGACCCAGGGGCCGCGTATCGCCCAGGTCAGTCTCCGATACGGAGTCAATGACTTTGGCAGCACCATGCTTGAGGAAAACGTGGTCTCCGCTGCCGGGACGAGTCACACGCAGGAGATGGGGCTCCAGAACATGGAGCGCCTCATCGCCGACGCAGGGTACGAGCCGCGTCGCCGCAACACAGCCTACGAGACGGTCGCTACGCGGCCCCGCCTGGAGGCGCTGGCGGCGGCCTCATGACCTCGACGGAGGCCGGTGCATCAACCTCGTCTGACGAAGAGGGCGAAGATGAGCGTGACGATGAATCTGGCATCCCAAAGATCCGCCTCGGTGCGGTGAGTTTCCTCAACACACGTCCACTCACCGTCGGTCTCGACGGTCCCGACAGTCCCTTCGAACTCCGCTACGATCTTCCATCGCGATGCGCAGCTGATCTGGCGGCGGGCAGCATCGATGTTGGGTTGATTCCCGTCATCGAGTATGCACGCAGCGATCCGGACTACTGGATCGTTCCCGGCATCTCCATCGCCTCGCGGGGAGAGGTTCTCACGGTTCGTCTGTTCTACCGAGGAGACCTATCAAAGATCCGCCGGATTGCTGTCGATACCAGTTCGCGAACCTCCGTCGCCCTGATGACGATCCTGCTTCGTGAGAGATTCAATCTGGATCCTGAGCAAGTTCCCGCGGCCCCCGATCTGGACGCGATGCTGCACACGGCAGATGCAGCCCTGCTGATCGGCGATCCGGTGTTGCCCCTCGTCACGGCTGAACAGGGGGCGCGTCAGAGCCTTGATCTGGCCGACGAGTGGACGCAGATGACGGGGAAACCCTTCGTATTCGCCTTCTGGGCAGGAAGGCAGGATCGTCTAAGCGCCGGACATGTGGCCCGGCTGAAGCAGGCAAGTCTCGCTGGATCAGCATGCCTTCCTCAGATTGCCGCCGTCTTTCAGCGCGAGCGTGCCGGCGACGCGGTCCTCTACGAGAAGTACCTGACGCATCACATCCACCACGATCTGGGCCCCGATGAGTTGGATGGACTTGCCGAGTTTTACCGTCTCGCCGCACTCCATGGCGTTATCGATCACGAGCCCGTGCTCCGCTTTTATCCGTCGGAAGGTCTGTAGAGATGAGTTTCGCTGAGCCCGTGTTGAGCTACGGGCGGATGATTCGATTCTCGCACTCGATTCTTGCCCTCCCCTTTGCTCTCAGTGGCGCTGCGTTGGCTGCGGCCGTCAGCGGGATTCAAGGAGCGCAGACCGGTTGGATTGTGGTGGCCATGGTCTCAGCACGCTCGGCGGCAATGGGCTTCAATCGACTCGTGGATCGTCACATCGATGCCCGCAACCCACGTACGGCGCAACGGGAGCTCCCCAGGGGAGTCCTCTCGCCGCCCGCGGTGTGGCTCTTTGTGATCCTGTCCGCACTGGGTCTGATCGGGGCGGCGTGGAAGCTGAATCCTCTCTGTCTGGTCCTTTCCCCCGTGGCGCTGTTCGTGATCGGGGGATACTCCTTCACCAAACGGTTCACCTGGGGATCTCATCTGGTTCTGGGACTCGGGTTGGGGCTGGCACCCTTCGGCGCCTGGATTGCCGTAACGGGCCGTTTCGACCTGTCGCCAGCGCTATTGGGTCTGGCCGTGCTGAGTTGGGTCGCCGGTTTCGATATTCTCTACAGCTGTCAGGATCACGAGTACGATCAGCATACGGGTCTCCACTCGATTCCCGTTCGATTCGGACTTCAGACCGCGCTACGCCTGGCGCAGCTGCTGCACGTGTTCACCATCGGGTTCATGGTCGCCGTGGGTCTGACTGCAGGTCTGCGATGGATCTATTTCATCGGTGTCGCCGCCATCTGCTTGCTCCTGCTGTGGGAACATCGGCTCGTGAAGGCGGACGACCTGACCAAGGTCAACACCGCCTTCATGACGGCGAACAGCATCATCAGTGTGGCCTATTTCCTGTTCACCCTCGCCGATTTGCTCCTACTGGGAGATCAAACCCTCTGGGCTGCCTCGGTCCCCTAAAGGTCATTCCATGACAACGTCCGACGTGCTTTCCTCCGACGACTCCATCTATCAGGTGCGCACGCGTGTTGCGGGGCCCCCTGGCGCATTGGCTCTCGACGAGCAGACGGTGCTGTCGTCGCCGAGCGGTGACATCTTCGGATATAGTCAGAATGCGGGCATGGGATGGAATCCGGCAGAGTTGGGGCGCCGGGAGTTTCTGATCCTGAGCACGATGGGGGGAATCCGCGCCCCTGACGGCTCGCCCGTTGCCCTCGGCTACCACACAGGACATTGGGAAGTGGGGCTGCTGATGGAAGCTGCGGCACACGAGATCCAACGTCTTGGGGGAATTCCCTTCGCCGCCTACTGCTCCGACCCGTGCGACGGACGATCTCAAGGCACGACGGGCATGTTCGACAGCCTGCCGTATCGCAACGATGCAGCCACCGTGATGGGGCGCCTGATTCGTTCGCTGCCGACCCGGCGGGGTGTGCTCGGCGTCGGCACCTGCGACAAGGGGCTGCCCGCGATCCTCATGGCCCTCTCGGCGGCACGAGATCTGCCCGTGGTCGTGGTTCCTGGAGGGGTGACGCTGCCGCCGGAGGTGGGCGAGGACGCCGGGAAGATTCAGTCCGTCGGCTCACGCCTCGCCCATGGTGAGATCACCATCCACGAGATTAACGATCTTGGTTGCCGCGCCTGCGCCTCGCCCGGTGGAGGCTGCCAGTTTCTTGGCACAGCAGCCACATCCCAGGTCGTGGGAGAAGCACTCGGATTGAGTTTGCCCCATGCGGCACTGGCGCCTTCAGGCGAACCGGTGTGGACGGATCTGGCTGTGCGGTCGGCGCGCGCATTGATGGGGCTCGAGCAGGCGGGCATCACCAGCAATGACATCGTCACCGATGATGCCATCCACAACGCGATGGTCGTACATGCTGCGTTCGGTGGTTCCACGAATCTACTTCTGCACGTGCCGGCCATCGCCTATGCGGCGGGTCGACGACGACCGGGGGTCGATGATTGGGATCGCATCAATCGCCAGACACCAAGGCTCGTCGATGTGCTGCCCAATGGACCCGAGTTTCATCCTACCGTGCGTGCGTTCCTCGCAGGCGGTGTGCCCGAGGTGATGCTCCATCTGAGGGAGCTGGGCCTTCTGAAGCTTGATGCGCTCACGGTGAGTGGGCAGTCGGTGGGGGACAATCTGGCCTGGTGGGAGGACAGTGAACGGCGCGTCCGTTTCCGCGAGGGGCTCAAGCAGAGCGACGGGGTGGACGCCGTCGATGTGATCATGGATCCAGAACGCGCTCAGGCGCGCGGGCTGACCAGTACGGTCTGTTTCCCTTCGGGGAATCTGGCGCCCGAGGGATCTGTCGTGAAAAGCACAGCCATCGCTCCGAGCATGCTCGACGAGCAGGGCGTCTACTCGCTACGGGGGCCGGCTCGCATCTACACCACCGAACGAGCTCTGATGGCAGCGATCAAGGCAGACGAGATTCGGGCGGGTGATGTCATCGTGCTCCTGTCTTCAGGGCCCATGGGCAGCGGGATGGAGGAGATTGCCCAGGTGACGATCGCCCTCAAGTATCTGGACTACGGAAAAGATGTCGCGTTGCTCACCGACGCCCGTTTCTCCGGTTTCAGTTCGGGGCCGTGTATTGGTCACGTCGGGCCCGAAGCCCTTGCCGGCGGCCCCGTGGGACGCCTCGTCGAGGGCGATGTGCTCGAGGTCGTTGTCGATACGAGGAATCTTCAGGGCCGCATCGACCTGGTGGGGCATGCTGATGAGATCTTCGGAGCCGACGAGGGAGCACGGGTGCTTTCGGGCCGACCTTCGCGAGAGGATCTGGCACCCGAAGCGGAATTGCCCGACGACACGAGGCTCTGGGCTGCTCTGCAGAATGCAGGCGGGGGAACCTGGGGTGGGTGTGTCTACGACGTGGAGGCCATTCTCAAATTGCTCGAAGCGGGCCAAGCCAGCACCAGCGGCGACTCGCAGGCTGTGGCCCCATGAGTGGTGGGACTAACAAGACCTTCGCCGTGGCGATCACGGGCGCCTCGGGGGCGATTTATGCCGTGCGCACCTTGCGTGCTCTGCTGGCGGATGGACACCACGTCCACCTGGTCATGTCGAAGTATGGCCGGTATGTGCTCCACGAAGAACAAGACTGGTCATCCGACGAGTCGTTGTTGGACTTTCTGCGTCGTGTCGGGGGTGACGAGGTTGACCACGGAACCCTGGAGGAGCACAGCGTCAACGACCTGACCCGTTCGATCTCGTCCGGGTCGGCACTCTGTGACGGCATGGTGGTGGTGCCTTGTTCGGCGAAAACCCTCTCGGCCATCGCGCACGGCACGTCTTCAAATCTGATCGAGCGAACCGCCGATGTCACGCTCAAGGAGCGACGTCCACTCGTGCTGGTCGTGCGCGAGACACCGATGAATCTGATCCATCTGCGCAACATGGTCACCGTTGCAGAGGCGGGTGCCAGTGTGTTGCCAGCCATGCCGGCCTTCTACCAGAAGCCCACGAGTTTCGAAGATCTCGGCGACTTCATTGCTGGGCGGGCCCTGGGCCTGCTGGGACTGGATCACGAGCTGTTCACGCGCTGGACGGGCCCTCGGGACTAGAAGGCCGTTCACAGCAGAACACACAAGGGGACCCCGGATCTATCCAGGGCCCCCTTGGCTGGGTCGAGCATGCCGGGGAGTGGCTGCCCGACCCAAGTCTGCTCACACTGCGCGGACAGCGCATGTGGTCTATCTACGGTCTGTCTACTAAGCGCAGCGCCGATAGCGGCCGTTGACTTCCTGCTGCACAGTCTGCGCCCAGGCGCGTTGAGTCGGGGGAGACCCGGCGCGCACTGATCGCCGTAGCTGCTTGGACAGACGGCGGCGGCTGTCAGGGGGGAAGCCCCTCCAGCAACTGCACCTGCCATCGTGTACCCATCGCTCTCTCCGATCAGCTTATTTGCGTTCTCGCGCGACCTCTGAGACTTCCGCTCGCACCGATTGGTGAACGGCGGATTCCAGTCGCAGGTCTGCGTAGTTCTTGAACTGTGACGCGCCAGACAACATGAACTGCAGTAACAAGGCGGACATCCCGCACATCAGGGTGACCATCGCATACATGCGAGGTCGGGTTCGCAAGTGAAATCCACTCGCCATCATGATCTTTCTCTCCGCCTTCGTGACTGGCGGAGGGGCGAGCCCGGGGCCCGACATCTGCGCGAGGAGCAGCAGACGCCGGTTAAAGAAGGAAGGTGAAACGCTCCCGGGCCCGTCACCCATTCCAGTGAGCCGGTTTTCGATCACCGACCCGCTCTTGCGAGCTTCAACTCCCGGGACAAGCGGGAGTCACGAAGGAGTTTCAGAGAGCCCTCTTTTGCAATCGCTGTGCCACAATTGAGGAGCGAGTTTGTAAGGTGTTGTTGATGCATGAGTTACGGAAGTCAAGTTACTGTGAAATCACACATAATACCACGTGTTTTCGTATAAAACCCAACACGATATGTTGCGGTAGGGTGACGGTGCGGGGCGATATCTGGAGGGTTGGAATGTCCGCCCTGAAAGGCGGAAGGAACTTCCTGCCGAGGGGAGTGGAAGGAAATTCCTATGAGGCTCCGCGGGGTCCCAGCGTAGCTGACGGCAACGGGTCTGGTCGGGCCTCAGAGGAGGAGGATCGCGATCAAAGGCGCGTCAGATCTGCGTGCCACTTCCACCAGTAGAGGCCGTAGAACCAGTTCCGATCCCAGAAGCTTTGGAGAATCGCTTCGTAGGCCCGCTTCTGCAGATGGAGATCGATGGGGCGATCATCGCGTCGGGGCCACTCCCAGGGCTTGACGGTGGCCCCGCGGACCGAACGAAAACCCACTTCGGTCAGCAACACGGGTTTGCCCGTTCGCTTGTGGACGGTCTCGCTCTGGTCCGCAACGGCCCGAGCCCCCACCGACAGCGTGGCGAGATCGGTCGCTTCCTCCTCCAAAGTAAGGGGGAAGAAGGCGTTGATGCCGATGTAGTCGAGCTCATCCCAGAATTCCACAACATCGTAGTCTCCCCACCAATTGGCGGCATACGTGAGGGGGCCAGGATAGATCTCTCGGACCTTGGAGATCAGTCGCCGCCAGTCATCGGGACGATCGGTCACCGTGCGCGACAGTTCTACACCGACGCACAGAATCTCCGCTTCGGTCTGGGCGGCGATCTGCGCATAGTGAAGGAGGAAGCGTTCATAGTTAGAGGACCACTCCTTCCATTCCCGTTCGGTGTCGAAGCCGATCGTGCCGCGCCAATCGCCACCATCCTGTTCACTCAGCCAGATGTGAGGCTTCAGCATCACCTTGAGGCCGAGTTGCTGAGCCTGGCGGATCCCGTCGATCAGGTGTTCATCCCGTGGATCCCCACCGAATCGGATGCCGATCGTATGCACGCTCGTCTGATATCCGAAGGGATTCACGGCCATCCACTCGACAGACAACCTCTGGCGTAGATGGCGTAGTGACCCCGCGCTGGCCCCCGAGCGCATGTTGTTTCCGCCTCTGTATCCATGGGTGAACGTGATGCCCTTCTGGAACTCGGGCTCAATCTCTGCGACAGCGTGAACCACGACCAGAATGGAAACGGCCAGCCCCGACAGATGTCGCGCGGCGAACCTCACGGAAGCAGTCGCTGGAGATTGGCGTGGCGCAGCCCCCGAGGTACGAAGCCGGTCAGATGCGAGCCGTCCCGTGAGATCAGCCCACGACAGATCTGCCAGGGGCCATGGCAGCAGATGACCTCACCGTAGGGTGTGAAAGGGCTGGGGAGGTCGAGAGAATTGTGAGCAAACAGCTGCTGTACCTGAGGCCACGACAGGTCGACCCTGCGATCCTGGATCTGGTCCCCCCAACGCGCCACCGCTTGCTGGCTCAGATACAGATGCTCCTTGTGAAGGCTGCCGACACGCATGCCTGCTCGCACAAACGCGGGGAGCGCCTGGGCGAGCGCATCGCTGATGGCAGGCCGCAGAGCCAGCTCTCGGCGACCCCGTGCAAGCTGCTGATCTGCCGGAATCTGCGGCGTGAATCCCCACCGATCCTGCACATACTCGCTCATATGGTCTGCATCTGCCTCGAAATCCTGCGTCGTCAATGGAAGGTCGCCTTCGACCACTTCCCATTCGGTTGTGGCTCGTTTTCCCAGCCGGGCAAGAAACCCACCTTCGGTTTGATGCCGGTGGGGCCATATCCGGATGCACTGGCGGAACGAGTCGGGGTACTGGGCGGCGACCTCCGATCGCAGCGGTTCCGTTCCCACATCGTAGCCCACGTGATCCGCTGGCAGGATGTGTGCGTTCTCGCCGAATCGACGGAAGAGCCCCAGTAGTACCTCCTCGTTCTCCTCTGTAGAGAGAGAGCAGGTGGAATAGACGAGGGTTCCACCAGGACGCAGCATGTGGAAGGCGGCACGCAGCAGGCCGATCTGCTGATAACTCTTGCGAACGGCGTCCTCCGGAGACCAATAGGCGAGTTGACCGCGGCTCTTGCCGATGATCCCGTCGCCCGAGCAGGGAGCATCGAGCAGGACCCGGTCGAAGGCGTTGTGGAACCAACGGGCCAACTGCGCACCGTCGAGGCTCGTCAGCACGGTATGGTGGGCGCCACAGCGTTCCAGGTTGCCAACCAGGGCCGACATCCGCTTCTGCCGGGGTTCGTTGGCGATGAGGAGACCCTCATTGTCCATCAAGCTGGCAATATGGGTTGCTTTGCCGCCGGGGGCTGCTGCAAGGTCAAGGACCTTCTCGCCGGGCTGGGGATCCAGGACCTGAGCGGCCAGGGTCGTGGCCTTGGCCTGCACGTAGACGGCACCCAGTGCACATTCGAGGGTATTGCCCAAGGGGGCGTGGGGCTCACGGTCCGCCAGCACGAAGGCGTCCGCACACCATTCAACCGATTCGCCGGCCGCCTGCAGCGAAGGGCGGATCGCATCGGCGTGGGCGGGCACGAGCCGATTGAGCCGTACGCAGAGAGGCCCTGCTTCAGCGATGGCCTTACGGAACTGGGCCCGTTCCTCGCGATTCTCGGGAAGCAGCTGCTCGAGATGGCGCAGCAGTGCCTCGAGTCGTTCGGCTTCTTCTGCCGGACTCAGGGTCGCTTTGCGGTTTGAGTGGGTTGTGGCGTTATTCGACATGCCTCGCAAACGACCTTAACCCTCGTCCACCACGCCTGTCAAAAGGACCCGTGTCCGCCGCCGACACCTATATCGTCAGCGACGTCCACCTCGGCAATCGTCACTGTCATCTGGAACAATTCGGACAGTTCCTCGATGATCTGCCTGCCGAGGCCTGTCTCGTGCTCAATGGTGACATCATCGATGAGCCCGACGACCCATTGCCGGAAGCTGATGCCCAGATCCTGCGTCGCCTTGTCGCTGAATCAAAAAAACGCCAGGTCGTGTGGGTCTATGGGAACCACGACGAAGAGGTGGCCATCGATGATGCGGGAGAGATTCAGTTGGTCGAACGCTGGATCGTCGGTGAACGAGTTCTTGTGATGCACGGTGATGAGCACGATGGCCTCATGCCTCGGCACGATTTGTTCAAGAGGCTTTTTAAGAAGCTCCACCGCTTTCGCATCCGTCTGGGTTTTGCCGACGTGCACGTGGCCGACTACGCCAAGAAGTGGGGGTTTCTCTATCGTGTTCTGACCAAACACGTGGCCACGAAGGCTCTGCGCACGGCGACGACAGAAGGGTATGATGTTATCACCTGCGGTCACACGCATGCCCCGATTGACATGACCGTCGAGGGTCACCGATATCTGAACACCGGGTGCTGGACGGAGACACCGGCGTTCGTCGTCATCGTCCATGAGGAAGGCGTAGACTATCGGCCCTTTCCCAGTACCAATGGCGAGGTGACCGGCGGCCGCGAAGCGCCCTGTTGAGACGACTCCGATACACCTTCGCCGCAGCCTGTTGTGAGCTGGTCGGCCACCGTGCCGGCCCACTCGTCTGGCACGTGCTGCTGGTGGCGGTTGTG
>PVBE011842947.1_pt1 | contig 22814 bp, 20 predicted proteins | sample 1631181 | NCBI WGS metagenome assembly PVBE01 (sample SAMN08397723, study PRJNA350692) | Marine metagenome, whole genome shotgun sequencing project. | isolation source: water | place: Pacific Ocean | collected 2012-04 | reverse complement strand
ATCGAGAATTTCTGGAACCAGGCCAAGCGTCACATGCGTAAATTCAACGGTGTTCCAAAGGCGCAATTCGGGCTATATTTGAAGGAATGTGAGTGACTTTTTAACAACAGTGACCCGTCAAGCCAGTTATCACAGCTAAGACAATGGATTAGAGTGTATTTGAACTAGTATCTGGGTCAGCTCCAAGAATTATACCGAAGCCGGCGAACACATGAATTTGATTCAAAAGCCGTTCGGCAAGGCAAACCTGGCCAAGGTGATACGCGGCGCGTTGGATGGTTGATCGCGCACCGTTCTGAGTGAAGCCGTTCGGCGTCGGCCGAGGAATTCCTCGTTTAGTCTTAGAGCAAATCCCTCAACGCGGCGACCAGCGGGGCGTCGGCCGGCGGCATGGGATAATCGCGCAAGGAGGACGGCCTGACCCATTTCAACTGCTGTCCCTCGCGCGCAGTTACGACACCATTCCAGATACGGCACACATAGAGCGGCATGAGCAAATGGAATTCGCCATAATCATGCGAGGCGAAACTGAGCGGTGCCAGGCAACTTTGCTCGACATCGATACCCAGTTCCTCACCGAGCTCGCGGATGAGCGCGGCTTCCGGCGTCTCGCCGTGGCGCAGCTTGCCGCCGGGAAATTCCCACAACCCTTCGAGATGCTTGCCCTTCGGCCGCTCGGCGATCAGCACCCGGCCGTCGGCATCGATCAGGGCGATGGCGGCGACCAGCAGGATGGGCTTGTCGCCACCCTTGTCAGGAGCGGTAATCGGCATTGATATCGATATATCGATGGGTCAAATCGCAGCTCCACACGGTCGCCGCGCCGCCGCCGACGGCGAGGTCGATAGCTATATCGATCTCCGGCCCACGCATATGGCGGGCCGCTTTTTTTTCGCTGTATCCGGGCGCCTGTCTGCCGCCGCGTGCCACCGTTTGGGCGCCGATACTGATCACCATTTTCTCCGCCTTGATTTTCTCACCTGAGCGCCCGATGGCCATCACCAAACGCCCCCAATTGGGATCGGCGCCGGCGACCGCAGTCTTGACCAGCGGCGAATTCGCCACCACCAGCGCCGCGCGGCGCGCCGCCGCCTTGGATGCCGCGCCGCAAACCCGGACGGTGAGAAACTTTTGCGCGCCCTCGCCGTCGCGCGCGACCTGTTGCGCCAAATCCGTCATCACCGCCTCAAGAGCGGCGCGGAAGCCGTCGAGGCGCTTGTCCATGGCGCGCGCGACGGCGCCGTGGCGGGCGCCGGCGCCGGTGGCGAACAGCAGACAGGTATCGCTGGTCGAGGTATCGCCGTCGACGGTCAAGGAATTGAACGAGCGCTGGTTGGCCGGGCGCAGGACGGAATTCAGAACCCGCACCGGCAAGCGCGCATCGGTGAACAGAAAGGCCAGCATGGTCGCCATATTGGGCGCGATCATGCCCGAACCCTTGGCGATGCCGGCGATGTTGACGCTTGCGCCGTCTATCTCGGCGCGCCGCCAGGCGCCCTTGGCAAATGTATCGGTGGTCATGATGGCGCCGGCGCCGGCGCGCCACGATGTCGGCGACAGTTTGTCATGGAGCGGCGCCAAGGCGCCGATAATGCGCTCGACCTTCAGCGCTTCGCCGATGACGCCGGTCGAGGCGATGTAAATTTCATCCGCCGAAGCGCCGAGAAGCTTCGCCGCCGCCTTGGCCGTGCGCCCGACCGCCGCCTCTCCGGCCTTGCCGGTAAAGACGTTGGCATTGCCGGCATTGACCACCAGGCCGCGGGCGCGGCCCTTTGGTAGCAGTTGGCGGCACCATTTGACCGGGGCGCCGGGCGCCTTGGAGCGCGTCAGGACGCCGGCGACCCTTGTGCCCGGCGAGAATTCGGCGAGCAGCAGATCGTCGCGCCCGCGGTAGCGCTCTGCGGCGGCGATGGCGGCCAGGCGCAGCCCCGCCAGCGCCGGCATGGCGGGAAATTTTTTCGGCGCCAATGGCGATATGCCGCTCATTCCCGGGACCTCACATCAAGGCGCGGCGTTGACGCCGGCGAAGAAATCCTCGTCCATGTCGAAAAGCTCGATCTCGGCATCCTGGCGCTCCTGTTTGGCGATATCGGCGACCAGGCGGTCGGCGATTTCGGCGCGCAGTCTTTGCTCCACCACGGCAAGTTCCGGCGGCTCGGGCGTACGCCGCTCGCTGACCGTGACGACGTGCCAGCCGAATTGGGTTTTCACCGGCTCGGAAATGGCCCATCCTCGAGGGCGAAGGCAACCTCGGCGAATTCGGGCACCACCTGCTCGCGGCGCAGGAAGCCGAGCTCGCCGCCCTTGGGAGCGGACGGCCCGACCGAGAATTTTCTCGCGGTCTCGGCAAAATCGGCGCCCGATTGCAATTCCGCGGCAACCACTTCGGCCTTTTCCTCGGTGGCGACGAGAATATGGCTGATATTGCGCTCTTCGGCGGTCGGGAAATTCTCCAGGAACTTCTCGTAGCTCTCCTGCAACAATTCCTCGTCGAGATATTTCTCGACGATTTCGCGGGCATACTAATCATGGGTCAGGCGTATGGCGTAGAATTCGACGCGCGCGGCAAATCGCGGATCATCGTCGAGACCGCTCGCGGCGCCCTTCGCCGCCAGTAATTTGATATCGATCAGCTGCTCGCGAATGCGCTGAAACAATTGCTCGGGCGGCATATTGCGAAATTGCGCCGGCACCAGCTCCAATGCCAGCATTATTTCGTTTCGGGTAATGGTTTCGCCGTTGACGGTCGCCGCCACGGGATCGTCGGCCTGGGCCGAGACCGCCTGCCAGCCGGCCACCACAATCAGCGCCGCCACGGCGAGCGGCGCCAGCCGCCGCGTTACCTGGTGGTTAATTCCGGACAAGATCATGTCAACTCCCGATACGGTGAAATGACAGCCGCCCGAGGCGCCGTCGCGCACGGCTTAAACCATATCGCCCGAATTCGCACAACCTGCCCGGCCGCGCCCGCCGCCGCGCCCGGCACCAGCCGTTGACACTGTGCAGCTGCGCGCTTATCTCTCAGCGGCGGACTCTTCGCGGTCGCGCGCAAATCTTGAACTGTTATCGAGGTCATCCCATGATGCGGGGGTTGACGCGCCGAATCTTCGGCACGGCAAATGAGCGTGTAGTCAAGGCCTACGCCAAACGCGTGAGCGCCATCAACGGCCTCGAAGCCGAGCTCGAGGCGCTCGGCGACGAGGCGTTGCGCGCGCGCACGGGCGAGCTGCGTGAACGGCTGGCCAAGAACGGCGATTTGGACGCCGTCCTGCCGGCCGCCTTCGCCACCGTGCGCGAGGCGGCGAAACGCACCCTCGGCCAGCGCCACTACGATGTGCAGCTGATCGGCGGCATCGTGTTGCACGAGGGCCATATCACCGAAATGGCGACCGGCGAAGGCAAAACCCTGGTCTCGACGCTGCCGGTCTATTTGAACGCCCTGCGGGGCAAGGGCGTGCATATCATCACGGTGAACGATTATCTCGCCAAGCGCGACGCCGCCTGGATGGGCGAGATCTACAAATTTCTCGGCATGTCCGTCGGCTGCATCGTGCATGGCCTCGACGACGATTCGCGGCGCGACCAGTATAATTGCGACGTCACCTACGGCACCAACAACGAGTTCGGCTTCGACTATCTGCGCGACAATATGAAATTTACGCTGGAAAGCATGGTGCAGCGCGAATTCAACTTCGCCATCGTCGACGAGGTGGACAGCATCCTGATCGATGAATCGCGCACGCCGCTCATCATTTCGGGCCCCGCCGAGGACCATTCGGAAATGTATATGAACGCCGATGCACTGTTTCCCAAACTCGGCGAGGATGATTACGAAATCGACGAGAAGGCGCGCTCCACGACGCTCACCGATGTCGGCACCGAAAATGCCGAAAAGCTGCTCGACGCGGAGGGCCTCCTGAACAGCCCCAACCTCTACGACATCGAAAACATTTCGGTGGTGCATCACATCAATCAGGCGCTGCGCGCCCATCTGATGTTCGAACGCGACAAGGACTATATCGTCAAGGACGGCCAGGTCATCATCATCGACGAGTTTACCGGCCGCATGATGCCGGGCCGGCGCTTTTCAGACGGCCTGCACCAAGCCCTCGAAGCCAAGGAGCAGGTTCCCATCCAGAACGAGAACCAGACCCTGGCCTCGATCACCTTCCAGAACTATTTCCGCATGTATCCGAAGCTCGCCGGCATGACCGGCACGGCGGCGACCGAAGCGCCCGAATTCGCCGATATCTACCGGCTCGACGTGACGCAAATCCCGACCAACGAGCCCTGCGTGCGTGAAGACAATGACGACGAGGTCTATCGCACCGCCGACGAAAAATGGAAGGCCATCATCGCCCGCATCGAAATCAGCCGCCAGACCGGCCAGCCGGTTTTGGTCGGCACCACCAGCATCGAGAAATCGGAGCTGCTGTCGGGCCTGATGAAGGACAAGGGCATCAAGCATAGCGTGCTGAATGCGCGCTACCACGAGCAGGAAGCCGGCATTATCGCCCAGGCCGGCGGCCTCGGCGCGGTGACCATCGCCACCAACATGGCCGGCCGCGGCACCGATATCCAGCTCGGCGGCAACATCGAATTCCGCCTCAAGGCCGAGATTGATGCGGAAGAAGAGCCGGCCAGACTCGAGAGCGAGAGCGGGCGCATCCGCGGCGAAGTGACGGCCGAGCGCGACAAGGTTCTGGCCGCCGGCGGGCTCCTCATCATCGGCAGCGAACGCCATGAGGCGCGGCGCATCGACAATCAGCTGCGCGGCCGCTCGGGGCGCCAGGGCGACCCCGGCGCATCCGTGTTCTTCCTCTCTCTCGAGGACGATCTGATGCGCATTTTCGGCTCCGAGCGGATGGATTCGATGCTCTCCAAGCTCGGCCTCAAGGAGGACGAGGCGATCATCCATCCGTGGATCAACAAGGCGCTGGAAAAGGCGCAGCAGAAGGTCGAGGCGCGCAACTACGAGATTCGCAAGAACCTGCTCAAATTCGACGATGTCATGAACGATCAGCGCAAGGTGGTCTACGAGCAGCGCAAGGATCTGATGCGCGTCGAGGATGTCTCGGCGACCGTCCTCGACATGCGCCACGAGGTGATTGAGGACATCGTCGACGACAACATCCCGGAAAAGGCCTATGCCGAGGAATGGGATACCGAGGGCCTGACCGAGGACAGCCAGCGCCTGCTCGGCCTCGAGCTGCCGATCACGGAATGGGCGGCGGAAGAAGGCATCGCGGATGAGGAAATACGCGAACGCATCACGGAAGCCTCGGACCGCCAGATGGCAGCAAAGGTGGCGAAATACGGCGCCGAGATCTGGCGCATGGCGGAAAAAAGCCTATTGCTGCAAATCCTCGACCAGACCTGGAAAGACCATCTGCTGACGCTCGACCACCTGCGCCAGGGCATCGGCCTGCGCGCCTATGCCCAGCGCGACCCGTTGAACGAATACAAGCAGGAAGCGTTCAGCATGTTTGAGAGCATGCTCTCGGGCCTGCGCGAACAGGTCACCCAGCTATTGACCCATATCGAACTGCGCCTCAACGAGGCGGAGCAGGAAGCGCCTGACGAGCGGCCGCCGCAGGAGACCGTCGAAACCCGCCAGGACCCGGCCTTCGCCGGCATCGCGCCGGCCGACCGCGAACGCGCCGAAGCCCTGCCGCCGCCGCCGGCCATGAGCGAAGAAGAGATCACCGCCGCCGAAGCCAAGCTCGGCACCTTGCGCCACGCCGAATTCGATGAAGACGACCCCACCACCTGGAGCCGAACCGGGCGCAACGCGCCCTGCCCGTGCGGCTCGGGCAAGAAATATAAGCAGTGCCACGGGAAGCTTGCCTAAACGGCGCTGAGCGCCTTTAACCGAGACCCGCCTTACCCATTTCGAGAAATTTTTCGCGCCGCTTGGCGCGCAGTTCGGCACCGCTGAAAGATTTCAGATCATCCAGCGCCTTCTCCAGCGCGTCGCCCAAGGCGGCGATGGCGGCTTCCGGCGAGCGATGGGCGCCGCCGATCGGCTCGCCGACGATCTCATCGACGACGGCCAACTGGTGCAAATCCTGGGCCGTCATTTTGAGCGCGTTGGCGGCATCCTCGGCATGTTCCGAATCACGCCACAGAATGGCGGCGCAGCCTTCCGGCGTGATCACCGAATAGGTGGCATGCTCCAACATCAGCACCCGGTTCGCCACCGCCAGCGCGATGGCGCCGCCCGAGCCGCCCTCGCCGATGATGGCGCTGACGATCGGCGTGCGCAGATCGAGGCAGGTCTCGATACTGCGCGCGATGGCCTCCGCCTGGCCGCGCTCTTCGGCGCCGACGCCGGGATAGGCGCCCGGCGTATCGACCAGGGTCACCACCGGCAGCGAGAAACGCTCGGCCATGCGCATCAGGCGCACCGCCTTACGATAGCCTTCCGGATTCGCCATGCCGAAATTATGGCGCAGCCGGCCTTCCGTATCGGCGCCTTTTTCGTGACCTATCACCATCAGCGAACGGCCGCGAAAGCGGCCCAGCCCGCCGACGATAGCGCGGTCCTCGGCAAAATTGCGGTCGCCCGCCAGCGGCGTGAAATCCTCGATCAGGGCGCTCACATAGTCGGAAAAATGCGGCCGCAGTTGATGGCGCGCCACCAGCGCCTTCTGCCATGGCGACAGGCGGCTATAGGTCTGGCGCAATATGCGGTCGACCCGGCCCTGCAGGCGCGACACTTCTTCAAGGATATTTACGCCGCTGCCGTCGCTCAAATGGCGCAGTTCGTGAATCTTGCCCTCGATTTCGGCGATCGGTTTCTCGAAATCCAAATAGCTGCTCATCGTGAGATTATTTTCGTCTTCCGCTTGGTTGTCGTCAGCCATCAAACTACGCCATTTTACGATGCGGCGCCATTCTGCCGCCCGCCATCGGCCAGGGGATGGTGATCGCGCACCACCGCTTTCAGCCGGTCATCCAGTATATGGGTATAGATCTGCGTCGTTGAAATGTCCGCATGGCCTAGCATTTTCTGCACCGCCCTGAGATCGGCGCCATGTGCCAGCAAATGGCTGGCAAAGGCGTGGCGCAAAACATGCGGCGAAACTTTTTCCGCCGGCAAACCGGCCGCGATGGCCAATTTCTTCAAAATCTGCGCGAATCGATGGCGCGTCAAATGGCCGCCGCGTGACGGAAACAGCCATTTCGAGTGGCCGGCCTTGCCTATATGCACGTCCCGGAAGGGCAAATATTCGGCCAGCGCCGCCGCCGCCGGCGCGCCGACGGGGACGATGCGCTCCTTGCCGCCCTTGCCGCGCACGAGCAGGCATTGGCGCCCCTCGATGACATTTTCGAACGGCAATTCGACCAGTTCCGAGACGCGCAGCCCAGTCGCGTAGAGCAGTTCCACCAGGGCCAGCAGACGGGCCGCGTTCGCGGCGCGCCGGTTGCCAGACGCCAGCGCGACGCCATCGCGGGCGGCGGCCAACAATTGGGCGACCTGGTCCTCGCTGAGAATTTTCGGCAGCGGACGGCCGAGACGCGGCCCTTCGATGGTGGCCGAGGGGTCGTCGGCGCGCAAACCCTCGGCCTGCAAAAAGCGGTAGAATTGCCTCAGTGCCGAGAGCCGGCGCGCCGCCGTGCGCGGTGCCAGGCCGCGCGTCGCAAGCTCGCTCAGATATATGCGTATCGCCGCGGCGTCGGCGGCGGCGAGATCCGAGCCGCGCGAATTTTGCGAGATGCGGAACTGTTCGATATCGCGCCGGTAGCCCTCGACCGTGTGCGCCGCCGCGCCGCGTTCGGAGAGCAGCATTTCCAGGAATAATTCCGGCGCCCGTGCATCATCGATCGCCGCCGGTGGCTGAGAGCGATGCCGCGTGTCCGTCACAACCCGCTGGCCAGCGCCGCTTCGACGGCGATCGCCTGGGCGTCGCGCTCAAGACCGACATGGCGCAGCCCGGCGATGGTCTCGCCGAGCGTGATCAAGGCGGCATTTTGCGGCCCGCCGGCGCCGAGATCGAGCAGCGCCAACAGCACCACCTCGCCCAGACGGCGATCCTCGGCGGCGGCGCGCAAGGCGTGGCGGAGCGCCGGCGAGGCGACGGCGCTGGGCTCGCTCAGCGGCCCGGCGAGCAGCGTATCCCATTGTTGCGGCGATATATTTTTGCCGAGCGCCGAGAGCAATGTCAGCAGCAACCCGCCCTGGCGATGCGCCACCGGATCCATCGCGCCGCCTTGCGCCTGCCACCATTCAGCCAGCATTGCGGCGTCGATCTCGTTTTCCTGCCCGGTCAATGCGACCAGCGGCCACAAGGCGATGGCGGCTTGCCGGGCTTCCTGATTGGCGCCGCGCCCGGCCAGCGCCACGTCGAACCAGCGCCGCGCCTCTTCCCAGCGCCCGGCGGCAAAATAGGCGCGCCCGGCATCGCCGGCAAACCAGGCGAATTCGCGCACCGCCGGTATGGCCTGCAGAGCCGGCAGCAGAACCCGCGCCATGGTGGCGAAGCGCGCCTCTTCCTGGGCGCGCTGCAAGGCGACGCCGACCGCCTCGGCGCGCGCCGTCGGCACATCCTCGCCGAGAATGGCCTGATACAGTATCGCGCGCGCCAACGGCCCCTCTATCAACGCGCTGTAACCGAGCGGATCGGCGCGTTCCTCGGCGCTGAATTGCACTTCCGCATAGAGCGCGCCGACGCTCGCCGCCGGCAGCGCGCCGACGGCCTCGGCCTGTTCGGCGGCGGCCAGGCGAAGCCCGATATCGCTGTCGGCGGTGCCGGCGATAAGACGCAACAGCGCCGGATTGGCGGCATCGAGGGCGTTCAACGGCGCCTGGATGCCGAGAATACGTAACATCGAGACCAGCATCGGGGTCGGATTGGGCAGCGATTCCAGCGTCGCCTCGCCGTAACCGTTCATGGCGTTGATCAAGGTGACAAACGCGGCGTCCGGCGCGTAGCCGCTCTCACGCAACAGATCGAGGCCGAGGCTGGCCGCCTCGACTTCCTCTTCCCTGCTCTGGCACAGGATCAGGGCGCGCTGCCAATGGGCGTCCGGCGACAGATCGATGCGCGCGCGCGCCTGTTCGCAGGCGGCGGTGAAATCGAGCTTGAGGAACATGCGGTCATTGTCGTAGCGCGCGATCACTTCCTCGAAATCTCCGCCCGGCGCCGCCCGCAACAGGGCGATGGCGACGTCATATTCTCCCATGCGGGCGAGAACTTCGGCGCGCAAACGCAGCAATTCGCCACTCTCCCCGCCGGCGCCGCCGGTGCCGCCCGAGCCGCTTGGCGCTTTTCCCGGCGACAGTAGCAATTTCAGCGCCGCCGAGCGCATCGCCGGTGAGCGTGCCTCGATCGGCAGGCGCGGCAGCAGCAGCTTGACGATATCGCGCCGCGTGCGCTGCCACAGCGAATCGGCAAAACCGCCGGAGCGCTCGTCGAGCAATCCGACGTCATCGGCAGCGATCGCATCCAGCGTGCCGACCTCGACCCCGGCGCCGTCGCTTTCGCGGCTGGTCGCGGCTGTTTCCCCTGTGGTTTCCTCAGTTTCCTCGGGCGGTGCAAGATTCTCGATATCGAGGACAAGCGGCGCCGCGTCCTCTTCCGCCTCGGTTTGTGGCGCTGTTTCGTCCGCCGCGGTTTCTTCTTCGAGCGGCACCAAACGCAGCGGCGCATCCGAATCCTCCGTCTGAGCCGGCGACGGGCCGGCGCCACCAGCCAGCATGGCGGCCAGCAAAATGCCGCCGAGCAGCCCGGCGGCGCGCTTTGTGCGTGGTCTATTTTTCGAATCTCGCATCGGGTACAACTTTTTCGATCGGTCCGGTCGGCGGCGGAATATCCCAGGTCAACAGAAAGGCGAGCCCGCCGCCAATCGCCAGAACTACCAGCACCAATATGATTCGCGCGTAAAATCCCATACTGCCCGCCGTTGGCTCCACCGAAAGTCGCCGGAGCGCCGCCAACGCTCCAGTTTGTGCTACAGCCATAAAATGGCTATTTTGCGAGAGTCTATTTGTTTATGGCTATTTTAAGGCAGTTTACTGGCCGCCCCGTAGCGCAGCAACATTTGCGACAACGAACCATGTGCCCTTCAGGGCATTCGAGACAAAAAAAAACCGGGTTGACGCTGCAATGAACGCGGCTATCGGAAATTCTCCGCCCGACCGCTCGATCGTGCTTGTCGGCCTGATGGGATCCGGAAAGAGCGCCATCGGCCGGCGTTTGGCGGCGCGAATCGGCATGGATTTCGTCGACGCCGACGCCGAGATCGAGAAAGCCGCCGGCCTGTCGATCAGCGATATCTTCGAAGTGCATGGCGAACAGGCCTTTCGCGACGGCGAACGGCGGGTTATCGCGCGGCTGTTGGCCGGGCCGGCGCATGTGCTGGCCACCGGCGGCGGCGCCTTTATGGTTGAAGAGACTCGGGCCAAGATCAATGAGCGCGCCATCTCGGTTTGGCTGCGCGCCGATTTCGATGTCCTCTTGCGCCGCATCTCGCGCCGCGACAACCGGCCGCTCCTCAAGGTCGACAACAAGGAAGAAGTCTTGCGCCGCCTCATCGAAGAGCGCTATCCCATTTATGAAGAAGCGGATATCATCGTGCAAAGCCAGGACGGACCGCATGAGAAAACCGTCAATGAAGTCATTGCAGCCTTGAAGCGACTTACCGCGGACGCCGATGGCGCGCCATCCCGCGATCAGACCATATAGAGAAATCAAGTGAGCGCAAACGAACCGGAGCCCGACAGTAGGGCGCAATCCTTCGAAATGGTTCATGTGGCGCTGGGCGCGCGGAGCTACGACATCATCGTCGGCAGCGGCGTGCTGGCCGACGCCGGCGACCATATCGCGCCGCTCCTCGGGCGGCGCCAAACCATCCTGGTTTCCGACCACAATGTGGCGCCGCTTTATCAGGACCGCGTCGTCGAATCGCTCGGCCGCCACGGCGTCGCCTGCGACTGCATCACCCTGCCGGCCGGCGAGGGCAGCAAGAGTTTCAGCCAGCTCGAGGAATTGCTCGAGCGCCTTCTCGCCGATGGGGTGGAACGCGGCACGGTGATTCTGGCTTTGGGCGGCGGCGTCATCGGCGACCTGGCCGGCTTTGCCGCCAGCGTCCTTTTGCGCGGCGTCGCCGTGATCCAGCTGCCGACCAGCCTGCTGGCGCAGATCGACTCCTCGGTCGGCGGCAAGACCGGCATCAACAGCCGCCACGGCAAAAACCTCATCGGCAGCTTCCACCAGCCGCGCCTGGTTTTGGCCGATACCGCCGCCCTCGACAGCCTGGCGCCGCGCCAACTGGCGGCCGGATATGCCGAGATGGTCAAATACGGCCTCATCGACGATGAAGACTTCTTCGCCTGGCTCGAAGCCAACGGTGCCGATGTCCTTGCCGGAGACGTTGCCGCGCGGCGTTACGCCATCGCCCATTGTTGCCGCGCCAAGGCGCGTATCGTCGCCGAGGATGAGCGTGAAAACGGGCGCCGGGCGCTGCTTAATCTGGGCCATACATTCGCCCACGCCCTGGAAACGGAATGCGGTTACGGCGAGGCGCTGCTGCATGGCGAGGCGGTCGCTATCGGCATGGTGCTGGCGTTTCGCCTGTCGCACCGCCTTGGTCTCTGTGCCGAGGCCGATGGCGAGCGTGTCTCGTCTCATTTGGCGGCGCTCGGCCTGGCCACCGGGGCCGCCCAACTGCCGCCCGCGGCGCGCCGCACAGAGGCGCTTATACGCCATATGAGCCATGACAAGAAAATGCAGGATGGACGGCTGCGCATGATCCTGGCGCGCGGCATCGGCGCCGCCTTCATTGCCGAGGATGTCGGCGAGGCCGATATCGGCGGCGTTTTGGACGCGTTTATGGCCGCCCGGGACAGCATATGACGACCTATCGCCACACCCCGACAAAGGCATCATGAGCACCGGACAAATCATCACCGTCGCGGCTATTGGTCTCTTGATCCTGCTCTCCGGCTTCTTTTCCGGCTCGGAGACCGCCATCACGGCGGCCTCGCGCGCGCGCCTTCACCATCTCGAAAAGAAGGGCAACCGGCGCGCCAAGATGATCGGCAAGCTGATGCGCCAGCGCGAGCGCTTCATCGGCACCATTCTCTTAGGCAACAACGCCGTCAATATTCTAGCGGCGGCGCTGTCGACGAGCCTGCTGATATCGGTCGCCGGAGAGGTCGGCGTGTTTTACGCCACCGTCGGCCTGACCCTGATCATCCTGATTTTCGCCGAGGTGCTGCCCAAGACATATGCCATCGGCAACGCCGACAGATTAGCCCTCGCCGTGGTGCCGATTCTGATCGCCCTGATGTGGCTGCTGACGCCGGCCGTGCTGGCGGTGCGCGGCATCGTCTATGTCACGCTGATGCCCTTCGGCGCCCACAAATCGGCCGACAACGGCAACAAGGAGGAGGCCGAGGAGGAGTTGCGCGGCGCCATCAGCCTGCAGGCCGAGGAAGGCGCGGTGATCAAGCATGAGCACGACATGCTGCACGGCATTCTCGACCTCGACGAGGTCGCCGTCGGCGAGGTGATGACGCACCGCAACAATATGGAGATGATCGATATCGAGACGCCGGTGCGGGCGATTCTCGACCGCGTCGTCGAAAGCCCGTTCACCAGGATCCCGCTATGGCGCGACGAGCCCGACAATATTATCGGCGTTCTTCACGGCAAGGATCTGCTGCGCGCGATTCAGAGTTATTGGAACGATATCGAGGGCTTGGATATCGAACAGGTTCTGACGCCGCCCTGGTTCGTCCCCGAGACGACGGCTCTGAGGGAACAGCTCAACGCCTTTCGCGAACGGCGCGCGCATTTCGCCCTCGTCGTCGATGAATATGGCTCGGTCATGGGCCTGGTTACGCTGGAAGATATTTTGGAGGAGATCGTCGGCGATATCGTCGATGAGCATGATATTGCGCTGCGCCGCACCGTGGCGCGCGCAGACGGCTCGGTCCTGGTCGCCGGCGATACCACCATTCGCGATCTCAATCGCCATTTCGAGTGGGACCTGCCCGACGAGGAAGCCGCGACAATCGCCGGACTGGCGCTCCATTTGGCGCAGCAGATACCGCAGATCGGCGACCGTTTCGAATCGGGCGGCTTTATCCTGGATGTCCGCGGGCGGCAGAAAAACCGCATCACTTCGGTGCGCGTGATTCCGGCGCCGGGCAAAGAGAAGGATTCCGAGGAAAATGAATAGGCGGTGCTCCGCGCTTATTGGGTGGCGCTCCGCTTCATGATCCTGGAGCTTTTCAACACCATATTTCCGGTCGTTGCCTGCGCCGGGCTGGGCTATCTCTGGGCCCGCTTCGACCAACCCTACGACACCCGCATCGTGACCCGGCTGGTCGGCAATATCGGCGCTCCCTGTTTGATATTTTCGACCATGGTCGGCATCCAGGGCATGTCCGGCCAGATCGCCGAGATGGCGCTGAGCGCGGTGATCGCGCTGCTCAGTTTCGCCGCCATCGGCGCCATCATCCTGATTATCGCCAAATTGCCGCTGCGCACCTATCTGGCGCCGGTGACCTTTCCCAACGCCGGCAATATCGGCCTGCCGCTCTGCCTGTTCGCCTTCGGCGATGAGGGGTTGGCGCTCGGCATCGGCTTTTTCGCTGTCTCCGCCTCGGCTCAGTTGATATTCGGCCAATGGCTGTTCTCGGGCTTCCCGACGCCGCTGCCGCTGCTCAAGGCGCCGATTCCCTACGCCGTGGCGATCGGCGCCATTTTCCTCGCCACCGACAGCCAGCCGCCCGAATTCATCTACAACATCACCAATCTGCTCGGCGGCTTCGCCATCCCGCTGATGACCTTTACGCTCGGCGTATCGCTGGCCAATCTGAGGGTGATAAGATTCAGCCGCACCCTGGCGCTATCGCTCTTCAGGCTCGGCATGGGCGCCGGCGGCGGTTTCGGCTTCGCCGAGCTGTTCGGCTATGAGGGCATGCAGCGCGGCGTCCTGATCATTCAATGCTCGATGCCGATCGCCGTTTTCAACTATCTGTTCGCCAGCTATTACCAGCGCGATCCGGAAGAGGTCGCCAGCCTGGTGGTGCTTTCCTCCGCCCTCGTCTTCCTGCTGATGCCGGTGCTGATCTTTGCCGTGCTCTAGAATTTACCCAACTAGAATGAGAGGCCACCATGCCGCTTAGCGCGCCAGCCCCGCGAGAACCCCTGCACACCCGCCGAATCGAATGCCGGGGCTTCCGCCGCGAAGACGGGTTGTGGGATATCGAAGCCCATCTCACGGACCAAAAATCATACCCCGTCAAAAGTGATTTGCGCGGCGAGCTGGCGCCGGGCGAGCCGATCCATGACATGTGGGTGCGTCTCACCCTCGACGATGATCTGGTAATCCGCGCCATCGAAACGGCGACCGACGCGACGCCCTATGAGGCGTGCCCGAAGGCGGCCGAAAATTTCCAATCCCTAGTCGGCCTGCCAATCGCCGCCGGCTGGAACCGCCAGGTCATAGCGCGCGTCGGCGGCGTGCGCGGCTGTACCCATATCAGGGAACTGATGGGCGTCCTCGCCACCGTCGCCTTTCAAACCATCTTTACGCTGCGTGAAAAAGAACTCATGGCCAGCGGCCGCAAGCCGCCGATGCTCGACAATTGCCATGCCTGGAACGCTTCCGGCGCGGTGGTAAAATCGCAGTACCCGGCCTGGTATACCGGCGATTAATACCAAGAAGCGGTGATAATGGGGGAACCATGACCGAACAGAATGGGCGTATCGATCTTGCGAAGACCGCCCTGTTGGTGATCGACGTTCAGATGGCGTTTGTGCATTTCGACGCTGAGGGCGTGCCGCGCAGCACGCCCATGGCCGAAAGCAATATTCGCCGGCTGCTCGAAAAGTTCCGCGATGCCGGCGCCAAAATCATTCACATCCACCACCATTCGCACGAGCCGGGCTCGCCTTTCACCGCCGGCCTGCCCGGCGCGCTGGTGCAGGCGTTTGCCCAACCGGCGCCCGGCGAGGCGGTCTATATCAAGCATGTCAACAGCGCCTTCATCGGCACCAGCCTGGAAGGCGATCTCAGCCGTGACGGCGTCGAGCATCTCATCCTGTGCGGCGCCACCGCCAATCAATGCGTCGAAACCACCGCCCGCATGGCCGGCAATCTCGGCTTCGACACGCTTTACGCCTCGGACGGCGTTTGGGCCTATGGAAGTACCGGACCCGATGGCCGCGCGCACGGCGCCGACGAAATTCTCTCGGTTACGCTCAGCAATCTACACGGCGAATTTGCCACCGTCTTGCCGGCCGACGAATTATTGGCCATGCTCGGCCCATGAATCGCCGCTCCTTGGTATTACCGTCGTTCAGCGAGGAAACCGCGCCCTAAACATCCTCACCCGGCGTCCTGGTGGTGAGCGCCAGGGCGTGGATGTCGGTTTTCATTTCCTCGGCGAGGAGGCGATAGACGAGGCGCTGGCGCTCGAGGCGGCTCATCCCCTCGAATTTAGCGCTGACGACAGTCACCTGAAAGTGACTCTCGCCTTCGGGCCGCGCCCCGGCATGGCCTTGATGGCGCGCCGATTCGTCGGTGATTTCGAGTCTTGCGGGCGTCAGCCCGTCGTTCAACCTGTTTTCGATGGCTCGAGCAACACGCATTTTTAACCTCTTCGTGCCATGGTTTAAGCTCGCGCGACGGTGCTTCATCGGCGCGCGGGGAAACCGATTCCCCAGCTTTACTCACCATGGAGCAAACGGCATACTTATTCGATGAAGGTATTCGAAGGCAATCACCGAACGCGCCCGGAAAAGCGTGAGGCTCCGCCGGAGCATATGTGCGAATTCCCCGATTGCGGGGAGGGCGCGCCGCACCGCGCACCGCGCGCACCCGACGATTTGCGTAGCTATCGCTGGTTCTGCCTCGATCATGTGCGTGAATATAACCGCGCCTGGAATTTCTTCGAAGGCTGGTCGCGCCGCGACATCGAGTATTTTCAACGCGATGACGTCACCGGCCACCGGCCGACCTGGCCGGTCTACGGCAAGCGCCCGCTGCACGAGGAAATGGACGATTTGGAGCATATATTCCACAATTTCTCGCATGAATGGTTCGGCGCCGAGGAGGGTAAAAACGGCGCCAAGAACGGGCGCGCCATGAAGCGCTCGCAAACCGCCATGGATATCGAGCGCGCCTGCGCCACTCTCGACCTTAAACCCGGATTCGACCGCGCAAAATTGCGCAGCCGTTACATGGAATTGGCCAAGAAGCACCATCCCGATATGAATGGTGGTTGCAAAAAATCGGAAGAGTTATTGAAATCGATTAATCTGGCCTATACCTATCTCCTGAATCAGGTCTCCTGAAAATACCATCTGGCCGCGGAAGCGGCCGAGCCGCCCTCGGAAGGGACAACAAATGGCCTCTCAAGAGCAGATTGGCGATACGCCGAATTTAAGCGATCGCTTTCCCGACATCACGATTTCGGTGCGCCAGACATTCGGCATCGACAGCGATATGGAAGTGCCGGCCTTCTCGGAGCCGGAAGAGCATGTCCCGGTCATCGATCCGGCCTACTGCTTTAACTACGACACCACGCTCAGCCTGTTGGCCGGCTTCGCCTACAATCGGCGCGTCATGATCCAGGGCTATCACGGCACCGGCAAATCGACCCATGTCGAGCAGGTCGCCGCGCGCCTCAACTGGCCCTGCATCCGCGTCAATCTGGACAGCCATATCAGCCGTATAGACCTGATCGGCAAGGACGCCATCATCATCCGCGACGGCAAGCAGGTCACCGAGTTCCGCGAGGGCATCCTGCCATGGGCGCTGCAGAATCCGGTAGCCATCTGCTTTGACGAATATGACGCCGGGCGGCCCGATGTGATGTTCGTCATCCAGCGCATTCTGGAGGTCGACGGCAAGATGACGCTGTTGGATCAGAACAAGGTGATCCACCCGCACCCCGCCTTCCGCATCTTCTCGACCACCAATACCGTCGGCCTCGGCGATACCACCGGCCTCTATCACGGCACCCAGCAAATCAACCAGGGCCAGATGGACCGCTGGAATCTGGTCACCACGCTCAATTACCTGCCGCATGACCAGGAAGTCGAGATCGTGCTGTCGCAGGTTCCCGACTACGCCGATGAAGAGGACCGCAAGATCGTCAGCGCCATGGTCGAGGTCGCCGATTTGACGCGCTCGGGCTTCATGTCGGGCGATATCTCGACGGTGATGTCGCCGCGCACGGTTATCCATTGGGCCGAAAACGCCAAGATCTTCAAGGATATCGGCTATGCCTTCCGCGCCACCTTCGTCAACAAATGCGACGAAATGGAGCGCGCCGCAGTGGCCGAATATTACCAGCGCTGCTTCGGCAAGGAGCTGCCCGAATCGGCGGTGCCCGCGGCGCCGGAAAATTGAAGGCAGTTCCTTGACCACCAAGGAAGAAAACCCGGCCGAGCGGTTCCAGCGCGCGGTCGGCTGCGCGATGCGCGCGATCGCCGGAAAAAGCGGCGAGGAGCTGGCCGTCTCGTTCGATTCCGACACGCCACGCTTGAGCGGCGAGCAGGCGCAGCTTCCCTTCCCGGCGCGCGACCTCAACGCTCTCGATATCGAGATGGTGCGCGGCTCGGCCGATTCGCTGGCGCTGCGCTTGCGCTATCACGACGCCCAGGCGCATCGCCGCATCCAGCCGCGCGGCAAAAACGCGCGCGCCATTTTCGAGGCGGTCGAGCAGGCGCGCATCGAATCGCTCGGTGCGCGCCGCTTCGCCGGCGTCGCCGCCAATCTCTCCTCGGCCCTCGAGCAGCGCAGCCGCCTGAAGGGCTATGACCATGTCTCCAGCCCCGAGGAAGCGCCCATCGCCGACGCCATCGGCGCCCTGGTGCGCGAGCGCCTGCACGACCAGCCGCTGCCGGCATCGGCCAAGCATCTCGCCGATCTGTGGCGCCCCTGGTTCGAAGACAAGGTGGGCAAGATTCTCTTCGATCTGGCCAAGAAGGCGGACGACCAGGAAGCCTTCGCCAAGCTCGTCCGCGAAATGATCGAAGAGTTCGATATCGAGGATGAAGACATCGATGAGGGCGACGACTCAGAAGCCGACGCCTCGCCCGATGCCAATGAAAGTTCGGATTCCGACGAATCCGGCGCCGCCCAGGGCGGCGAACAGATGGACGGCGACAGCAGCGCCGACGCCGAGGCGGAGCTTGGCGAGGATGCCGATGCCTCCGACGCCTCGGACAGCGACTCCGACGCCATGGCCGGCGACGGCGAGGATGAATCGGACGAGGGCGGGCGGCGGCGCATGTTGCCGGGCGACGGGCCCGACGGCGAGCGCGGCCCGGCCTATACCAGCTACACCATGGAATTCGACGAAATCGTCAATGCCGCCGATCTCTGCGACGCCGAGGAATTAGGCCGCCTGCGGCTGCAGCTCGACCAGCAGCTGGCGCAGCTTCAGGGCGTCATCGGGCGCCTCGCCAACCGCCTGCAACGGCGCTTGCTGGCGCATCAGGTGCGCGCCTGGGAATTCGACCTTGAGGAGGGCCTGCTCGATGCCGGGCGCCTCGCCCGCGTCGTCACCCAGCCGCTTCACCCGCTTTCCTACAAGAAGGAAAAGGAGATGCGCTTCCGCGATACGGTGGTGACGCTGCTGATCGACAATTCCGGCTCGATGCGCGGCCGGCCGATCCTGGTCGCCACCATGTGCGCCGATATTCTCGCCCGCACGCTGGAGCGCTGCGGCGTCAAGGTCGAGATATTGGGTTTCACGACGCGCGCCTGGAAGGGCGGGCAGGCGCGCGAGCGCTGGCTCGGCCAGGGCCGCCCGCGCAATCCGGGCCGCCTCAACGACCTCCGCCATATCGTCTACAAAACCGCCGACGAGCCGTGGCGCCGGGCGCGCAAGGGCCTCGGGCTGATGCTGCGCGAGGGCCTGTTGAAAGAGAATATCGACGGCGAGGCGCTGTTATGGGCGCATGACCGCCTGCTCGGCCGCATCGAGGAACGCCGCGTCATCATGGTGATCTCGGACGGCGCGCCGGTCGACGACAGCACGCTCTCGGTCAATCCGCGCAATTATCTCGAGCAACATCTGCGCGCCGTCATTCAATGGATCGAAGCCTATTCGCCGGTCCAGCTTCTCGCCATCGGCATCGGCCATGACGTGACACGCTATTACGAACATGCGGTGACGATCACCGACGCCGAGCAGCTCGGCGGCACGATGACGGAAAAACTCGCCGAACTGTTCGAAGAGGATTCGCAAGCGCCCCGAGCCGGCGCTGGACGCCGTCGTTTGGCGAGCTGACCCCACAGGGCGGTTGCCCGGCAGCTATTGGCCGGGGTTTTTACCGTCGAAGCCGTACAGACGGCGGCAATTGTCCCACATGATTTTCTTTTTCGATTCCAGGCCGAGCCCCGGCAGCGCCAGGAATTCCTTGATGCCGTTGGGATAGCCGCCATCGGCATGGGGATAGTCGATCGACATGACGATATTGTCGTCGCCGAAACGCTCGACCACCTGTGCCGCCATCGCTTCGTCGCAATCCATGGCGATGAAACATTGGTTGAGGAAGATCTCGCTCGGCGGCGCCGATAGCCGAAGCGCCTCGCCGTCGCCATATTTTTCCCACTGGCCGTCGAGGCGCTCGAGCCACCATGGCAGCCAGCCGCAATTGCCCTCGAGAAAGCCGACGCGCAGGTTCAAAAAGCGCTCGCGCACGCCGCCCACCAGCATGGCGCCCATCGCCGCCATCAATTCGAAGGGAAAGGCCGATGCGTGGTTGAGGGTGCGGAAGTTGGGGTGGCCGCGAAAGCGGTTGGCGGCATAGTCCTGGGACGCGCCGCCCGAGGTGCCGTGATAAATCAGCGGCATGCCGAGGCGCGTAATCTCACGCCACAGCACATCGCATTCCGGCGCGTTGACATAGCGCCCGCCGACCGGCATCGGCAGCAGCGCCTCGGCGGCGGCGAGCTCGGGATCGTGCAGCGAGACGATCGCGGCGGGCCGGATGCGCGCCGCGTGAAGGGCGCAATAATCCGCCAGCCAATCGTTGAACGCGGCGCAATAGGCGGTCGCCACATCGCCGGCCAGGCTGTCGATGGAGACCAGCATCGAAGCGAAGGTGCGGAACATGATGGCCTCGTCGATGCCCTCGACATCCATCGCCGCGATGGTCGAATCGGCGTCGTATTTCCTCTCCCGGATGGGCGCGTAGATATCCTCGCTCGGCGCATCGAGCGCCTTTTGCGGGCCGATGACGGCGGCGTCGCGCGCCCAGGGCGGGATCATCTGCCCAGCGACATCCCAATGCGGAAAATTGGCCGGCCCCCAGCCGAGATATTCGGGCATATCGGCATGGAAGCGCGGATCGAAATATTTCTCGTACAGCGCGCCGTCTTCGATCATGTGCAAATCGCAATCGATGATTCTCAAACCGTCTTTCATGACCCCATCCCGCCTGCTATCCCCCGCTATCCGGTGGCCCGCGTCAGGACAAATGCTGGCGCAGGAAATCCAGGCTGCGGCGCCACGCCTGCGCCGCGTCGCCATCGTCATAGCGCGCACTGGTCGGGTTGGCGAAGGCATGATCGGCCTCGTACCAGTGGCTGGTATAGGCTTTTCCGGCCTGCTCCATGGCGCTTTCGAAGGCGCTTACCATGGCGTGGTCGATCCAGCGGTCGCGTTCGGCGAAATGGCCGAGAACGGGGCCCCTCAGCGCCGCCAGATCGGCCGCCGAGCGCTTCACATTGCCGTAATAGACGATGGTCGCGTCGACCGGCTCGGCGAGCGCCGCGTCGAGCGACCAGCCGCCGCCGAAACACCAGCCGATGGTCGCCGCCTTGCCGTTCGCCTGAGCGTGGCGCTTCAGCCAGCGCAGCCATGAGCCGACCGTATAGGTCGCCGCCACCGCTTCGACGCCGCCCATCAGTTTGCGCGCCGCGTCCGCATCGCTCGCCACGCCGCCCCGATAGAGATCGATGGCCAGCGCCAGATAGCCCTGCCTGGCCAATTCCGCCGCCACCGACTTGATCTGATCGTTGAGGCCCCACCATTCATGCACCAGCATGACCGCGGGGGCGGGCGTTTGCGCCGGCACCGCGAGCGCCGCGTGAACCTCGCGCCCGCCATCGGAATTCAACGTCACGTTTTGCAGGGTCTGTGTCGCCGCCGCCGACAATCGCCGGTCGCCGAGCACCATGGCGAGCAGCAGGCCGGCCATGCCGAGGATGATCTGTCTGCGCGCAATTTGCATGTCTCCCCCCTCAAATATGCGATGATCGCTCGTCGCTAAAGTAGCAACAAAGTAGCAATATGAGCGCTCGCGCCCAACTCAACAACCCGTGAGGAAGCTCCGCCTGCTCTGCTCTTGGCTTGCCCTCCTGCTCTTCCTCGGCGCCGGTAGCGGCCAGGCGCGCGAAATCGAATTATCCTTCAGGCGCATCCCGCTCAATTCCGAAAAGCCGGAGCAGCGCAATATCGCCATGTTGGAATATCGCGGCGGCCTGTCGATCACCTCCGGAGATGCACGTTTTGGTGGCCTTTCTTCCCTTCTCATAAGCGCCGATGGCGAACATATGCTGGCAGCGTCGGACCGCGGCATGTGGTTTTCCGCTGGCCTGCTCTACGGTGATGACGGCGACTTGGCCGGCGTCGCGTCAGGCTACATGGCGCCGATCAGCGGGCCCGACGGCAAGCCGCTCGCCGGGCGCTACCGCGACGGTGAAGCCCTGGCGCGGGGCGCCGACGGGTCCGTCCTGCTGGCCTTCGAACAGCATCACCGCATCCTGCGCTTCGAAGCGCCTTTTCGCCTCGACGCGCACGGGCTGGCCGCTGAAATACCGACGCTTCTGACGGCCCCCGCCGAGCTCGCCGAATTCAACAGCAACAACGCCATGGAAGCGCTGGTCTCGCTTGCCGATGGCGGGCTTCTCATCCTCACCGAGGGCCTCGACAATGAGCGGGTCGGCAAACCCGGCTGGATTCTTCACCACGGCGCCCCACCGGGACGGCTCGAATATAACGGGGCGCCGTGGTTTCGCCCGACCGGCGCGGCGCGCCTGGCGGACGGCGACATCATCGTGCTCGAGCGCCGCTATACCCTGATCGGCGGCATCGCCGCCCTTCTGCGCCGCGTCAGCAAGGAAAGCATCCGCCCCGGAGCACTGCTCGACGGACCGGAGATCGCCCGCCTGGCGCCGCCGCTCAGCATCGACAACATGGAGGGCATCGCGATCCGCCGCGACAGCGCCGGACGGACCCTGATCTATCTCCTGTCCGACGATAATTTTTCGTTCATGCAGCGCACATTGCTGCTGATGTTCGAACTGCGCGAGGCGGCGGACTAGTGGATAAAATCTAACATATGGTACCCATACGATCCCCTATCCCGGTTTCTCGGCAGGAGAGCGCCCGCCGGCGATGCCTTAGCATCATCAAGGGCGTCTCGACGCACCGAGAGGCCGGGATAGGGGACCCTTCGGGCGGCTTCCCAAGCTCACCGGCTGCGTTGCCCGATGCTTGCGATGGCACCGCATCGCGGCGCATCGGGCGCCTATCCGGGTGAACTTGGGAAGCCGTCGTATGGGTACCATATGTTAGATTCTATCCACTAGAGCGGATTCAATTTAATCCGGTTCATATCCGGCTGCGGTGAAGAAATTTTGACATTGGGTGGGTGTGAAGTCGTCGATGATCTCGGCGATGATCTGCCATAGCTTGTCTATGGTGCGCGCGGCGGCCTCTCGCAGGGCGGCCTTGAGCTTGGAGAAAGCCATCTCGATCGGGTTGAAGTCGGGCGAATAGGGCGGCAGGTACAGCAAGCTGGCGCCAGCGCCTTCAATGCCTTGGCGCACGCCCT
>PVBE011187367.1_pt1 | contig 22816 bp, 16 predicted proteins | sample 1631181 | NCBI WGS metagenome assembly PVBE01 (sample SAMN08397723, study PRJNA350692) | Marine metagenome, whole genome shotgun sequencing project. | isolation source: water | place: Pacific Ocean | collected 2012-04 | reverse complement strand
TCGGTTTTCTCGCGCTCTCCATAACCGAGGCGCTGGAGGTGCCGATCGCCCTCGTCGGGGCGCTCCAGGAAGACGGCGAAACCATAACCACCCTGGCCGTCGCGGCCGACGGTGAATTTACCGAGAACTTCAGCTATGGCCTCAGCGGCACGCCCTGCGAGAATGTCGTTGACCGGAATTTTTGCAGCTATGAAAGCGGCGTGCAGGGGCTCTTTCCCGAGGACGAGCTGCTGGTCGAGATGGGCGCCGAGAGCTACGTCGGGATACCGCTCTTTAGCTTCGAGGGCGAGGCCCTGGGCTTGCTGGCGGTACTCGACCGCCAGCCTTTGCGCCAGCCGGAACTCATCGAAACAGTGCTGCGGCTGTTTGCTGGCCGCGCCGCCGCCGAGATGGAACGCTCCCGTGCCGAAGACGCCCTGGCGACCACCGAAGCGCGGCTCAGCGATGCTATCGAAAGTATCCCCGACGGTTTCGTGCTCTACGACGCCGAGGACCGTTTGATCACCTGCAACCAAGCCTATCGCGACCTCTACAAGGGCGTCGCCGAGTTGATCCGGCCCGGCGTCTCGTTCGAGGAACTGGTCCGTGCCATGGTCGAACGCGGGACCGTCGACATTCCGCCGGATCGGCGCGAGGCCTGGATCGACAATCGCATCGTCCGTCACCAGGCGCCCACCGACAGTTTCGAAAACAAACTTTCCAACGACCGCTGGGTGCTGGTCATCGAACGCCGGACCCGCGAGGGCGGCACCGTCGGCATTCGTACCGACATCACCGACATTAAGAACGCTGAAATAGCCCTGCGCGAGAGCGAACGCAAGTACCGCGGCATCTTCGACGGCGCCCAGGTCGGCCTCGCCCGCTTCAACCTCATTAACGGTCGGACACTCGAGGCCAACGATCATTTCGTGCGCATGATGCGTTACGATTCGCGTGATGATTTCTGTCAGCACTTCGGTGGGCCCGGCATCTACGTCGATCCCGAACGCTGGGGCGATCTCCTGCGGCTGGGCCGCGAAACCCCTGTGGTGGAGGACTTTACTACCGCCTTCTACCGCAAGGACGGCACCGTCGCCTGGCTGAACCTCAATCTCAGCTTTGACTGGGACGAAAACAGGGCCGAGGTGGTGGCAGCCGACGTCACCGAGCGGCGCGAGGCGCTGGAGGCGCTGCGCCTCGCCAAGGAAGAGGCCGAGCTTGCCAACCGGGCAAAATCCGACTTTCTCGCTAATATGAGCCATGAGCTGCGCACGCCCTTGAACGCCGTCATCGGCTTTGCCGACATGCTGCGCCAGTGCCTGCATGGGCCCTTGAACGATAGGCAGGCGGAACAGGTCGACGCCATCATCCATTCCGGACGACACCTGCTGAAGATCATCAACGATATCCTCGATCTCTCGAAAGTCGAGGCGGGCCGGGCCGACCTCAACGAAGAAAGCGTAGACTTGGCCCAGACCGCCGAGGCCGCGATGCGCCTGATCAACGACCGCGCCGTTGCCGCCGGCCTCGGTGTGGTCAACGAAGTGGTGCCACCGCTGCCGCGCCTCCATGCCGATCTCCGCATGGTCAGGCAAATCCTCATCAACCTGCTCGACAATGCCATCAAGTTCAATTCCGCCGACGGCCTGGTGCGGCTGACGGCGGAACGGCAGGGCGACGGTGGCCTGGCGCTGGCGGTCAGCGACAACGGCATCGGCATGGCAGCCGAGGACATTCCCCGCGCCCTCGCCGCTTTCGGCCAAGTCGACGATCCGGCAACGCGGCGCTACCCCGGCACCGGACTGGGGCTGCCCATCGTCAAGTCGCTGATGGCTTTGCACGACGGCAGCATGGAAGTCGATAGTACCGTCGACGTCGGCACCACGGTAACGGTGCATTTCCCTGTCGCCCGGGTGCTCGAGTAGAAATGGACGTTCTCGAAGCGGCGGAGTGGGATTTTCTCATGTGCCTGGCGCGCCGCATCGTGCCCGAGACGGCGGCGCTCGATGCTGCCGGCGAGGCCGAATTCCGGGCCGTCATCGCGAACGCCCTGGCGGCCCGTCCGGCCGCTGTGCGGCGCCAGATCGGTATCTTGCTCAAGATCCTGCGCTGGGCACCCGCGCTGCGCTATGGCCGTCCCCTCGACCGTCTCGGGCCGGCCGCCCAGGATGCCGCCCTGGGCTGGTTCCAGGACGGCCCGGTGGGGCTTTTACGCAAGGGCTTCTGGGGCCTCAAGACCATGGTTTTCATGGGCTACTACGGCCGCGCCGCCGGGGCCGAGGCCGTGGGCTGGAAACCGAGCCTCGACGGCAACGCCGAACTGGCGCGCAGGCTCAGCCGATGATCGGGAAATCCACAGAGAAATCATACGACATCGTGGTTATCGGCTCGGGCGCCGGCGGCGGCACCGTAGCCAAGGAACTGGCGCCCTTGTGCCGGGACGGCCGGCGCATCGCCGTCCTTGAATGGGGCCCCAAGCTCAAGGAGGAGGAATACACCGGCCGCGAGGTCGAGATGGCGGGCCGGATATTCGTCGAATCGAGCGGCATGCTGACCGCCGACGGCGCTATGACGCTGGCCATGGGCCGGGCCTACGGCGGCTCGACGGTGATGTACACCGGCACCTCGATCACCATTCCCGAGGCCACTCTGGAGCGCTGGGAGGTGCCCGGCCTCGACTGGGCCGATCTGGTCGGGCGCTCACGCAAATACATGACCGAGAACAACGTCCACCTGCTACCGCCCGAGGCCATCAACGACAACAACCGACTGTTTCAGGAGGGCTGCCAAAAACTCGGCTACTCGGTCGAACAGTTCCCCATCAACCTCAAGGGCTGCCAGGGTTCGGGACTCTGTAACCTGGGCTGCCCCAACGCCGCCAAGCAAGGCACCCATCGGGTGCAGCTGCCGGCCGCCGAAGCCGGCGGCGTCGAAGTCATCACCAACTGCCGTGTCGAAGCGATCGAGAAACGCGCCGTGGTGGCCCGGGTGACGGCCGGCGCCTGCGGCGAGCCCTCGGCTTGGGAGCCCGGCGTTTATCGCGTAACGGCTCCCATCGTGGTGCTGGCCGCCGGTTCGATCCATTCCTCGGCGCTGCTGCTCAAATCCCCTTATGCCGCCGGGTTGCCGGCTCTGGGGCGCTGGTTCACAGCGCATCCGGCGTTGATCCTGGTGGCCCAGCACGATCGGCCCCTCAGCAATTTCCACGGTCATCCCAAGAGTTTTTTCTGCGATGAGTTCATGGAGAGCCAGCGATTCCTGCTCGAGACCTGCATGTATTTTCCCTTCGTCACGGCCAAGAGTCTCGCGGGCTTCGGCCGCGATCACAGTGCCCTGATGTCCGACATGAGGCGCTTGCAGATGATCCTGGTGCTGGCCATGGATGCGGCCGATCGCGACAACCGCATCGCCATCGACAAGGCCGGCCAGCCCGTGGTGCATTACCGCTTCGGCGAGGCCTTAGTGGAGTCTCTGGTTCACAGCATGCGGGCCTCGGCGCGCATCTTTTTCGCCGCCGGCGCCCGGCGCGTACACGCCCCGGCGGCCAGCAAATTCTTCATCGAGGATCATGAGGCCGGGCGCATCGACGAGCTGATCGGCCGGCGTGACTTCAAGCTGGGCCGTGTGTCGATCGCCAGCGCCCATCTGATGGGCGGCTTGCGCATGGGTGCCGGCCCCACCACCTCGGTGACCGACGCCTGGGGCCAGGTCCACGGCCTGCCCTGGCTCTTTGTCGCCGATGCCGGCCTCTTTCCGCGTTGCTCCGAGGTCAATCCCTACCTCACCATCATGGGCCTGGCCGACCGCGTCGCCGAGCGTATCCGGGAACGCGCCGGCGAGCTGCTGGCATCGGCATGAAGCGGTGCGGCGCCGACGTCGTGGTCAAGGCCTTGGAGGACGAAGGGGTAACCTTCACCTTCGGCATCCCCGGTACCCACAACCTCGAGCTCTACGACGCCCTCGAACGCTCGCCGACCATCTCGCCGGTGCTGGTTACCGACGAACAGGCGGCTTCGTTCATGGCCGACGCGGTGTCGCGCTCCTCGGCCGGCGTCGGCGTCCTCAACGTGGTGCCCGGTGCCGGGGTCAGCCATGCCATCTCGGGTATCGCCGAGGCCTTCATGGACACCGTGCCCATGGTCGTGCTGGCGGCCGGCGTACGTGACGATACGGGCCGGGCCTATCAGCTTCACGCCATCGACCAGCTGGCCATGCTGGCACCGGTAATCAAGGCGGCGCTCAAGGTCGAGGGGCCGGGCGAGCTCTATGGAACTGTGCGCCGGGCCTTCGAGATCGCTCGTGCCGGAGCGCCGGGGCCGGTGGCGGTGGAGATTCCGGCGAATTACTTTTTGTTGACGCAGAACATTCCCGAACTGCTTTACGAAGCTGCCGGCGATACCGCGCCGGCAGCCGCCGCTGCCTTGGTCGAAGAGGCGGCTCGGCTGCTCAATGAAGCCAAACGGCCGGCCATCTACGCCGGCTATGGTGCCGCCGCCGCCGGCCCCGCCTTGCGGGCCGTGGCCGAACGCCTGGGTGCGCCGGTCACCACCACCATCCAGGGCAAGGGCGTGCTGGCCGAGGACCACGCGCTGTGGCTGTGGCCGGGTTTCGGGCGCCAGGCGCCGCCCTTCGTGCGCTCCGTCATGGACCGGGCCGACGTGCTGCTGGCCATCGGCTGCCGTTTCGGCGAGGTGGCGACGGCGAGCTACGGCTTGGAGATGCCGGGCCGCCTGATCCACGTCGACATCGATGCCGAGGTCTTCAACAAGAATTACCCGGCCGATGTGGCTATCGAGACCGACGCCGGGGCCTTCCTCGAGGCCCTGCTGGGAAGGCTTGGCGAAGCCCGGGAGTCCGCGGCGCTCGAATCCGAGATCGCCGCCGGCCACCAGGCCCTGGCCGCCAGCCGGGCCAAGCAGCAAAGCCAACGCGTCAGTCCGTCGGCGCTGTTTGCCGCCCTCGAGGCCGCGGCGCCGCGGGCGCTTTACACCGCCGACAGCGGCAACGGCACTTTTCTGGCCATGGAGCATCTGCGTCTCGACGCGCCGGGCCGCTTATTGGCGCCGGTCGATTACAGTTGCATGGGCTATGCCGTGCCGGCCGCCATCGGCGCCAAGTTCGCCAATCCCGAGCGTGACGTCATCGCCTTGGCCGGCGACGGGGCGCTGCTGATGACCGGGCTCGAGCTGCTGACCGCGGCGGCCTCGGATCTGGCGCCTCTGGTGCTGGTGCTGCGCGACGGCGAGCTGGCCCAGGTCTCGCAATTCCAGCGCATCACGCTCAACAGCAATACCTGCTCGGTGCTGCCCGACTTCAGCGTCGAGGCCTTCGCGGCGGCCTGCAACAGCGAGTTTCTGGTGCTCGGGCAAGACGCCGAGGCTGACGACGTGCTGGCCCGGGCGCTTGGCATGGTGCGCGCCGGCCGCCCGGTGATGGTCGAGGTGGCCATCGATTACAGCCACAAGACCTTTTTCACCAAGGGCGCCGTCAGCACCAACTTCTGGCGCCTGCCCTGGGGCGACCGCCTCCGGCTGCTGGGCCGCGCCGTCGGCCGGCGCCTGGGGTAGCCCGCGGATGAGCGACATCATCGTCATCGAACATCGCGACATGCCGGTCGCCGACCGCGGGCAGCGGCATCTGGCCGAGAAGGGATTCAACGTGCGCCGGGTGGCCCCCTTCCGGGGCGAGGCCTTGCCCGAGCTCAACGGAGACGTTGCCGGCGTGCTGGTCATGGGGGGGCCGCAATACGTCACCGACCTCGACCGCTTTCCTTACCTGCGCGACGAAATGGAGTTCATTGGCTGGGTCATGGAGCGGCAACTCGTGCTGCTCGGTATCTGCCTGGGCGGCCAGCTCATCGCCGCACACCTGGGTGCCAAGGTTGCCGACCATTCCCAAGGACATGTCGCCTTTGGTTACTATCCGCTATGCCCCACCGAGGCCGGCAGGGGCCTCATCCCCGAGGGTCTGCAGGTGCCGACCGGTAACGTCCAGGGCTTCGAGGTTCCCGGGCCGGCGACGCTGCTGGCCGAGGGCGAGATTTTCCCCAACCAGGCCTTCGCGGTGGGCGAGAGGACCTATGCTTTGCAGTTCCACCCCGAAATGACGCGGCCCATCCTGGATCTCTGGCAGCAGGTGCTGGCCGACAGATACGGCCGGCCCGGGACGCAGAGCCGGGAGGGGCAGGACGCAGCCTTCGCCGCCCACGACGACGCCTTGCACGACTGGTACACCGGCTTTCTCGAGCGGTTGTTCAGGTCCTGACCTCCTGCATTCCAGCGGCCCCCTCTTGGGCCGGCGAGCGGGGGTAGGGCGGGCCGCTGCGGAAGGCGATGTTGCCCGCGGCCTGGCCCAGTTCGCTGCCCTCGGTGAAGATCGACTGGATTTCCTGTTGCACCCCGGCCGCCAGGGGGCGTTGGCTGTGGACGATCAGGTCGAAGCGCCGCTGGCGCACCAGACCGCTCAGTTGTAACGGGCCCAGGGCGCTGAGCTCCAAGTCGAGCACGAAACGCAGGCCGGCCTCATCGCCGTTGTCGCCGTCGCCGCCGGCGCTGTCGTCGGCATCTATGGGGCGGAAGAAGAGCCAGAGCTGCTTGAGTTCGCGGCCGTCCTGGAAGGGCACGGGAAGGGCCCGCCATTCGCCGCTTACCGGCTCCTCGGTGGCGCGGTTGAACTGGCCCATGTCGCGGCCCAGCCGGGCCAGCAGGTCGCGCCGGCCGCTGCGTTCCAGGCCGCGCCCGGCCTCGTCACCCAGCCAGCCGCGCACGTCGCCGCCGCGCAGCGCCGCCACGAACAGCAATATGGCGCTGGCCAGGCGACCGTTGGCGGCGGGCATGACGTTGGCCAGGTTCTGGGCCAGGGCCAGGTCGAGATTTTGCAGCACCGCCATGGTCTCGCCCAGGGCCGGCCAGCTTTGGCCGATGGCGATGGCCGGCGCCGCGCCAAGCAGCGCCGGAGAGGCGGCCTGGCTCGGCCCGGCCGGCCCGGTAGGCTGAAGGGCGATGATCTCGAACTCCAGCAGCGTGCCGGTCGGCGGCCGGGTGTCGCTCTCCAGCGCCAGCAGGCCTTCGCGCGTCTGCACCAGCAACTCGCCGCCGGGCGCCAGGCCGCTGACCACGCCGCTGAGGTGGTTGGGATCGCTGGCGGCCGGCAGGGCGGGGCCGGCGACGGCCGCCGATTCGGTTTTGCCGCCCGTGGCACTCGTGCCCGTGGCACTCTCGTGGCCGGCAACGGCGGCGATCTTCAACACCAAGGGTGTGCCCGGCTCAAGGCGCACGGCGGGCGGTTCTTGGCCTAAGGGCTCGGCCTGCACCGCCACCACGATGGCCGTCACCTGCTCGCCAACGGCCAGTTGCGGGACTTGGGTCAGGCCGCCGGGCGGGCTGCCGCGGCTCACCAGGTCAAGGGCCAAGGCGGTGCCGGGCCGGCCCTCGAGGCCGGCCACGGCCAGGCGGGCGCTGGCACTGTCGAGCAGCAGCCGTCCGGCCTCGGAGGTTCCGGCGATCACGGCGTCCAGGCGTGCCGGGCCGGGCGAGGCCGGGGCTGCCGGCGGCAGCGGCTCACTGCCGGGCTCGACCAGGCGCACCCCCGGCCCGGCGCCCCCCCGGCCCGGCGCCCGGTGTCAGCTCGAGCATCACCCGGCTACCGACGGCGGCTGCGACGGGCAGGGAAAACGTATCTCCCGCCGTTGTCACGATGGCCCGGTTTCCCTGCTGCGCCACGACCTGCGCTCTGAGGCGGGCACCGGGCTCGGGGATGGGCTGCGAATCGGGCAACGCCACGGCGCTCACCCGTAACGTCAAAGGCGTGCCAATCTCCAGACCGGCGAGCGGCGCCGCGGGCTCGGTTTCCGGCAGCGCTGGCGTGGCCTCCAGCGTCGCCGCCACCACGTTGCCGGCCAGCAGTGGCTGTGGCGTGGCGGGGCTGGGCGCCTCGATGACTTCAAGCTCGACCATGCTGCCGCGCGGCAGGGGACTGACGGTGTCCAGAGCCAGGCGCCGCGAGCCGGTATCGACGATCAGGCGGTTTTCCGCTGCCGCGACGACGCGGCCCTCGATGGGCCTCGCCGTGGCCTCGGCTGACACCACGCGCAGCACCAGCGGCTGGCCGCTGGCCAGTTCCTCGGCGGCGACCTGGCGACCAGGTTGGAGGGCTCTGGGGGAGGCCGGTGGCAGCGCCCGCTGAACGGCTTGCTTTACTGTGGCATCGCGGCTGATGACGTCGAATTCCAGGCGCTGCCCCAGGGCCGCTTCGGCCAGCAGTACCAGGCGGCCGGCCGCTGTCTCGACCTGTACGTGCCGCTCCGACGTCGCCACGACGGTGCCGCTTAGGCGCTCGGGCTGGATCACGGGCTGGGATACCGAGATCAGGCGCAGGGGCGAATTCCTGGTCCGGCGCGACGATGGTGCTGGCGGTCGTGAGGACGCTTTCGGCCCGTGCCACGACGACATTTTCGGCCGCTGGCGGCGCCGTCTCAGGCGGCACGATCTCGGCCTCGATGCGGGCGCCCAGCGCCAGCTCGTGCGGGGTTTGGTCAGGGGGCAGGTTCAGGCTCAGGCGGCCGACATCGCTCTCGACCAGAACCCGTTGCGGCCCGGCGTCGACGACGCGGCCCTGCAGGCGCTCCGCCGGGGCCTCGATTTCAGCGATACGCAGCGCCAGCACCGAGCCCGCCGCCACTGCCGCCGGTGCGGCCGTGATCTCGGTCTCGGCCCGTGCCGCCACCACCTGGTCGATGGCCAGAGGCAGCGCTGCTTGTGGCGGTGCCGCCGGCGGCGCTGTCTCGGCGATCTCCACGGTGATCAGCGTTCCCAAGGCCGGCGGCGTCGATAGCTGCAGGTTCAACCGGCCCGAGGCTGTTTCGAGCACGGCGCTGTTTGCGGCTACCTCGACCACCGTGCCCTGAAGTCTCGGCACCGGCGGCTCCACGGCGGTCACGCGCAGTCGCAAGGGCTGGCCGCTGCCGACGATCTCTGCCGCTACCTGGTGGCCGGTTTCGATGGTGCCGCTGGGCTGCCGTGGGGCTGCGGCGGCGGGGCCGAGAACCTCGAGGTCGAGCCGACTCCCCGGTTCGGCCGTGGCCTCCAGAACCAGCCGTCCCAGCGGCGTCTCGACCTCGGCCCGGTTCTCCGAGGCCGCCACGACGGTTGCCCGCAACCGCAAAGCCGGTGCTTCGAGCGCGACGATACGAACGGCCAGCGCCGGCCCGGTCTCGGGTTGGGCCATGACGATGGCTTCGGGGGTCAGCGGTGCGGGCGCGGCAGGCGGCGGAGCGTCCGTGGTGGCAACGGTGATCCGCGTACCTGGCTCGGCACCGCTAACGGCCAACTCGACGCGGCCCGAGGCCGTCTCGATCACGGCGCGGCTTTCCGAAGCCTCGACGACGGTTCCCTGAGGCTGCGGTGCTTCGACCGAGATGATGCGCATGGCCAGCGCAGGGCCGGTTTCGGGCTGGGCCGCGACAACAACCTCCCGGGCCAGCGGTACGGGCGTGGCAGGCGGTGTGGCGTCCGTGGCTGCCACTGTGATTCGTGCGCCCGACTCGGCGCCGCTAACGGCCAACTCAAGCCGGCCCGAGGCCGTCTCAACCACGGCGCGGTTTTCCGAAGCCTCGACGACGGTTCCCTGAAGCTGCGGTGCTTCGAGCGCGACGATACGAACGGCCAGCGCCGGCCCGGTCTCGGGTTGGGCCATGACGATGGTTTCGGGGGCCAGCGGCACGGGCGCGGCAGGCGGTGGCGCGTCCGTGGTGGCAACGGTGATCCGCGTACCTGGCTCGGCACCGCTAACGGCCAACTCGACGCGGCCCGAGGCCGTCTCGATCACGGCGCGACTTTCCGAAGCCTCGACGACGGTTCCCTGAATTTGCGGTGCTTCGACCGAGACGATGCGCATGGCCAGCGCGGGGCCGGTTTCGGGCTGGGCCGCGACGATAGCCTCGCGGGCCAGCGGTACGGGCGCGGGCGGCGGCGGCGCGTCCGTGGTGGCAACGGTGATCCGCGCGCCCGGCTCGGCGCCGCTAACGGCCAACTCGACGCGGCCCGCGGCCGTCTCGACCGTGGCGCGGTTTTCCGAAGCCTCGACGACGGTTCCCTGAAGCTGCGGTGCTTCGAGCGCGACGATACGAACGGCCAGCGCCGGCCCGGTCTCGGGTTGGGCCATGACGATGGCTTCGGGGGCCAGCGGCGCGGGCGCGGCAGGCGGCGGAGCGTCCGTGGTGGCAACGGTGATCCGCGTACCTGGCTCGGCACCGCTAACGGCCAACTCGACGCGGCCCGAGGACGTTTCGATCACGGCGCGGCTTTCCGAAGCCTCGACGACGGTTCCCTGAAGCTGCGGTGCCTCGACCGAGACGACGCGCACGGCCAGCGCGGGGCCGGTCTCGGGTTGGGCCTCGACGATGGCCTCGCGGGCCAGCGGTACGGGCGCGGCAGGAGGCGGAGCGTCGGTGGTGGCAACGGTGATCCGCGCGCCCGGCTCGGCGCCGCTAACGGCCAACTCGATGCGGCCCGAGGCCGTCTCGATCACGGCGCTACTTTCCGTGGCCGTGACGACGGTTCCCTGAAGCTGGGGCGCTTCGACCGAGACGACGCGCACGGCCAGCGCGGGGCCGGTCTCGGGTTGGGCCTCGACGATGGCCTCGTGGCTCAGCGGAACGGGCGCGGCAGGCGGCGGGGCGTCGGTGGTGGCAACAGTGATCCGCGTACCCGGCTCGGCGCCGAACAGGGCCAACTCAAGCCGGCCCGAGGCCGTCTCGACCGTGGCGCGGTTTTCTGAGGCCTCGATGACTGTGCCCTGAAACCGCGGCGCCTCGAGCGACACCACACGCAGCACCAGCGGCTGGCCACTGCCAACGATCTCGGCGGCGACCTGGCGGCCGGGAACCAGGGGCTCCGGGGTGGCCGGCTGTAGGGCGCGGTGCACCCCGGCATCGCGGCTGATGACGTCCAGCTGCAGGCCCTGACCGACCTTGGCCTCGGCCGCCAAGTCCAATTCCCCGATCGGCGTCTCAATCCGCGTGCGTCCTTCAGCCGAAGCCACCACCCGTCCAGCCAGCCGTGGCGGCTCGCCGGTGCTGTCGGAGATCGAAACAATGCGCAGCGTCAGGGATTCCTGCGGCGCCACGATGGTGCGGCCCAGGGTCAGAGCCGTCTCGGCCCGTGCCGCAACCAGTGAACCCAACTCGGTCGTGGCCGACGCCGTTGGATTTGCTGGGTCCGGTGGTGGGGCTACCACCTCCGCCTCGATGCGGGCTCCCAGCGCCGCCCCCGTCAGCGCCAGGGTGAGGCGGCCAGCCGGGGTTTCGATCACAGCCCGGTGTGCAGCGCTATCCACTACGGTGCCCAGAAGGCGTGGCGCCGGCGGCTCGATGGTATTGATGCGCAGGGCAAGGTCGGTGCCGGCGGCGAAGCTTGACTGCCCGACTTTGATTTCCGTCTCGGCCCGGACGGCCACCACGGTTTGTGGAACCAGCGGTGCCGCTGCCGCTGCCCTCGGCGGCGCCTCGGGCACGGTCTCGGCCACCACCCGGATACCCAGCGGCAGCGGCGCCAAAAGCGCCAGGCTGAGGCGTCCCGATGGCGTCTCGATCACGGTGCGTTTTTCGCCTACCTCGACGACCGTGCCTCGAACTTCGGGTACCGGCACCTCGACTGCGACGACAGGCGCGGCGCTGGCGGCAGTGGATTCGGGTTCCGTGGCGGTAGCGGCGAGGCGGTTTTCCGCCGCCTCGACGACGGGCCCTTGAATCCGCGGGGTCTCGACCGAGACGACGCGAACGGTCATCGCGATGCCGGATTCGGGCTTTTTCGCCGCGACGATGGCGTCGCGGGCCAGCGGCGGCGGTACTGCTGGCGCTGGCGCCTCGGTAGTGGCAACGGCGAGGCGCATCCCCGCCTGGGCGCCCCTGACGGCCAACTCGAGCCGGCCCGAGGCCGTCTCGAGCGTGGCGCTGTTTGCCGCGGCCTCGACGACCATTCCCTGGATTTGCGCTTCCGGGGTCTCGGCCGTTTCGCCCGGCGGCAATTCCACTGCAACCACCCGCACCTCGATGGCGGATCCCGCGCTCAGGCCGAGACGCGGGCCGCTATGTGGTCCGCTTTGTGGCCCGCTTTCAGCCGCCGCGGGCGTGGCGATGACGGTGCCGCCGAGGGTTGTGCCGGGCCTCGGAGGGGCGGTGGTTTCGCGGGGCGCGGTGGCGACGCTTTCCAGCATCACCGGCGTCGAACGCGGCTCGCCGTTGACCGACAGCAGTTCGGCCTGCACGCCCGCTTGCAATGAAACGATGCGCAACTCGACGGCATCGCCGGGGGCTACCTTGACCTCGCCGACCAGGCGATGCGCGCTGGCCACCGTCTCGACCACCAACTCGCCGCTGCCACCGCTCACCGTGCCACTGACGGTGCCGCGCAGGACGGCGCCGGGAAGCAGGCCGCTCAGCGCCGTCGAGAGTTTCTCTTGCGGTTTGGCGGCGCTTTCAGGGACTTCGGCCGCCGGCTGGCGCTGCGTCTCGTCGCCAGTTTGGCGATCGCCGGACAGGGGAGCCGGCGAGCCGGGAGGCGTGGTTCCCGGAGGGGGCGCCCCCGGCGGGGTGGAGCTGGGCGGCGCCGGTGGCAGGGGCGGGGCCGTGCTCATAATCGAGCCTTAATCGACAGGCAGGAAGATGAAATTGAAGACATAATCCTGGCGCCGGGCCGGGGCCCGGTGGTGGGCTTCGGGGGAGAAGCGGGATAGTTCGCAAAGCATGCCGCCGATCAGGGTCAGCCCCTGGTAGCCGTAGGCCGTGACGGCCGCCAGGGAGTCCTCGATGGCCCGGCCGCTGTGGGTTTCCTCGATCTCGATCAACAGCACCGGACGATCCCGGGTGATGGTCTCGGCGGCCCCGGCCAGCACCGCCAGCTCGTGGCCTTCGACGTCGATCTTGATGAAGCCGATGTCCTCGAGCCCCTCGTCGTCGAGGCGCCGGCTTTCGACCGCCAGCTCACCGTAGTCCTGCCCCGCCTTGGCCGGCGCCAGGGTGGCGCGCTGGTTGGAGTAGCTCGAGCCGCTGCCGGGCACCCTGAGGGTGGCGGTTTCGCTCCGGTCCGAAAGCGCCACGGGCTTGAGCGTGACGTTGCCCTGGACACCCCGGGCCAGGATGCGGAAGATCTTGGGATTGGGCTCATAGGCGTAGACGTGGCGGGAATGGCGCTGCAGCCAATAGGTATAGACGCCCTTGTTGGCGCCCACGTCGATGCTGGCCCGGTGGGCATCGCAGAGGAAGGGCAAAAGCGCCAGTTCGGCCTCGCCACGGCGGCGTTCGCGGTGCGCCCGGAAGCGGCAGTAGAGCCTGGGCGGCAGCAGCGCGCCAAGCAGCCGTTCCTCGAGGCTCGAGGGTGGCTGCCAGGCGGCGGGCGCGGCGCGGTCGTCGTTCATCGCCCAATGTTATCACAGGGTGTCAGACCCTGCGGCGGGGATCGTTTGGGGGTGATTTCAATCACCGTCAATTTGCTGTAGACAGGGCCTGGGCCCGGATGCCTGTGGGAGGGAGCTCGGGGCGGCAAAGCATGGTTGAAGCCTGATGTCCGAGAGCGAACAAACCGTCCTGGTGGTCGACGACGAGAGTCTCAACATCGATCTCATCGAGGCCATCCTGAGCGCGGAGTGCAACGTCGTCAGTGCCGCCAACGGCGGCGAGGCACTGGATTTCGCGGCCGCTGAAAACCCGGACCTTATCCTGCTCGACATCATGATGCCGGCCATGGACGGCTACGAGGTCTGCCAGCGCCTCAAGTCCGACCCCTTGACCAGCGACATTCCCGTGGTCTTTCTCACCGCGCTGGGCAGGATCGAGCAGGAGGTCAAGGGCCTGGAGATGGGCGCCATTGACTACATCGCCAAGCCCATCAATCCCGAGATCGTCAAGATGCGGGTACGTAACCATCTCGAGCTCAAGCGCCATCGCGACACCCTGAAGACCTTGTCGCTGCGCGACGGCCTGACCGGCATTGCCAACCGCAGTGCCTTGGACGAGTTCCTCGACCAGGAATGGCGGCGCGCCTTGCGTAACAAGGCCTGGCTGTCGCTGCTGATGATCGACATCGACCACTTCAAGCTGTTCAACGACAACTACGGCCATGGTGCCGGCGACGACTGCCTGATCCGTGTCGCCCGGGCCCTCGAGGCGGCGCTGAAACGGCCGGCCGACCTCTGTGCCCGCTATGGCGGCGAGGAGTTCGCCTGCGTGCTGCCGGAAACCGATGCCGAGGGCACCGCCATAATGGGCGCGGCGCTATGCCGGGCGGTGAGTGATCTGCACCTCGAGCACGAATATTCCCCGGCTGGTGACAGCGTCACCGTCAGCGTGGGCGGCGCCAGTTTCAAGCCCGCCGCCGGCAACGACCCGAGCGGGCTGCTGGAGAGCGCCGACGGCCAGCTTTACGCCGCCAAAAGCGCCGGGCGCAATCGCAGCTTCTGCACCACCGCCGGCTCCTGACAGAGACAAGCGAGGGGCGCGCGGGTGTACCGGCTGGAAACCATTGCCGAGGATTCCTTCTTCATCCAGTTCACCAACGTGGCCTGGCCGGCCTCGGCCAACATTCTCGTGATTGTCGATGACGATGGCCTCAACCTGGTGGATGCCGGCCTCAACGGCGGCGAGACCGCCATCGTGCTGGAGAAATGCGTGGCCGAGCTCGGCTTCGGGCTGGCCGACATCCACAGCATCTACCTCACCCACGGCCACACCGATCACGTCGGCGGCGTCAACTTCGTCAAGCGCTTCGCGGCGCCACGGGTTTTCATCCCGCCCGGCTCCATGGCCGAGGCCTGCGACCCCAAGGTCCAGGAGAACGCCGTGCTGCCGGATTTCGTGCGCACCATCGCGCCCCGGCTCGAGCATTACGATATTCTCGATAATTTCCGCCGCTCCTGTGGCGACTGGGTGCTGGATGGCGAGGAACTCGAGCCCCTCGAGGAGGGCCTCGAGGTGGCTATCGGGCGCTACCGCTTTTGCCTTTACCACACGCCGGGCCACGATGCCGGCCTGACGGTGTTCCATGAGCCCGACCGGCGCATCCTGGTGACCGGCGATCTCTTGCGCGCCTCGCCGCCGGGCAATTCGCTGCCCTGGTATTCCTCCAGCGGCGGCGGCGTGGTGCCCTACCTCGAAAGCCTCGAGCGTGTCGCCAAGCTCGAGGTTGAACGGGCCTTTCCCGCCCATGGCGCGCTGAATGGCGATTTCGCGGTCCAGGTGGAAAAGACCCGGGGTTTTCTGGTGCGCCGCGAGGAACGCATTCTCGAGGAACTATCGCAGGGGCCCCGCACCTGCGAGCAGCTCGACGTGCTGCTCTACAGCCCCATGGCGCTGGAGGTCTGTCCCTGGTATTCCAGCACTACCGAGGCCCACCTCGCCCGCCTCGTCGAGCAGGGCCGCGTGGCCCGCGAGGAACTTGAATATCGTTTGGAAAATGGCGCCTCGCGCCCCTTGCAGCAAGGAGCAGCCGATGACTGAGAATCGTGAACTTTGGCAGTGGAGCGCCTGCGACCTGGCTCAGGCCATCCGCGACAAACGGCTCTCGTGCCAGGATGCCGTGGGCAGCGTGGTTGAACGCATCCGGGCCGAAAACGGCGAGATCAACGCCATCGTCGACGACCTCACGGAAGAGGCCCTGGCCGAGGCCGCCGGGCACGACAGTATTTTGGCCGCCGATGGCCCGCTGGGCCCGCTGCACGGCGTGCCGGTGACGATCAAGGAAAACGTCGACCAAGCGGGCCGCGCCACGCCCAACGGCGTCGCCGCCTTTGCCGGCGTCATCGCGCCCGACGATGCGCCGGTGGTGCGGAATTTGCGAAATGCCGGGGCCATTGTCGTCGGCCGCACCAACACGCCCGAGTTCTCCTTCCGCGCCACCACCGACAATCCGCTGCACGGCCGCACCATCAATCCCTGGGACGAGACGCGCTCGCCCGGCGGCTCGTCCGGTGGGGCCGCGGCGGCCACGGTGATGGGCTTCGGCCCCATCGCGCACGGCAACGACATCGGCGGCTCGCTGCGCTTTCCCTCCTTCGCCTGCGGCACCGCCACGGTGCGGCCGACCCAGGGCCGGGTGGCCGCCTACAACCCCTCGGCGCCCGAGGAGCGCGGCCTTTTGGCCCAGCTCATGTCGGTGCAGGGCGCCATCGCCCGCGAGGTGCGCGACGTGCGCCTGGCCATGGAGGTGCTGGTGCGACCCGATGCCCGCGATCCCTGGCATGTGCCGCTGCCCTTTGGTGGCCCACCGCCGCCATCGCCCATCAAGGTGGCGGTGACGCGCAATGCGCATGGCTATGCCATAGATCCGCTGATCACGGCCGCCGTCGACCGCGCCGCCGGGGTGCTGAGCGACGCCGGATACGCCGTCGAGGAGACCGAGCCGCCGCTGATGCCGGAGATCGCCGAGGCCTGGCGAACCAACACCATGGGCGAGGTCAAGCTGCTGATGGACCCGGCCATCCGCCAGTTCGGCAGCGAGACCATCCAGCGCATGTTCGACGAATACTATGAACTGATGGTCCCGGCCGAGCCTCCGGCACTGATCCGCGCCCTGGCCGATCGCACCCGCCTGACCCGGGCCTGGAACCTCTTTCTCGAGGACTATCCGCTGGTGTTGACGCCTTTCCTGATGCGAACCCTCTATGGCTGGAACGAGGACGCCCAGGGCCCGGAATACATCAGGGACATCTTCGATGCCGCCATCTACAGCTTTGGTATGAATTACTTGGGGCTGCCGGCCGCCATGGTGCCGACGGGACTCAAGGGCGGCTGGCCGCTGGGCGTGCAGATCATCGGCCGGCGTTTTCGCGAGGATCTTTGCCTCGATGCCGCCGAGGCCATCGAGCGCAGCACCGGCGTGCTGGCGAACACGCTGTGGCGACAGCGCGGTTGACTGGGGCCTGGCCGGAGTGCGGAAAAGTTGACAGGATGGTGGTCCCGTCCCCCCCAATCCACGGATCCCACCATGAGCGATAAGCTTTACGAGCCCTGCAGCTTCGGCACCCTGAAGTGTCCCAACCGCCTGGTGATGGCGCCCATGACACGCTACAAGTCGCCCGGCGGCGTGCCCGGCCCCGACGTCGCGGCCTACTACCGCCGCCGCGTCGAAGGCGGCACCGGCCTGATCATTACCGAAGGCACCACGGTCGATCACGCCGCCGCCTCGGGCAGCGCCGACATCCCGCGCTTTCACGGCGACGATGCCCTGGCCGGCTGGCAACATGTGGTCAATGAGGTGCATGACGCCGGCGGCGTCATCATGCCCCAGCTCTGGCACCACGGCACCATGCGCAAGCCGGGCACCGGCGCCCATCCCGACGAGCCCAGCGTCGGGCCCTCGGGGCTCCTGTTGCCGGGCAAGGAACGCGGCCGGGCCATGACCCAGGCCGACATCGACGACATCGTCGAGGCCTTCGCCAAGGCGGCCGGCGAGGCCCAGCGTCTGGGTTTCGACGGTGTCGAGCTGCACGGCGCGCATGGTTATCTCTTGGACCAGTTCTTCTGGGAGGGCACCAACCAGCGCGACGACGACTATGGCGGCGACCTGGTCAAACGCACGCTTTTCAGCGCCCAGATCACCGCCGCGGTGCGCGCCCGGGTGGGGCCGGACTATCCCATCGTGCTGCGCTTTTCGCAGTGGAAGCAGCAGGATTTTCCGGCCAAGTTGGCGCAAAATCCGGCCGAGTTGGAGGCTTTCCTGGCGCCGCTGATAGAGGCCGGGGTCGACATCTTCCACTGCTCGACGCGGCGCTTCTGGTTGCCCGAGTTCGAGGGCTCCGACCTCAACCTGGCCGGCTGGACGCGCCAGATCAGCGGCAAACCGACCATCACCGTGGGCAGCATCGGATTGGACGACGACTTCATCAACACCTTCACCGAGGGCGAGGCCAAGGTGACCAAGATCGACGAGTTGCTGGCGCGGTTGGAACGCGAGGAATTCGACCTCGTCGCCGTCGGCCGTATCCTCATCACCAATCCGACCTGGCCGCAGTTGGTGCGCGAAGGCCGCTACGATGAGATCCTGCCGTATACCAAAGACGCGTTGGCGACGCTGCATTAGCAGCCAAATAATCCTGCGCCGCGCTATCCCAGCCTTTTCCCCTGGCGGCCGGCCAGGTCCTGGATGAATTGCCAGGCCACGCGGCCCGAGCGGGCGCCGCGGGTGGCGGCCCATTCGATGGCTTGCGGGCGCAGCGTCGCGGCGTCGCCGGCCAGGCCGTAATGCTCGGCGTAGCCCCCGATCATGGTCAGGTACTGCTCCTGGCTGCAGCCATGGAAGCCGAGCCAAAGGCCGAAACGGTCCGAGAGCGAGACCTTTTCCTCCACCGCCTCGGCCGGATTGATGGCGGTCGAGCGTTCGTTCTCGATCATGTCGCGGGGCATCAGGTGGCGGCGGTTGCTGGTGGCGTAGAAGATAACGTTTTCCGGCCGGCCCTCGATGCCGCCCTCGAGCACCGCCTTTAGCGACTTGTAGCTGGTGTCCTCGCTGCCGAACGAAAGATCGTCGCAAAACAGCAGGCAATGCCTGGTGCTGTCGGCGCATAGATGCAAAAGCCGGGGCAGCGAGGGAATGTCCTCGCGGTGGATCTCGACCAGTGCCAAGGCGCCGGCCGTTTCGGCATTGATGGTGGCGTGCACGGCCTTGACCAGCGACGACTTGCCCATGCCGCGGGCGCCCCAGAGCAGCGCGTTGTTGGCCGGCAGGCCCTGGGCGAAGCGGCGCGTGTTGTCGAGCAGGATGTCGCGCACCTGGTCGATGCCGTGCAGCAATTCGAGCTCTACCCTGTTGATCTCGGGCACCGGTTCGAGCCGGCCGCTTTCGGCGCGCCAGATGAAGGCCTCGGCCGAGGCCAGGTCGACGGTCTCACCGGGCGGCGGCGACAGCCGCTCGAGGGCGTCGGCGACGCGCTGTAGCAGGGGGGTGAGGTCGGGGTCGGTCATTTTGGCGTGATCTCGAAATGGCGGGCGGAATAGGGCCGGACCAGGGCCGCGAGACCTTAGCCCGGATTTCTCCCCTGGTCACGGCCTGCGTCGTGCCCAGGTGATGCGATCCGCAAGGAGAAGTCCGAAGAGCGTAGCGGGGCTACGGTCTTCGGACTTCGACGTAGCGGGCGCGCGCCTGGGCGCGATCCTTCGGGCGTCGCTGTGGCGCCGACAGGATGCGTCGAGCTGCTTGCCCGATGTCCCACATCGCGCGGCGCAGCTCTCCTACCCTGTCGACGCCACAGCGCCGCGCAGGCCATGACCAGGGGAGAAATCCGGGCTGACACAAGCCGAACCGCCGTCAACCGCGCCGCCACCAGAGACCGCTTGCAAAGCGCCGGGCTGGCGCTATAGTCCGGCCAATCTCGCGGCTCCAGTCCAGGGGATTCAGATGTTTATTTCACCGGCCTACGCCCAGGCCGCCGGTGGTGGCGGCTTCGATATCACGGCGATCATGCCGCTGGTCCTGATCTTCGCGGTCTTCTATTTCCTGCTTATCCGGCCGCAGCAAAAGAAGGCCAAGGAACACCGCGCCATGATCGGTGCGGTGCGCCGCGGCGACACCGTGGTCACCGGTGGTGGCCTGATCGGCAAGGTCACTAAGGTCAACGAGAACGACCGCCTGATCGTCGAGTTCGGCGAGGCCGACAGCAAGATCAAAATGGAGGTGGTGGGCTCGACGCTCTCCACCGTGATGGCCAAGAGCGAACCGGCCGCGGCCAACGCGCCCGGCACCGACGCTGCGGCCTCGGCGACCCAGTCGCAGCCCAGCGGCAGCCTGCTGGGCATGCTGTTCGGCAGGAAAAAGTCCGACTAGGGTTTTCCCCTCACCCGGATGCGCAGCTTTCCCACCTGGAAGATCGTCCTCGTCGCCGTCCTCTGCCTTGGCGGCGTGGTGCTCTCGTTGCCCAATTTCCTCAGCCGCCAGAGCGCCGACAGCCTACCCGTCTGGTTGCCGCATTTGCAGGTCAACCTGGGTCTCGACCTGCAGGGCGGCTCGCACCTGCTGCTCGAGGTCGACGTCCAGGCGGTGATCAAGGAACGCCTGGAATCGCTTATCGATGCCAGTCGCTCGGCTTTGCGCAAGGAACGCATCGGCTATACCGGCCTGGGCTTGCGTGATGGCACCTCGATCGGCGTGCGCATTCGTGAGGGCGACAAGTTCGAGCGTGCCCTCGAGGTCATCAAGGACCTGGGCACGCCGCTGGCGCCCAGCCTTTTCGGCGGCGGTGGCGGCGGCAACGACATCGAGGTGGTCGAGGCCGGCGCCGGCCTGATCACCGTGACGCTCACCGAGGCCGCCATCAACGACCGCAAGCGGGCGGCGGTGGAACAATCCATCGAGATCGTGCGCCGCCGCGTCGACGAGGTGGGCACCCGCGAGCCCACCATCCAGCGCCAGGGCGAGGAGCGCATTCTCATTCAACTTCCCGGCGTCAAGAACCCCGACCGCATCAAGCGGCTGCTGGGCAAGACCGCCAAGATGGTGTTCCGCCTGGTCGACCAGACGACCACGGTCTCGGATGCCAAGCGCGGCCGTCTGCCGCCGGGCTCGGAATTGCTCGATGACGATGCCGAACGCACGGCGGCGGGAGGTCCCGTGCAGTACGTGGTGCGCAAGCGCGTCATGGTCTCGGGCGAATCGCTGGTCGACGCGGCGCCCACCTACGACCAGGGCCGGCCGGTGGTCAGCTTCCGCTTCGACGCCGTCGGGGCCAAGCGCTTTGGTGACGCCACCAAGGCCAACGTCGGCCGTCCCTTCGCCATCGTGCTCGACAACCGGGTCATCAGCGCGCCGGTGATCCGCGAGCCCATCCTGGGCGGCTCGGGCATCATCAGCGGCCGCTTCAGCGTGCAGGAAGCCAACGATCTGGCGGTGCTGCTCAGGGCCGGCGCCCTGCCGGCGCCCTTGAAGATCCTCGAGGAGCGCAGCGTCGGGCCCGACCTGGGCGCCGATTCGATCCGCGCCGGCAAGATCGCCAGCATTTTCGCCTTCCTCCTGGTGATGGTCTTCATGGTGGCGGCCTATGGCCTCTTCGGCATCGTCTCGGACGTGGCGCTGTTGGCCAACCTCTTTCTCATCGTCGGCGGGCTTTCCGTACTCCAGGCCACGCTGACCTTGCCGGGCATCGCCGGTATCGTGCTGACCATCGGCATGGCGGTGGACGCCAACGTGCTGATCTTCGAGCGCATCCGCGAGGAAATGCGCACCGGCAAGACGCCCTTCGCGGCCATCGAGGCGGGTTACAAAAAGGCGTTGACCACCATCATCGACGCCAACGTCACCACCCTGATCGCGGCTGTGCTGCTGCTCATCTTCGGCTCGGGGCCGGTCAAGGGCTTCGGCGTCACGCTGGCCATAGGCATCGCCACCTCGATGTTCACGGCAATCCTGCTGACGCGCCTGTTGATCACCATCTGGATGCACCGGCGCCGGCCCACGGCGTTGCCGTTGTAGGGGGGCGGAGCATGTACAAGCTGCGCCTCGTCCCGGCCCGGACCAGCATCCCCTTTTTGCGTTTCCGCCTCATGGCCTTCGCGCTTTCGGGCTTTTTGGCGCTGGCTTCGGTGGTTCTCTTCCTCACCTTGAACCTCAACTACGGCATCGACTTCCGGGGCGGTATCTTGATCGAGGTACGCACGCCCGAGGTGGCCGAGATCGGCCGCATGCGGGGCGCCCTTTCGGGCCTGGGGCTGGGCGAGGTGGCCTTGCAGGAATTCGGCGACCCGCGCGACGTGCTGATCCGGGTCGAACGCCAGGCCGGCGACGCCACGGCCCAGCAGCGCGCCGTCGAAATGGTCAAAAAGGCGCTCGACCGCGAGATCGGCACCGGCATCAGCTACCGCCGCGTCGAGTTCGTCGGCCCCAAGGTCAGTGACGAATTGAAGGAAGCCGGCACCATCGCGGTGCTGCTGGCCGTGTTCTGCATGCTGGTCTACATCTGGTTCCGCTTCGAATGGCAGTTCTCTGTTGGCGCCGTCGTCGCCCTGGTGCACGACGTGGTGCTGACCATCGGCGTCTTTTCGCTGACGCGCCTCGAATTCAACCTCTCGATCATCGCCGCCCTTTTGACCATCGTCGGCTATTCCATGAACGACACCGTGGTCATCTACGACCGGGTACGGGAGAACCTCAGGCGCTATCGCACCATGGAGCTGAAGGAACTGCTCGACGTCAGCGTCAACGAGACGTTGTCGCGCACCACCATGACCTCGGTGACGACGCTGCTGGCTCTGCTGACGCTCTTTTTCTTCGGCGGCGAGGTCATCCGCGGCTTCACCTTCGCCATGATCTGGGGCGTCGTCGTGGGCACCTATTCCTCGGTCTTCGTGGCCGCGCCGGTGCTGATCTATCTCGGCGTGCGCCGCGGCAGCGAGGCCGAGGACAAAGCCGAGGAAACCGGCTGAGCCGGCCCGAACGGTGGCAGAGAGCCGCGTACGGCCGGCCGATTTTCAGCTCATAGAAAGCTACGGCAACGGCGGATTCCGCATCAACGGCCGGCGTCACCAGGGCTCCGTAATCGTCTTCGTCGAGCGCTTCGAGCCCTGGCCGGTGAGCGCTATGGCCGAGGCAACGGCGGATTCGTTGGTGGCCGTGCTGACGGCCGAGCCGCCGCCCGAATTCCTGCTACTCGGCTGCGGCACCGCCATGGCGCCTGTCGACGACGGCCTGCGCCGGGCCTTCGCCAGCCGCGGCATCGTCCTGGAAGTGATGGACACCGGCGCCGCCGCGCGCACCTACAACATGCTGCTCAATGAAAACCGCCGCTTCGCTGCGGCGCTGATTGCGGTGTCGTAAGGGGTTCGGCACCGGTCATCGATTTCTGCCGCCACCCCCTGTAC
>PVBE010236482.1_pt1 | contig 22817 bp, 23 predicted proteins | sample 1631181 | NCBI WGS metagenome assembly PVBE01 (sample SAMN08397723, study PRJNA350692) | Marine metagenome, whole genome shotgun sequencing project. | isolation source: water | place: Pacific Ocean | collected 2012-04 | reverse complement strand
CGCCCCGAACGACTTGTCCAGGATCACGTTGCGACCCTTCGGGCCCAGCGTCACCTTGACCGCGTTCGCCAAAATGTCGACACCCGCCGCCATCCGCGAGCGCGCGTCCACATCGAATTTAACTTCCTTGGCTGCCATGTCTTCTTTCCTCCTTTACGAGCGAGACCGCCTCAAGCGGCCTTCTTGCCCTTACCCTTTTTGCCCTTGGCGGCGGTGCCCTCGATCACGGCCATGATGTCGGACTCCTTCATGATGATCAGCTCCTCGCCGTCGAGCTTGACCTCGGTGCCCGACCACTTGCCGAACAGAATGCGGTCGCCGGCCTTGACGTCGAGAGCGACGATGTCGCCCTTCTCGTTGCGCCCGCCGGGGCCGGTGGCGACCACCTGGCCTTCCATCGGCTTCTCTTGGGCGGTGTCGGGAATGATGATGCCGCCGGCGGTGCGCGTCTCTTCCTCGAGACGGCGAACCAGCACGCGGTCATGCAACGGCCTGAATGCCATGGGGTATCTCCTCCCTCTTCGTTCGGTGGTATGGGTTGAATGCAACGGAAAATCGGGTCGAGGCGACGCTTTGTTAGCGCTCACCTCGGTCGAGTGCCAATTGATCTAGGCGGGCCGGAGGGCGCTGTCAATAGGGCAGGTCGAAATTTCCCTAAATTGCGGCACTTATGACTCGTCCTTCGGCTTCTTCACCACGACCAACTTCTCCATTTTCGTCGTGAAGTCGTCGGCCTTGTATTTGGGTAGGTTGTAGGCCCAAGCGGCGAAGCGTTGGTTGATCCAAGCCGCCTCCTTCTCGACCTCCTCGGCCGATTTCATCTTTTCCCGGTGCTTCTCGGGCACGGCGTCGAGGCGGGCCTCGCCGGCATCGAAACGGGCCTGGAACCGGGCCCATTGCTTGCCCGCCACCTCGATCACCTCGACACTGACGACCAAGCCGTCGAAGGTGGTGAAACGGGCTACGACCGCCGCCTCGAAATCGAGCTCGGTGGCCGGCTTGACGTCCTCGAAGCTGAGGAAACCCAACGCCGAGCCGAGGCTGTTGGCGACGGTTTCGTGGATCATCTCGCTGCCTTCGGGGACGTTGTCGACCTTGAAGTCGATCTCGTCGGGGCTGGGCCGGCTGACCTCGACCAGGGCGCCGTCGGCTTGCCGGTTGCCGGCCGCGCGGACCCGCTTGCGGTCGATCCTGACGGTCTCGCCGTCGAGCCAGGCGTTGGCTTTGTCGAAAACCTCGAGACGGGCCGAGACGAGCCAGGACCTGGCCTCGGCCGGCTTGCGGACATAGTACCAGCCGACCCGGCCCGAGGTCTGGATCGAGCGGGTCTTGCCGACCACGAGGGCGGCGATTTCCTTGCCCTCCTCGCCGGTCAGACGAATGAGCGTGCCCTTGGCCAGCATATCGGCCTCCTCGCGGGGGTCGACCACCTTGATCTTGGGATAGAGTTCGGGCCGCGCCGTCTTGGCCTCCAAGGGCCGCATTCCTGCGAGCCCGACCACCGCCTGCTTGACGGTCTCGTAGAGCACCGGATAGCCACCCTTCTCGACCATCGCCCAGGCGTCGCCTTCCCGCTTCTCGATCGTGAAGGTGCCTTCGGGCAGGACCACGTCGATCTTCCGGACCTCGTTGATCTGGCCCTGCAAGCCCGGAAAAAGCGTCGCCGGCGTCGCCGGCAGGGCGTGGCTGGTCTGGCGCTGATAGACGGACGCGGCCGCGGCCGCCACCGCCAGAACGGCGGCGAGAAATAGTGCGAGAAAGGATTTCGAGCGCATCCGCCTTTATTTCCCTTATGTCATCTTCGCCGGCACCGCCCGCCAGCTCAGCTTTGCCGCTTGCGGACCAACGCCTTGCGCCGCTGCCCTCGCACGAGGGCCAGGACCAGGGCTAGAAAGCCGATCAAAATCGGCACCAGGCCGATATTGGCGAATTTCAGTTCGGTCTCCAGCAGGTCGATGTCCTTGTTGAGCTCGTGCTGGACGTCGCGAAGCGCGCGCCGCGTCTTCTGGATCTCGCCGCGGGCCTTTTCGATCTCTTGCTGTTGTTGGCCGGAAAGCAGCGCCCCACCGCCAGCCGAGGCCTTGCCCTGCAGGTCGTTGAGACGCTTTTGCGTCGCCTTCAGATTTTCCGCCAGCGCCTTCTCGCGCTCCAGATATTTCTTCTCCGCCCGGCGGCGCAGCTCCGACATCACCTCGAAGCGCCGTTCCGACTTGCCACGGCTCCTGAGCCCGATCAGATCGGCCGAGCCGGCCAGATTGTCGAGAGCGTTGACCAGCATGTCGGCGTTGGAGGCGGTGGCGACGAAGAGCTTCTGGCCGAAGAAGTCCTGCTGGCGAACCCAGAACTGGTCGAAGACGAAATCGCTATCGGCGAAGACGATGATATTGATGTCGGCGGTGCTTTTCGCCAGATGCGGTTTCGCCGCCGGCGCCTTCTTCGCCGTCTCCGGCTTGCTCTCGCCCTCGGCCTTTGGCTCGGCTTCCGCCGGCTTCGGCGCGCCGTCGGGGAAGGCCGAGGCGACCGGGCCCGAGAGCCTGGCCCCGATTACGTAACGGCGCTCGTCCGGTTTGAAGTTGTCCAACAGGTTTTGTGGATTGGGGCCGAGGCGGATCAGCGCGACGTCGAAGAGCATCGATTCGGCACTACTGGTCAACAGCGGCGTCAGCGTCGTCGTCGCGCCCTCGCGCTTGGCGATATGGCCGGGAGAGGCGACGTTGATCGGGCCGAGGTCGCTCATCGCGACATCGTCGGGATTGTGGCCATCCGGTCCCAGCGCGAGCCAGGCCAGGTAGCGCTTGATCTTGACCTTGCCCGGAATCCCGACGTTGACTTGCTGGGCGTGGCGCCAATCGCCGACGAACTTGGTGTTGTCGACGGTGACGCCCCAGGCGTTCAACAGCCTCTCCAGCTCGGAGGTATCCTCGACCCCCTGGCCGCGCCCCTGGGGCTGGCGGCGGAAGGCGAGCGCGACCTCGGAAAAGGGGTCGACGGCGACGATGGCGCGGCCACCGGCCAGCACGAACTGGTCGATGGCATAGAGCAACTTGTCGGAAAGCTTGCCCGGATGCACGATCAAGAGAACATCGACGTCCTCCGGGATCGCCTCGTCGGTCGGGTAGATCTGCTTCAGCTCCAGGGTCTCGCGGATCTGCGGCACGATCGCCCAGGGCTGCGGCCCCTGGCCGCCCATGGTCATCATCGGGGAGACGTCGGCGTTCATCTGCTGCGTCGTGATCAGGCCGACGACCGGGCGTTTGGGATCGGTCAGGTTGTAGACGAAGCGGGTCAGCTCGTACTCCAGGAACGGCTCCTTCTGCTGCGCGAAGTACTTGATGACTTGCCGGTCGTCGACCGTGTTGGTGCCGATCAGGCCGAAATAGAGATTGTCCGTGGACGAGACCGGCAGGGCCTGCAGGCCGTTTCTGACCGCATCGTCCTCTTCGTCGGTGAAGGGTTCGGGGTCGATGATCTCGAGCCGGATCATGCCGTCGGCGACGGCGGCGTATTCCTCGATCATCTCGCGCACCCGAAGCCCGTAGCGCTTGATCTGCGGCGCCCCGTTGGCCAGCGTCTCGGAGAAGTAGAAGCGCAGCGTGATCGGCTCCGCGAGCGAGCCGAGAATCCGGCGCGAACCGTCGCTCAAGGTGAACAGCTTGTCCTGGGTCAGGTCGACCTGCGCGGTCCGCAGGCCGTTGCCGGCCAGTACGTTCAGGGCCAAGACCAGCACCAGGGCCAAGACCAGGCCGGCGGAGCTCAGCAATCCTCGGCTCATGCGTCCCTACCCCGCCTTTTTGGCATCGACGATGATCAGATTGGCGAACAGCCAGAAGCCGATCACGGTGGCGAAAAAGATGATGTCGCGCAGGTCGATGACGCCGTCGGTAATCGCCTGGAAGTGCGCCAGAAAGCTGAACGAGACGATCACGTCGACGGCCATCTGCGGCGCCCAGGCGGTGAAGAAGTCCAGCACCATCGGCGCGCCCGAGACGGTGAACACGAAACAGATCACCACCGAGACGACGAAGGCGACGACCTGGTTCTTGGTCAGCGCCGAGATCGCCGCGCCGACCGAGAGATAGGCCCCCGCCATCAGAATGCTGCCGATGTAGCTGGCCAGGATGACGCCATGGTCGGGCGAGCCGAGATAGGCGACCGTCAGCCACATCGGGAAAGTGCAGGCGAGCGCGATGGTGGTGAAGGTCCAGGCCGCCAGATACTTGCCCAAAACCGCGGTCCAGAGCGAGATCGGCAAGGTCAACAACAGCTCGATCGAGCCCGAGCGGCGCTCCTCGGCCCAGAGCCGCATGGCGATCGCCGGCACCAGAAAGAGATAGAGCCAGGGATGAAACATGAAGAAGGGCTTCAGATCGGCCTGGCCGCGGCCGAAGAAATTGCCGAGATAGAAGGTGAAGATGCCGGTCAGAAACAAAAAGACGACGATGAAGACGTAGGCCAAGGGCGTGTTGAAATAGCCCGCCAACTCGCGCTTGAAAACCGAACAGACGCCCTTCATGGGCTGCCCTCCCCATCGGCGGCGGGCGGGGCGGCACCGGGCATGGTGATGCGGCGGAAGACCTCGTCCAGGCGGCCGCCCTCGACGGTCAGCTGGTCGACTTTCCATCCCGCCTCGCGGGCCCGGGCGCCGACCGCGTCGACGATGCTGGCCCCGTTCTCGGGGAAGACGTGCAAGACGTCGGCACCCGCCGTCTCGACCCGCCGGACCCCCGGCAGCGCCGCCAGCACGGCGGCCGCACCCTCCGCCGGCGTCCGGATGACGACCGCGTTGTGGTATTCCGAGCGTGCCTCCAGCTCCGCCGGGGTGCCGTCGGCGACCACCCGGCCTCGCGCGATGATCATGGCGCGGTCGCAGACCGCATCCACTTCCTCCAGGATATGGGTCGAGATGATGATCGCCTTCTCCCGCGACATCTCGCGGATCAGGTTGCGGACCTGGTGCTTCTGGTTCGGGTCCAAGCCGTCGGTCGGCTCGTCCAGGATCAATACCGGCGGGTCGTGCAGGATCGCCTGGGCCAGACCGACGCGCCGCTTGAAACCCTTCGACAGGGTCTCGATGGGCTGCGCCATCACCGACTCCAGCTCCAGCTTGGCGGCGGCGGCGGCGACCCGCCGGCCGCGCTCGTCCCCGCCGAGGCCCCGAACCTCGGCCGTGAAGTCGAGGAAGCTCTTCGGCGTCATGTCGGGATAGGCCGGCGCGCCCTCGGGCAGGTAGCCGATCCGCGACTTGGCTTCGATCGGATCGTCGACGACGTCGTGGCCGCAGATCCGGACCCGGCCGGCAGTCGGCGTCAGGAAGCCGGTGATCATCTTCATCGTCGTCGACTTGCCGGCGCCGTTCGGCCCCAAAAAGCCCAAGACCACGCCCGCGTCGACGGCGAAGCTGACTTCGTCTACGGCGACGATCGGTCCGAAATGCTTGACCAGGCCGTCTACCTCGATCATCCGCGCCATGGCACAGAACGCCTTTTCCGGCTGCCTCGGTTGAAATAACGCCAGGCCTCGCGGCCCGGCAGCGGGCTTAAATAGCGCCTCGCTTGTTTTTCATCAAGAGGGCTCGCCATCATCGGCCGTGGCGACGCCGGCCTCGGCGAAGGTAGCCATGCCGAGATGAGCCGCCAAAGCGGCGCGGACGATCGGAATCGCCAACGCCGCGCCCGAGGCCTCGCCGAGCCGCATGCCGAGATCGAGCAGCGGCGCCAACCGCAAACGCTCCAGCATGGCCCGGTGCGCCGGCTCGGCCGAACGATGAGCCGCCTGGCAATGGGCCAGAGCGGAATCGTCGAGCGCCTGCAACACCGCGGCGGCGGCACCGACCACGTAGCCGTCCAGCAGCACCGGGACACGGTGCATCCGGGCCGCCAGGATAGCGCCCGCCAGAGCCGCGATCTCGCGCCCACCGAGCCTGCGCAGCACTTCCAGCGGATCGCCGAGGGCGTCGCCATGGCGCGCCAGGCCGGCCTCGATCACCGCCGCCTTGTGGGCGATCCCGTCCGCGTCGAGGCCGGTACCGGGTCCGGTCCAATCCAACGCCCGGCCGCCGAAGAGGCCCGCGGCGATGGCCGCCGCGACGGTCGTGTTGGCGATCCCCATCTCGCCGAGGGCGATCAGGTCGCAATCCACCGGCACCGCCTCGAAGCCGGTCCGGAAGGCAGCCAGGCATTCTTCCTCGGCCATCGCCGGGGCTTGGGTGAAGTCGGCGGTGGGGCGGGCCAGCTCGAGGGCATGGACCGCCAATTCGGCGCCGGCGAAGGCGGACAGTTGGTTGATCGCGGCACCACCGGCCTCGAAGTTGGCCACCATCTGCACCGTGACCTCGGCCGGAAAGGCCGACACGCCCCGCGCCGCGACACCGTGGTTGCCGGCGAAGACCAGGCTCAGAACCCGCTCCAGGCGGGGCGGGTGGCGGCCCTGCCAGCCGGCGAGCCAGCCGGTCAGCGCTTCCAGCCGGCCGAGCGCGTCCGGCGGCTTGGTCAGTTGATCCTCGCGCTCGGCGGCCCGGCTCCGGGCGGCCTCGTCGACGGCCGGCATTCGGGCGATCAGATCCCGGATGGCGGCAAAGCTGGTCGGCGTCATCGCGCGTGGCGCTCCACATGGTGGGCGTTCGGGTTTAATGTCGCGTTCGTCATCGGTGGCGACTTTGCCCGAGCCGGACGCGAGGGGCCAGCGAAAAGGCCATGACCGAACAGCGAAACGACATCATCGGCGATTTTCGGCTGGCGCTCGGCTTCCTGAGTCGGCTGCCGGCGGGCGGCGGCGCGCTTCCGCCCCGGCGCCTGGGCCGTGCCGCCCGGACCTTTCCGGCGGTGGGAATCCTTCTCGGCGGCCTCGGCGGACTGGTCTATGCCGCCGTCGCGTGGCTCGGCCTGCCGAACCTGCCGGCAGCCCTTGTCGCCGTTGCCGCGCTGGCTTGGCTCAGCCGAGGCCTGCACCTGGACGGCTTGGCCGACTTCGCCGATGGCCTGGCCGGCGACACGCCCGAACGGCGGCTGGAGATCATGCGCGATAGCCGCACCGGCGCCTTCGGCGTCGTCGCCGTGGTGCTCGCCATCGGGCTCTGGGCTTCGGCGCTGGCCGCGCTGGCGACACCGGTGGCGGTGGCACATGGCCTGATCGCGGCGGCGGCGGTCTCGCGGGCCGGCATCGTCGCCCTGATGTGGTGGCTGCCCTCGGCCCGCGAGGAAGGCCTCGGCCATCACGCCGGCCGGCCGCGGGCGAACGACCTCGTCACCGCCGCCGGCATCGCGTTCGCCGCGACTTTTCTGCTGTTGCCGTGGCAGGCGGGACTGGCGAGCCTGGCCCTCGCCGCCGTCGCCGTCGCCACGGTCGGGAGAATCGCGCGCGGCAAACTCGGTGGCGTCACCGGCGACGTGCTGGGCGCCGGGCAGCAAGCGGGCGAGATCGGTTTTCTCCTGGCCCTGGTCGCTTGGCTCGCCTAAATACGGACCTATCATGCCGTTGGCCCCACACGTCTCTTCGCCCTGCATCTCGGTCTGCACCGTGGACCCGGAGACCGAGCTTTGCCGGGGCTGTTATCGGAGCATGGAAGAGATCGCCGGCTGGCTGGAGATGGGGCGCGAGGCCCGCCGGACGGTACTGCGGCGGGTGGCGGCGCGGCGCCTGGAACTGGGCGCCGAGGCGGACGAGGCGGCGCGAACGGAGGCACGGGCGGCGCGGCGAGCCGGACGCCGGCGCGCTAGTCAACGCAATCGATGACGTGCAGGAACGAGCCCTGTACCCGACCGTTCGTCAAACCAACTTCGCCCAAACTGTCGCCGAGCGCGTCCTCGGCCGCGAACAACGAAGCCGCCCCGGTCTCGGCGACGACGCTGGCATAGTGGAATTCGTGCCCCTTGAAGCCCGCGCCCTCGGCACCGAGCGGCCCCGCCGCCAATAGCCGGATCCGACGGTAGCCGAGGTGCAGGCGGCGTTCCTGGAAGCTGGTCTCGAGCGGCAACAACTCCGCCATCCGATGGCGCCGGCCATCGGCGTCGATCAAACCCCGCCCCAACACCATGTAGCCACCGCATTCGCCAAAGATGGCGGCACCCGCCTCGGCCCGGTCGCGAAGCCCGTCCAGAAAGCGGCGGTTAGCGGCGAGGCGGCCGGCGTGGAGTTCCGGATAGCCGCCCGGCAGATAGACGGCGTCCGCATCCGCCGCCGGGGCCTCGTCGGCGAGCGGCGAGAAAGGCAGCAACTCGGCCCCCGCCTCGCGCCAACCGGCCAGTACGCCGTCGTAGACAAAGGCGAAGGCGAGGTCTTGCGCCACCGCGATCCGCTGACCGAAGGGCGGCAGCGGCGGCGATGGCCGGTCGTGCGTCGGCGCTTTCGGTACCCGGGCCAAGGCCCGGAGGCCGGCCGTGTCGAGGTGGGCGCCGACCAAGCCGCCGGCGGCGTCAATGAAGTCCTCGAGGTCGCTGCGTTCCGCCGCCTGCACCAGCCCTAAATGGCGCGACGGCATTGCCAACGCCGCGTCGCGCGGCAGATAGCCCAGCACCGGCAGGCCCAAGGGCGCCAACGCCTTATCCAACGCCCGGCGATGGCCGACGCCGCCGACCTTGTTGCAGACAACGGCGGCGACATTGACCTCCGGGCGGTAGTCGCGGAAGCCCTGCACCACGGCGGCGGCGGAGCTCGCCTGGCCGCCGACGTCGACCACCAACAGCACCGGCAGGTCCAGCAGGACGGCGAGATCGGCGGTCGAGCCGGCCCCGTCCGGGGCGCCGTCGAACAGCCCCATCACGCCCTCGCCGACCAGCAGCTCGGCCGCTTCCGAGATCGCGGCCAGATTTCGCGCCAGGGTCGCCGGCCGCATCGCCCAGCCGTCGAGATTGCGGCACGGCCGCTCGCTCGCGGCCCGGTGGAAGGCGGGGTCGATATAGTCGGGTCCGGCCTTGAAGGCGGCGACGGCGACACCTTCCCGCCGCAGGTGTCTGAGCAAACCCAGCGTCACCAAGGTCTTGCCGCTGCCGGAAGCGGGCGCGGCGACGATGAAGCCGGGCGTCATGGCGAGATTGCGCGGCTCAGCCGGTCCGGCTCCGGCCGTCGCCGGCCGGGGCCTCGGTCTCGAGGGCGCCGAGCCAGTCGAGGGCCGACCGCAGCGCCACCACCGGGCCGACGACGACCAGCGCCGGCGGTTGCAAGCCGCCCGCCCGGACCTCGGCCGCGACCCGGCCGAGCGTCGATTCCAGGACCCGTTGCGCCGGCGTGGTGGCCCGGCTGATCACCGCCACCGGCTCGGCCTCGGCCCGTCCCGCCGCCAGCAGCCGCCGGACGATCACGTCGAGATGCTTCAACGCCATGTAGATCACCAGCACCGGCGCCCCCCGGGCCAAGGCCTCCCAGTCGAGGCCGTCCGGCACCTCGCCCGAGCTGCCGTGACCGGTGATGAAGGTGACAGCCGAGTTGGTCTCGCGATGCGTCGTCGGGATCCCGGCATAGGCCAGGCCGCCGACACCCGCCGTAATCCCCGGCACGACGCGGAAGGGCACACCGGCGCGGACCAAGGCCAACGCTTCCTCGCCGCCCCGGCCGAAGACGAAGGGGTCGCCGCCCTTCAACCGCAAGACGCGCTTGCCCTGGTGCGCCGCCAATTCGACCAATCGGGCGGAGATGTCGCGCTGGCTGGGCGACGGCTTGCCACCGCGCTTGCCGGCGAATTCCAAAGTCGCGCCCGGCCCGGCCAGCGCCAGCACGCGCTCGTCGACGAGAGCGTCGTAGACGACGACGTCGGCCTGGCCCAAGGCATGCATCGTCAACAGGGTCACCAGCCCCGGATCGCCGGGGCCGGCGCCCGCGAGCCAGACCCAGCCGGGCGCGAGGTCGGGTAGATCGAGGTCTTTCGCATAGGTCGCCATCGCCCGCAGTATGCACGGGCCGGTGCCCGGCCGGCTAGTCAGGAAGCGACCCTGGCCGCTACACTTCGCCGCATGGCACGACGACCGAAGGGCGCGCTTCGCCGCGGCTGGACCACCGGCGCCTGCGCCACCGCAGCGGCCACCGCCGCCTATGCCCGCCTGTTGGCGGGCCGCTTTCCCGACCCGGTCGAGATCACCCTGCCCCGTGGCGAGCGGGTCGCCTTCGCGCTGGCCCGGGAGGCGGTGGGGAAGGCGGACGGGGAAGCCTGGGCCGAGGCGGGCATCGTCAAGGATGCGGGCGACGACCCCGACGTCACCCATGGCGCCTTGGTGGTGGCGCGGGTCCGGGCATCGGCGGCGGGCGGCGGCAGCGTCTTCCGGGCCGGCGAAGGTGTCGGCACCGTGACCCGACCGGGCCTGGCGCTGGCGCCCGGCGAGCCGGCGATCAATCCAGTGCCGCGCCGGATGATAGCCGATGCCGTCGCCCGCTTGGCGGCAGCGCACGGAGTCGCCGCCGACATCGAGATTTCGGTCTCGATTCCGGGCGGCGAGGCCTTGGCGAGGAAGACCATGAACTCCCGCCTCGGCATCGTCGGCGGCCTGTCGATCCTCGGTACCACCGGTATCGTCATCCCCTATTCCTGCGCGTCCTGGATCGCCTCAATCCGCCAGGGCATCGATGTCGCGCGCGCCGCCGGAAAGACGCATCTGGCGGCCGCCACGGGGCGCGGCTCGGAGCGGGCGGTGGCGCGCCTCCTTGGTCTCGACGAGGTGGCGCTGATCGACATGGGCGACTTCGCCGGCGGCGTCCTGAAGCACCTTCGCGATCACCCGGTGGCGCGACTGACGCTGGCCGGCGGCTTCGCCAAGATCGGCAAGTTGGCGCGCGGCCATCTCGATCTGCACTCGGGCGCCAGCCGGGTCGACTTCGCCTATCTGTCGGAGCGGCTGGCGCGGCTGGGCGCCGATCCGTCGTTGATCGAGGCGACGGCCGAGGCCAACACCGCGAACCAGGTGCTGGAAATGGCACGGGCCGCGGGGCTGGCGCTCGGCGACAGAATCGCGGCGGAAGCCCGGGAGACGGCGCTCGCCACCCTGGCCGGCCGAATCGCCGTCGAAGTCGTGATCTTCGATCGCAAGGGGGAGGTCGTCGGCCGTGCCGGCTTCGCCTGAGCGGAGACTTCGGGTCTTGATCCTGGGCGGCACCGCCGAGGCGGCCCTGCTGGCCGAACGTTTGGCCGCCGATCATCGCTACGAGGTCGTTAGTTCGCTTGCCGGCGTCACCAAGAAACATCGCCAGCTCGCCGGCGAGACCCGCATCGGTGGCTTCGGCGGCGCCGAGGGTCTGGCGGGCTATCTCGCGGCCGAGGATATCGACCGGGCGATCGACGCGACGCATCCGTTCGCCGCCACGATTTCGCGCCACGCGGCGGTGGCGTGCGAGCGTTCGGGCGTCCCTCTGCTTCGATTGCAGCGCCCCGCCTGGCGGGCCGAGGCCGGCGACCGTTGGCTCGAGGTCCCGGACGCCGACGCCGCCGCCAAGGCGCTGCCGGGCCTCGCCGGCCGTATCTTCCTCGCTATCGGCCGCAAGCAGATCGAGGCCTTCCAGGGCCTATCCGAGATCTGGTTCCTGGTCCGTCTGATCGAACCGCCGGCCGAAGCCCTGGCCTTGCCGACACACGAATTACTGCTGGCCAGGGGACCGTTCGAAATCGCTGGGGAGCGCGAGCTCCTGCACCGCCACGCTATCGGCGCCCTGGTCACCCGGAACAGCGGTGGCAGCGCCACTTACCCCAAGATCGCCGCCGCGCGCGAGGCTGGCCTTCCGGTGGTGATGATCGCCCGCCCCCAACCGCCCACCGGCGTCGCCACTGCGCGGGGGGTCGACGGCGTTCTCGCCTGGCTTTCGGGTGCTTAGACCGAAATCAGACTGGAGGTGCCAGCATGGCCTTGCGGAACTTGGCCATCGCGGCGGCTTCGATCTGGCGGATACGCTCCCGCGAGACGCCGTATTTGCGGCTCAGGGTCTCCAGAGTCGGTCGCTCCTCGTCGATATGGCGCTGGGTCAGAATGTCTCGCTCGCGCGGGCTCAAGCCGGCCATGGCGCCTGGCATCATGGCGCGACGGCGCGCCATCTCGTCGGCCGCGATGATGATTTCCTCCGGCCCCGGCGCGTCGTCGACCAGGGTGTCCTGCAAGGTCAGCTCGGACTCGACCGCGGCCGGCATGTTGAGCGAGCGGTCGGGCCGGCTCATCCGGCCGTCCATCTCGAAGACCTCCGCCACCGGGATATCCAGTTCGTCGGCGATCGAACGCGCCACCTCGGGCGCCACGCCGTCGCTGCCGAGATCGCCATGCGCCGCCTTCAGTCGTCTGAGATTGAAGAACAGCTTTTTCTGCGCCGCCGTCGTGCCGAGCCGGACGATATGCGCGTTCTGCATCACGTAGCGCTTGATCGCCGCCTTGATCCACCAGGTGGCATAGGTCGAGAAACGATTGCCGAGGTCGGGCTCGAAACGCTCCGCCGCCCGCATCAAGCCCATGTTGCCCTCCGCGATCAGATCAGCCAGCGGCAAGCCGTAGCCGCTGGCGCCACGGGCATGCTTGACGACCAGGCGGAGATGACTGCCAAGCAAGTCGTCCAACGCCTCCGGGTCTCGGCTGTCGCGCCAGCGCAGCGCCAGATCCAGTTCCTCGTCGGCCTCGAGAAGGGGATAGCTCTTGACCCGCTGCAGATAGCGGGTCAGCCCTTCTTCCGGCAGGGGCATGTTCGTGTTCACGTTATCCACCGTTCTTCGTCGGATGTCTCGGGCATCGCTCTGCTCCGTGGCGCGGGGCATTCAACGCCACCCTCGTCCCCTCGGGGCGCGGGCACGCGCCGCCTTCTCTCGCGTCTCGTTTTCTCGGAGCGGCGAAACGATCTTCATGGTTAATATAGGAACACAGAAAGAACATTCAAGACCTGTGAAAAGCGACCGCAACGATAAGTTGGTAGAATGCCGTTGACTTCGTTAACGGTTCGTTAATTCGCACTCCGCGTGTAACAGCGCGCCACCTCCGGCGCGCAACCATCCACCGGACAGAGGATTATATCGCAACGCAGTTGACGATCCGTTGCGTATCGTCGATGATTTCCCCGCTTGGTGTCCGAAGCGACCGTTTCTCTGTCTCGCTCCGGTAGGAGGTTTCGGCTCAAGATTTCGCGTCGAGGTCACGTTCTCGGCCCGATGCAAGGTCGCGACCAAGGGAGGGTGGCTCAAAAGAAGTCGTGGCCTCGCGCGGAGGCCGAGACCATGGCCGACTTCGATGACACTGGACGCAACGCCGGCGATGGCGCGCAATCCGCGGGCCATTTGATGAGAGCTTCGACTAGGGAGGAGCAACGATAATGAGACGATTTGCCAAGATTACAGTGGGCGCGGCCCTGGCGGCAGGCGCGACAGCGCTTGCTATGGGCTCGGCCACGGCACAGCAAAGCTGGAGCATGGCGACGAGTTGGGGCGGCGGGCCGCTCCTAGAGATGGCCGCCAAGCCGGCAGCCAAGAACATCGAGTTCCTGACCAACGGCGAGATCAAGATCCAGGTCTTCCCGGGCGGCACCATGGGCAGCCCGTTGAAGGTGACGGAGACGGTCCGCAATCGGGTCGCCGAGGCGGGCCACAGCTGGGTCGGCTACGACTGGGGAATCGACAAGACCACGGTGCTGTTCGGCAACTTCGCCGGTGGCCTCGATGCCGAGCAGATGTTCCATTGGCTCTACCAGGGCGGCGGCCTGGAACTTTACCAAGAGTTCCGCAAGGCGGAATTCAAGGTCTTCTCGACTCCCTGCGGCATCTTGCCGCGCGAGATGGGCCTGCATTCGCGTAAGAAGGTGCAGACGCTGGCCGACTTCAAGGGCCTGAAGCTCCGCACCGCCGGCGCCTGGGCCGAGATCGCCGCCGAGATGGGCGTCTCCACCGTGATCCTGCCCGGCGCCGAGGTTTATCCGGCGCTGGAGCGCGGCGTCATCGACGCCATCGAGTGGGCGCAGCTGTCGATCAACAAGTCGATCGGTTTCCACAAGATCGCCAAATACCTGATCATGCCGGGCATCCATCAGCCGAACGCGGTTACCGAGTGCACGATCAACCTGGATGTGTACAACGCCCTTTCGGATCGGAACAAGAAATTGATCGAGATTGCCGGCAAGTTGATCTCGTACGATTTCTACCAGCAGATCGGCCACGACGACACCTCGGCCTACGACTTCTACATCGAGTCGGGTAACGAGATCATCATCCTCGAAGAAGAGGTGCAGAAGAAGGGCATGGAGCTGTCGCTGGCTTGGGCCGAGAAGGTCTCGGCCAAGCAAGGCGGTTGGTTCACCAAGGTCTGGGAGAACCAGAAGGCCTATCGCAAGGCCTGGGCCAATGCCTACAAGTATCGGGATTCGCTGCCGCCGAAGTAAGTCGGTCGGTATTCGAATACCAACGGTTACCTGGGGGCATCCCGATGGGGTACCCCCAGTCGACCGATTGAGGCAACGACGACAATAATGTTTTCGAGGGACGGTGTCGGACGATGTGGATGGTCATACGAGCCATTGAGTGGCTCACCAGGATGTTCGGGTACCTGGGCGCTTGGTTCATTGCGCCCTTGGTCATCTCGATGGTCTACGAAGTGATCTCGCGCAAGTTCTTCGCGGCACCGACCTTTTGGGCCTACGAAGTGTCCTACATGCTGATGGGTACCTGCTTCATGTTCGGCATCGCCTATACGTTACAGATGCGCCGGCACATCCGCGTCGACTTCTTTTACGACAGCGTCAGCTTGAAGCAGCAGTCGATCATCGATCTGATCGGTTTCAGCTGCCTGGTCCTGCCGGCCTCGATGCTTTTGCTCTATGGCCTTTGGGACTATCTGATCTACGCCTACGATCACCAAGAACTCTCGGGCGAGTCGGCTTGGAACCCCGTGGTCTGGCCGTTTCGAACTTCCTTCGTGATCGGCTTCTCCCTCTTGTTCCTGCAGACCATCGCCGAAATCTTGAAATGCATCCTGGTCCTGACGGGCCATGAAGTCGCGCGCCCGGAGGCAGCGACATGAGTATCTGGCTCGCCGTATGGATGTTCCCCGCGTTGATGATCTTTATCTTCATGGGGTTTCCGGTCGCCTTCTCGCTGATGGGCACGGCCTTCGTATTCGGCCTGATTCGCTGGCCGCCGGAGGCACTGGCACAGATCCTGACGACCAAGGTACAGGACGTCTCGGGCACAGCCGTGTTGGCGGCGGTACCGCTCTTCATCTTCATGGGCTCGATGATGGAGCGCTCGGGCATCGCCGTGCGCCTCTTCGAGGCGATCCACATCTGGACCCGGCGGCTGCCGGGCGGCCTCGCGGTCGGTACCGTGCTGATGTGCGTCGTCTTCGCCGCCGCCAGCGGCGTCATCGGCGCCACCGAATCGGTGGTCGGCCTGCTGGCCATTCCGGTGATGTTGAAATACTCCTACGACAAGGGCCTGATCTCGGGCACGATCTGCGCCGGCGGCTCGCTCGGCACCATCATCCCCCCCTCGGTCGTGGTCGTGATTTTGGGACCGGTGGCCGACGTCGACGTCGGCAGCCTGTTCGTCGGCATGCTGTTCCCGGGGTTGATTCTGGCCGGGCTCTATATTGTCTATATTCTGATCCTTTGCAGCGTCGCACCCCGGTTCGGGCCGCGCTTGCCGCCGGAGGAGAACGAGCCCTCGCTGCTCCAGAAGCTCTACATCACGGTGACGGCGTTGCTGCCGCCGATTTTCCTGATTGCCGCCGTCTTGGGCTCGATCATGGCCGGCTGGGGAACGCCGACGGAAGCCGCCGCGATGGGCGCCGCCGGTTCGATCATCCTGACGCTCGTCTACCGCACCTTCACCTTCTCGGTGCTGTTGGAAGCTTTCGTCAAGACCATCCTGATCACTTCGATGATTCTGATGATCCTCTTGGGCGGCACCATGTTCGCCGGCGTCTTCATCGCCTCTGGCGGCATGGCGGCGGTGCAGGACGTGCTGCAGAGCACCGGTCTGACAGCCTGGCCGACGCTCTTCCTGATCCTGTTCCTGGCCTTCATTTACGGCTTCGTGCTGGACCTGATCTCGATTATTCTGATCTTCATCCCGATCGCGATCCTGCTGATGAAGCAGTTCGGCTTCGACGAGATCTGGTTCTGCATCCTGTTCCTGATCGTCATTCAAACGAGCTATCTGACGCCGCCGATGGCCCCCGCGATCTTCTATCTGAGAGGCATCTCGCCGCCGGAAATAACGCTCCGCGACATGTACCGGGGCGTCATACCGTTTATCGGTCTGGAGATCATCGCCCTCGGCCTGGTGATGATATTCCCGGCCCTAGCGCTGTGGCTGCCGGATCAGCTCTTGGGCTTCAAGTAGCGCCCCAGAACCGACGCGCCAGCGCCGAGCGATGTTTCCTCCGCCCCGAGTGATCGAGGCGGAGGTCTTCGTGCGCCTGCCCGACAAGCTGCGCAAGGACGGCGAGAGTTCCGAGTGGCTGGAAATGCAACTCGCCGGCGCCGGCCCCGGCTGGCCCCGGCACAGCTTCCTCGAAGGCCCCGCCTTCGACAGCGACGGCAACCTCTGGTGCGTCGACATTCCCTTCGGCCGCATCTTTCGCGTCACGCCGGCGGGCGATTGGCAGCTGGCGGCCGACTACGACGGCAATCCGAACGGCCTCGCGATCCACCGGGACGGTCGTATCTTCATCGCCGATTGCCGTTTGGGCGTGATGGTGCTGGAACCGGACAGCGGGCGGATCGAGCCCTTCTTCCAACGCTCCGCCTTCGAGCACCTGAAGGGCGTCAACGACCTCTTCTTCGCCGCCGACGGCGATCTCTACGTCACCGACATGGGGCAGTCGGGGCTGCAGGATCCGACCGGCAAGCTCTACCGGATTCACCCCGATGGCAGCCACGAAATCCTGATCGACAACATGCCGGGACCGAACGGCCTGGTCCTCAACCTCGCCGAGACGGCGCTCTATCTGGCGGCGACGCGGTTGAACGCGGTCTGGAGCTGCCCCTTGACCCGCCACGGCATGGCGACCCGGGTCGGCACCTTCGTCACCCTGCAGGGCGGCATGGGGCCGGACGGCCTGGCCCTCGACGCCGAGGGCAACCTGGCGGTCGCCCATGTCGGATTCGGCGCCGTCTGGCTCTTTAGCGCGCGCGGCGAGCCGCTGTTGCGCATCGAGCCGCCCGAAGGCTGCCGGCTGACCAGCAACCTCGCCTACGGCGGGCCGGAGAACCGCGATCTCTTCATCACCGAGGCGGCCGGCGGCCAAATCCTCCGCGTCGCCATGGACGTGCCGGGCAAGTCCCTATTCTCGCATGCCTGAGGGTGTTGCCATTAACTCGAAAGATAAAGAGCGATGACCGGGGAAGCGAAGGCAAAGCGGCGCGCGTTGAGCGAGGTTCTGGACGTGATGCGGGTGCCGGCCATGGGCGATCCCGGGACGGCGGTGCGTCAGGTTCCGGCGGCGGCGCCGACACGCCAGATCGATGCCGAGGTCTTGGTCGTCGGCGGTGGTCTCGGTGGTATCGCGGCGGCCCTGGCGGCGACGGCGGCGGGGCGCAGCGTGGCACTTCTGGAGGAGACCGATTGGCTCGGCGGCCAGGCCACATCGCAAGGCGTCTCGGCACTCGACGAGCACGCGCATATCGAGGCCTTCGGCGGCACCCGAAGCTACTATGCGTTCCGCGAGACGATCCGCGACCACTACCGCGCCATGCTGGACGACGAGCCCCCGGCGGAGCCTTTCAATCCCGGCGCCAGTTGGGTCTCGCGCCTGGCCTTCGAGCCGATCGTCGCGGTTCGCGCCCTCGAAGCCATGCTGGCGCCCGCCGTCGAGGCGGGGCTGCTGGAGATATTCCGGCGCAACCGCGCCTTCGCGATCGAGAGCGAGGCCGGGCGCCTGGTCGCGCTCGATGCGGTCGATTTGGACAACGGCCAAATCACGCGCTTTCGTTTCGCCTATCTGCTGGACGCCACCGAACTCGGCGACCTGCTGCCGCTCTCGGGCGCCGACTACGTGATCGGCGCCGAAAGCATCGCCGAGACCGGCGAGCCCGACGCCCAGCCAGAGACGCCACTGGCCCATTGCGTGCAGAGTTGCACTTATACCTTTGCGCTCGAACGTGGCGCCGTCGGCGAGGAGCACCGGATCGCGGAGCCGGAGAACTATCGCCATTACCGCGACGGCCAGCCCTACAGCCTTCGGATCGAAGTCCATGGCGGCGAAATCTACGGCGAGGAATCGGGCTGGCTGCAATATGCCCTCTTCGACCGACTGGAAGGCACCAAGGGCGGTCTCTGGACCTATCGCCGGCTGGTCGAGGCGGATCGTTTCCCCGGCCAGTTTCCCCGCGACGTCACGATGTTCAACTGGCCCGGCATCGACTATCGGGATGCGCCGCTGGTCGATCAGACGCCCCTGGCGCTGGCCCGGGCGCTGCAAGACGCCAAACGGGTCAGCCTCGGCTTCATTCATTGGCTGCAGCGCGAGGTCGAGGACCCCGGCGGGCAGACCGGCTTCCCCGAGCTTCGGCTGCGCCCCGACGTCATGGACAGCGCGGACGGGCTCTCGAAATATCCCTATATCCGTGAAGGCCGGCGCTTGCGGGCGCTTCGCACGGTCGTCGAGCAGGACGTCGCGGTGGCCTTCCAACCGGGTCCGAGGGCGGCCCATTTCGACGATTCGATCGGCGTCGGCTGGTACCCGATCGACATCCACCAGGCCGGCGAGGGCGACGTCGGCGTCAGCACCCGCACCAAGCCGTTCCAGATCCCCTTGGGCGCCTTGATCCCGACAAGGCCCGAGAATCTGATTGCCGCCAACAAGAACATCGGCACGACGCACATCACCAACGGCTGCTACCGCCTGCATCCGGTGGAATGGAACATCGGCGAGGCGGCCGGAACGTTGGCGGCGATGGCGCTGGAAATCGGTGTCGCACCAAAGTTGATCCATGACGACCCGGAACGACGCAAGGCGCTGCAGCACCGGCTCTTGGACCGCGGCGTGCCTGGCTGCTGGTTGATCGACGTGCCGGTCTCGGATCCCGACTTCGCCGCCACCCAACGGCTCGCCATGACGGCCGGCTATGGCGACGGCGAGGATCGGCTGAGCTTCGAGCCGGAGGCGGCGATCGACGCCGCCGGTCGCGCCGCTTGGCTGGCGGGCGCGGGCTCCGACGATCCCTGTAAGGGCACCGTCAGCCGCCGCGCTTTCGCCCGGGCGGCGCTAGCGGCCAGCTTGATCTGAGGTAACTTACTCCGCCGCGCCACGCGCTTCGGCGCGCTGGCGGGCCAAGACTTCCAGTTGCTCCGCTTCCCAGCTCTCCTCCTGCTGCATGGCGAAGAGCGAGGTGTAACCGCCGGACCAGTCGGGCGGGATGATGCAGGGCCTCGGGTCGTGATGCGCCCAGCGGACCCTGCGGCCGCGAAGAATAGCGCCCTCGTGCGGGCTTGGAATCGGATTCGCGGTATAGGTCATCGCGTCCGCGGCCGAGAAGACATAAAGCAGCAGCGGGCGGAGGCTGGACGAGCGGTTGGTCCTGGAGCCATGCACGGTGCGGCAGTTGTGGATCGTCATCGAGCCGGCCGGCCCCTCCAGATAGACGGCCTGGTCGGTGGCGACGCGGCCGATGTCCCAGTCCAGAACGGTGCCGATCCACTGATCCTTCTCGTTGTAGTGATCGAAGAGTTCGCCCTCGTGGCTCTTCGGAACGACGCCGAGCGGCCCTTGCTCGGCGCCGACGTCGGCTAGGTAGATGCCCATGGTCAGCGGGCTATAGTTGGTGTGCGGCCAGGCTTGGATGTCCTGATGCCACTTCACCTCCTCGCCGCCCTCGGACCATTTGAAGTTGAGCTTGGAGTGGTGGTATTTGACGTTCGGCCCGACCAGGTCGGCGGCGATGTCCGCGATCGGACCGTCGGCCGCGAACGCCCAATAGTCGGGCTGGTGGTCGACCGGGCTGGAGAGCCGGCGCAGACGCGGTGCCTCCGCCGTGTGACCCGGCTCCAGGTCGAAGACGCCGTCCGATTTGGCGACCCGGCGGGTTTGCTCGATCATCTCTTGCGTCGCGACTTGCAAACGGGCCAACCATTCCGGCGGCAACACCGATTCCAATAGGATGTAGCCATCCTCGAAATAAGCTTCGCGCTGGCCCTGGCTCAGCACCCTGGCTGGCTCGGCCAAAACTTCCTCGGGCGTCATGCGACATTCCCCTTCGGCAGCGACAACTGATCCCGGGGCCATACTAACGCTCGGCCGGCTTGCTGTCAGGCGGGTGATTTCGGAAATCACACTGCCTCGGTTAAGCTCGGCTGAACAACCGCACCGAGGAGTAGAGAAGATGGCGAGAATATCCTACGTCGGACCGGACGGCGTGCCCGAGCATCTGCACGAGATCTACGAGCAAATGTCGACCTATGGCCCGTTCGCCAGCCTGGTCGGCGCGATGGCGCACCGGACCCCGATCCTGGAGCATGTCTTCAAACTGCTGCTGGAGTTGCGCGACGAAGGCATCCTCGGGCGCCGGTATTTGGAGCTGGCGTTGGTTACCGTCTCCAAGCTCAACGCCTGCGACTATTGCGTCGCCCACCACGGCCCCTTCCTCGAGGTCGAGGGTGTCAGCGCCGAAGGCGTCGAGCGGTTGCCCGACTACGAAGACCACCCCGAACTCGACGCCGTCGACAAGCTGGTGGTCGAATACGCGATCCAGGTCACCAACGACTTCAACCGGGCCCGCGACGCCATCTTCGAGCGCCTGGCCGAGCACTTCACCGAAGCCCAGATCGTCGAGCTGACCTGGCGGATCGCGCTCTGCGGCGCCTTCAACCGCTTCAACGACGTGCTGCAGCTCGACATCGAGACGGAGGCCCTGGAGCGGGTCGCCTGAGATTTCGGCCGCCGTCGGCGATCAGCCCTTTTTCCTAGCCATGAAGTCGTAGCCGTAGACCTCGAAGCGCCGCGCATTCGGCTCGCCCCCGGCACCGCCGAAGGTATCATGCGCCGGGCCGATCTCGACGCCGACGAAACCGCTCGCCTCCAGCATCTCGCGCCAGCCTGCACACGGCAGGCCACCGGCGATTCAAGCCGTCCAGAGATCGATGTTGTTGACCGCCGCCTCCGGTACCGGCTGGCCATTGGCGATATCGGCGAACTGCAGCCGGCCGCCCGGGCGCAAGACCCGCATGATCTCGGCCAGGACCCCTGGCTTGTCGGGGCAGAGGTTGATGACGCCGTTCGAGATCACGACGTCGGCCCAGCCGTCCTCGACCGGCATCGTCTCGATCAGGCCTTCGCGGAACTCGACGTTGTCGAGCCCCATCGCGGCCGCCGTGGCGCGGGACTTGGCCAGCATTTCCTCGGTCATGTCGATGCCGACCACCCGGCCCTCGTCGCCGACCTGGCCGGCGGCGATGAAGCAATCGAAGCCACCGCCGGATCCGATGTCGACAACCTTCTCGCCCTTTTCGAGCGTTCGCGGTCCGAACGGATTGCCGACCCCGGCGAAAGATTCGACCGCCGCATCGGGTAGCGCCGCGACCACGGCGTCGTCATAGCCGAGCCGAGCCGCAAGCGGCCGGCCGGTGTGGAAGTGGAACTCGCCGCCGGGCTCTACCGCCACCTCGCGGTACTTGGCCTTGACCCCCTCGCGGAGGGCGACGGCATCAACGGATGTTTCGCTGCTCATCGACTTGGTGCCCCCTCGAATGCGCTTCAGGAATACGCTGCACGGATTTCATGTTGGTGCGCGCGCGCGATCTTCAACGACAATGCGGGTGGTACTGCGCGCGAGCGATGCCAAATCCCGCTCAATAAGGATAGACCGGCCGGTCCTTGGGGCGAAAGAGAAAGCGGCGGAAGACTTCGCCGTAGCCCTGAACGAGGTAGCCCTGATCGCCGCGTTCGCGGGCGGTCTCGGCGTAGAAATGGGGCAGTTCGTACCAGGCCAGCCCGGGCTGGGCGTGGTGCGCCCAGTGCAGGTTGTTGTTGAGGTACAGGAGCGCCAGGGGCGCCGCCGCGAACAGCGTCGCGGTGCGCCCCTCGGCCGTCGCCGCCGGCCGGTGTTCGTGAAAGGATCGCAACAGCGTCAACGAAAGCCCGGGCCAGACCATCAGCAACAAGTAGGCCCAGAACGGCACGCCCGAAAGCCCGAGCCAACCGAACAGCAGCGCCAGCGCCACGCCATGGACCAGCCAAATCCGCCAGCGCGCCCGGTCGCCGGCGGCGAGCCGCCTCGCCTCGGCGACCAGGAAGCAGCCGACCAACCAGGGCGGCCCCAGCAGCAGGCGGCCGGCGACGGTCTGCAACGCGGTGTGCAGCCCCCGTTCCAGAGGCCCGGAACGCGCCCAACCCTCCGCCGTCAGATAAAAGGTCTCCGGATCCTCGCTCGGGTGGGCAAGGATCGATGCTCGGTGGTGCGCCAGATGCCATTCGCGATAGATCGGATAGGGCAGCCAGAGCGAGAGCGGCGGCCCGGCGACCAACGCGTTGAGCCAGGGCTGGCGGCTCGGATGGCCGTGCACCGCCTCGTGTTGCAGAGAGCCCTGCCAGGCCAGAAGCCAGGCCCCGAGCGGCGCCCAAAGCCACCAGGGCAAGGTCTGATAGTGCCAAGTGGTCCAGGCGAAGCCCGCATAGATCGCCGTCGCGACGCCCCAGGTCGGCAACTCCCGTCGGCGCCAAAACGGCACCGTCCGATCCTCGCTGATGAAGGTCATTGCCGCCCCGCCGGATAGTCGCCCAAACATACAGTCGATCGCACCAGTTATACCAAGCTGCATTGATCAGCACCCATGGGCCCATTTTCGATGACCGATGGAGATTATTTTCCACGGTTGATCTATGAGCTTGTTCCAAGCCTCGGCGGAGATCGCGACGATTTCGTCATATGATTTGAAGACCCGG
>PVBE010183035.1_pt1 | contig 22819 bp, 15 predicted proteins | sample 1631181 | NCBI WGS metagenome assembly PVBE01 (sample SAMN08397723, study PRJNA350692) | Marine metagenome, whole genome shotgun sequencing project. | isolation source: water | place: Pacific Ocean | collected 2012-04 | reverse complement strand
TTATTGGACCTCGGGTTGAAGGTTGGCCCCCTGATGGGAATGTACGGATTCTTCGCATTCCTCATCCTCGCCTTCACCGGGTATCGCTACTACTGGGTATCTGCCGAGGTGGTTCCTCCGCAACCGGTCGGCTATAAGCACTTCCTTCACGTGGCCGATCCGAAGGGGCCAAAACTGGTCTGTATCCAGTGCCACCAATTTACCGATAAAGGTCGCCAGGCGGGCGCTCCTCCTTTGACCCCTTCACCCCAATGGAATGATGTCTGGGGGAAAGAAGAGGGAATTGCCGCTTATACAAAAGCGAAGAAGGCTGGAAAATCAAAAGAAGAGGCCGAAAAGGCTCGCCGGATGGCGATGAAATCGGCCCGATTACAGAAATCAGGCCCTGTTTCTTGTGCGGATTGCCACGGTCCGGATGATCCGGGCGAATTGGCGATGGATGAATCCCGCCCTGGAAATGTGACTTATTGGGATAAAATTTCAAAGAAATTTAAAAGTGAAGAGGCGAAAAAGGTGGTGGACCATATCCGAACAAGAGAGCCGATTCATTGGCACCGAACCCACAAGATGCCGACACACGTATACTTCTCCCACAAACGGCATATCAAGGCGTTGCGGGAGCGGGATGAAATCAAGGGGATCGAAAGCGATCCCGAAAAGATTATTACCATGTGTTCGTTCTGCCACGGCGAAGTCCAGATGATGGGCGAAAACCGGAAAGTTCGATCGATGGAAATGGGTTTTTGTATCAGTTGCCACAAGTCCAAGGGAGCCCCTACGGATTGCTACATATGTCACAAATAAACAACAAAGAAGGAAACGAAGTGAACGAAGGTATGGATCGTAGAGATTTCCTCAAGACCGCCACCGCGGTCGGCTCAGGAGCTCTGCTCGCTTCCTGCACGCCGCAGGAAGACTCCCGGTTTGTATCGGAGGTAACCTCTCCTTATTCAGATAAACAACCTCCCGGCGCGCCGTGGATCTTCCAATCCACATGCACCGAATGTCCCGCAAACTGTGGACTTGAAGTGAAGGCGTACGAGAAATATGACGGGAAGGAACGAAAGATGTTCCCGGTCAAGCTCGAAGGTCTCAATGGCCATCCGGTCAACGGGGCGGACGGGAAGGGAAACCTCTGCATGCGCGGGCAGGGTGCGTTGACGCGCCTCTATGCGCCGGAAAAGAGCAATTTGATGACTTTCTCCCTTCCGAAGCAACCCGCCCTGCTTGATTTCACCGCGCGGGTACAGACGCCGAAAGCGAAAAACAAGGACGGGAAGTGGCAGAACATTTCGTGGGAAGATGCCTACGCACGGATCCGTGCGGTGGAAAATGAAGACCGGAAAAATATCTGGCTCTCGGGGCGTACGACCGGAACCCTGGCCGGGGTTGTCGATGCTTTCTGCAAATCGATGAACATTGAAAAGACTCCCGACTATGAGGTTTATTCCCATGCGGCGATCCGCAAAGCGAATGAAATCCTTTTCGGGGTTGCCGATGTTCCCCAGGCTCTTATTGGGGAGTCGGATTTCCTCTTGACGATCGGGGCGGACATTCTCGAAACGCATGTCAGCCCGATTTCGTATACCAAACAGTTGACCGAACGTCGCAAGAGCGGGAAATTCTCCTGGTACCATCTTGAGCCTCACGTCTCCCTTACCGGGATTCGTGCCCGCGACCAACGTCTTGTTATTCAACCGGCGAGCGAGCCGTACCTTCTCGCATGGCTCCTCAGCCAGCATCCGAATCATAAGTCTCTTCCGAAACCGGTATCTGCCGCGAAACTAGAAATCGTTTCTCAGAAAACCGGGCTTTCTGAAGAGTTGTTGAAAGAACTTTCCAATAAACTCAATAGCGCCAGGAAGCCCCTTCTCCTCGCAGGTGGGGTATCGACCGCCAATCAGAATGGATTAGAAACGGCGCTTCTGGCCGGACTGATTCAGTGGGTGGCGGGGATGACCAATGACGTCCTCGATTTCAATCGCACCGAAAATTATTCCCGGGTCGGCTCCCTCAAGGATCTGGAAAACCTTTCGAAAGATCTCGCCGCAGACAAGATTGGGGTTCTCTTTGTCGGGTGGTCGAATCCTGTTGGAACGGCGCCTTCCAGCCTGGCCTTAAAAGAGAATATGAAGAAGGCGACCCTTCGCGTTGCCGTGACCGATTTCATGAATGATACGGCCAAAGAGTGCGATGTCGTTCTTCCTCTGGCCCATTCCCTCGAATCAGAAGGGGATGCGGAACCGAGAAAGGGAACCTGGAGCCGAATTCGTCCGATCATGAAGCCTTTGGGCGATACGCGAAGCGCCGGTGATATTCTTCTGGGGCTTCAAGGGGTAAAGGGCTCCTATTCGGACCACCTATCGCGCGAGTGGAAAAATCGGTTTACGGGTGAAAATGAAGCGAAGTGGAACCTGGCGAGTGGGGGGCATGTCGTTATCGCCTCCGCCCGTGCGAAGCTTCAACTCACCGGAAATAAATATGCAAGCCACCTCAAGGGAGTGGCTGCTCTTGCGGTCTTGTCGAAACAATCGATCGTGGTAGTTCCGTCGCTTCGTACCTTTGACGGACGGAGCTCGGTTCTTCGCCTGATGGAAGAACTTCCCGATCCACTCAGCACGATTTCCTATGGGAAGTGGTGTGCGATTTCGGAAAATGTTGCGAAAGAAAACGAACTGGAAGATCGCGATCTGGTAGAACTTCAGCTGAATAAAGCTTCCGCCAGGTTGCCGATCAAGGTGCAGCCCGGTCTCCCGGATGGAATTGTCATGATCCAGCGGGATTCGATGCCGGAACTTCCTTTCGGAATTTCGGATAAGAGCGGAGAACTCTCCGCGATGGTCGAACCGGTCACGGTGGTAAAGGTCGGTTCAAAGATCCGGGGGAATCACATGGTGGTGCTCTCCGGTTCGATGTCCCAGGAACACCGGGGGATCATCAAGCAACCTCTCGGTACGGTAGCGGCTTCCGAAGAGCACAAACACCCGACGCACGGGGAGTACAAAAGTGCTCCGAATGGATTCTATCCTCCGGTCGGTTCGGAAGGGACGGTATTCCCCGGGGGGAAAGTCTTTGGTCATCCTCACCCGGAATATGACTGGGCGATGTCGGTCGATCTTGATGCGTGTACCGGGTGCTCCGCTTGTGTCGCCGCCTGTTATTCCGAGAACAATATTCCGATGGTCGGGTCATGGGATCACTGGAAGGGCCGGGAAATGTCCTGGCTCCGGATTGAGCCGTACAAGGGACCTTCCGGTATTCCCCAGTTCATCCCGATGATGTGCCAGCAGTGCCACAACGCCCCATGCGAGCCGGTCTGTCCGGTCTATGCCACGATGCATACGGAAGATGGATTGAACGCGCAGGTTTACAACCGATGTGTGGGAACCCGCTACTGTTCCAATAACTGTCCATACAAAGTTCGCCGCTTCAATTGGTGGAGCCATGATGAGGATAAGTGGGAAGGAAACCTTAAGTGGGCGCATAATCCTGAAATTTCGATCCGTACGAATGGCATCATGGAAAAATGCACCTTCTGTGTTCAGCGGATCCGGAAAGGAAAGGATCATGCCCAGGATGAGAAACGTCTCGTGAAAGATGGAGAGGTTACTCCCGCATGCGCACAGACCGTCCCACCGGGGCGATTACATTCGGAAATCTGAATGACGAGAGTTCCATGGTTCACAAACTGTCCAAGAAGAAAAAGAGTTATCAAGTATTTGAGGAATTGGGTACGACCCCTTCGGTCTTCTACCTGAGGTAATTTGAGAAAAGAATGAGCGACGCATCGACGCAGTCCGGCGAAATTCACTACAACGACCAGATCGAAACGGATGTTCTGGTTGCGATGAGCAAACCGGGTCACCGCTGGTGGCTTGGGTTCCTGATCACCGCGACCATTATGGTCACCGGTTTCGCACTCTGGGGCTTTCAGATCTACAAGGGGATGGGTGTGGTCGGAAAGACCCATCCGACTGGCTGGGGTTTTTATATCACCAGCTTCGTTTTCTGGGTCGGTATTGCCCACTCGGGAACCCTGATCTCGGCTGTCCTTCTCCTGGTCAGAGCACCGTTCCGCAACCGGTTTAACCGGACGGCGGAGGCGATGACGATCTTCGCCGTTATGACGGCGGGGCTCTTCCCGCTGATCCACCTGGGTCGAATGTTGTACTTTTACTGGTTGATGCCGTATCCGAACCAGAGGCAACTCTGGGTGAACTTCCGTTCGCCGCTTCTCTGGGACGTTTTCGCGGTCAGTACCTACCTGACGGTCAGTTTAATCTTCTGGTATGTGGGGCTGGTGCCCGACCTTGCGATCGTCCGGCGTCGCGCCAGCGGTATCAAGCGGTGGATATTCGGGGTTCTTTCGCTCGGGTGGCGGGGGACCCGGTCTCAATGGAGACACTATAACGCGGTCTGTTACTTCCTCGCGGCCTTCGCCACTCCGCTGGTATTTTCGGTTCACTCCGTCGTTTCGTGGGACTTTGCGATGAGTATCGTTCCCGGTTGGCATACGACGATCTTTGGGCCGTACTTTGTTGCCGGGGCGATCTTCTCCGGTTGTGCGATGGTGATGACGCTCGTGATTCCGATCCGGACGATATTCCGACTCGAAAAGTATATTACAACCGATCATATGGAGAGCCTGGCGAAGATGACCCTCTTCACCGGCCTCATTGTCACCTATTCTTATATGGTCGAATACTTCGTCGCCGGGATCGGGAACAATATGTATGAGAAGGCGATCTTCCTCTATCGCATAAACGGGGAGTATGCTCTCTGGGTCTGGATCATGATCATCTGTAACTGTGTTGTGCCGCTTACCCTGTTTGTGAAGAAATTGCGGCGGAGCATTGGCTTCCTGTTTGTCGTATCTATTTTGATCAATGTCGGGATGTGGTTCGAGCGGTTCAATATCATCACCACGTCCCTCTCTCATGAATATGATCCGTATTCCTGGGGTCTCTATAACGCACCGACGTTGTGGGATCTTGGGATCATGGCGGGCAGCTTCGGCTTCTTCTTTACGCTGTTCCTTCTCTTTGCGCGGACTCTGCCCATCCTCGCCATCACGGAAATCAAGGAGACAAGATAGTGAGTCGGGAATACGCCTTCGACGATGAACACGACTTCGTGCATAAGCTGGAAGAGCTTGTCGCGGAGGGGATCAAACCGGAGGAAATCGATACGATCACCCCTTATCCCAGTCATCATGGGTCCAAGGTGCTCGGAGATTCGCCCGAACGGACAAAATCACCCGTGAAATGGTTTACGATTACCGGTGCTCTGACCGGCATGTCGGTCGGGTTCGGTCTTACGATTTATACGGTGCTCCACTGGCCGCTCATGACCGGTGGGAAGCCGATCATCTCGATTCCCGCCTTTATTATCATCGCCTATGAATTGACGATTCTCCTTGGCGGGATTCTCAGTTTCCTCGGATTTGTTCTCTTGAGCCGGTTGCCGAGTATCAAAGGCATCGCCTGTCCGGACCAGGAGACCGGAAACAAATTCATCATCCAGGTGGAGGAAGAGGAATAACCGTGAATAAGTTTGAACTGAATTGGGTGGCCTTGATCGTTGTCTTTGCCCTTCTGACAACGGCGATTGGCATCCTGGAAATGGCCACGATGGGCGACAACTCTATTGTTGCCGAGCAGATGATGGACGAGGACGCGAAACCGGCCGAAGGGAGTGACCCGAAGCCCTCCCACGGATCTCTCTTTTTCGTTCTTGTCTTCTGGACCGGCGTCGTGCAAGGGTGTATCGCCCTCGTTGCGGTCGCCGACCTTCTGAAAGCCAAATGGGTCGATCCCGTACGGCGCTACATGCTTTCGGTCTATCCGATTCTTCTCTTGATTCCGTTCCTCTTCCTGATCTTCTTCCTCTTTGAGTTGAGAGCCCTTCCGTGGGCCCACGGAGGACCGAATCTGGAAATGGCGCACGTGGCGGAGGAAGGCCCCTCTATCCCTCACTGGTTCAGTGATAATCGCTTTATGATTACGAATCTGGTTGTTCTTTTTCTGATTTCAATCGTGGGTCAGAAATTCGCCAAAGAGTCGGCCCGGATTACGGAAAAAAGAAGTTTCTGGGCTCTTCAATACATCCTGCTCTACGTATTGTGCCAATCGATGGTGGCCTTCGACTGGGTGATGCCGCTCGATTATCCGTGGCCGAGCACCATGTTCGGTGGGTTCTTCTTCCTGGAAGGTGGATACGCCGCTCTTGCCGTAGCCGGGATTGTCGGGATGATGATCTACCGGAAATCGAAAGAGGAATTCCAAAAAGGGGAGGCCGGTTTCCGGGACCTCGGGGGTCTCCGGCTCGCTTTCTCTCTCGGATGGGGTTGGTTCTTTTTTTCGCAATACCTTGTCATTTGGTACGGAAACTTGCCCGAAGAGGTCGAATGGTTTACGTTCCGAGCGCATGGGGAGCATGGAGATCTTCTCTATCCCTTGCTTTGTGTGATTGTCGCATTCATTCTCTTCGTTCCCTTTATTGCACAGCTTCCTGAGCGATCTAAGAGTGATCCGCGCATTTTCAGTGCGATCTCTGTATTAATGCTCCTGACTCTTCTGTTAGAGCGTTTTGTGATGATTGCGCCGAGGGTCGTGCTCGACCCGATTGTTCTCCTTATGGAGTTTGTCATTATGGGAGTGATCTTCCTCCTGGCGATGGGCAGTCGTGAGCGGATACTCGATCGGCCGTACGCGGTTTCTGAATAAAACAGATATAAAAAAAGCCCCGCAGCGATGCGGGGCTTTTCTATTTTTTGCCTGATTTTATCGCCGCTTCTTTTTCGGCGCCTTTTCGAGTTGGGAATGGCGCTCATACGCTTCGATCAGGAAGTTGATCAGGAGGTTCTGCAGGGAGTATTCATCTTCGGTCGACTTCTGTTTTCCGAAGTGGGAGAGAACGTAGAGAACTCTTCCTCCCGTCATTTTCTCACTATCCTGTTGGATCCTTCCTCCGGAAGCGACCCCAGGACGTTTTCCATCTTTTCCTCCGACGGCAAAGGTGACCGCAACCGCGTCATCCCCCTGGGCATATTTTTCGAGGTGAGGGCTGCTGAGGATCGTGACGACTCGTTTTGGATCGACGATCTTGATCGTCCGGGTCTCCTTGTCGATCTTCCACGTGTGTACGACATCCTTCAGTTCACTTTCGGTCATGACGGAAGTCCCGCTGGAAGCTTCCTGTGGCTTGAACCCTTTGAAAAAGATCTTTTTGAGAAAAGGGTGAATCATCGCGCCGGGGGCCGCTACGACCGGAATCTCTTCATCTTTCGGCCGGATCGATCCGTGACGAATGTACCGCCCGAAGGCTTTTTCGACGAAATCCTCCATGCACCAATCCTCGGCAAAAAGGTAACCTCCCTTTTCAACATACCTTTTTATCTTTTTAACGCCCTTGTCACCGAGGACATAGCTCGTTGGATCATGTTTGTTAATGGGACAGACACAGGTGAACAGCCGGTCTTTCGAGTAGGCGCCCGGTTTACATTCCGGGCAGGCACAATGTTCCCGGATCATGGTGCAGTTTGCGAGGATCGCGATGTATTTGGAGGGATCGGTCTCTTTCTCGAAAGTTGTTTTCGTAACGAAATCGGCCGAGAGACCCAGTTTGTCACACGTATTCTTGATATTGTCCAGATCATGGTTCTTTTTGCAGAGACACCCATCTCCGGCTCCCAGGATGAGGACTCGCGCCTCACGACGCAATTCGTCCCACTCGGAATCGCGGCCCCGATCGAGAGAGACGGTACTCCCTCCATCATGGCTGGAGGCTCCCGGGCCTTTTAGATCCTTCCCACTGTTCTGATCCCACCAGCCTCTCCATTGAGAGGCACTATCGCCATAATCCGCTCCTGTGATTCCCGCAAGAGCCGAAGAGACGCGACGGCGCAGAAGGGAGGAGGCTTTCCTGTCTTCCAGAGCCTCTACAAGGGCCCCGATCGCTCTTTTATCCCCAATAGTCCCGAGGTGCTCGGCGGCGACGACACGCATATCATCCGGACCTTCTTTGAGGATCTGAATCATCGGGAGGACCATCGCGGGATTGCCCTGGTTGGAGAGCATCGCGAGGAAGTCCCGGGACATCGGATTCGATTTGTTTCGAATGATGATTTTCGCCCCTTCTGCGAGCGCTCCGGGATCGGTCATTCCCGCGCCTCCACGGAGGACAAGCGAATACGCTTCCATCCAGTAGGAAGGGTCGAGCTTGGGGGGGCGTTTTGCCGCGATCAGAAGGAGCGATTTCATTGCCTTTGCATTATTCCAGCCGGCAAGCTCCTGTACAGCAGGCAAAAGGTCCGTCTTGTTCTCGGTATAGATTACCTTCCGGAGTTTGTTCGCTGAGGTGCGTTCATCCCCGGTGTGAGAACCCATCAGAGGAAGGAGGGCCAAAAAGAGGTACGTTAGTAGAGGATGCATTGTGAACTCCCATATAGAGGAAAAACAGCAGGTACATCCGGTGTGTTCCAGGACTTCCGATGCTAAGAGTTTGCCTCTGGGAGTTCAAGGACTTATTTGCCGATGCGTTCTCTCACGGCGGCCATAATGGCACGGCTGTTAATGCCGTATTTTTCGAGAAGTTCGTCCGGTTCTCCCGATCTGGGGATATCCCGAACCGCCAGCATCTGGACCGGACCGATGACGCTCGCGACCGCTTCTCCGAGACCTCCATGGGCGCTGTGGTCTTCCACCGTGATCACGGTTCTCGTCTCTTCTGAGGCCTTTTTCAAGGTCTCTTCATCGATCGGTTTGACGCTATAGGCATCAATGACCCTCACATGGATATCTTCCTTTTTGAGGATATTTTGTGCCGCAAGAGCTTCATGAAGGGTGACTCCCGCGGCCACGATTGTGGCGTCGGTTCCGTCTCCCCACGTTTTCGATCCTCCGATCGGGAACATTTCTTCGTTCTTATAGAGGATTCTCGTTTTTGGACGGGAACTTCGAACATAGACGATGCCCGGGGTCAAGGCGGCCGCACAGGTCAATCGTTCTGCCGAAACACCATCACCGGGGTAGAGAACGGTTGTCCCGAGGAGCGCCCGGAACATGGCGATATCTTCCAGTCCCATCTGGGAGGCCCCGTCTCCGCCGATGGAGACGCCCACATGGCTTCCGTTGAAAATAAGATGGGTAGGGCGGGAATAGACCGACATTCGGATCTGATCATAGGCGCGGGAAAGGAAGCAGGCGAAGGTGGATGCGAAGGGAACTTTCCCTTCTACCGCCAACCCCAGTGCGACCCCCGCCATGTTTTGCTCCGCGATAAAACATTCCACGAACCGGTCCGGATGAGCATTCTTGAATTTTTCTGAGAAGGTGGAGTTCTTCGTATCTCCATCCAGCGCCATAATTTCAGGAGAGACCTTTCCCAGCTTGACCAGAGCGCTTCCGTATCCTTCGCGGGTAGCGACTTTGTCCTCCGGGGAATAGGTGGGCGCGAGGGCGGGATCATCGAGCGTAAAAGTCGATTCGGGTATCTTCTCCGTTTCAATCCGCTGGGAGGGAACTTCGAGGGTGATCTGGGTATCTCCGAACTCTTCGAGCGCCTTTTCGAAGGTGCCATCCTTCTTGAACGGCTTCCCGTGCCAGCCCGATTTTCCTTCCACCTCGGAGAATCCTTTCCCCTTTTCCGTTTTACAGATGATGGCGGTAGGTTTTCCGGGGCTGTTTTTCGCTTTTTCGAATGCTTCGATCAATTCATCAATGTTGTGTCCATCGACCGCTATCGCATGCCATCCAAAAGAGACAAATTTGGCGAGGTAAGAGTCGACATTGTGCAGGGGCATTGTGCCCCCGCTCTGACCGAGAGCATTTACGTCCACAAGAGCACAGAGGTTGTCGAGCTGATTATAGGAGGCAAACTGTGCCGCCTCCCAGACCGATCCTTCGGCCGACTCTCCATCCCCCAGGAGGCAGTAGATTCGTGCCGGGATCCCATCTTGCCGACGGGCGAGTGCCATTCCGGCGGCGCAGGAAAGTCCTTGCCCGAGAGAACCGGTTGCCACGCGAACCCACGGATTTCTCGGCGTGGGATGTCCTTCAAGGGTGCTATCAAATTTTCGCAGACTGAGGAGGTCCTCATCAATCCCACCCGCTTCTTTGAGCGCCGCCCAGAGAATAGGGGCTGCATGTCCTTTGGACAGGACGAAGGTATCCACGTCCCGGGCATGGGGCGCTTTCGGATCCCACCGCATTTCATGAAAGAAAATGGTAGAGATGATCTCCGCCGCCGACAGGCAGGTCGTTGGGTGACCGGAAGCGGAAGCGGTGGTCATTTCCACAGAGTGTCGGCGAAGTTTCTGCGCCATTTTTTGAAGTTCAGAGCGATCTGGCATGGTTATTATCCCCTCGAAGAGCTGATTTGCCGGGTATCATAACGGGGCAGAAAATGAATACAACCCTTTTTGCATTTTCCCTCTGGACCTCAAAAAAGGGGCCAGAAATCTGGAAACTTCGCCAACTTCCATGTATGGTGTGCCCTTCATCAGAGGGAATTATGAACTGTCCAAATTGTAAAAATAAGAAGGGCCAGCCGGTTCAGGTGCATCCTGTCAGCCACCAGTGTTCCAAGTGCAAGATTCGCATTGATGTGGATCACACGGGAAAAGTGGTTATTCGGGGTTCTCGCAAGCCGCTTGAGAAACCGTCCGCCCCTTCCAAAGATCAATAGGCATTCCTTTTCGAAGGGTGTCCGTTTCCGACTCCGGTCTGGACGTAGTCGGAAATCCCATCTTCTGGAGTGCCTTTCGGCGTTTATCCCGGCTTTTTATTCGGTCTGATTCTGTGTAGAACCGGTAGGGGTTGTCGGAGGCGGATGAAATTGGTACCGTCCGGCTTCCATGATTCGATTTCTTCCTCTCGTCTTTCTTTTCATTGCGGCATGCGCCGTCCCCCCAACTCCGGAGCGGCCTCCTCTTTCTCGTCATCTGGATGCCGTTCTCGGTCCTCGTTCCAGCCCCGTAGAGGATGGGGTTTCTCTCGGGTCTACGGGGAGACGCTTGCGAGCGGAACGGATGGATCGAAAACCAGGCTTTATTGGGCGCTTCCACTACCTTCATCAACCGAGCCTGGAAGGCTCGCTTTATCGATTGGAAATAAGTGAAAAGGGGAGACCCGTAACCTTCCCTCTCTTGACGCATCAGTGGTGGCCTTCTCATATTGGAATGGAAGGGAAAGCGGATGGGCTCCACCTTGTCGAGCGGAAATTTATTTCCAAAGAGGATCGGGCGATCGATCTGGTGACTTTGCGGAATGAATCGGGAGAAGATCGGGATCTTCAACTTCAGGTAACCTCCGAGCTTCGTTTTACCAAAGGGCTCCGGGGAACCCTTTCCCGTGCGGACAAGGATTATGACTACTTTCTGAGGGCCGAAGGATTCCTTCCCGAACTGGTTTCTCGTCCGGTCCATGGGGCATTCAATCCCGATCGATCTTCCGATGTGCAGCCAAGGGCTTCCTTTACCTGGAACTCGGATTCCATGTGGGCACCGATCGATGGAGAAAAGGAAAACCTTCGTCGCTGGACCTGTTGGTCGAGCGGGAATAAGTCGGATTGGTATGAAGTCGAGTTTCCCCAGGACCGGGAAATAAACCAGGTTGTCCTCCACCTCGTTATGGACCGGGCGGGTATTTCCGCTCCGGCACAGATTCGATTGCAATACGAGCAGGGTCTGGTTCTTGCGGATGTTCCCGAAGGGATACGATCGGAGAAAGGGAATCAGATTACATTTACCTTTGAGACCATCCGGACGGAGAGACTTCGCGTCATTTTCGTTCACGAAAAAGGGCGGTACAGCGGGATTACCGAACTGGAAGTCTATCCAGGAGGGGTGGAAAAAAGAGCGGTTCTTCAGCGGACCGTTCGTCTTGAGCCGGGGCAGATGATCCGCTTTCCGATTGAAATGGTCTTTGATGGTCCTCCACGGGAACCTTCTTCTGATATCCTTGCCTCCCATCTGAAGGGGTATAACCGTTGGTTTGAGGATCAGATCCCGGATTTTGAATGTTCGGATCCCTGGTTTGTGAAACTCTGGTATCACCGTTGGTTTCTTCTTCGGAAAAGCATCTCTTTCCCGGGGACGGCGACTCTTCCAGAGAAGGTCTTTTTAACAAGGGGAGCAACGGGTTCTGGTTGGAATCTCGATCCAACCGCGTTGCCTTTCCAGATTCGGGAAGCCCGGTGGCTGAAAGATCCTGCGGTGGCCATAAATTCGCTCCGCGCTGCGTGGCGCAATCAGTATCAGGGGTCTGAAGGTCAATACGAGGGGCAGTTGTCTCTTCTGCAGGCTCATCGAAGACTCAAACCCGATCGTCCTGACTGGGCCGGATCGGCGCCTTGGGAACTTCATCTGGTACACCCGAATCGGGAATTTCTCGAGGAAATCTCTCCCCGGATCGCTTACCAGGTGCAGGGGATGGAGACCCGTGGAGGGATGAACCTGGAAGAGGCGTGTTATCAGTTTTCCGTGGTGAGAGCGTTGGAAAATTCTGGTTTTGGTCAGAAGGGGCTTGCGGAGGAAATCCGGGCCCGGGTCTGTCCTGAAGAAGAGGGTCCAGCCTGGCCCTTTCCCGTTGCGGGGAAGTCGATCCTGGGTCTCTATGCATACAGCTTTGGTCTGATTCCGGTGGGGGATCGCCGATTTGATTCGAGTTTTGACCGTCTTTTCGACCCCAAACAGTTTTGGGCCCCTTTCCCCGCTCGTACTCTTTCCAAGTCGCCCGAGAATGACGGGGAGACTCAGATGCAGGCGAATGTGCTTGTCTTGGAAGCCCTCGCCAGAGCGATCCGGGAGTACTCCATCCCTTCGGTAACCCGGCGCCGGTTTTTCGATTTTCTTCAGAGAATGGTACACGCCCAGTTCGAAGGAGGAGATTTTCGTCGTCCTTTCGTAGGGAGAGCTCTCGATAGTGATTCGGGTGAATGGAAGAGCGGTCGGAAGGGTCACTTTGAAACTCCCTATGCCGATCTTCTCATCCGGTTTGTAGGAGGACTGATTCCGCGGGAGGATGATCGATTGGAATTCTTTCCCCTGGTCGACTCGTTCCATTTCTTTCGGTTTCGAGATGTTCCGTACCATGGGGCCCTTTTGGACATCATCTGGGATCCTCCTGATGGGGTGGATCTTTTCGGAGATGAGGTCGAAGGGTATACCGTTCGAAGAAATGGAAAGACCTTGTTTACCTCCCCCACACTTCGCCCCGTTTTCTGGATGGAGTGATTCAGCGGTCTGATTCCGGAACCTGCTCCAGGATATTGGAGAGAAGTTGATCGACCGGAATTCCTTCCGCTTCGGCTTCAAAATTGAGAATGAGCCTGTGGCGAAGAGCAGGGAGAGCAACTTCCTTCAGATCCTTAAAGGCGACGTTGTACCGTCCCCGTGTCAGAGCAAGAACCTTTCCGGCGAGAACCATGGCTTGGGCTCCCCGGGGACTCGCCCCATAGCGAAGATATTTTTTGGCCACGGAATTCTCTTCTACTCCTGGATGGGTCGCGAGAACCAGTTTTGCCGCATACTCTTTTACATGGGAGGCAATCGGAATTTCTCGGGAGAGGCTGCGCATTTCCAGGAGTTCTTTTCCATTGAGGACCGGTTCCACCACGGGGCTTTCTTCTCCCGTCGTCCGATCAATCACTTCTATTAACCCGTCCAAGTCGGGGGCCCCCACGAGGATTTTGAAGAAAAATCGATCGATCTGGGCTTCTGGAAGGGGGTAGGTTCCCTCCATTTCAATCGGATTCTGTGTTGCGAGAACGAAGAAAGGCTTCGGGAGGGGGTATCGTTCTCCACTTACGGTAATCGCACCTTCCTGCATCGCTTCCAGGAGGGCGGATTGTGTTTTCGGAGTGGCACGGTTGATTTCATCCGCAAGAATGATATTTCCAAAGATGGGGCCTTTCTGGAATCGGAACTCCCTCTGACCTTCCGGATTCTCTACCACAATATTGGTTCCGAGGATATCAGCCGGCATGAGGTCGGGAGTGAATTGAATCCGACGGAATTCAAGTTGAAGAGCCTCGGCCACCGTACGCACGAGAAGGGTTTTTCCAAGGCCGGGGACGCCCTCCAGGAGGGCATGTCCTCCCGAAAGAATAGAGAGGATGACCTGGTCGATCACTTTTTCCTGGCCGACAATCACCTTCCCGATTTCTGATTTCAATTGGGATACTTTGTCTCGAAACTGTTGTGATTGTTCTTCCACGTTCATCTGGGATTCTCTAATACTGTTTTCGGATTCGGGAGGAGGGGATGTCCATCTCTTCGCGGTATTTCGCAATGGTTCTTCTCGCGGCGGTAAGATTATACATATCCTTCAGTTTTTTTACGATGGCGAGATCGGAGAGAGGACTCTTCTTGTTTTCGGCGTCGACCACGTCTCGAATTTTATCCATAAGACTGAGTCTTGTCTTGTCGTCTTGTGGTTCCTGCATGGGGATGGGACCAAACGGGCTGACCTTCTGTTCCGCTTTCGGAGCGGCGGAAGCAAAGAAGAATTTCAGGGGGAAAATGCCACGAGGGGTCTCGACCCACTTTCCGGAGATTGCGCGGGAAACGGTGGAGACATGAATACCGAGCGTATCGGCACATTCCTGCATTTTCAGGGGTTTCAGGTGTTCCATCCCGTTGTCGAAGAAGTCTCGTTGTCTTTGAAGAATTTCGGCTGTGATTCTCTGGATGGTCGACCGTCTCTGTTCGATCGCCTGGATGAGCATTTTTCCGGAATCGAGTTTCTTTTTGACGAATTCCCGTTCCTGCTTGGAAAGGGATTTGTCTCGAGCCATATCGACATAGTTCCGGTTCAGGATAATGGGGGGGAGATAGGAATCTTCCAGGAAGATCTCGTATTTTCCACCCACTTGTTTTATGACGACTTCGGGGTGTACACGGGGAACCGTAGAACTCGAGAAACGACTTCCCGGCTTCGGGTTCAGTCCGCTCACCTCCGTTATCAATGCTTTTACATCTTCCATGATTTCCGCCGGGTCCGGGTCTTCGGCCGGGTGGCCCAACATATGGAGGATTTCCGGCTGAAGAGTGAAGGCCCGTACGATTTTTGGAAGCCGGTTTTTTCCGATATCTTCGAGGTGGTGTTCGATGACATGACGGAGCAGGGGATAGACAGGGTCATCTTCGTCCAGTTGAAGGAAAAGGCATTCCCGAAGAGAGCGAGCCCCGATTCCCTTGGGCTCCATTGACTGAATCAGTCGAAGCGCCTGCTCACATATATGGAGGACCGTTTCGATCGGTTCATTTCGTTGTTCGGCAGGAAGGGATTCTGCGATCTCTTCCAGAGTGAACTTCAGGTATCCGTTGTCATCGATATTCTGGATCAGGATCTCGCTCAGTTCGCGAATTTCAAGCGGAAATTCCATGACCGATAGCTGCTGCTTGAGATGATCCTGGAGGGAGATGGGCTTTTCACTCTGGTTTTGCATCATCTCCATGCGCTTTTCCCCGTCGTTTTCGCTTCGCCGGGTGCGCCTTTCCGTTTCAAGCCACTGGTCTTCTACCGCCTCCATGAGTTCCCGTTTGGCCTGTTCTTCCGGAGCTTCCACCTCGAAATCGGGTTCGGGGGTCGCATTGATATCCGTGTCGGGTCTTTCTTCAATAGTGGGATTCTGTTCCAACTCTCCCATGATCAATTCTCGCAGGTCGAGAACATGCATCTGGAGCATCTGGAGATTCTGGATCATACGCTGGGAGAGATGTTGTCTCATCTCCTGGCGCTGTTGCAGATGGGCTTCCATCCTCATATTCAGAATTCCCTTCGACCCTGGAAGGCATCGGAGACGATGGTCCGGTTCGCATATTCCAGAGAACTTCCGGCTGAGATTCCCCGCGCAAGCCGACTGACTTTCACTTCAAAGCCATCGATCGCCTTCCGAATAAAGAAGGCTGTGGCGTCCCCTTCGATGGTTGGGTTTGTGGCGAGAATCACTTCGTTTGCTCCACCCTGTTTTACACGTTCGATCAGTTTTCGGATTGTCAGGTCTTCCGGGCCGACTCCATCGATCGGTGCAAGGGTACCATGCAGGACATGGTATCCTCCCCTGAAGGCCCCCGATTTTTCAATGGCCCAGAGATCTTTCATCTGCTCGACAACACAGACCTGGTTCAGGTCTCTCTTCTTATCCGAGCAGATGGGGCATGGATCCTGTTCCGTGATGTTATAGCAAACAGAGCAAGATTTCACTTTCTCTTTCAGATCTCGAATCGCATGGGCCAGGGTAAGACCTTCGTCCCGGGACTGTGCCAGCAGGTAAAAGGCGAGTCTTTCAGCTGTCTTTTCCCCGATTCCAGGTAGGCGCGAAAATTCGTGGATCACTTTCTGAATCGGTTCACTATATCCCATGTTTTTGTGTTAAAAGAGCCCTGGCATTGCCATTCCGGTGATCTTTGCCAGTTCCGCTTCCCGCAATTTCTTTGCCTTTTTAATCGCTTCTGAAGTTGCTGCAAGGACCATGTCTTCGAGGAGGCTTTTTTCCTCCGGATCAATGACCGCTTCATCAATTTTGATGTCGACGATCTCTTCCGCTCCATTTGCCAGGACCTTTACCATGCCTCCCCCGGCGGTTGCTTCGACGATCCTCTCTTTGAGATCGATCTCCAGTTTCCCGAGTTTCTTTTGCATGTCTTGGAGTTGCTTTCCCATACCACTACCACCTGGAAACATGATTCCTCCTTTTTCTTGAGTCGGTCGCTATTCGACGCCGACAATTTTTCCACCAAATACATCCAGGACTTTTTTTACCATGGGATCCGCCGTCAGGTCTTTTTGTGGCGCGGGACCTTTTTGGGGTGTTCCCTCGCCGCTTCCCCTGGATTCCAGACGGCACTTCAAGGTGCAGCGCCGTCCGTACACTTGCGTAATAATCTCTTCGATGATCGACTTGTTCTTTGCAGACTCGAGTTGGTCTACATGGAACCTGGTGAACTTGGCGGGAAGTTCAAATTCGATCTCTTGCTTGGAGGTTCTCAAGACCTTTCCTTCTCCCAAGAGTGTCCCGGCAAGAACGCTCTTTGCTTTCACCTCCTGGACTACATTCGTCCAGGATTCTGCGGAAGGTTCTGATTTCGGCGTCGGAGCTTTTTCCTCGACTGGAGCCGGCTCCGGCTGAGCCTTTGGCGCAGGGCGCGGAGGTGCTGAGGCCGCTTGTGCGGGCGCCGGTTGGACGCGACCCTGTAGGAGGTCCGGAAGTGAGACAAGGTCTGCTGCACGGGAAACCTTGACGAGGGTTACCTCCAATACGAGCCGGGGGCTGGCCCCTTCTCGAAGTCTCCTTCGTGCTTCCAAAAGCATTTGCAGGGTGTATAAGATCGATTCTACCGTCATCCCCTCCACTTGATTTTCACATGCCTTCAGGAGTCCATCGGGAAGGTCGACAACGGAACTCTCTGATCCGCACGATTTGATCGCCAAGAGGGATCGATAATGATCGAGGAATTGGTCGAGGAATGCGGCGGGGTCGATTCCTCCGGAAAAGATTGCATCGAGTGCGAAAAGAACCTGGTCGGATTTTCCTTCCCGCAGGGCGATGACCAGTTGGTCCATGTCCCCTTGTCCCGCAGCGCCCAGGAGAGAGGAGACATCTTCCGTATTCAAACTATCGCTCTTGAAGGCGACGAGTTGATCGAGAACGGACTCCGCATCCCGCATTGATCCTCGTCCTGCCCGCGCGACCGATTCCAGAACATCTTCTGAGATTTTCAGTTTTTCACCGGCAATGACCTGCTGCAGTCTTTTCACAATGTCCTTTGTTGTGATCCGACGGAAGTCGAATTTCTGGCAGCGGGAGGTGATGGTATCCGGAAGTTTATGGATCTCTGTTGTTGCAAAGAAGAACTTCACGTGTGGCGGGGGTTCTTCGAGCGTTTTGAGAAGTGTATTAAAGGCTTCCCGGGTAAGCATATGTGCTTCGTCAATGATGTAAATTTTTGATCGAGAACGAAGGGGCGCGTACCGGACCCCTTCCCGTAACGCACGGGCATCATCGACACCCCGATTGGAAGCGGCATCGAGTTCGATGACATCGGTATCGGTTCCTTCATGTACGGCGACACAGAGGGTACATTTCCCGCACGGTTTGTCGGTGGGACCTTTCTCGCAGTTGATTGCCCGGGCAAAGAGCCGTGCCATGGACGTTTTTCCCACCCCTCGGGGGCCGGCAAAGAGGTAGGCGTGCCCGACCCTTTCTTCTGCAAGGGCATTGCAGAGAGTTCGGGCGACATGTTCCTGACCCACGACTTCATCAAAACTCATGGGCCGGTATCGGCGTGCAAACACCGTATATTTTTCTTCTGGCATGAATTCCTCAACCTATCAGGGAACGACCGAATGGCTATTATATCCGGCTGGGGTCAGGGGTCCATGAAAAATCCGTCCGGCGATATATTCATCGTTTGACACGCTCTCAGGGGGGTTTAGAATCCTTTCTTACGAAGGAGGCGTTGAATCGAATGAAGATTCCCAGACTGTTTTTGATGCTGATTCTTATTTTTGGATCGACCCAGATCAGTTGCGATTCCAAGGGGGAAGTGGACCTGTCCCCACAAAAGGAAGATCCCCAAAAACCTTCCGAACAGGGGAACTTTGTCTTCGATTCCTGGGCCTCCTGGAACAACTTCGAAAAGGGGGCGTGGGTGTCCTTTGAGGTGGAAGAGGTGAATGGGCGGAAGTTTCTTCAAAAGAAAATGCTCCAGGAAAAAGGGGAGGGAGTGGTGAAGGGGGTGGTTGAATTGAACGGGGTCGCCATAGACCAGACTCTGGCACAGAAACCTACGGGGGAGATTCCCCCCCCATCCGAAGACTCCGATAAAATCAAAATTGAGTGGAGCCGTGAGAATCTAAAGGTCGGCGATAATGACCTTCTCTGCGAAAAGATGCTTTCCCAGGGGAAGGACGAAGAGGTGACCGAAGTCTGGTACAGCAGAGTGGTTCCCGGTTGGATGGTGAAGAGGAGAACTCCGGGGATGGTCATGACCTGCACGGGCTACGGCACCCGGTAAGCCCTCCTCACAAGGTCAATTCCGGTTGAAAATACCGGGTGGCGAAGTACACTATTCCCTCCAAGACGGGCGCCCGTAGCTCAACTGGATAGAGTACCTGCCTACGGAGCAGGATGTTGAAGGTTCGAATCCTTCCGGGCGTACCATTTTTCTCCGGATTTACATGGGGAAGGGGAGTATGACCAATTACCTCGTCATCGACACCGAAACCGGAGGTCTCGACGTTTCCCGAAACAGTCTTCTGACTCTTGGGGCGTTGATCTGGTCGGACGGGAAGCTTGTTGCAGAGAAGGAGTGGTTTGTTCGTGAACCGCGCATGGAGATCGATCCTTCCTCTCTCGAGCATCACCAGGTAGATCTCAGGGAGGTCGCCTCAAAGGGGCAATCTCCGAAAGAGGTTTCGGAAGAACTCCTCGCCTTTGCGAAGCCCCATTTCCCGGGAGAAAAGATTGTTCTTCTGGGGCACAATATTCAGTTCGACGCTGCTTATGTAAAACGGATGTTCGACATGGCGGGCGTTGATTACGAAGGGGAGTTCTCCCATCGCCTGATCGATACGTCGACTCTTTTGGGCGTTCTGAGCCTGGCGGGAAGATTGCCGATCGCTTCCCGGGGGCTTTCCGAAGCGATCGATCACTTCAAGCTTCCGATCGACCCGGCGCGCCGACATACGGCGCTTGAGGATGCACGTGTCACGGCGCTTCTTTTCACGAAACTCGTTGAACTTCTCCGCGCGACTTCTTGACAGGTTTGGGGGCATTCCCGAAAATGCCCCTCTCATAAACGGGCGCCCGTAGCTCAACTGGATAGAGTACCTGCCTTCGGAGCAGGATGTTGAAGGTTCGAATCCTTCCGGGCGTACCACACACCAAGTCCCTCATTCTGTTGGTCCTTCCTCCTAGAAAAAAACTCGAGAAAGGCATCTTGTTTGATGCCGAACCTTTGTCTTCCGTGCTACTATTTTCTTATAGGGAATGGGAAAAGCAGAACATCAGCCGTCCGGATTCTTCGCGTTGCGCACGGCTCTCCTCCCCTTTGAGACGTTGACAAAGTGGGTGGAGGGGGTGGAGAACCCGAGCGATCCGGAAACCTACAAGAAAGCTTCCGCTCATCTTAGAGAGCGGCTTCAAGAGATCGTCGCAAGGCCCGAAATCCGGGAGGCCCTTTTTGTTGCCTCGAGTGCTCTCGATGAGAGTATCCCGGTATGGCAGGAAAACCCGGAAACCGAACGGGGGCAGAAGATCGAGAGATCAATCGTTCGATATCTTCTGCGGATGGCGGCCCGTTCGACCCCTTTTGGTCTTTTCGCGGGTGGCTCCACAGGCAAGCTCTCGCGCCACACGAAGATCGAGTTGGGCCCCCTCGCCGACTACGAACGCCACACGCGGCTCGATATGTACTACCTTTGCGCTCTTGTTGAGAAATTAAAAACCGCGCCTGAAATCCTTTCGCAACTCGTTTATCGTCCCAACAGCAGTCTCTATTACGCGGCCGGGAGATACCGGTATGCCGAAGCACGAATGGAGGGGAGGTCTCTTTCTTATTTCCTGGTGGGGGTCGATCCCACAGACTATTTGACCGATACACTTAAGCGGGCGGCTGATGGGGCTCGATTACAGGATCTTGCGACGCCTCTGGTGGACGATGAGATTTCGATCGAAGAGGCGACCGAATATATCGGGGAATTAATTGCGAGCCAGATTCTTGTTCCCGATCTTGAGCCGAATGTGACCGGTTCCGAGCCGATTCACGGCCTCATCGAGCAACTAAAAAAGATCCCCGAAACGGGACCCTTGGCCGAGAGGCTCGATCTCATCCGCAAAGAGATGGAGGCGATCGACAACAAGGGGCTTGGGAACCTTCCCCAGGCGTATCAGAAAATCGAGACCGATCTCAAAGAGCTTCCCGCCGATGTGGAGCCGTCGAAACTTTTCCAGGTCGACATGGTCAAGCCGGTAAAAGAGGCTTCTCTGGGGCAGGGAGCTATTAAGGAAATTCAGAAGGGAATCGAACTTCTCTACCGTATCTCTCCTGCGCCTCCTTCCCAGACACTTCTATCCCGGTTTCGGCAGGCGTTTCAATCCCGATATGAAGACCGGGAGGTCGATCTCGTTGAGGTTCTCGATAATGAAAATGGGATTGGTTTGGAGCAGGGGGCTGAACTCGACCAGGATGTCTCTCCTCTTCTGGAAGGGTTGCCTTTTGCTGGGGGCGGGGAATCGACCACTTCCTGGGGGGGGCGAGAGCAGTTTCTGTTTCGAAAACTGGAACTTTTCATTCGTGAGGGTCAGAAAGAGTGGGTCCTCTCCAAAGAGGATCTGGAATCGCTTACCTCCGAAGGGCTTCCTCCTCTTCCGGACGCTTTTAATGTGATGGCCCGGCTTGTCTCTTCGTCGGAAGAGGACCTTTCCAAGGGGAATTACCAGGTTCTCTTAGAGAATTGTGGGGGCCCCTCCGGTGCACGTATGTTTGGTCGCTTCTGTCATGGGGATCAGGAACTATTGAAGGCGACCCAGGATCATCTTCGAGAGGAAGAAGCCTCCAGGCCGGATGCGATCTTTGCCGAGGTCTGTTATCTCCCGGAAGGGCGGATTGGAAATATTCAACTTAGGCCGGTTCTTCGGGAATACGAAATCCCCTACTTGGGGAAGTCTGGTGCTCCTCTTGAGAAGCAGATCCCGGTAACGGATCTGACGATTGCGGTTCAATACGGAAAGATTATTCTTCGTTCGAAAAAACATAATCGCCAGATCATTCCCCGCATGACGACGGCGCATAACTACTCGATGAAAAGTACCGCGATCTATCGATTTCTCTGCATGTTGCAGGGGGAAGGTTTCCTCGGTGGCGTGGGGTGGAGTTGGGGTCCTTTTGATGACGCTCCTTTCCTCCCCCGGATCCGTGCGGGTCGATTGATCCTCAAGAGAGCTTCCTGGCTTGTCCGGTCGGATGACCTCAAACCGATCGGAAAGAAGAAGGGATTCGATCGATTTCGAGCGGTCCAGGAGATACGCAAGAAACGGGATTTCCCCCGGTTTGTCCTTTTGGCGGATGGAGACAACGAGTTGACGGTCGATCTGGACAACGTACTGAGCGTCGATACATTCATCGATACCGTGAAAAGTCGTGGGGCGATTCGGCTTCATGAAATGGTTCCCTCTCCCGGTGATCTCCTGGTGAAGGGGCCCGAGGGGACGTTTGTCCATGAGCTATCGATCCCTTTTGCAAAAACGGCCGAACAGAAAGAGGCGACGCCTCAACCGGTTTCCCACTTTCAGGTGGATCGTCGTTTTGCTCCCGGTTCGGAATGGCTCTACTTCAAGGTCTATGGGGGGCACTCTTCGGGGGACGAGGTTCTCCGGGAAGTGATCCGGCCGGTGATCGATGAAGTGTTTCCTTCCGGTGCCGCGGATCAGTGGTTCTTTATTCGGTACGGGGATCCCGACTGGCATATTCGTTTTCGGTTTCATGGTGATCCCGAGCGATTGAGAAACGAAGTCTTCCCTCGAGTTCAAAAAGCGCTCGATCCTCTGCTGGAAGAAAACCGGGTGTACAAGATCCAACTCGATACGTATGAGAGAGAAGTGGAGCGGTATGGCGCGGGTGCAGGGATCGAACTGGCCGAAAAGTTCTTCTGGGCCGACTCCGAAGCGATCCTTTCGATTGTCGATTCCCTTTCGGGGGATGAGGGGGCGGATGCCCGGTGGCGTCTTGCGGTGCCGGGGTGCGACCGGATCTTGAGTGATCTCGGATTTGATCTATCTGAGAAGATCTCGATCTTGAAGGGAATGAAAGAGA
>PVBE012896924.1_pt1 | contig 22821 bp, 20 predicted proteins | sample 1631181 | NCBI WGS metagenome assembly PVBE01 (sample SAMN08397723, study PRJNA350692) | Marine metagenome, whole genome shotgun sequencing project. | isolation source: water | place: Pacific Ocean | collected 2012-04 | reverse complement strand
TTGAATGTTAGTGCATGACCGGCCTGGTTGCCATCGGGATGATGGTTTCCGGCGCCGGCGGGCGGTAGCCCAAGGCACTGTGTGGTCTCTTGGTGTTGTAGTGTTTCCTCCATTTTTCGATGATGACCTGAGCTTCTTTCAAGGTGTAGAAGATTTCCCCGTCCAGCAATTCATCCCGCAAGCGGGCGTTGAAGCTTTCACAGTATCCGTTCTCCCAGGGAGATCCCGGCTCGATGTAGGCCGTCTTGGCGCCAACAGCATTGATCCAATCTCTGACGGCCTCGGCAACAAATTCGGGGCCATTGTCTGATCGGATAAAGGCGGGAACCCCACGCAAGATGAACAAGTCCGTCAGTACATCAATGACATCCGTCGAGTTGAGCTTGCGCTTCACCCGGATCGCCAGACATTCACGGCTGTACTCATCGAGAATGTTCAACGTCCTGAAGGCTTTTCCGTCATCCGTTCGGTGATGGACAAAGTCATACGACCAGACGTGGTCGCGGTACGCCGGCCGCAGCCGTAGGCATGAACCATCATTCAACCAGAGCCGTCCTTTCTTCGGCTGCTTCATTGGCACTTTCAGCCCCTCACGTCGCCATAACCGCTCAACGCGCTTGTCATTGACCTGCCAGCCGGCATCTCTCAGCAAAGCAGCAATCCGACGGTAGCCATATCGACCATATTGTCGCGTCAGTTCGATCATATCCACAACAAGGCGTTCTTCATCTTCTCGGCCCCCTGGGCGATGCCGTTGGGTTGATCGATGCTGGCCAAGTACACGACAAATCCGACGTTCGGATACATGCAGTTTGCCCCGTACGTGATCGATGCAAGCCCGGCGACGTGCGGGGCTCAGAAGTTTCCCCTTGCAGCCTCACTCAGGATCAACTTCTCAAGGGTTAGGTCCGAAACCGCCCGGCGCAGATGATCATTCTCCTTCTGCAGGCGCTTGAGTTCCTTCACCTGGTCGGTTCCCATGCCGCCGTATTGTTTGCGCCATCGGTAATAGGTCTGCTCGACAATGCGAACTTCCCTAATCGCATCAATACGCGCCATGCCTTGACCGACAAGTACCTCAACCTGCCGTAACTTGGTGACAATCTCTTCTGGTTTGTGTCGCTTGTTCGCCATCTCTGATCCTCCGTTACCTAATTATAACGGTGGACCAAATCAGTGGGGGAGGACCAGGCTATCGGTTCGGGATTGTTCGATCGCTTGGTCTCGTGTCCTCGACTTGTCGGGAAGCGGGCATCGAGATGGAGGTTGCTTTGGTTTTCCTTTTCACCCTATGCAGGCAACGGGATGATCAAGAAGAGTAAAACCGGTTCGCGGCCCACCGCCGACGAAAGTTTCTGAAGTTCTCGACTGAAATTCATCCGCATAGCGCGATTTGCCGGCCGGGTCGCGGGCTGCCCACGATTCCGTGCATCTGATGCTGGTTTTGGACTAATCTAGCCGCACTCTTAACGTTCTTCGATCCAACGCATGCCGGACAACTTTCCAAACCTGTTCTCGCCGCTTCGAATCGGTGGCGTCACAGTTCGCAACCGGATCGTGGTACCCCCGCACGGAGTCGTATTCCCGCCGGGGCAGGGGAACGCCGTCGATCGCGTCATCGACTACCATGTCGAGCGCGCCAAGGGTGGTGCCGGCCTTGTCATCATGTCGAACTACGTGTTGCCGGAGCTGTGGCGGAGCGCGCTGAACTGGAACGGGTTGATGCCGCCCGGTGATCTCGGCGGGATGATCGTCTGCAACGACCCGGCGCTCGTGCCTGCGTATGCGCGGCTCGCCGAGCGTGTCCACGACGAGGGCGCACTCATCTTCTCGCAGCTTAACGCCGGCGGGCGCCAGGCTGGCGGACCGGGATCTCTCGCAGCGCGGGTGCCGCTGTGGGCGCCGTCGGCACTGCCGTGCCCCGAAACCATTTTGATCCCCAAGGAGATGGAAGCCGGCGACATCGCCTCCTTCGTCGCCGCCTATGCCGAGGGCGCACGGACGATGCGCGAGGCGGGCTTCGATGGCGTCGAATTGTTTGCCGCGCAGGGATATTTGCTCAGCGAATTCCTGTCGCCTCATGCCAATCAGCGGACCGACCGCTATGGCGGCAGTCTCGAGAACCGCATGCGCTTCATGGTCGAAACTCTCGAGGCCATTCGCGGTGAACACGGCGCCAGTCTTGTTCTTGGGGTGCGTATGAACGGCGAGGATGGGGTGCCCGGCGGGCTGACCCTCGAAGACTCCCAAGAAGTAGCGCGCCGCATCGCTAAAGCCGGCCTCGTCGATTACCTCAACATCAGCGGCCTCAGCTATCTTGACTGGCCGGGGTGGATCGCCGATCTCAATGCGCCGCCGGCGATGTTTGCGGGTTCCGCGCAACGCATCAAGGGGGCGGTTCCCAGTCTTCCCGTCTGTGTCGTGGGCCGCATTGGCGACCCCGCACTCGCGGAGGACATCCTGGCGAAGGGCCAGGCCGACCTCGTCGGCATGGCGCGGGCGTTGATTTCTGACCCCGAGCTTCCCAAAAAGGCACAACGTGGCGACCTCGACGACATCCGCCGCTGCACCTATGGCAATCAGTCGTGCATCATGAGTCTCATCCAGGGGCGCGGCGTCGGGTGCGTCCACAACCCGGCCGTCGGTCACGAGGCCGTTCTCGGCAGCGGCACCCTGAAATTGGCGGCGACGCCCCGGCGAATCGTCGTCGTCGGCGGCGGCCCGGCGGGGATGGCGGCGGCGCGGGTGGCGGCAGAACGCGGCCACCAGGTCACGCTGTACGAACGCGACGGCGAACTTGGCGGCCAGAACCGAATGACGGCGCGGATCGCGAGCCGCAAGACCTACGCCGAAACTACGCGCTGGCTCGCGCACCGGCTCGGCCGCGCCGGTGTCGACGTGCAATTGGGCCGCGCTGTTAGCTCCGGTGATATTCTTGACGCCGGTGCCGACGCCGTGGTTATCGCCACGGGGTCAACGCCGCGCCGCACCGGCTACTCCAGCCATCGACCCCATGTCGCCCGGCTCCCGGGCGTCGAACTGCCCCACGTCGTCACCGTGTGGGATGTATTCTCCAACGAGGCGGAGATTGGGGAACGGGTCGTGCTCATCGACGAAGACCCGCATTTCGCCGGGATCTTTTCTGCGGAGCATCTGGCCGATCTCGGGCGCCGGGTTGAGGTGGTAACGCCGGGCCTCCACGTGGGCCGCACCCTCGAAATCGGATTCGTGCCGCACCTTTACCGCCGCATCCTGCCCAAAGGCGTCGTCGTGACACCCGACACCATCGTCACGGGCATCGAGGTGAACGCAGTAACGTGCGAGAACCGCTACACCGGAGAGGCTTTGCGTATCGAAAACGTCGATACGGTGGTCTTGGCCATGGGCAACGAAACCGATGACGGTCTTTATCGCGAACTCAAGGGGCGCGTGCCGGAGCTGCACACGGTGGGTGACTGCGTGGCGCCGCGCAATATGGCGGACGCGATCTTCGACGGCGAGCGGGTGGGGCGGCTGATCTGATTCGATCCATCCGGCACTCTCGGCATCGTCCGCCGAGGTGCTCCGACTGTCGGGATCCGCTTATGGCTGGAAGCGGACCTCCAGTGTGAGCGTGCCCGGCGTCCGCCAATGATCCGAAACCGACCTTCGAAGCGCTCTAGCGTGCGAGCACCAGTTGCGAATCATGGCTGAGCATCTATCCCGCCATCGGATCTACCTGCGACCCCACGGCGTTGCCGAAAGGAACGATCGCGCGCGCCTCAGTCTTAAGGCGCGATTTGGCAATTTGGCAACGGTCGGAATGGGTTTGAACGTCAACCGGGAAATGACGGCTAATACCGTTCAATCCCCTGCCATTCCTTCATGCCGAGCTCGCGCAATCCCGGCGGCAGCACGGGATTGTGGCCCGGGTCGAAGGCAAAGGGCACCTCGTCTTCGGACCACAGGTTGACGAGAGGGCCTCCGCGGATGCGAAAAAGGGCGACGGCGCCGGTCAGCGATCCAAAGGGCCCGTGTTGAATCCCCGGTGGCCGCCAGTAGTAAGCGCCGGTGCGGCGCTGGCCGACATGGCCCGTAATCTGCCCGGTCAGCACGAAACACTCCTCCACCACGGGGTGGGTTTCCTTGATTCCCTTCCAGCCCTCGGGGTGGCTGTGGGGCATGTAGCAAAACAGATTGGTCTTTTCCCCGGTGCGCGGGTGGGTCCACAGGTACTTCTTTCCCGGTCGCAAGTAGTCGAGGTTCGAATCAATGCCCACCGTTTCCCAAGGCATCTCCAGAATATCCCTGAACTGCACGAGAAGACTTTCGTCGAAACTTTCGCGCGCCGGGTCCGCCGTTTCAGTTCGCGGTTCGCCGGTGAAAAAGGTAAGCGCTACGGCGCCGCCCGGTGCCGCGGCGTTGCGCCGAACGTAACCCGCCGGCAGATAGGCGTAGCAGTTCTCGCGGTAAACGATACCGTTGATCTCGATCTTGCCATCGAGGATGTAGATCTCTTCGTCGACCGAGAGACATTCGGGTTCCGGACGCGTCCATCCGGGGGGATAGCGGAGAATCAGACTCGAATCGCCGTTTTCGTCGTCCATGCTCAACGTCTTGACTTCGACGTCGGGCCGGGCGCCACCGTAGAGCCCCTGCCGCCATGGTAGAACCTGGGCCTGAATGAACTCGATATGGGGTCGCGTCATTATCTGGCCTCCTTCGGCGCCGGACCGGACGCGCAAACGCCGGTGTCCGGTCAGTAGTTATCAATCCAGTCGAGATTCTGTTTTCGGTATTGTTCCATGCCGGCCGGAAGAACCGGTGCGTAGGGCGGGTCCCAATCGAAGGGCTTGTCATTCGCCTCGTCATAATCGGTGCTCAGCGCCCCGCCCTTGGTACGGAACAGATAGAGGGTCCCGGTGTTGGTGCCGTAGGGCCCGTGGCGGATCCCGGCCGGGCGCCAGAAATAGGCGCCCGGGCGCATGACACCCTCGTTGCCGCACGCCGATCCCGCGAGAAGGTACATTTCCTCGACCGTGGGATGAATCTCGACCGCGGCGCCCTGATGGAAGGGGATCGTGCACCGCACCCAGGTCTGATCCTTGGTGTAGGGATCTTCGCGCAGGTACTTCTTGAAGCCGGCCGGCGGAACGCCCGGTGGAGCTCCTGACTTGTCCCATCCGCCTTCGAACAGCCCGCGTTTTTCGATCAGGCGCGCTTGATCGGGTTCATCGGGGGCGGTCCCCGCTTCCGGGTCCGACTCGAAAAATGTGATTACGACCGCACCATTCCCGGAACTGAAGCCGCTTCGCCGGTAGCCGGCCGGATGGTAGGCAAAGGTATCGCGCGGATAGCTCGTGCCGTTCATCTTGAGTTCTCCGTCGATGACGTAGAACTCCTCGTCGGCCTGAAGCGTTTCGTCGGCGCGCGACCAGCCGGCGGGGTAGCGGATCAGGACCGAAGTAGCCCCGGTTTCATCGTCGCGGCTGAGCACCTTGACTTGGGTTCCCGGGCGGCAGGACGCGTAAAGCCCCTCTCGCCAGGGTAGAGCCTGTGCCTGGATAAACTCGATGTGCGGTCGACTCATGGTTCCCTCCCCTAATGCGCCGCTTGGCCGCAGTACGGCGGCAGCTTCAATTCATATTCTAGTCGGGTTCGGCGGCGATTGAACGCGGATTTGCGACCATCAGGTCGCGCCCCGGGGTTCCGGGCGATTCCCTGAAGGCTCGCCCTCGAAGGGGCGCCGCGCCATGGCGGACGCGATCTTCGACGGCGAGCGGGTGGGGCGGCTGATCTGATTCGATTCATCGGGCGCTCTCGGCACTATCCGCCGAATTGCTCCGACTGCCGGGGTCCGCTTATGGCTGAAAGCGGACCTCCAGTGTGGGCGTGCTTGGCGTCCGCTTTTGACCCAATGGCGACCTACGGGCGGTGAGGTCTACGGGCATCAGGCATACCGAAATTCAGGGTTAAGCGTTCACCTGGGCAACTAGCCTGACTCCGAAAGGCCGTCCGGGTTCACCATTCCTGGTGAAGCAGAAGATTGGTGCATGGGTCAATCCGCTGAGTTCCCCAGGCCGCGTTTCAGTCCGGTGACGAAGCGGGTGAGGGTGTTCGACAAGGCCCCGCGCTCCAGCATGATCTCGATCAGATAGAATTGACCGCGCGTGACCACCGCCCGGTCGAGCGCGCTTTTGAGCTCGGCCCGGGTCGTCACGCGCTCGCCGATACCGCCGAGCGGCTCGGCCAACTCGGCAAAGTGCCAGTCATCAAGGTCGTTGAACCGGGACCCCGGCTGGAACACGCGCAACAGCTCCCAGCTCGCGTTGTTGAACACCATTATGATCGGATCCCAGTCGTAGTGGCGGCAATTGCCGATCTCCCAGCCGGTCATTTGAAAGGCGCCGTCACCAACCAAGATCAACGGCCGCAGTCCCGTCTCGGCCTGAATGCCCAGCCCGCCCGGGACGCCGAATCCCATGCCGGCGTAATAACCTGGTGCAGCAAGCTGCGCGTGCTCGATATCCATCGCGGTGAACAGGCAGTCGCCCATATCAGCCGCGATCGGCATCGGCCCTTGCGCGCCCATCATGTCGTTGACCGCGCATGCGATATCGGTTGGCGTGATCGGCGCTCCATCGGCAACAAGCCCAGCCGGATACTCGGCTGCCACCGTCTCACTCGTCTTGATTGCCACGGCGTCGGGTACCCGCGCGAGCATGGCATCGACCAGCGCTTCCAATGGGATGTCCGGGTAAACGTGATAGCCAATCTGCACCTGGCGGCCGAGCGCCTGGATAGCATGGCGCAGGTCTATCTGGCGGCGCGAGACGCCGAAGTTGGTATCGGACAGGATCACGCCCAACAGCAACAGGCCATCAGACCGTTCGATCAGGTCAGTGATCTCGGGCTGGCCTGCCACGCCGAGATAGGTACCGACCAGGTTTGCGTTCGAACCGGCGAACAGGCCACGGCCCATGAAACTGGTCACAATGGGCAGGCCGAGGCGACCTGCGAGTTCAGCCACTTTGTCCTCAATGCCGTAGCGACGAATTTCGACCCCGGCCATCAGAGCCGGCGTGTGCGCTTTCGCAATGCCGGCCAGGACCTCGGTGGCACATTCGGCCAGCGCATCCGCTGGGACCGGATCGGGCGAGGTCTTCGCGACCGCCCCACATTCGGCCGTTACCATGTCGCGGGGCAGTTCGAGGTATACGGGCAAGGATTGATCGAGCGCACTGCACAATACGCGAGAGATATCCGCAGGTGCGCGTTCCGGATCGTCGAGCCGCGCCTGATCGCAGGTAATCTCTCGAAACACCCGGAATTGGGATTCCAGTGTTTTGGCTTGGTGATGCAGCAACAGACCGCTTGCCCGTTCCGCCGTGCCGGGCGCACCGGAGATCACCACGACCGGTGAGCGCTCGGCGTAGGCGCCCGTTATGGCGTTTACTATGTTCAAGGCGCCAGCGCCGTACGTGACGGCCGCCACACCCAGCGAACAGTTGATCCGGGCCGCTGCATCGGCTGCGAAGCCAACGCCAGGTTCGTGAGACAGCGTATAAAGCGGCAGGATGCCGCCTTCCTCGATCACCTTGAAAAACGGGAGTGCGAAGTCACCCGGGATGCCGAATATGGCATTGGCGCCGTGGTCTTTCAGCGCCGTAAGCAGGGCATGACCGAGCTGCATGGCGTTAGACCCTTATTCGTCTTCGAAAGACGAATAGATCGTACGTCTGGTGCATCACTCCCTTGATCTAAGTAAGATCTACCCTCTGATCGGTCTTATGCAAGGCCGCGGCGGTATTCCGGTACGAATGATGTAGCCGTTTGCGGGCGCGAGTCAATTCGAATAACCGAGCGGCATGCTCGGGATCCATCTGGTTTCCGCCCGCGCACGAATGTCCGCTTATGGCGGGAAGCGGACCGCCTGTGTGAGCGTGGCCGGCGTCCGCCAATGACTCGAAGCGGACGTTGATGATGCCGGCCGCTTATCTGAACAAGCGCCAGCGCCGGACGTTCCAGCGTGAATGGAAACCCGTTCGCTTCGGCATACCGACCGGCTTCACCGCGGCAGGGCACTCATCTGGGCGCCCAGTCGATGGCGTTGCCCGCTCAGTCGATCTCGACGATCACCTCGATCTCCACCGGGATCTGGAACGGCAGTGAACCCATGCCCACCGCCGAACGCGCGCCACGCCCCTGCTCGCCGAAGACCTCGACCATGAGATCGGAGAACCCATTGATGACTTTCGGGTGGTCTCCGAAGTCCGGCGCCGCATTCACCATGCCCAACACTTTGACGACGCGGCGCACCCGATCGAGATCTCCGATTTCCGCCCTCAGCGTTGCCAACAGGTTGAGGCCGACCTGGCGGGCCTCCTCCTGCCCCTGTTCCAACGTCAATTCTCCGCCCACTTTGCCGCTGTTGTATTCCCCGTTGGGGTTGCGCGGGCCATGCCCCGAGAGGAAGACCAGATTACCGACAGTCACCGCACCGACGTAGTTGCCGGCCGGCGGTGGGGGTTCCGGAAGCTCGATTCCCAGTTCGCGCAATCTCTTCTCGACGCTCATTTCTCTCTCCTCTGCTTCGAATAATCGGCACGTTCCGAAACGTACGATGAAACGCTATGGCTAGACGAAGGCAATTGAAACCGACCGCTTGGATCATCCGGCGCGGCGATGAAAGCCTTGGGAGTTGCGGCGCGACAGCGGTGCGGCCGGTGGCCCAACAACGGAGCCGGGATCTCACATCAACCGTTCCGGCGACGAAAAAGAGCGATAGCGAGGTTCAGGGACGAAATGACTCTGCGGAAATTCGCCGCGAACCACCCCTCGATCAAAAATCATTTCAATCAGGACCGTCACTTCGATCGCTGCGACATCTTCAAACAGAATCGTTCCGCCGTCCTGGCCGAGCGGCGCCAGCTGTGGCCCGAACGCCTCAGACCGGCACCCTTCGCAGGCCGGTTCAGATTTGTCTGACAGTGCCCGGTCAAGGCCGCGCAGAACAAGACGTTCGCGCGATTCAAAGTCCTTCAAAGAATATGCCGAATAGGATAAATTCGGAGAAAGCGCTCGCGGAATTGGTGAGGCGCAAGAGAATGGGGAGGGTTCCAATGAAACACGAAATCAGGGTGGTCACGCCGATCGTGACCACGGGGTTGCGTCTTAAAGAGCACCTAAAGGTGCTTGAGGACCCCGACACCAAGATTTCCAACGCGTTGCTCGATATCGGACCGGCCTCGATTGAGGGCGGCTACGACGAAGCCTTTGCGCTTCCCGATACTATCAACAAGATCATTCAGGCGGAAATGGATGGGTGCGCGGCGGTCGTGATCGACTGCATGGGAGACCCGGGCGTCAAGGCCGGGCGCGAAGCCGTCTCCATTCCCGTCTTTGGGCCGTGCGAAACCAGCGTGCATATTGCCGCGACGTTGGGGCACAAGTTCTCGGTCGTAACGGTCCTCGACAATCTGCGGGCACTGTTCGAAAACATGATCGCTGTTTACGGTGTTCGCGACCAGTACGCTTCGACGCGGTCTGTGAATATTCCGGTGTTGGAGCTGGAGAAAGATTCGGACCGCCTGCTCGATGCCCTGACGCGGGAATCGATCGCCGCGGTCGAAGAGGATGACGCGCACGTCATTATCTTTGGTTGCACCGGCATGTTCGGGTGCGCCGAGGGCATTAGCGCGGGCTTGGCGGCTGCCGGACATGGCGATATCCCGGTCATCGATCCGATTCCTGCGACGGTGCGCTACGCGGCCGCGATGGTCCGCGCGGGCCTTACCCATTCGAAAAAGACCTTCGAATTCCCGCGCGACAAGCCGCTAACCGGATATTCGATCCCGCGAGCGGTCGGCGTGGCAGCCGAATAGCCGGTCGCCTCAAGACCGTTTGCCGTTGTAATGGGACCGGGGACCGAGGGCGCTGCGCGCCGCAGGGGGACTGTGCGATGACTGATGTCGCGCTCGTCGCGCCGCGCATGCGCATCAACCAGTTATGGTTCCTGATTATTCCGGCCGCCTTGATCTTTCTGATTTTCTTTATCGTTCCGATCTTTTCGCTTCTGTCGATTTCGGTCAATCCCACGGTCTTGGGCGTCGTCAAGATACAACCGGAATTTACGCTCAAGAACTTCATCCGGTTCTTTTCGCGGCCCCTCTACTACAATTCAGCCTATGCGTCGGTCATCTTCTCGGTGATCGTACCGTTCGTGACGTTGGTCTTTGCATACCCGCTGGCCTACATCGTCGCGCGGACGAAAAGTCCGGGGCGCATGACGTTCTTCCTGATTTTGATTTTGGGTTCGATGCAGCTTGATGTCGTCGTGCGTCTTTATGGCTTGACGGTCCTGTTCGGCGATAACGGCATTATCAATGGCTTTCTGCGCTGGATCGGTCTGGTCGAGCATCATGTGCCGCTGATGTACAACAGGACGGGCGTCGTGCTGGGCCTCGTCCAGTTATCGCTGCCGGTGATGGTGCTTTCCCTTATTGCGGCGATCCGCGGCATCGACAAGTCGCTCGAAGAAGCGGCGCGTAGTCTCGGTGCCGGACAGTGGGGCGTATTCTGGCGCATCACATTCCCGCTCAGTATGCCGGGCGTCCTCGCGGGCTCGCTCTTGGTATTCGGCATTTCGATCAGCTCTTATGTCGTGCCCTCGATCATGGGCGGCAGCCGGGTCTTTGTGATGCCGATGCACATGTACAATCAGGTGACAAGCAACGCGGCATGGCAGTTCGCGGCGGCGATCGCGACCCTTCTATTCCTGATCAGTCTTGTGGCGATCTTTTTCTACCATCGCTTTACGCAGCGCCGAATTGGGGGGCTGGTCTGATGGCCGATACCGTCCAGTCGACTCATGAAGGCATTGCCGGGCGCAGTTGGAAACAGAAAGCGCCTTACGGCGAACAGCAGTTCTCGCCCTGGATATTCAGGTTTTTTGCCGCGATTGCCCTGGCGATCATGCTGGTGCCGGCGGCGGTTGTCGTTTTGGTGGGCCTGAACGAGGCGGAGTACATAACGTTTCCGCCGCAGGGGCTTTCCCTGAAGTGGGTTGTCGCCTTTTTTCAGTCTGAAGCCTTTAGAACCGCGTTTGCGACATCCTTCGGGCTTGCTCTTCTCGTGATGGTGATTTCGACCGTCGTTGGAACGATGGCGGCGATCTTTCTGTCGCGTGTCGCATTCAAGGGCCGGGGCCTGGTGCGGGCACTTCTGGTATCACCGATTCTGCTGCCTGGCGTTGTCCTTGGACTTGCGATTTACAGTTTCTACATCTTCAGTGGCATTGGCCTGGCCCGAACCTTCACGGGCCTGCTGTTCGGCCATATCGTGGTGACGATTCCGTGGGTGATCGTCGCGGTGTCGGCGGCGCTCTATCACTTCGATATTTCGCTTGAGCAGGCGGCACGCAGCCTGGGTGCAGGCCCGTTGAGTGCATTCTTCAGGGTGACATTGCCGAACATTTCGTCGGGAATTTCCGCTGGGTCGATCTTTGCGTTCATCGTTTCCTTTGCACAGTTCGACGTTTCATTGTTCCTGAGCACTGCCAACGTGACGCCGCTGCCGATCGCAATCTTCCAGTCGCTGCGCAACAAGGCCGAGCCGACGGCGGCGGCGGCCGGCATTATTGCCATCGTCATCGTTATCAGCGTGATGGTGCTTGCCAGCCAGGTAGTCAACGTTCGGCGCCTGATATCGACCGAACGTGCCCGAGGCAGCAAGAGTTAGGGAGAATTTCTGTTTTATTAGAAAGAGAAAACCAGTAGAACCACGTACAACTAAAAGAATAGAGGAGGTAACCAATCATGAGCGACAACGAAAAAACACTTGGCCTTAGCAAAAGGCGTTCACGCCGCCGTTTCCTGAAAACGGCGGGAAAAACCGCGGTCGGCCTGGGCGCGGCATCGGCGCTGGGCTTCCCGGCCTACCGGCATGCCTGGGCACAGGACGTCTACTACGAAGGCGGCGCTTTCGACGCCGGCGGTGCAGTACTGCGCATTGCTGAATGGGGCGGAATCTGGGAAGAGATCGTTCGCAAGAATGCGCTCGACGACTTCGAGCGGGAATTCAACTGCAAGATCGAATACGATTCTGCGTTCCCGTGGCCGCCCAAGATGATACCGAGCGGGCCGAAGGAACCCATTTATGACCTTATCAACTGGAACATGCCCGGCATGTTCAAGATTGCGAAGATCGGGGATTTTTTTGCGTCGACCGACGAAGTCAAGGCGAACGTCCCCAACTCGAAAGATTGCTGGGATTTCGCTTCCGTGACCGGCTTGGGCCTGACCTGGCTGTTCAGCACATATGGTTACGCCTATCGCACCGATCTGGTCGACACCGCGCCAACGAGTTTCAAAGATTTTTGGCGTGACGAATTTGACGACGTGCGCGGCAATTACACGACGCCTAATACCCTGTTCCAGGTCCATTTCATGATGTCATCCCTGGTCTTTGGCAACGGTCCGACCGACATGAAGGCCGGTATCGAGGCATACAAAGACCTGATGCCGATGAAACTTACCGACTTTTCGACCACGCTCGGGCAGATGCTTGAGCGGGGCGAGGTGGTGATCGCCAACCATCATGACGGCGAGCCCTATGCGCTGATGGACAAGGGTGTTCCACTGGGCTGGATGTATTGGGAGGAAAGGGAGCCGATTCTCACTCAGACCAAGACTGTGAGTAAGTATTCCGACCCCATGCAAAAGAAACTCGCCTATGCGCTTCTCAACAAGTATTGCGGCCCAGAGCTGCAGGGCGCGATGGGGGAATTCCTCTACATGCAGGGCACCAACAAGAACACCAAGGTGGCAGACGGTCTTGCCAGCAAGGGTGTCGTGAACAATGCCACGGCGGCCAGCTCCAAATGGGTGCCGCCATGGGAGTACTGGGTCGAGAACGAGCAGGAAATCGTTGACGCCGTCAACGAGATCTACGCTGGCTAACCCAGCTTCGCAGGGCCCCGGGGCGGATATCGGTCCGCCCCGGTGGTCGCTCGGGTAATTCAGGAACAGGGAGACCTGAGATGGCGCATGTCCAACTCAGGGGTGTGAGCAAACGCTTCGACGAAGTCGTGGCCGTCGACAACGTCAATCTCGACATTGAAAAAGTCGAATTCTTCTCGCTTTTGGGTCCGTCGGGCTGCGGAAAGACGACCACCTTGCGCATGGTGGCGGGCTTTGTCGCCCCGTCCCAAGGCTCAATCGCCGTCGCAGGATCCGAGATCTCCCAGTTGCCGCCCGAAAAACGGGGCATCGGAATCGTTTTCCAGAATTACGCGATATTTCCGCATATGAACGTGTACGACAACATCGCGTTCGGGTTGAAAATGCGCAAGGTCGCGCGGGCGGAGCTTGATCGGCGTGTGCGTGCGGTAATTGATCAAGTCGGGTTGCGCGGTCTCGAACGCCGCTACGAACGCGAAATGAGCGGTGGCCAAAAACAACGTGTTGCACTGGCGCGGGTTCTTGTGACGGAACCAAAAATTCTTCTGCTTGACGAGCCGTTGAGTGCGCTCGACAAGAAGCTCCGCGAAGAGATGAAGTACTGGATCAAGGATCTGCAGAATGAGCTGCAGATTACGACGATCTACGTTACCCATGATCAGGGCGAGGCCCTGACAATGTCGGATCGTATCGCCGTGATGAACGAGGGACGGGTCGAACAGGTAGGCGCTCCGGACGAGATTTACGAGCGGCCCATTAGCAACTTCGTCACCAGCTTTATCGGCGAATCCAACATCATCACGGCCGAGGTCGTCGAGGCATCGGATCGCGGAGCAACCCTGAAGGTGGGCGACGTTAAACTCGCCGTGGACACAAAAGCCAATATCATCCCGGGGCAGTCAGTTTCCGTGGTGATACGGCCCGAGCACATTTTCCTCGGGCCCGATGCCGAAAACGGCAATGGCCTGGTGACGACGCGCGCTGTCGTCAGGAACCGGTCCTACCAAGGGTCCTTTATCCGTTACGAGTTGACCAATGGCGATCTTGCCCTCGTTGCCGAGGCGCTCAACCGTCCCGGCTTCGAAGTTTACCCGCCCGGCGCCGAAATCAGCATCGGTTGGCACCGGGACAGCTGTTCGATTGTGCGCGACTGACGCGCGCGTTCCCCTCGACTTCTAGCGAGCCTCAAAACATGCGTATTGGTATCGATGTCGGCGGCACCAATACCGATGCCGCCCTGATGGACGGTATGAGCGTCCTCGCGACTGGCAAGACACCGACGACGCCGGATGTCATTGGCGGAATCGTCAAGGCGCTGGAGATCGTGCTGGCCGACTCGGGCACGACCGTGTCCGCCATTGACGCGGTGATGATCGGCACGACCCACTTCACGAATGCCTTCGTTGAACGCAAACGGCTTTTGCCGGTGGGTGTCGTGCGCCTTGCGCTGCCGGCGGCGTGGGGTCTGCCGCCCTTGACGGACTGGCCGACCGAACTTGCCGCGACGTTCGGCGACAACGTGCATATGGTCGAGGGCGGCCATGAATTCGACGGCCGCGAGATCGCACCCCTGGACGAAGGAGCGGTCGCCGAAGCGGCGCGCGGGTTTAAGACGAAAGGACTGCGGTCGGTCGCGATCTCGTCGATCTTTTCGCCCATGAATTCGACGATGGAGGAGCGGGCCGCCGAGATCATGCGTAACGAACTGCCAGGCGCCGCGATCTCGCTGTCGAATGAAATTGGCCGCATCGGCTTTTTGGAACGTGAAAACGCCGCCATCATGAACGCCAGCCTCGCCGATCTCGCCTCGGCGGTCGTCAATTCCTTCCGCGAGGCGCTGGCGCGGCACAATATCGATGCCCCGTTCTTTGTCAGCCAGAACGACGGCACCCTGATGAGCGCCGAATTCGTCGAGCGCTATCCGGTGCTGACCTTCGCCTCCGGCCCCACGAACTCGATGCGCGGCGCGGCGTTTCTGGCCGGCGCCAAGAATGCCATGGTCGTCGATATCGGCGGCACGACCTCGGATATCGGCATGTTGATCGCCGGCTTCCCGCGCGAATCAGCCCTCGCGGTCGATATCGGCGGTGTCCGCACCAACTTCCGCATGCCCGACGTGTTGGCGATCGGCCTCGGCGGGGGCAGCATTATTCGGGGCCCCGATGATGTCTCGGTCGGTCCCGACTCCGTTGGTTTCGAACTGACGAAGCGCGCGCTCGTTTTCGGCGGCGAAACACTCACCGCGACCGATATCGCGGTGGCCGCCGGTCACGCAGATATCGGCGAGCGAACCCGCGTCGCCAACCTTGATGCAGGGCTCGTAAGACGAGCGGTTGACGAAATTCAGCGTCTACTCGATGAGGCCGTCGATCGAATGAAGACAGCCGCAGGCGATCTGCCGGTGGTCCTCGTCGGCGGCGGCACGGTCCTGGTGTCCCGGCCGATCAAAGGCACATCGGAGATGAACGTGCCCGAAAACGCGGGCACCGCCAACGCCATTGGCGCTGCGATCGCCCAAGTCGGCGGCGAGGTCGAAAAGGTCTACTCCTTCGAAATCACCGGGCGCGACGCGGCCATCGCCGAAGCCAAAAAAGAAGCAACAGACAAAGCCATCGCCGCCGGCGCCGATGCCAGCACTGTCGAAATCGTCGATATCGAAGAAGTCCCGTTGGCTTATCTGCCGGGCGGGTCGTGCCGGGTTCGTGCCAAGGCCGTAGGCGATCTGATGAATGTCTGAGGGCAAGCAAGACGCCGGCTCGTCCACCTCGGAACTCGTCTTGCGGGCGGACGATCTTGAGGATTTCTGCCGCGGCGCCGCCTTCCTTGGCACCGGCGGCGGCGGCAGTCCCTACCTGGGTCGCCTCCTGGCCGAACGAATCATGGCGGAAGGCAAGACGGTCGATATCATCAGCGTTGACGAGGTTCCAGACGACGCGTTGGTTATCCCAACCGCCGGGATGGGCGCGCCGACGATCGGCATTGAAAAGCTACAGCGCGGCGACGAAACCTCCATCGCCTTGCGCCGCCTCGAGGATCACCTTGGGCAAAAGGCTTTCGCCACCATGCCCGTGGAGATGGGCGGCGCCAATTCGGTGACGCCGTTGATCGTTGGCGCCCAGTTGGGCCTACCTGTGATCAACGCCGACGGCATGGGCCGCGCCTTCCCGGAGTTGCAGATGGTGAGCTTTAGCATCTACGGCATCAGCACCTCGCCTTTTACGATGACGAATGAGTACGGCGAGTGCGTGGTGATCGAGGCACGCAGCAACAAATCCGCTGAAGGTCTGGCCCGCGTTATCTGCGTCCAGATGGGCGGCATGGCGCACATGGGCATTTATCCGATGACCGGCGCCGAAGTCAAACGCGTCGCCGTACGAGATACAATGTCACTGGGGTTGGAGATCGGCCGTACCATCCGGCGCGCCCGCGAGGCCTCGACCGACCCGTTCGAAGCGCTCACGGCCTATCTGCGAACAACCGAGTACTACAGCCATTGCGAGGTCATCTTCGACGGCAAGATTGCCGATGTGTTGCGCGAAACATCGCGTGGCTTCGCGCTTGGCCGGGCCATCATGGAGGGCACCGGCGCGTCGCGGGGAACCCTGGAAGTGACGTTTCAGAACGAATACCTGGTGGCGCGGATCGACGGCAAGACCCGCGCCATCGTCCCCGACCTCGTGTGCATCTGCGACCGCGAGACGGCCGAGCCGATCACCACCGATGGTCTTCGTTACGGCCAACGCGTCCGCGTCATGGCCGTAAGCGCGCCACCGATTCTGCGCACGCCGGAAGCGCTGGAAATCGTCGGGCCGCCGAACTTCGGCATCGACGAGAAATTTCGGCCCCTCGAAGAACTCGCCTAACCGCGCGGCGTGAGAGGGTTCCGAACATGATGTTGCGCATCGAGAATCTGGATGATCTGGCGCGCGGCGCCGCCTTCCTCGGCACCGGCGGCGGCGGCAATCCGTACTTGGGAAAATTGCTGCTTGAACGGGTGATGAAGGATGGCTTTGAGGTCGAAGTGATCGGCGTCGATGAAGTGCCCGATGACGCTCTCGTCATCCCGACTGCCGGCATGGGCGCCCCGACGATCTCGATCGAAAAGCTTTTGGTGCCGGACGAAAACGTGCGCGCCCTTGAGTGCCTTGAGAATTTTTTCGGCCGTCCCGCTTATGCCACGATGCCGATTGAGGCCGGCGGCACGAACTCGGTGGTGCCGCTGATCGTCGGCGCCCGGCGCGGCATTCCCGTGATCGACGCCGACGGCATGGGCCGGGCTTTTCCAGAACTGCAAATGGTGACGTTCAGTGTCTTCGGAGTCAGAGCGTCGCCTATGTCACTTGCCGATGTTCACGGCAACTCGGTGATCCTGAATGCTCGCGACAACGCGACCGCAGAATGGTTGGCCCGCGGCGACTGCATTCGCATGGGCGGTCATGCGGCGGTCGCCATCTATCCGATGACCGGCGCCGAGGTCAAAAAATACAGTATCCGCCGCACTCTGACCTTGGCGATCGAGATCGGACAAACAATTCGCGAAGCCCGGGCCCGAGGGGGCGACCCGTTAGAAGCTTTGTGCCGTTACCTGAACGAGTGCGACACCTATGGCGACGCCCGACTCATATTCGAGGGCAAGATCGTCGACATGGAGCGCCGCACGACGCGCGGCTTTGCCGTCGGTCGGGCCACTATCGCGGGCGCCGGCGACTTTTCTGGCCGGATGGAGATCGATTTTCAGAACGAAAACCTGGTGGCGCGCCAAGGCGGCAAAAATGCCGTCGTCGTGCCCGATCTCATTTGTATCCTGGACCAGGACACTGCCGAACCGATCACGACAGAGGCCTTGCGCTACGGTCAACGCGTCGCGGTGATCGGCGTCGGTGCGCCGGCCATCATGTGCACGCCTGAGGCTCTCGCGGTATTTGGGCCGGCCGCCTTCGGTCTTGACGACCCGTTTGAGCCGATCGGCGGATGAGTGTTTTGTGGACTCGGCGCTTGACGGGACATTGTCCGTAACGATATGTTTTTATTCATAAAAAGAGGCTTACCCTCAACGAGTAAAGGGCAGGGAGAATCATGCGCATAGGCGTGGACGTCGGCGGCACCAACACCGACGCTGTCTTGATGGACGGTGAAAAGATCAAGTCCAGCTGCAAGACGACGACAACAGAGGATGTCAGTTCCGGCATCACCACCGCGATCGAAACCGTCCTCAAGGATGGCAAAGCGGACAAATCGGCGATCGACACCGTAATGATCGGCACGACGCATTTCACCAATGCGTTCGTCGAACGCAAGCACCTCCTCGAGGTTGGCGTCATCAGAATTGCGCTGCCGGCCGCGCGGCTGCTGCCGCCGATGATCGATTGGCCAGGTGATATGCGCAGCAAAGTCGCCCAGAATCGCCACATGGTGCGCGGCGGTTACCAGTTCGATGGACGCGAGAACGTTGCGTTGGACGAGAAAGAGATCGCGGCGACGGCGCGCGACTTCAAGGCCGAGGGAATCTACTCTTTCGCCGTCGCCGGTGTTTTCTGCCAGGTCAATCCGGCGCAGGAGGAACGCGCCGCGGAGATAATCCGCGAGGAGGTTCCAGACGCGGTGGTGACGCTATCCCACAACATTGGCCGCATTGGGCTGATCGAACGCGAAAACGCGGCGGTCATGAACGCAAGCCTCGCCGCGCTCTCGTCTCGCGTGGTGACATCGTTCCGCGAGGCGCTGGCCAATCTGGGGATCGATGCCCCGTTCTATATCTCGCAGAACGACGGCACCCTGATGAACGCGGAGATGGTCGAGCACTATCCCGTTCTCACCTTTGCCTCGGGGCCGACAAACTCGATGCGCGGCGCCGCATACCTGTGCGATGTCAAAGACGCCATCGTCGCCGATATCGGCGGCACGACCACGGATATTGGCGTTCTTGCAAACGGATTCCCGCGCGAATCCTCCATTGCCGTCGATGTCGGAGGCGTTCGCACGAATTTTCGGATGCCGGATCTGACCGCACTTGGTCTGGGCGGTGGCAGCCTCGTCCGGGGCGAAGACGATATTTCCGTCGGCCCCGAATCGGTCGGCTACCGCCTGGTGGAAAAGGGTCTCGTCTTTGGCGGCGACACCCTGACAGCCACGGACATTGCCGTCGCATCCGGAACCGTCGATATCGGGGATCGCACGCGGGTAGCGGGGACCAGCAAGCCGGTAGTCGAGAAGGCACTCGACGAGATTCACAAAAAGATCGAGATCGGCATCGATCGTATGAAAACCAGCGCCGACCCGGTGCCGCTGATTCTTGTCGGCGGCGGGTCGATCCTCGTGTCGCAGAAAATCGCCGGTACGACCGACACCATCACCCCCGACCACGCGGCCGTGGCGAACGCGATTGGCGCCGCCATCGCCCAGATCGGCGGCGAGATCGACCGGGTGTTCTCTTACGAACAGCTGGGGCGCGAGAAGGCCCTCGAAATCGCTGGCGACGAAGCCAAACAAAAAGCCATCGAGGCCGGGGCGGTACCCGACAGTATCGAAATCGTTGAGCTCGAAGAGCTTCCGCTCACCTACATGCCCGGCGGCGCTGTTCGCCTGCGCGCCAAGGCCGTTGGCGATCTGTCGACGAGCAAGAGCTGAACCCGCGCAACACCACCCGAAAGAGTTCGTAATGAAACTGACCCTAGACATTCTTGAGGATTTCGCCCGCGGCGCCGCTTTTCTCGGCACCGGTGGCGGTGGTGATCCTTACATCGGCCGGCTCGCCGCGCAGTATGCCATCGAGGAGCACGGCCCCCCGGATCTGATATCGCTGGACGAGCTTGACGATGACACGGCCGTTTTCCCGGTCGCCTACATTGGCGCCCCGACCATTTTCATCGAGAAGCTCATTTGCGGCGACGACATGGACCTCGCGGTGACCAAGCTCGAGGAGCTCACGGGCCGCAAAGCCGGCGCCATCATTTCGGCCGAGATTGGCGGCGTGAACTCGATCGTACCGCTCGCCGTGGCGGCGCGGCGCGGACTCCCGGTCGTCGATGCCGACGGCATGGGCAGGGCCTTTCCCGAGGTGCAGATGGTGACGTTCAACGTCTACGGCGTCGACGCATCGCCGGCGATTATCGTTAACGAGCACCTGGAGCACGTCGTCGTCTACGCCAACGACGCCAAATCGACGGAAAACAAACTGCGCGCCATCGCCACCGAGATGGGCCTGGGCGCCGGCCTGTCGTGCTACCCCATGACCGGCCGCCAAGCCAAGGACACCGCGGTCGGCGGCACGCTGTCGCTGGCGATCGGGGCGGGCAAGGCGATTGCAGAGGGCCGCCGGCAGGGTGATCCGATCGAAGGGCTGCTTACCTATCTGCGCAGCACCCCCTACTACAACCACTGCAAAGTGTTGTTCGACGGCAAGATCGTCGATCTGTTGCGCGAGGTCAAAGGTGGCTGGACTGTCGGCACCTGCGTTCTCGACGCGCTCGACGGTAGCGGCAGCCGGATGGAGATCATCTTCCAGAACGAGAATCTGATCGCCAAGGTTGACGGCGTGACGAAGGCGATCGTGCCGGACCTGGTCTGTGTCGTCGATCGCGAATCGGGCGAGCCGGTGACGACGGAAACCCTGAGATACGGGCAGCGCGTCAAGGTTATCGGCGTCAGTTGCGCACCGATCATGCGCACCCCGGAAGCCCTGGAAGTATTTGGGCCGCGCAAGTTCGGATTCGACGAGGACTTTCTCCCGATCGAAGATGGCGATTGAGGGGCTAAGGAGATCGTCCCGAGCGGAGGCGCCGCGGCGGGGGTGCGACTACCGGGTGGCCGGACTGAGCAATATGGCCCGGCAGCACACCCGGGTTGATCAGGGCCGCCGCGGCTGTTCCTTCTATTGGTTCTGTCCCGCCCGGAAAACCTACTGATTCGGAACGCGCACAGATAGCGTCAGTGGACGCAAACGATCCTCACTCTACTGCGATCTGTCGGCCTCATCGCCGCGCGGCAGGGATGTCGAATCCCGAAACGCTGATCCGCGAGATCCCCGAGGTGATCGCGAACGGCCGCATGGGCCCCTACTACATCACGAAACGAGAACAGCAGTTTCGCCGAAACATCGTCTGGAAAGGGAAGACGGTTGTGCTTCAGCCGCTCCACGACGGCGACGCGTCGTGTGGGTGGTGACGGCCTATCCCGGCATGAGACCTGCGCCAAAACAGGCGCGTCAAATTACTGAAGATGAGGCGGAAAAGATTACCTCCGATGCGACCGCCCAGCGATTCAAGGCACTCGACGGTGCTACGCAGGACGGTCCAACAGCACACTCGGCCCGCCTGGGAGCGGAGACACCTGAAAAAAAGCCGAATCCGCGAAAAGGCAACGGCGATCGTTGCCGAAATCATCGCCGCGCGGCCGGGTTCGGCCTTGTCCGTTCTGCGCGCATCCATAGTGCAGGGTGCGGCGGCGGTCATCCCGGCGGTGTGTGGCGGGGCCGGGCACCGCCTGGCGGCCCTCAGGCGCCGTGACCCTCACTGCGCTTGGCGCACAAGTGCCAGCGCCACGGCGGCCGCGTTCGATACATTGAGACTGGGCGGCGCGACGGCCGCCGCCGGGGCGGCCTCGATCCGGGCCAGCGAATCGCAGGTTTCCGCGGTCAGGCGACGGAGGCCCGTGCCCTCGGCGCCCAGCACCAGCACCGTTGGCGTGCGTCCGGCGGCAAGGACTGCGGGCGCGTCGGCATCGAGTCCGACCAACCAGTAGCCCTCGCCCTTGAGGGCGCCGAGCGCCCGCGCCAGGTTCGTCACCCGGACCAGCGGCATGCTTTCCAGCGCGCCTGAGGCGGCCTTGGCCAGGACGCCGCTCTCCGGCGGGGCGTGGCGTTCGCTTACCACCACGGCGCGGGCGCCGAAAAAGACCGCCGAGCGCAGGATTGCGCCAACGTTGTGGGGGTCCGTCACCTGATCGAGCACCAATACGACATCGCCCCCGGCAGCCGGTCCCATGGTCTCGAGGGCGGCCGGCGCCAGCGGCTCGACCCGGGCGGCGATCCCCTGATGGACGGCATCGCGCGGCAGCAGATCGCGAATCGCCTCGGAATCGAGCATTTCCGGGGCGATGGCCTGGTTCCGGGCCTGGTTCCGGGTCTCGAGCGCGCACTCCAGCGGCGGGCCCAGCCGCTGCGCGGCGGCCGCCGTCGCCACAATTCGGCTGATCGGGCGCGCCGGATTCGCCACCGCCGCCAGCACCGCATGGCCGCCATAGAGCCAATAGGGCGCGAGACCGCCCTCCTTTCGCCCTTTCGCCCGATTTTCCGGCGTTTGGCGCCGCCTTTTCAAGTGCTTGCCTGCCGCCATGGTCTTTATTATATTAGCCCCACAATCGGTGTATGGACGAACGGAGGCGGCCACGCAAGCCATAGGGGCGGCGCGCGGTTGCGTTTGCGCGTTTTGGCGTTGACTTGGATCGGCAAATCCTCATATTTCGGGCGCTTTCAACGGGAATTCAAATATTTTGGAGGGGTGCCCGAGTGGCTAAAGGGGACGGGCTGTAAACCCGTTGGCGTACGCCTACGTTGGTTCGAATCCAACCCCCTCCACCAGTCGCTCGGTAGCAGGGGACCGGCGCGGACCGCACGGCCCCCCAATCTGGGTTATGGGCGGGTGTAGCTCAGTGGTAGAGCCCCAGCCTTCCAAGCTGGTTACGTGGGTTCGATCCCCATCACCCGCTCCAACCCCTGGCCCCGCCAGGTTGAGGCAACAAACGAAATGCGGCGACCTTGATTTGGCGCCGCACACAATAGGCTGAAGAGACGGATCGATGGCGAAAGAGAAATTTGAACGTACGAAGCCGCACTGCAACGTCGGGACGATTGGTCACGTTGATCACGGCAAGACGACGCTGACGG
>PVBE012837800.1_pt1 | contig 22823 bp, 19 predicted proteins | sample 1631181 | NCBI WGS metagenome assembly PVBE01 (sample SAMN08397723, study PRJNA350692) | Marine metagenome, whole genome shotgun sequencing project. | isolation source: water | place: Pacific Ocean | collected 2012-04 | reverse complement strand
CATTCGGCAATCTCGTCCCTCGCCGCCAAATAAGTTGCCGCGTCCATGCCAATTGGCTGCATTAGATTGAAGTGGACATTGCCGTCCCCTATATGGCCGAAGGGAACGGGTCGGATATTTGGAATGAGCTTTTGGGCGGCCTGTGTTGCTTGGTCAATAAAGTCCGCAATCGCGGATACGGGAACGCTTATGTCGTGCTTGAGGCTGACGCCTTCCATGGTTTGGGCATCTGGCAAGCATTCTCGCAGAGCCCACAGGTCTTGCTTTTGCCGTTGGCTTTCAGCTATCACCGCATCTTCAATGATAGATTTTGATAGAGCCTTTTTCAGTAGTGTTTCAGCGTGATCGCGGAGTAGGCTTCCCGGCTGACTTGACGATAACTCAATGAGGACGTACCAGGTCTGGGCTTGGAGGAAAGGATCCTTTGCTGCTGCGATATGCGTAAAGACTAGGTCCAGCCCTTGACGGGGGATCAATTCAAAGGCCGAAATCATTTCACCGCTGGACTCGCGTGCCAAGTTGAACAGGGCAATTGCAGCGTCCAAGCGATCGATGGCCACAAAGGCCGTCAAGACTTCGCGGGGCCGAGGAAACAGTTTGCACGTGGCTCCGGTGATAACACCCAGCGTGCCCTCCGCGCCAATATAGAGCTGCTTCAAGTCGTATCCGGTATTGTCTTTTCGGAGCCCCTTGAGGTCGTTCCAGATCTCACCCTGCGGGGTCACTACTTCGAGACCAAGCACGAGATCGCGCATCGTGCCGTAACGCAATACCGCGTTGCCACCGGCGTTCGTGGAGAGAAGACCGCCAAGTTGGCAAGAGCCTTCGGAGGCGAGCGATAAAGGAAAGAGGCGATTGGCTTTGTCAGCTTCGTTTTTCAGGGTAGCTAAGACGCATCCGGCTTCCGCCGTCACCGTATTGTTGATTGTATCCAAGTTGCGCAAGCGGCTGAGGCGACTCAGAGACAGAACGATCTCGCGACCCGTCGGAATCTGACCACCAACCAATCCTGTATTCCCTCCTTGAGGGACGATGGCGATTTGGTGAGCCGCGCAGACCTGAACAAGGGCCGCGACTTCAGCGATGGATTTGGGCAGGACAACCAGGGGCGTTTGACCGACCCATCTTTTGCGCGGCTCTTCCAAATAGGGTGCGGTGTCGACCGGCGCCGATTTCCATCCCTTTGGGCCGACAATGTCACGAAGTCGGTTAAGGGCTTCCAGAGGAGGGGAGGAATCTCCAGGACTCATAGAAGGTAACTTAGTCGATGGTTGGACGGCGGCAAGTCCACCTCGCTTTGATTTCTACGATCGGCGGTGCGCCGTTGAGGCGCGGCGCAAGCGATCATTGATGGCTTCTCCCATTCCCTCTTCAGGTATCGACATCACCGCGATGCCTGCCGAGTTGACGTTATCCAGCTCGCGCAAAAAGGCAAAAAAGTTGGCGGCCGCTTCAGTTAAATCTCCGGTCGGACTGAGATTTCGGATCGTTGCCGCATTGCCTTCAAGAGGTGGTCCAAAGGCCAGCAGAGCCTCGTTGTCTTCCACATGATGAGCATCGAGGCGAAGTTGATGATAAGGGGCATAGTGGCTTTCCAATTGTCCCGGCGAGGCAGGCGCATCCGTGTTCTCCTCGCGGCCAAGGGTTCCTGTGATTGCTTCAATGTCCTCTGTAAGAATCGAACCCGCTCTCAGCAAACGGGGGCTGCCGTCGCCGATTTGGACAACGGTGGATTCAAGACCTCGTTTACACGGTCCCCCGTCCAAGATCATTGCCACCGACGAGCCTAATTCGTCCCTAACATGCTGCGCCGTCGTCGGGCTTATGCGGCCAGAACGATTGGCGCTAGGTGCCGCCACAGGCACTTCGGCTTGTTCAATAAGAGCCCGCGCAATCCGATCGGACGGCTGCCTTATGGCGACCGTATCCAATCCTGCACTGACCAGCTCGGAAAGGGGGCTTGGTTTCCTGCGGCGAACCACGAGGGTCAACGCTCCGGGCCAGAAGAGCTCGCAAAGTTTCTGAGAGAGGTCATCGAACACCCCAATTTGAAAGGCAAATTCGCTTGAGGCCACGTGCACGATCAGGGGATTGAAACGCGGGCGTCTCTTGGCTTTGAAGATTGAGGCCACTGCGAGGTCGTTTGTGGCATCAGCGCCCAGCCCGTAAACAGTCTCGGTAGAGAACGCGATCAGAGCGCCCTGTCTGATTAATTCTGCAGCGCGGGCGATGGAATCCGCCGTAGCAGCAATGGGCATCGTAGAAGTCATTGAAGTGCGTGTCCGGTAGTCACTTACTGGAACAAAAAATCTCATCTCGCCGTTTGCGCCCCTAGTTCGGGCTTTAAACTCGTCACGTCAAGCGCTATGCCTTGGGCTAGTGAACATTCAGGCCAAGGCTGAGACATTACATGGGCTACACTGCACCAATACGCGACATGAAATTTATACTAGAAGACATTGTAAATATTAAACAAATTCAGGTTTTAAAATTATTTGAGGAGGTCTCGCCAGACCTCATCGAAGCGGTGCTCACCGAATCCGGACGTCTCGCATCGGAGGTCATCGCGCCAACCAACCGGGCTGGGGACGAATACGGATCGCGCCTGACGGACAAGGGTGTTCAGACGGCCCCAGGTTTTGCCAACGCCTATAGAAAATTTGTCGGGGGCGGTTGGGGATCGATCCCCTGTGAGCCCGAGCATGGAGGGCAGGGACTGCCCTATACGCTGTTTGCAGCTTGTCAGGAAATGATCCATTCCGCCAACTTGGCGTTTGGACTGTGTCCGTTGCTGACCAGCGGTGCGGTTGAGGCTGTGACCGCCCATGCGTCAGACGAAGTTAAGGACGTATATCTTTCAAAGATGATTTCCGGCGAATGGACCGGAACCATGAATTTAACTGAGTCGCAAGCAGGGTCTGATCTTGGAACATTGCGCACCAAAGCCGAACCGCAAGCCGACGGCACCTATCTCATCAAGGGCACCAAGATCTTTATCACCTGGGGCGATCACGACATGGCGGAAAACATTATTCATTTGGTATTGGCCCGCTTGCCTGACGCACCGTCCGGCACAAGCGGAATCTCGCTGTTTCTGGTTCCCAAGTTTCTGGTTAATGCCGACGGCTCTATCGGGCCTCGCAATGATGTCAAAGCGGTTGGCGTTGAACACAAGTTGGGCATTCATGGCAGCCCGACTTGCACCATGGCGTTCGGCGAAGACAAAGGGGCCGTCGGTTACCTCATCGGCATCGAGAACAAAGGTCTCGCGTGCATGTTCACCATGATGAATGTGGAGCGGTTGAGTGTTGGGCTCCAGGGAACCGCCATGATTGAGCGCGCCTATCAGCAGGCGTTGGCTTACGCGCAAGAACGCAAACAGGGCAAACCATGGTCCAAGCGGCGTGAGGAGATGGACTCGGTGCCAATTATCAAACATCCGGACGTCCGCCGCATGCTGCTCACCATGAAGGCTCACGCGGAGGCCAGTAGAGCCATATGCTATGCGAATGCGATGGCTATCGATCTAGCGCGCCATTCGACCAATTCTGACGTGCGGCAGAAGGCAAAATCGCGCGAGGAGTTGCTGACTCCCATTTCCAAAGCATTTTCGACGGACATGGGCGTGGAGATGACGTCAATCGGTGTCCAGATTCACGGGGGTATGGGATTTGTCGAGGAAACAGGCGCCGCTCAATATCTTCGCGATGTGCGCATTACGCCGATCTACGAAGGCACTAACGGCATTCAGGCCATCGATCTGGCCACCAGGAAGCTGTCTATGGGTGGCGGTGAAGCGGTCCGCGACTTCATCGCAGAGGCGGAGCAATGCGCTGAAAATCTGGTGCAAAGCGGCAACAGCCAGCTGGGCGTCATTGGTCCTCGGCTCAGGGAAGGCGTTGAGGCCTTGAGCCGTGCAAGCGACTGGATGCTCAGTCACGTTAAAGAGCGGCCGGAAGAGTGCTTGGCCGGCGCGACACCTTATCTACGCCTATTCGGAACGGTCGCTGGCGGCCATTATTTAGGACTGGGGGCGTTGGCCGCGCAAAAACGTCTGGACGCCAATGACCCCGAGGCGGCGTTTTATCGATCGAAAATATCGGTCACAAAATTCTATGCGGAAAACGTACTTCCCTTGGCCCAAGGTTATGTGGCTCCGGTGACCAGCGGGGTTGACGCGCTTTACGAACTGACACCTGATCAACTAGCTGGCTGAAGCAAAATCCAATACCGGTCCTCCACAATAGGAAGCATGTGAAATATGGCCGTTTATGAAAGCTCAAGCCAAGAGGTGAAGTCACTTATCGGCTTGCACCTCTATCAATTCGGTCCGTCAAATTGTTCCCAGAGGGTGCGATTGGCACTGGAGGAAAAAGGATTAACGTGGACGGCGCACACGTTGAACGCAGTAAAAAATGAACATTTACGCCCGGACTATCAGGCGATCAATCCGAAGCGTGTTGTTCCAACGCTTGTCCACGACGGCACAGTTGTCATCGATTCAAATGACATCAATACTTATTTGGATGTGACATTTCCGGAGCCGGGGCTTCGGCCCACAGACAAGGTGCCACGCTTAGACCTAGAATCTCTACTCGAGGACTCGTCGGCGTTCCAAATGGCGATTAAAACACTGAGTCACGGCTTGCTATTTCGAAAGGTTCGGCACATTTCAGACCAAGACTTCGATTATTTTCGTGAGATTGATCTCGAACCTGATCGCGTCGCCTTTTATCAGGACTACATGGCAGACGGTGAACCATGGGCTGCGCGGATGGATGAAGCAAATACGTATATGCATAACTCTTTGAGCCAGCTTGACTCCATTTTGGCAGGGCGGGATTGGCTCAATGGAAGTGCCTATGGGCTTGCCGACATTTCATGGATCGCAAATGTCTATCGTTTGATGATTGCTAAGCTGCCCGTCGACGATTATTCAAATGTCGTCGCCTGGGCAAACTGCATCATCGAGCGTCCGGCATTTGACAGAGCTGTAACATCATACAAAGCCTAGCGCACGATGCCGCTGCTTAAGGAGGCGTGGCAACCAATGACTCGACAGGGCTTGAAATATCCTTTTGACCGGAATCCTAAATCTGGCGAACTCATCGAAGTTGTTGATGGCATTTGGTGGCTGCGCATGCCGCTGCCGTTCGCGCTCAACCATATCAATCTCTGGTTGCTCGATGACGGCGATGGTTGGGCTATCGTGGATACGGGTATCAGTACGGATCTATCCCGGGAGCACTGGCTGACCGTCTTCGACTCTCATTTACAAGGCAAGCCAATCAGCCGTGTCATTTGCACCCACATGCACCCTGATCATGTCGGGCTTGCGGGGTGGTTATCGCGCAAATGGGGCGTCGAGCTTTGGATGTCGCGGACCGAATATCTCATGTGCCGCAACTTGGTCGCAGATACGGGCCGCATCGCCCCGCCAGAGGCGATAAGCTTTTACCGAGCTGCTGGCTATCCTGAACGGGCCTTAGACGCCTACAAGCGTCGCTTTGGCCAATTCGGATCAAACGTTAGCCACATACCCGACAGTTATCGCTGCATGGTTGACGGCGATACGTTGAGCATCGGGGCCCAGCAATGGCAGATTGTGGTAGGGCGCGGTCATTCGCCCGAACATACTTGCCTTTATTGCAAGGACCTCAATCTACTCATTTCGGGTGATCAGGTCTTGCCGCGCATTTCGTCGAATGTGAGTGTGTTTCCGACGGAACCTCATGGAGATCCGCTGACCGATTGGCTCGAATCGTGTGCACACATACGGAGCCTCTTGCCCAAGGAGACGCTAGTCTTGCCATCGCACAATGAGCCGTTCGTTGGACTTCACACACGGCTGGCCACTCTTATAACCGGTCATGAACGACAACTTTCCAATTTGTATGAGGCGATAGAGGGTCCAAAGCGCGCGGTCGACGTGATTCCGACGTTGTTTAAGCGCCAGCTCGATCCTGTGGGCTATTATTTTGCAACGGGAGAGGCCTTGGCTCATCTAAGGACGCTGATTTCATGTGGTCAGATCACGGTTGAGAGAGATGAGATCGGCGTGGATTGGTATACTCGTCAATAGGCTCAAACAATGGTTATGAGTTTTGGATTTTATCTGTATACGAATGAATAAGTCAGGTATGAGAGCGATAATTCTCTGATGATCACCGCACTCTTTACTCATCTCGCTTGTCTTGAACACAACATGCATCCGGGCCATTCCGAACAGCCAGACCGCTTGCGCACGATACTGGCCCAACTTCAAAGGGATGAGTTTCAGGATCTTGCCAGATTTGAAGCCCCGCTCGCCACCGTCGACCAAATTGCCCTCGTGCATCCGCGGAGCCATGTCGAAACCGTGTTAAGCCAAATGCCAGAAGTAGGGCATCATCAATTTGATCCAGATACGGGAGCTTCCCCCGGTACAAAGAACGCCGTATTGAGAGCTGCTGGGTCTGTCCCGGCAGCAATTGACAAAGTCATGAGCGGCGACATTCAAAATGCGTTTTGTGGCGTTCGGCCGCCGGGTCATCATGCCGAGCCGGAGCGCGTCATGGGATTTTGTTTTTTCAATAATGTTGCGGTCGGCGCGCTTCATGCGCGATCGAAACATGGGCTTGGACGCATTGCTGTTATCGACTTCGATGTGCATTACGGCAACGGCACCCAGGCGATGTTTTGGCACGATCCCGAATTGTTTTACGGCTCAACCCATCAGGCGCCCTTTTATCCCGGCACCGGATGGCCTGAAGAACGGGGCCAAGGAAATATTGTCAATGTGCCCCTCGCCGCGAATAGCGGATCAAAAGAATTTCGCGCCGCAATCACCGATCAAATACTTCCTGCCCTGGAAAGTTTTAATCCCGAATTTCTTTTAATTTCCGCAGGATTTGATGCCCACGAGCAAGATCCGCTCGCTCAGCTGCGGTTGACGGAAGCCGACTTTTCTTGGGTCACGGACGTGCTGTGTGACGTAGCTCAAACGAAGTGCAAGGGCCGTGTGGTGTCTGTCTTGGAAGGCGGTTATAACTTGAAGGCACTGGCCGCAAGTGTTGCGGTACATGTGGGTAGCCTCATGCGTGCTTAGATTGAGCGGACTCTTTGAATGACGAGGTCTCCGTGCGTAACCGCATTAAATCTGGCAAGATCATACTTGTTCGCCATGGGATGCCGAGCCTATCGCGCGATTGTTCGCTGACGCCGGCCGAGTACGAGCGCTGGTGGGCGCAATATGATGAAAGCGGATTGGCCGATGGTGAGCGACCACCGGATGAGTTGGTTGACGCGGCTCGTTTTGCGAACCACCTCTATTCCAGCACGGCGAGGCGCGCTCAGGAAACAGCCGGTTGGATTTCGAACGGCCAACCTGTCGAAAGCGACAACATTTTTATCGAAGCCGCTCTACCGAAACCGCCGCTCCCGTTTCTCAGATTAGGCCCCAGTAATTGGGGGTGGGTTTCACGCTCGTTTTGGTTTCTCGGCTATTCACCGAACCATGAGGGCCATATGGCCGCCATGTGGCGCGCTTTTGCGGCAGCCGGCCGGCTCAGTGAAGCGGCTAATGGCGGGGGTGACGTTGTCATGTGCGGCCACGGTTATTTCAATTATATGATTAATGTAGCTTTACGTGGAAAGGGGTGGCAGTGCGTTTATAATGGCGGCAGTGCATATTGGTCGTGGCGCAAATATGTCCGCCGCGAAACCGGACAAACAATCAGTCGCCAACTACTCCCGTCTAGGAGATAACATGACAAAGCCGAGCCGGCCCAAAATTCCAGCAGACATAGCCAAACTCAATTTCGAGAAGGCCCTTGAAGAGTTGGAAGGCATTGTCGGCAAACTGGAAAGCGGCGATGTTGACTTGGAAGAGTCGATTAAAATCTATGAGCGCGGCACGCTGCTCAAAGCGCATTGCGAGTCAAAGCTGGCGGCGGCAAAGGCCAAAGTCGACAAGATCGCTTTATTCGCGGACGGGTCTGTCTCGACGGAAGCTGGAGATATCTCTTAGACTCGGGTAGCGCCGTGCGGCATTCCTCTCATAATCATTCCAATTTGAGATGGAGCTGAAGGTCATAGACCTCCGACCTCAATTGAAATCACGGGGGCGGCCGATCGTGCTGGTCCCGTCATCCCTGTAGAATCAACTGATTCGAGACGTTTATTAAGGCGTCGCCCGTGTGTGCCCGGCATGTGACAGGGACAAGGCAATCCACGCAGGATTCGTGCAAGGCTTGAGGTTATTTTTGGAGAGGGGTTCCTTATTCTCCATTGATGGGGCAGAAATAGTGCTTCGGATTGAATCAGTTGGAGGCAACGGAAGCTAAGACCTTGGCTGGAGGAGGACTATCGTGCCGGGACAAAGCAAAACGCCGCTACTCGATCAGGTGCGCGCACCAAAAGATCTGAAAGGTTTGAATCGCAAACAGCTGAGCCAGTTGGCCGACGAGTTGCGCCAAGAGACAATCGATTCGGTATCGGTGACAGGTGGACACTTAGGTGCGGGCCTTGGCGTCGTCGAACTCATCGTAGCCATTCACCACTTGTTTGACGCGCCCAAAGACCGTTTGATTTGGGACGTCGGTCATCAATGTTATCCCCATAAAATCATTACCGGCCGGCGCGATCGCATCCGCACCATCCGCCAGGGCGGCGGCCTGTCAGGTTTTACCAAACGCTCCGAGAGCGAATACGACCCATTCGGCGCAGCCCATGCCGCAACGTCGATTTCCGCCGGACTCGGCATGGCTGTCGCCCGCGATCTCTCGGGCGGCGACAACAATGTTATTGCGATCATCGGTGACGGTTCTATGAGTGCGGGCATGGCCTACGAAGCCATGAACAATGCAGGTGCCATGGATGGCCGGCTGATCGTCGTGTTGAACGATAACGACATGTCGATTGCGCCGCCGGTGGGTGCTATGAGCGCCTATCTTGCACGACTAATTTCGAGCGGTACCTATACGGGGCTTAGAAAAGTTGCCAAACATTTGGCCCACAAATTTCCGCGCACCATCGAAGAATGGGCGCGCCGGGCCGAAGAATATGCAAGAGGCATGGCGACCGGCGGTACACTCTTCGAAGAATTGGGCTTTTATTATGTCGGGCCTATCGACGGTCATAACCTTGACCATTTAATCCCCATACTGAGGAATGTGCGGGACATGAAAGAAGGCCCCGTGCTCGTCCATTGCATTACGCAAAAGGGCAAGGGCTATGAGCCTGCCGAAAAATCGACCGACAAATATCACGGCGTGGAAAAATTCGACGTGGTGACTGGCACCCAAATGAAAGGTACGGCTAAAGCACCCAGTTACACCAGCGTCTTCGCCAAGAGTCTCATTCGCGAAGCCCAGGACGACGACAAGATCGTGGCCATCACGGCGGCTATGCCATCGGGCACAGGGCTCGACAAATTTGGTAACATGTTTCCCGATCGCACTTTCGACGTCGGTATTGCCGAGCAACACGCGGTGACGTTCGCTGCCGGTCTGGCGGCCGAAGGCTACAAACCGTTCGCCGCGATCTATTCTACATTCCTGCAGCGGGGCTACGATCAGGTTGTGCACGATGTGGCGATCCAAAGCCTGCCCGTGCGCTTTGCTATGGACCGTGCGGGGCTCGTCGGCGCCGACGGACAAACCCATGCGGGCTCGTTCGATACCACCTTTCTCGCCACCTTGCCGGGCATGGTGGTTATGGCGGCGGGTGACGAAGCCGAATTGTTTCATATGGTGGCAACCGCCGCCGCGATCGACGACCGGCCGAGTTCGTTCCGCTATCCCCGCGGCGAGGGCGTCGGCGTTGAGCTACCGGAAAAAGGCCGAGTGCTTGATCTAGGCAAAGGCCGGATCATCCGTGAGGGGACAAAAATTGCAATTTTGAATTTCGGAACACATCTTGCCGAATCACTCAAGGCTGCCGATGAGCTTAGTGCGTATGGTTTATCGACTACCGTTGGCGACGCTCGCTTCTGCAAGCCGCTCGACGAAGATCTGGTGCGCCGGCTTGCGCGCGCGCACGAAGTCTTAATCACCATCGAAGAAGGCGCCATCGGTGGCTTTGCCGCTCATGTGCTGCAATTCATGGCTCATGACGGACTCCTCGATTCGGGCGTTAAAGTCCGCCCCATGGTCATGAAGGACATCTTCGTCGATCAGGATACGATGGACAAGATGTATGAAGTAGCGGGCTTGAGCTGCGCCGACATCGTGCGCACGGCGTTTGAATCTCTTGGCCTTGACGACAGTGCCATCGCGGAAGCCGCGCCGAAACGGGCGTAGTCCTAAACATCGAAATTGCAACTGAGTGGCGCGTGCTAAGCCAGGCTAGCTTAGGCCCGTTCCAAAACTTCCAACGCGACGCGCTCGCCGGATTCCATGGCGGCTTCCATGCCGACTTCAACTTCCGCCGTGTGCTGACCGCAGAAGTGAATACGCTCGTGCGGTGCCCACAGCTTGCCGTAGAAGTCAGTGACTTCCCCCGGTCCCCACACCATGTAGTCGGCGCCGAGGGCAAATTCATCGAGTTGCCACGAGTGATAATGCGGTGCCTCGATTTTATCTTTGGCAGCCGGGCGAATCTCTTCAATTGCTTGAAGCACTGCCGCTTTGGCGCCTTCGGGTCCTAAACTGTCAAGATAGAGGCATTGATTATCGCGGACGAACGCCGTGATGCTGGTCACCTCTTCTAGCGTCTCGCCCAAATGGAACGGCACCACGAAACCGGCCGGGCCATCCGTCCACATCATTAACGGAAAGCCGTCATCCTCCCAGAACGGTTCTTTGGGTACCAGATGCACTTGGCTGCAGCGCGCATAGTCTGCCGTGTGCACCGCTTTTTGCTGTGCGCCCGTCAAGACTGGGTCAATGCGCAACAGGCGCAATACCGGGAGCGGTATGGTACAGATCACATAGGGCGCACGATAGCGACTGCCGTCGGTGCAGACGACATCGGCACCATCGGCTTCGGAGCGAATACCCAAAACCTTTTTGCCGAGGATAATGTCGCTCTTGAGATTAGCGGCAATGCCTTCGGGAACGCGCATATTGCCGCCTTTGCCGATGTCGTTTACCGGACCATCCGCTTGCTGCGTCTTGATCCACAGGTCGCGCTGAAGAAAGTGCATCAGCGAAACATCGTGGGCCGATCCGCCATGGCTGAAGTTTATATTGATGGCAAGTTCGATCATGGCATCGCTTGCCCCTTGCTGCTTCAAAAAGTCATTAAGCGAGATGTCATACTCGGCGAATTTGGGATCGGACCAATCGTCCAGCTCTTTTAGGGGGTTCATCGCGGAAATCAATGGACCGCGATACTGCCACGGCATGGTTTCCTTCAGATCATCCGGGAACGGATTACGAGGCGAGTCCGGCCACTCCTCTTTCGGAATGTACTTGCCGTCGAGAACGAGCGCCTGATCTCTCATGTATTGCATGCGCGGCACATTGCTTTCGAGTTCGACACCGAAGCGCTCAGCCGCGCTGCGCAAGCGCGGGTAAGCGCCGGCAATAGCATTGGCGCCCCCTTCCGGGTTTCCGGGAACGCTGTCGACCGAGAACACGCGCCCGCCGACACGTTGGCGTCCTTCCAAAATAACGACGTTGAGCCCCTGGTCCTCGAGATTGAGTGTGGCATTGAGCCCAGACAGTCCGGCTCCAATAACAATGACGTCGGCTGTCGTCTGGGCGCGTGCTGATCTGGGCGTGGCAAAGGACAACGAAGCCGCTGCCGTAGTTTGTAGCAATTCCCGCCTTGAAAGGGTACTTTTAGTCATGTGACGATCCTTTTAATTTGCCACGAGCAAGTGCCTAAAGTGATGACCTTCCTCTTCGTTTGTCACCAAGTTTAGCCGCTCCATCTGCAAAGCAATAGGTGAGTGTGTTGCAATAAGAGAATATTTATAAAATTCCTCACAGTGGGCAAATAAGAGTGATGCGATAGGAATGAACGAGCAACCATATTGTCATTGTGATGGATAAATTATCTACCTAAACTGGCCAAGGTGGCGCCACTAAATTGCACGCTCGCACGAAGGAACCAGCCAACATGAAAAAGAAATTCGTTGTTCTCTCACTCGGATTCTTAACTCTGGCGGCGCTCACCGTGCCAGTTCCTCAGACTCATGCACAGGAGGACAGTATGGCACCGACCGTTCTCGTTACCGGTTCAAATCGTGGTCTTGGTTTTCATTTTGCGCAACAATTTGCTCAAGCGGGGTGGAACGTTATTGCCACGGCCCGCACTCCTGACAAGGCTGACGATCTAAAAGCGGTTGCAGAGGAACATCCGAACCTCATAATTGAAGAATTAGATATTACGGACCCCAACGAGATCGCGGCGCTTTCCAAAAAATACAGTGATCAACCGATTGACGTCCTGCTTAATAATGCCGCCCGCCTGGGAGAGATTAGTAGGCAGAATTTTGGCTCGATCGATTTTGATCTCTTTAGGGAAATTTTAGAAACGAATGTCATTGGTTCTATGAGAGTCAGCGAAGCCTTTGTAGAGAATGTTGCCGTCAGCGATCAGAAAAAAATTATTGTTATGGGAAGTGCAACAGGTTCGAACGAGATAGGTCACGCAACGCCGAATTTCTATGCGTATCGCGCCAGCAAAGCCGCGCTGCATTTTTCTTCAGCGCACATGGCTGCCGACTTTAAAGACCGGGGCATTGCCGTCGTCCTTCTCGAGCCGGGCTTCGCGGATTCGAGAGGCATTATGACCATGAGGCCGGAAGATGCCCCCGATCAGGAAACACGTGAGCTTGTCGAAATGGTTCAAGGGTCTGGTGCGCAGATGCAGAGTCCGGCGGAATCCGTGGCGGCGATGATCCAGGTCATCGATTCGGTCGATATTGAAAAGACGGGCCAGTTTCTGTTGTTTGACGGATCGACGGTGCCGTATTAGGCCACCACATTGGGGTCAATCGGCAATCTTGAATGCAGACATGACTAGTGTCAGCGTACGTGCAAAGGAGCAGTGAGATGGCAGAAAGGTTATTCGGTTTGATTTGCGCGGCGGTAATGACAACTTTGTCATTGACGTCCGCGCCTCTAGCCCAGACTCAAGAAAACGAAGCCGCGCCGACGGTACTCATCACCGGTTCAAATCGGGGTTTGGGCTTTCATTTTTCAAAACAGTTTGCTGAAGCCGGCTGGAACGTCATCGCGACGACCCGCCATCCCGAGACAGCTGATGCGCTGAAAGAGTTGAGGGCCGAGCATCCCAATGTGGCGATCGAAGATCTCGACATTACAGACGACTCTGATATTGAGGCGCTTGCGGAAAAATATCGCGATCAGCCCATTGATGTCTTGTTGAACAATGCGGCGCGACTTGGCGAACTCAGCCGGCAAAATTTCGGATCGATTGACTATGAGCTCTTTCGAGAAATTTTTGAGGTCAATGTCATTGGAACAATGAAGGTGACCGAGGCATTTATACAGCACGTCGCAGCCAGCGATCAAAAGAAGATCATCAACATGGGTACCGCGGCTGGTTCTATAGAGCGGGGGCACCAGTCCGGTAATCTCTATGCCTATCGATCGACCAAAGCCGCCTTGCATTTCGCTACGCGCCATGTGGCGTTCGAACATAAGGATCAGGGAATCATTGTGATCATTATGGAACCAGGTTTTGCCGACTCGAAAGGTCTAATGACCATGAATCTCGAGGATGCCCCCGACCAGGAAACGCGGGAAATGGCAGAGCGCCTTCAATCGCTGATGAGGTTGGCTCGGGTGGAGAATCCGGATGCAGCGATGCTGGACCCCGCCGTGTCAGTTGCAGACATGATTCAAGTTATTGCCGATATCACAATAGACAATACGGGCGACTTCTTACTCCACGATGGGACGCATATTCCGTTTTGACGTCTAACTCGTGCCGCCGCTCAGACTATCCAACGTCTCAAAGAGGACGGAGACGGGTGTCTGCCGTAACCCCTAAGTGTCAGACTTGACCAAATGTCAGTGCCGGAAAAAATACGGGCTGATCTGTTGCTGGTTCAATACCGACTGGTGCCGAGCCGCGCGCGGGCCCGAGCCGAAATCGAAGCAGGCCGCGTATGGTGCAGGGGCGAGCGGATAACTAAATCCAGTACGGCGCTCCCGATTGATTCCGTTCTTGAGATCGACAGGCCGTCCCTTCAGTGGGTTTCGCGCAGCGCAGTAAAACTTAAGCATGCGCTTGATCATTTCCAAATTGGTCTTGCAGGTAAAGTTGTGCTCGATATCGGTGCTTCGGCCGGCGGCTTTACAGAAGTGGCCCTCGCACACGGGGCGTCAAAGGTCTATGCGGTCGATGTCGGTCACGACCAGCTCCATGACAGCATAAAGGCGGATGTCCGCGTTGTATCTCTCGAAGGCGTCAATGCACGCGAGTTGTCCCACAGTCGGATACCGGAGGCTGTCGATGCCGTGGTTTGCGATGCCAGCTTCATCGGCCTAGAGAAAATTCTTCCGCGACCCCTTGACCTGACAAGTAATGAAGCAGTGTTGGTCGCGCTCATTAAGCCGCAATTTGAAGCAGGGCCTGGAAAAGTCGACAAGCGGGGTGTTCTGACCGATGAAGATCTTCAGGAAGATATATGTCTTCGAATTAAGGTGTGGATAAATACGAAACCGGGCTGGGTCGCTGAGGGCATAGTAGATAGTCCCATTCTCGGCTCGGACGGCAACAGGGAGTTTTTGATTGCAGCGCAAAAGCGTCCATAGGTCGCGGTCAGACAAGGTCTCGAGAAGAGAGTCGGCGGCTCCGTCTTATGACCTAAATGTAGAGATCAAGAGCATCGGTTACCGCGGTGACGGTGTGGCAGAAGGCAAAGCAGGACCGATTTACGTCCCATTCACCGTGCCGGCCGATATCGCAGGGATTCGCGCGCGTGGAGAGCGGGGCACTCTTCGCGGCATCCCTTTGAAGCGGGCGTTCCAAAAGCAAGCTGTAGATTAAGACTTGTGCCTATGCGCCCATCTGGCCTCGATGGCGCAGAAGGTGATCAGCGAGTACGCACGCCATCATGGCTTCGCCGACCGGGACTGCACGTATCCCGACGCATGGGTCGTGCCGGCCTTTCGTGACGATCTCTGTTTCTTCACCGTTTCGATTGATCGTTTTGCGTGGTGCTAAAATAGAAGATGTCGGCTTTACAACAAAACGTGCAATAACGTCTTGGCCCGAAGAAATGCCGCCCAAAATGCCGCCCGCATGATTTGATTTGAACACCGGCTTGCCATCTTCAATGCGCATTTCGTCAGCATTCTCTTCGCCGGAAAATGCGGCCGTGGCAAATCCAGACCCGATTTCAACACCCTTCGCGGCATTAATACTCATCATTGCAGCGGCGAGATCGCTATCGAGTTTGCCATAGAGGGGCGCACCCCAGCCAGCCGGCACGCCTTGCGCCACAATTTCGATTACGGCGCCGACCGATGATCCTTTCTTTCGAATATCATCAAGGTAGTTTTCCCATTCGGCGGCCATCTCTGAGTCCGGGCACCAAAATGCATTTTGCTCAACCTGATCCCAATTCCACTGCTCGCGGTCGACATTCATCGTGCCGATCTGAACAAGTGCACCGCGAATCGTAATGCCATCGCCCAATATCTTTCGGGCGATGGCACCCGCGGCAACACGGCACGCCGTTTCACGTGCAGATTGCCGGCCACCGCCGCGGTAGTCGCGCAACCCATATTTTGCGTCGTACGTATAGTCCGCGTGACCCGGGCGGTACTTGTCTTTGATATTGCTATAGTCTTTTGAGCGTTGATCGATATTCTCTATCACAAGACTAATCGGCGTGCCGGTTGTCACTTGACCCTTGGTATTGTCGTCTTCAAACACGCCCGACAGGATGCGCACTACATCCGGCTCCTGCCGTTGCGACGTAAAGCGGCTTTGGCCGGGTCTGCGCCGGTCGAGCCAAAATTGAATATCGTCATCTGTTAGCGCAATGCCGGGCGGTGTGCCGTCAACGACACAACCGATGGCAGGACCGTGGGACTCCCCCCAGGTCATGACCCGGTATATGTGACCAAACGTATTATGTGACATTGACAGACCGGATTTGGGTTTAAAGTTGTGTGGTCTTGTACGCCTCACGCCTGCACGTCGTCAAATCCGAAGCTCTTGCTGCCAACTCTCAACAGGAAGGCCGGAGGTTCAAGTTCTGTGAAAGCTCGCTTCCCTATTGAGCAACTACGGTGTGACCCGTTTCATGCAGTAAGGCGATGACACTATCGGCACTCACCAAATGTCCGACTCCAACAGCAATAAAATGACTTTGATGGGAAGTCGCCATGTCCTCAATTTGTGCGACTCAGGCCTTATTTCTGTACAGTCTTAGAGACGCCTATCACATGATAATGTAACATGACACGTCTGCGCCTATATAGGTCAAGGTCAGCAAACTGCCCCCCTCAGTCATGAGTTTCTCTGCCCGCTGAGTAATTTCCGTGAAGGAATAGCACGAAATGTTCATGCTTATTTGAAAGTTGTCGTAAGACGTATCCAAATAACGTCCTTTGAGTTGGGCCTTATCCGAAAAGGCAATGGCATGAACAACGAAGTCCAGGCAACCTCAATGTTCGTTAATGACATTAAAAGCCGAATCAATTGACGCAGGCTGTGATACGTCACAGGGCAGCACTAGCGGACTTCCAATAGATTCGGCCAGAGCGGTATCAATTGTTTTTTTTAGCTCACCGCCCTAATAGCTCAGAGCAATTTGAGCGCCATGTTCGGCGCAACGTTTGGCCGCGCTGTTTGTGGGCTGAACTAAAACCCCATCGTTCGCCCTTCAGCGGATTCGGGGACCAAGTCTGAGACCCGGCCCGACCGATTTCTTGGCGTATAATATCGTAGGCCTCGCAAGCCTCTCTGAATTTGTCCAAAGTCGCGAGATCACCAGGGTCCATATCGGGATGATATTTCTTGGCAAGCTGGCGATAGGCCGCTTTTATGTCTGCTATCTGTTCCTCGGACCTGAGGTAAGAAATCCCGAACAAGATGGTGGCCATCGGCGAACTTGATCGTTCACGCTAGTACTTCTAAAAAGCTAATGAAAGATAAAGACTTAAAGTCCGGACCCGGGCCTTTGTCAGGGCGCGCGGGGACACTTATGATGGACCTTGAACTTGAGGAAACGCAAGTGAGCAATTTCAACACAGGTACTCGGGATGAAAGCCAAGCTGATCCCTTGTTTTCAGCGGAAGATCCCGTCGAGTTGTTTCGGGACTGGCTGGCCGAGGCTCAAGAGAGCGAGCCCCTCAATCCTGATTCCATGTCGCTTGCGACGGTGGATGACTTGGGTCATCCTAACGTTCGTATGGTCTTATTGAAGGGCGCCGATCACACCGGGTTCGTCTTCTACACGAATACAGAAAGTCAAAAAGCACATGAACTTCGGGCGTGTCCGAGGGCGGCCTTATGTTTCTATTGGAAGAGTCTGCGCCGCCAGGTTCGACTTCAGGGTTCGGTTTCACCCGTTTCGGATGAGGAAGCGGATGCTTATTTTGCGACCCGCTCGAAAGACGCTCAAATTGGCGCGTGGGCGTCTAAACAGTCTCGCGCGATGGCAGGTCGATTTGAGCTGGAGGTCGAAGTTGCCAAATATACCGCAAAATATGCGCTCAAGTCAGTAGAACGCCCCCCCTTTTGGTCGGGCTACCGACTCCAGCCGACCGTTATCGAATTTTGGCGCGAGCGTCACTTCCGTTTGCATGATCGTAGGATTTTCTCGCGTACCGATACCGAACAGTTAAAGTGGACGGTGCAGCGTCTTTACCCCTAAGCATTGGACATGACTGAAATTACAAAAAGCTCAGCGGGGCTACGTGGCCAGCAGCCGGCAGATGAATCGGCTCGATTGATGCACATGGCGACTTACGCCGCCGTTCTCACAGCAGGTCTTCTTGTCGTGATCAAGAGTGGTGCGTGGTGGGTTACGGGCTCGGTCTCCTTGTTGGGATCGCTCATGGACAGCGGTCTCGACGTCATTGCTTCGACAATCAATATGGTTGCCGTCCGCCATTCGTTGATCCCGCGCGATCATGAACATCGCTTTGGACACGGTAAGGCAGAAGCGCTGGCCGGGTTGGGACAATCCCTCATCGTTTTTGTTTCAGCCTTTTACCTGATTTATCATTGCTACGATCGGATTGTTGATCCGAGAGCTGTGGAGCAAACGACCATCGGTATTGCTGCGATTGTGATTTCGATCATTTTGACTCTTGGGCTGGTCAGATTTCAACAGACAGTTATTGCAAAGTCGGGCTCACTGGCTATTGCCGCCGATCAGCTTCATTACAAAAGTGATCTGCTCATGAATCTCGCCGTAATAGGCGCCCTTATTCTGTCAGGTCTGGAAGGCTTACCATTTATCGATCCGTTGATTGGCGTGGGTATTGCCTTTTATATTTTGTTGGCGTCATGGCGCATCGCGTTTCAATCATTTGATCAATTAATGGACAGAGAATTGCCTAATGAAATGCGGAATTGCATTAGGCAAACGGCCATTACACATCCCGAAGTGCGCGACGTGCATGACTTGCGAACCCGATCTTCTGGAGCTTCCGATTTTATACAACTTCACTTGGAGCTCGATCCCTTGATTACGCTTGTTGAGGCGCACAGAATCGCGGACGAAGTCGAAGCCGATCTGATGAAATTGTTTCCTCGTGCGCAGATTATCATTCACCAGGATCCGGCGGACCACGAAGAGGTGCCGGCGCTCGATAAGAGGTGACGGTGTATCCTTGTGCCGATGATGTTGATGGCGAATGGCCCAGTTAGGATGACCATAAATTAAATGATCTTTCTACGGATGAAAAAGAATGCTATCTAGCTGGAACTATTTGTAGCCCTTGACGATGGTTTCGAAAGGGAATTGAGATTTCTAAAATTTTTTGGCAATCTCTATTTGGAAAACGAAACAGGAATTTAGTAATGCAAGGTCTGATGCAAGACTGGCCGCTTGTGGTGACTTCAATTCTCGATCATGCGGCCCGTGCTCATTCAGAGCAGGAGATCGTTACACGCACGATCGAAGGACTACTTCACCGATGCACATACTCTGATCTGCAAAGTCGATCGCGCCGTTTGGCAGAAGCGTTGACGACTATGGGCATTAAGACAGGCGATCGAATAGCTACGCTTGCTTGGAACACTCACCGGCACATGGAGACTTGGTATGCGATCATGGGTGTGGGCGCGATCTGCCATACCGTTAATCCTAGACTGTTCGCCGAACACCTGATTTACATCATCAACCACGCCGAAGATCGCTACATTTTTACAGACCTGACATTCGTACCCATACTTGAAGGCATACAGGATAAGCTTTTGAGTGTGGAAGGCTATGTCATCATGACTGATCGTGAGCACATGCCGGAAACGAAACTCAAGAATGCGGTTGCCTATGAAGATGTCATAGACCAAGGAAACAATGATTTCGAATGGATCAAAGTGGATGAAAACACGGCATGTGGTCTATGTTATACGTCGGGTACGACCGGCAACCCAAAAGGCGTGCTCTATTCTCATCGTTCTAATGTAATTCATGCACTGGCAGTGAATTCGGGCGACGGGTTTGCGCTTGGGGCAGCCGACACAATCTTGCCCATCGTTCCGATGTTTCACGCCAATGCGTGGGGCATTATATTTTCGGCGCTCGCGTCGGGCACAAAGATGGTCATGCCGGGCATGAAAATGGATAGCGAAAGTATCTACGAACTCTTAGAAGAAGAACGCGTTACCTGCACAGCTGGAGTGCCCACCGTCTGGTTGATGTTGCTCAATTATCTGGAAGGGAATCAAAAGAAACTTTCAACTTTGCAAAGGGTTGTGGTCGGTGGGTCGGCTTGTCCCCGCATGATGATTGAAAAATTTGAGAATGTGTACGGTGTTGAGGTCTATCACGCTTGGGGCATGACTGAGATGAGCCCGGTCGGTACGGTCTGTTCACTAAAGCGCGTTATGAACGAGTGGCCGCAAGAGGAACGCATCCAACAAAAGCTCAAACAGGGCCGCCCCTCTTACACGGTTGAGATGAAAATTGTTGACGACGGTGGAGCAGAGTTGCCGTGGGATGGCGTCGCATTCGGTCATCTGTTGGTCCGGGGTCCTGCAATTGCAAAAGCGTACTTTAAGTCCGAAGACGGTGATATCCTCGACGACAATGGCTGGTTTCATACGGGTGATGTCGCGACCATCGACAAATTCGGGTTTATGCAAATTACCGACAGGTCGAAAGACGTGATCAAATCGGGCGGGGAGTGGATTTCATCGATCGAAGTCGAAAACATTGCTGTCGGACATCCTCAAGTGGCCGAGGCTGCGGTAATCGGTATTGCTCATCCAAAATGGGATGAACGCCCCCTCTTGATTGTGCTGCTGAAAACAGGACAAAGCGTTACTAGGGAGGATATTCTCGACTATATGAAGGGCAAGATTGCCAAATGGTGGATGCCTGACGATGTCGTCTTTGTTGAGGAAATTCCGCACACGGCAACCGGGAAAATTCAGAAGACGGCTTTGCGTGAGCAATTCGAAGATTACACATTGCCTACGGCCACAGCGGCCGAATAGTCTTGGACGTGCAAAGGAATACTACGATGAGTATAAAGCCAGAAGACTTTAATACTGGAGGAGTTATTGTTGGCGCTCTTGGGCCGGCTTATGTTTTAGCTCTAATAGCATCTGCTATGTTTAAGAAAGATTAAATGTAAGCGGAGGGGACTTCATGAAGACTCCATTTGTACCTAAGTCTGTTGAACAACTACCCCAGCAAAGGCATGTTATGGTCACAGCTTTACCGCCATGTCCTGATCAGATTGAAGTCTAGTCGCTTGTTTCTAGTTCTAGAGTTATTTCGGCGACCATGACCTTAATCTATGAAGTTTTCCGCTCAATCAAAAGACTTTCCAGTAGAGTCGCAAGCGATTCGATCACCAATCGCACCAGCACGTTGGAACTGTGTCATGACCAAGAAGAACGAGATTCATGCGCTAAAGATTTCACCCTTGCCGCGCGCCGAGTTGCCCGAAGCGTTGCAAGAGTATTTCGCCAAGTGCGATGAAAAACTGGGTTTCGTGCCTAACGTTCTCCTGTCTTATGCTTTTGATTTAGGCAAGCTACAAAACTTTATGTTCATGCATGACGAGCTTATGCTGGCGGATTCTGGATTGAGCAAACTCGAGCGCGAAATGATCGCGGTCGTCGTCTCCAGCGAAAACCATTGCTACTATTGCTTGACGGCGCATGGGGCGATCGTGCGCAGGCGCTCCGGCAATCCGGAATTGGGCGAGCAAATGGTCATGAATTATCGTGCGGCGAACTTGACCCCCAAGCAGCGTGTCATGCTCGACTTTGCCTACAAGCTGACGGTTGCGCCGGAACAAATCGAAGAAAAAGACCGCCAAGATATGCGCGACTCGGGCTGGAGCGAACGCGATATTTGGGACATTGCGGCGGTCGCCAGTTTCTTCAACATGTCCAACCGCATGGCGTCCGCCATCGATATGCGGCCCAACGACGAGTATCACTCAATGGCGCGATAGAACGTTAGGCCGACACTGCCTGCGCCGCCGCGATGGCAACGCCTTTTTCGATGGGGGCCTGCATGGAGCTCAGTGTGCCTTCGAGTGCCGCGAGGCAGAGCAGCACATTATTTACAGTGGCGCTTTGGCCCATGAGGCCGACCCGCCAGACTTTGCCGGCCAGGCTGCCGAGTCCGGCGCCGATCTCCAGGTTGTAATCGGTGAGGAGAACACGACGCACTTCCGCCTCATCGACACCGTCCGGAATGGACACCGCATTGAGTTGGGGCAGGCGGTAAGCCTCTTCGACCAACAGCTGCATCCCCATGGCGTTGAGCCCAGCCTTCAAAGCGTTGTGCATGTGTTGATGGCGCGCCCAGGCGTTTTCCATGCCTTCTTCGTGGAGCATGACAAGTGCTTCATGTAATCCGTAAAGCGCGTTTACGGGGGCCGTGTGATGATAGACCCGGCCGCCGACGTCCTCCCAATAGCCGAGCTGAAGCGATAGATCGAGAAACCAGCTTTGCACTTTCGTTTTGCGTTCTTCGACGACTTCGACGGCGCGCTCGCTAAAGGTAACCGGTGACAGGCCGGGTGGACATGACAAACACTTTTGTGTGCCCGTGTAGGCCGCGTCTGTGCCCCAGGCGTCGATTTCGACCGGTATGCCACCGACACTGGTTACGCAATCCATAATGGCGAGACAGTCGTGTTCATGGGCCAGCGTGCACAAGGCTTGCGCATCCGAACACACGCCAGTTGAGGTTTCAGCATGCACAAAGGCGAGCGCCTTGGCGCCGGGATAACTCTTAAGTGTGGACTCGGCCGCCTCCAAATTGACGGGCGTTCCCCATGCGCTTTGCACCATCACGGCGGTGCCGCCGCATCGCTCGAGGTTTTCTTTCATGCGGTTGCCGAATACGCCGTTCTCGCAAATGATCACTATGTCGCCCGGCTCGATTAAATTGACGAAGCACGTTTCCATTCCCGCGGACCCAGGTGCAGACACCGGAAACGTTACGGCATTCGTGGTGCGAAAGGCGGCGCGCAGGCCGTCTTTCACCTCCTCCATCATCTCTACGAACCGCGGGTCCAGATGACCGATCGTCGGCCTGGCCAGGGCGGATGTGACGCGCGGATGAACGTCGGAGGGTCCTGGACCCATGAGCGTGCGGAGTTGCGGTTGGAACGACTTCACAGAGTGATTGCCTTGATAATAAATGAGCCCGCGGTAGTTTGTTTCGCGATTGGCATGTTTAGGGAAATGGGAACCTGGCGCTGGTCGGAGTG
>PVBE010085906.1_pt1 | contig 22832 bp, 20 predicted proteins | sample 1631181 | NCBI WGS metagenome assembly PVBE01 (sample SAMN08397723, study PRJNA350692) | Marine metagenome, whole genome shotgun sequencing project. | isolation source: water | place: Pacific Ocean | collected 2012-04 | reverse complement strand
AGGTTGATCTGGATCATGGTCGGCGTCGTGTTTTCGCGGGATCTTAACCTGAACATCTGCGGAAGAAAAAGGAAAAGAGCGGAAATGAGCCACGCGGCAACGGTCACTGCGATTCCTTTGCGCACCATCGAGATGCGGGTCAACGGGCAACCGAGGCGCGCCCTCGTCCCGCCCCACCACTCCCTGCTGGAAGTGCTCCGGGGGTCGTTCCACCTGACGGGTGTCAAAGAAGGGTGTGGAAACGGGGAATGCGGTTCGTGCTCGGTCCTCGTGGAGGGCCGGGTGGTGAACGCCTGTCTCTACCTGGCCGTCCGGGGGGACGGCAAAGAGGTCCTGACCATCGAAGGCCTGGCCGAAGGGGAGGGGCTTCACCCCTTGCAGGAGGCCTTCATCGCACACGGCGCGGTGCAGTGCGGGTACTGCACGCCGGGGATCATCCTCACGGCCAAGGCCCTGCTGGACGAAGATCCGTCTCCCACCCGTGCGGCGGTGGAAGCCGCCCTGGCCGGAAACCTCTGCCGGTGCACGGGCTACCGGATGATCGTGGACGCCGTCGTGGACGCCGCCGCGAAACTGAGGGGCTGAGATGTTCCGTTTTCCCTTCGAGGTCGTCCGTCCGTCCACGGTCGCCGAGGCCGCGGAATTCCTGAGCGCGAATCCGGGCGACGCCCGGGTGCTGGCGGGCGGCTCGGACCTCATGGCCGCATTGAACCAGCGGCTTCATTCGCCCCGATACCTGGTGGACCTTCAGGGGCTTCCGGGTCTGAGCCACGTTGCGGGAGACGCCGAATCGGGCCTGCGGATCGGGGCGATGGCGACGCTCCGGGAGGTGGAGCGCTCCCCGCTCATCCGCCGGCTCTGTCCCGTCCTCGCCCACGCCGCCGGTCAGGTGGGATCGATCCAGATCCGCAATCTCGGCACGCTCGGGGGAAACCTCTGCCTGGACACCCGCTGCTGGCACTATAACCAGTCTCAGTTTTGGCGAGAGTCCCGCCCTCCCTGCCTCAAGGAAGGGGGCGAGGAGTGTTATGTCGTCCTGCGCGGGGACGACTGTTACGCCCTTCACGCGTCCGACACCGTTCCAGCCCTTATCGCCCTCGACGCCCAAATCCGCGTGGGGGGAGCGAAAGGTGAGGACGTTAGTCCGATCGAGTCGCTCTTCACCGGGGACGGAAACGCCCCCCTCTCCCTCCGTCCGGGCGAGCTCGTCCTGGAGGTCTTGATCCCCGCGGCGTCTCTTTCCCGTCGGGGGGTTTATATCAAGTACTGCCCCAAAGACACGATTGCGTATCCGCTGGTCGGGATGGCCGTGACCCTGGAGCTGGATGAGGCGGAAACGGTCTGCCGAGAGGCGAAGATCGTGATCGGCGGCGTGGCCTCCGTGCCCCTGCGCGCTCCCGCCGGCGAAAAACTTCTGTGCGGTCTGAAGGCCGCCGACCATGATGGAATCGCCGAAGCGGCGCGCGCCGCCTCCCGGGAAGTGAAGATCTATTCCGATGTTCATTCGCAAGCGGGCTACAAGCGGGAAATCATCCGGGTCATCGCGGAGCAGGCGGTCACCGAGGCCTTCGGCCGGGAGGATCCTTCTAAACAGGGGGGTGGAGAAGAATGAACACGCTCAGCGTGGTCGGCAAACCGCTGCCTCGCGTGGACGCCCGCGAGAAGGTCACGGGCGCCGCCGCATACAGCACGGACGTCCAGCTCCCTGGGATGCTGCACGGCCTGCTGCTGAGGAGTCCGTTCCCTCACGCGCGCATCACGAGATTGGACGCCTCGGAGGCGGAAAGGCTGCCGGGGGTCCGCGCCGTGGTGACGGGGCGGGACGTCCCGGGAATCCGGTTGGGAAGCCTGGTCAAGGACGACTTCGTTCTGGCCCGGGATCGCGTCCGGTTCGTCGGCGACGAGGTGGCCGCCGTCGCGGCCGAGGATCTGGAGACGGCGGCGCGGGCGCTCGACCTCATCCGGATCGACTGGGAAGAGCTCCCCGCCGTTTTTGCGGCCGAGGAGGCCCTGGAGGAAGGCGCGCCCCGAATCCACGAAGAGGAGATCCTCCCCCCGGTTCACCCCCTGACCCACGACCCCGCCCGGAACGTCGGCGTCCGGATCGAGATCCGCAAGGGGGACGTGGAAGGGGCCTTCGCAAAGGCGGACCACGTCTTCGAGAACCGGTTCGAGACGAAGATCGTCCACCAGGGCTACCTGGAGCCCAACTGCGTGGTGGCGTTTTGGGACGCCCACGGAAAGCTCACCGCGTACGCCTCCTCCATGTACACCTCGGGTCTGCAAAAGGGGTTGTCCAATGTCTTCGGAATACCCCTGAGCAAGGTCCGGGTCATCGGAACGACCGTGGGAGGCGCCTTCGGCGGGAAGATCTCCTTCCAGCCACTCCACGCCATCACGGCTCTGTTGGCGCGAAAGGCGGGCGCGCCGGTCCGCCTCGCCAACTCCGGGGAGGAGGAGTTCACGGCCGGAAGACCCCGGGTATCCACGGTCATCGAGGTCCAGACGGCCGTCCGGGACGACGGGAGGCTCCTCGGACGCAGGACCCGCTTCGTCGGCGACTGCGGCGCGTACATCCACACGGCGGCCCCCATGCTCATCCTCCTCTCGGCGCGCAGCGACAGCCTGTACCGCATCGGGGCGATCGAGACCGACGCCTCAATGGTCTACACCAACAAGACGCCCATCGGCGCTTATCGCGGTTACGGGAATCCCCAGATGACCTTCGCGTTCGAATCCGAGTTGGAAGGGATCGCCGACGCCCTCGGCATCGACCCCGCCGAGCTCCGGCTGCGCAACGCAACCCAAGCCGGGGACACAACGGTTCATGGCTGGAAGGTCATGAGCTGCGGACTTTCGGAGGCCATCGAATCGGTGGCGAATGGTTCGGGTTGGTCTCATCGAACTCCTATGGCCGGAACGAACCGGACCTCTTCGGGCGGCGAGAGTCTTCGGGGCTTCGGAATGGCCTGCATGATCCACGAATCCGACGACCGCCAAACGGAGAGATTTTCAGGCTCGGTCGCCACCCTCACGCTGCGAGAGGACGGGCGCGCGTTCATCGTTACGGGGGAGTCCGAGTACGGGCAAGGGTCCAGGACCGTGTACGCCCAGATCGCGGCCGAGGTCTTGGGGCTCAGTTCGGAGGACGTGGACCAGGGCCCCATCGACACGGACTTCACACCCTACACGCTGGGACCTTGGGGATCCCGGCTCACCTTGAGCGGCGGCAACGCCGTCCGCCTGGCGGCCGAGGACGCCAGGGCGCAGGCGATCGCCGAGGCCTCCCGCATCCTGGAGGTCTCCGAGAAAGATCTCACCCTCCGGGAGGGGCATGTCTCCGTGAGGGCCGCACCGGAAAAGAGGATTTCCCTCGGAGAGGTCGTCAAGTCACGGATTCACAAGCGGAACGGCTCACCCATCATCGGCCGAGGCGTCGAGGAGCCCGATACGACTCCCCTGGACCCGACAAAACAGACCAATCCCTCTAGCGCATATTCCTTCGCGGCCCAGGTCGCCGAGGTCGAGGTGAATCCCAAGACAGGCCAGGTGAAGGTCCTCCATCTTTACACGGGCAACGATGCGGGAACTCCCATCAATCCGCTCGCTCTGAGGGGCCAGATCGAAGGAGGGGTCCTTCAGGGGCTCGGCCAGGCCCTGTTCGAGGAGGTCCGCTACGAGGACGGAAAAATTCTCAACCCGGGCTTCCTGTATTCGGGGATTCCGCTGGCCTCGGAGGTTCCTCCCATCGATTGCGCCTTTGTCGGCTCGGGCGACCCCTACGGGCCTTTCGGGGCCAAGGGCGGGGGCGAACTGGGTCTGACCCCCGTTCCCGCCGCCGTCGCCAACGCCGTTCAGAACGCCTGCGGCGTCCGGCTCCGTTCTCTCCCCCTTACGCCCGAGAAGGTCCTGAAAGCCCTTCGCCACCCACAACGCAGGCGTCCGGGGTCCCGGCGAGGAAGTCCCCCCGCCCAACCTGAAGAGGCGTAGCAGGGTTGCCGTGCCACTTGGCCGCCAAAGGCGTCCGCCACACACTAATGTCCGAGGAGGTCCTGCAAATCCCCATCGCCGTCAAGGCGGGTCTGGGAGAGCTGGGCCGCAACAATTCCCTCATCACGCAGAAGTTCGGGCCCAGGCGCCGGCTCTCCACCGTGACGACGGACCTCCCCCTGGCGGTGGACCCGCCGGTCAGGATCGGCGTTCAGGAATACTGCGACTCTGCAACAAGTGCGCGGTCAACTGTCCGGCCCAGTGCATCCCCTACGGCGAAAAGCCGAAACCGAAGGTGGAGTGGCTGTGCTGCTCGACCAATCGCCGGGAGGATTGCCGCAAGGTCGTGGATGACGACTTGAAAGTCCTGGAGGGAAGCGATGACGGTTCGCGCTAGGAAGCGGCACCCATGTCCGTTGGAAAGTGAAGTCTTCTCACCGGACAAGGCGGCCGCCTACCGGCGAAGCGGGGATTGGCTCGACCTCACACTCGTGGACTGGCTGGGCAAGTGGGCGGCGGAGCGTCCGGAGGCGACGGCCGTCTCGGACCCCGATCGACGCCTGACGTTTTCCGAGCTGGAGGCCGAGTCCGATCGGGTCGCCGGCGGGCTTTCGGACCTGGGTCTCGTTCCGGGAGACGTCCTGGGCGCCCAGTTGCCCAACCGCGCGGAATGGCTCGTCCTGCTTTACGCGGCGATCAAGGTCGGCGCGGTGTTCATGCCGCTGCACATGCCCTACCGCGAGGCCGAGCTGGCCTCCATGCTGGGCTTCTCCGGCGCCCGGGCGATGGCGGCGCCGGTCCGGGGGGACGATGAGTCCCGTCTGCGGATGATCGAAGGGATCAGGCCGAAGCTCCCCTCCCTGGAGCACGTGATCGCCGTCGGGGCGGAAAGGCCCGGAAGCGTTCCTTACACCGAGTTGGCTGCCGGCGGAGGCGGGACGGAGTTCGACCCCGATCCGGATGACCCGTTCATGTTGCTCTTCACCTCCGGGACCACGGCGGGACCGAAGGCCGTTCTCTATACCGCGAACATGAGCTTGTCGAACTCCGCCCACGCGGCCCGGGAGCTCGGGCTGAAGTCCGATGCGGTCTGTCTCTCCCTCTCTCCGCTCAGCCACTCGTTCGGTGTCTGTTCGCACATGATGGCCATGAGCTGCGGGGCGGCGACGGCCGCATTTCCGGCGTTCACCCCGGAGGGGTTCCTGGAACGGGTCGAGTCGGAAGGGGTCTCGATGATCTTTTGCACCCCGGCCCACGCGGTCTCGATCCTGGGTTGTCCGGACCTCCGGAAGAGGAACATCGAGTCGCTCGGGAAGATTGTCCTCTCGGGAAGCCTGTGCCCCCCGGAAGTGGCTGAGCAGATCAGGGACAGGATGGGTTGCACACCCGTCCTCGAGTGGGGCACAACCGAGACCCAGGTCGGCCTCTACACCCGCCCGGAAGATCCCCCCGAGGTCCACGCCCACACCATCGGCCGACCGAATCCCGGCGTCGAGGTTGCGCTCCTGGATGAGGAGGGGCGGGGTGTCCCTGTGGGCCGCGAAGGGGAAATCTGCGTCCGGGGACCGAGCCTGTTCGCCGGATATTACAAGAATCCGGAGGCGACGGCGGAGAGCTTCACCAAGGAGGGCTGGTATCGGACGGGCGACCTGGCCGTCGAGGACGCCGGCGGCAACTTTCGGCTCACCGGCCGCTTGAACGACCTCATCAACCGGGGCGGGGTCAAGTTCAATCCGGCGGACGTGGAGGAGGTCCTGAACGCTCACTCGAAGGTCTCCAGGGCCGCGATGGTCGGCATGCCCGACCCCAGGCTGGGCGAGCGGAACTGTCTGTTCGTGGTCGCCGCATCGGAAAAGGCCCCGACGTTGGAGGAGGTTGTGGCGTCGGTCGAGCGCGCCGGCATCGCCGAGAACAAGTGGCCGGAGCGTCTGGAGATCGTAGAGGAGCTCCCGATGACTCCCACACGAAAGGTGAGGCGGTCGGTCCTCCGGGTATGGATCGCGGATAAAATGAAATCGCAAGGCCGCGTCTCCTGAAGGGGAAACCGGCCGGCGGGATCAGAACCGGCCTTTCTCCGGAAGGGGCGGAAACGCGCTCATCTCGTGGGCGGTTGTCACCGGTTTCGCGGCCGTGACGTACATGAGGTCGAGCTGCGCAAGTCTCGTTACACTGGCGCGCCCCCCGAAAACAAAAGTTTTGCGAAAAATGCAGGCCAAGGGAGAGGGGCGATCCAACGGGTCAAACCCCCCTAGACTGTTCGTCGGCGATTCGACCTGAGGGGCGGATACAGGAGTCAACCGACTCTCGCCCCGCCCCTGCTTCCCGGCCCGCCGAGGAGCGCGTCCGTGGTCGCCCATACGGAAGGCCGGGCCGATACGCTTCGCCCCGATCAGCGGAGGCCGTCCTCCCCCTTGACCTCTTCCAGCTTCAGCCCGCCGACCCTCGGGAAGGGGCGGCCGCCGTTGGTGACGATGATGGCGCAGAGGATTTCGTCCGGGAAGGGCGCGTCGGGGACGGAGACGGTCATGGCGTCATAGTGGGACCGGACGTAGACGGCGTCCTTGTAGTGCAGGGGGACGTCGATGGCCGCGCCCGCCGCGCCGCGCTTTTTCGAGGAAGGGATGACGGCCTTCCCCCCGCCCACGACCTCCCGCAGGGGTTTCCCCAGCTTGGGGTGGAGGATGGCCGCGGCGTGCTCGAGCTCGCCCCCGGTCCCGACGACGGCCCCCTTGCCGTAACCGTGAAAGGCGTCTCCGCCCAGGGCCTCTACGGCCAAGCGCCCCAGGAGCCCGCCGGCCTCTTCGCCGATGGCGATGAGCGCGTCCAGGTTTTCTTCATACCGGCCGGCCAGGGGATTTTCGAAAACGGCGATCGCGGCCGCTTTCCGGATGGGCGGCGCGACCTCCCGCCCGATTTCCCGTCGGGTTTCTTCCACCACCGTGACGATTTTCCGCGCTTTCATCCGCATCGTTGATCTCCGTGAGGTATGGATTTCGCCCGGCCGGCCCGGGCAATCCACGGACGGAATCCCGCCGCCCGGCGCGGGGCGCCTGACCCGGACGATTTCGAGACCGGGCGGACCGGGACTTTCAGGGAAAGACGATCTCTGCGGATCTTTTAAACGGTCTTGCGGAAAAATGAAAGGTCGGAGGTTCGACAACGGCGGTCAAGCGCGCCTTCCGTGAGGAGACCGAGGCGAAGCGACCGCACGATATTCCTGCGAGGGGGGAGGGGGAGGAGGGCGCGGACGAATGACATCCGGACTTCCCGGTCCCTTCAACGGCCGGTTCCGGCATCCAGGCATCCGGCGTGGTAAAAGATGTATAAACCCTCATGGACCCTACAGACCGTTGACTCGCCGTCGATTTCCCGCCGGCATCGGGTGCAGATCCACCGCTCGGGCGGGGAGTTGCCGTCCGGATGGTCCTCCGGGTGAATGGCTTTCTTTTCAATGACTTGGACAGCGGGCCTCATGGTTTCTTTCTCCTGGCCATAAACTTGGCTCATATTTTGAGTCAATCGGATACAAAGCGAATTTACTTAACCCCTGGCGGGGGCTTCATCTCAAGCGGGCGGGAGGTTGAACCGCCGGATAAGAAGAACCGCTGTCGGGGCGGAAAACCGGTCCGCGCGCCTTGTTTTCGCGGAAGGGTATTGTAAATTTTGATTGACTTCGGGACGAAGGGGCAATACGATCTGAAGTTCGTAGTCGAGGGGGTGGGGTAATCAGAATCTTCGTAGCTCCAGTGAATACGGCTTTTCTCAATGGATTTCGAATGTTAACGCCGGGCGGGGTCTTTATGTCGCGCCTTGTTTTTCCCGTTTTGCTCCTGTTCTCATTGTCCGCTTGCACCGCGGCCCCGGTGAGGCCGGACCGTGTGATCGGGCCGCTCCCGGCGCCGGAGAGCTCAGGACCGCTGTTGAGCCCCAGGGCGTGGGATACGCCCCGCAGGAAGCCGCTTTCTCCAGGGCGGGTTGCGAAACCCTCCGGAAAATCCTTTTCACCGGCGGCTGAGCTCGATTCCCCGGGCGGACACGCCAAACCCGGCGAGCGGGCCGTTATTGGACGCCTCTACACGCCCCCTGATTCACTCATCGTCCCTTCCCGTCCGGCCCCCGAGGCGCCCAAGAAACCCGCGCCGCCGGCGCCCCGAGACGGGGACGCCCGGATCGAGTCCGAAGGGGACACCCGGGTCAAGAAGGACAGCGGTCCGCAGATCCCCATCAAAGTCAACGCTCAGGTTCGTTGGTTTATCCGGTATTACACCGGACCCAGCCGGGTCACCTTTGCCAAATGGCTGGAGCGCTCCACCCGGTATCTGGATTTCATGCGCGGGATCCTGCGCGAGGAAGGGGTGCCGGAGGATCTCGTCTATATCGCCCTGATCGAGAGCGGGTTCAATTCAAGGGCCTACTCCATAGCGGGCGCCAGCGGGATCTGGCAGTTCATGAAACCAACCGCCCGGCGATACGGCCTCAAGATCAATTGGTGGATTGATGAGCGCCGCGACCCGGTCAAAGCCACCCGGGCGGCCGCGCGGTATTTCAAAGATCTGCACAAGACCTTCCGCTCCTGGCACCTGGCCCAGGCGGGCTACAACGCCGGAGAGGGAAAGATTCGCCGCGGCCTGAATCGGCTGAAGCGAAAAGACTTCTGGACGCTCGCCAAGACCCGGCTGATTGCCCGGGAAACCCGGAGCTTTGTGCCGAAGTTCGTCGCGGCCCGGATGCTGGCCAAGAATCCGAAGGCTTACGGGTTCACCGGCCTGAAATACGATCCGCCACTGCGTTTTGAAGAGATCCCCGTCCATCGGCCCACCGATCTGCGGTGGATTGCCTCCGCCGCGGGCGTCTCGATGAACGTCATCCGGTCCCTGAATCCGGAGCTGCGCCGGTGGAAGACGCCTCCCGGCTACCCCGGCTACAAAATCAAGGTTCCCTCCGGGGTTTCCTCTAAAGTGGCCAAGGCCATCGCGGATTGGAAGCCCAGCCTGTACGCCGGAAAGGTCTATGAGGTCCGCAATGGGGATACGCTGGGGGAGATCGCTCGAAATCTCGGAACGACGATAGAAGCCCTGGCCAAGGTCAACGGTCTGAGGAATCCCAGCCGGCTGGCCGTCGGACAACGGCTGGTTCTTCCGGAGAAGAGTCTGAAACCGGCGAGGGTGCGCACCGGGAAACTCTCGGCGGGGGCGAAGATCGAAAGACCCGCCGCGGGCGTGGACGGCGCTCACGTGGTTCGGTCGGGTGAGTCGATTTGGGATATCTCTCGCCGGTACGGGGTCTCGGTGGCGAATCTCCTGACCTGGAACCGCCTCTCCAAAGACGCCCTGATCATGCCCGGCGATAAGATCGCACTGTCTTCAAATTAGAAGTAATCCGCCTTGGATCCTTTGGGACGGACATCCTTCCTGAAAGGCGAGATCGCGCGGGACAACGGTTCCCCCGTCTCCGACCCGGCCCCGGGGAGCGGCCCCTGATCAGGCCGCGCCGACGGTGCCCCAGCCGCCGCAGGAAGCGCAGCGTCCGCTCCACGCTTCCATCCGCTCACCGCACGCCGAGCACTGAAACCCGCTGCCGGATTCCGGTCCGGCGGCCAGTTCGGACCGCGCCCCGGAAACGTCCTCCATTTCCAACCTCGCCCGGCCGCGCAAGACCTTGGCGGCCGGCGCCGACATTTCGGACGGTTCGCTCAACGCGTTCAGCGCGTCCGCCGGACGGTCCTGGCTCAAGTACGCCCCGGCCAGTGCGAGACGCAATCGCTCGTCGGCGGGATGTCCGCGCAACGTTCGGTGCAGGGCTTGGATCACGTCCTCCCCCGGGTCCTCGGAATTCAGCATAGACACGATTCGGTCGATGAAGATCGGCGCGCGCGTGCGTTCGTAACCCTCGCGCCACACGCGGAGCGCCTTTTCCCGCTCTCCCGAGCGGTGGTGGGCGTCCCCCAGGGCCACTCGCGGCGGAACGCAGTCGCCATGGGTCCGGATGGCCTTCCTGAATTGGTCGACGCCCATGTCGGTTCCGCCGCTCCGCACGTTCCCCGACCCGGCTTCGTAGAGCAGGTTCGCAAGGAGCATCCGGGCGTCCCCGTCTCGGTCCCCTCCAGGCAGACGCATGAGCTGGGTCTGGAGCCTGACCGCGGTCTCCCATTCCCCCTTGGAGACGTAGAGGTCCCGGAGGCGCGCCAGGGGGATGGACTCCGCGCCGCCGGCGTGCCGGACCCGTTCCACGAGCGCCCGCAGCGCGTCCGGGCGTCCGGCGGCGGCGAAGTCGTCCGCCAGGCTTTCGATTAATCGGAGGTCGTCACTCCCGGTCTGGACGGCCTTGCGGTGAAAGTCGAAGGCGGCCTCCAGGTTTCCAAGGCGGCGCTGAAGGTTTCCGGATTCGAGAAGGGCGGCGTGGTGGCCGGGGTTTTTCCGCAGGGCCTGGCGCAGGGAGCGGCGGGCGCGCGGGTCGTCGCCCGCGGAAAGGGCCGCGAGGCCGGCCTGGTACAGGGTCTCGGCCTCTTGGCGCTTCCGGGCGTCGCGGAGCTTGCGCGCTTGCCACCAGTGGTTCACGAGGCGGGAGGGCACGTCGCTGAGTCCCGTCCCCAAGGCGCCGATCAAGGCGGAACAAAGGACGACCACGGCCAGGGGGGCCTGGAGGCCGGGAAACAACGTGATGGGGACGTTGCCGGATTCGTGGGTGAGCAGGTAGAGACCGCCCGCGCAGATGGGAACGAAGGTCAGCAGGAATCGGACCGGCATGGGGGTCCCCCGCCTTCAGAACCGAAAGGGCGCCGGCGCGTCACATTTCACGGGGCGACTGCTCGACCTCGCTTTGGCAGGAGACGCAAAAACGCGCATAGGGCATGGCCTCCAGGCGTTTGGCCGGGATCTTCCCTTCGCATCGCTCGCAGATCCCGTACGATTCGCGGGAGATCTTCTCCAGGGCCAGCTCGACCAGCTTGAGCTGGTTTCTCTCCTTTTCGCCCAAGCCGATCAGGATTTGGCGGGTGTTGATGCGGGTCGCTTGATCGGCGATGTCCTGGATGCCGTCGTCGCCGATTTCCTGGCTTTCCCTCATGCGCGCGCCGACGTCGCCCATGAGGGAGCGGCGAATCCCAATCAGTTTCTGCTGATGCTTTTCAAGGGTTTTGTTGTTCATGGTGCGCCTTCTGTTCGGGCCGCGGCCGGCTTCGGTTTTTCCGCCGCCGGCGGCTCCGTAATGGGTTCGCCCGCGAGCCGGGTGAGTCGCGGCGCCCGGGTCCACAGGCGCTCAAGGTTATAAAACAAGCGCGCGTCCTCGCTGAAGATGTGGATCACCAAGTCGTCGTAATCCAGGAGGAGCCAACTTCCCTCTCCGGTCCCTTCCCGGGACAGGGGTTCTACCCCCTGTTCGGAAAGCCGGTTGTCGATCTCTTCGGCGATGGCCCGCATTTGGCGGGGGTTCTGTCCGGAGCAGACGAGAAACAGGTCGGTGATGCTCGATATCTCCCGCAGATCCAGGACGGCGATATCCAGGGCCTTTCTGTCAGAGGCCGCGCGGCAGGCCAGGAGCCCTCTCTCCTCCGCGTCCATCCCGACCCCTTCAGGATCTGGCAACTTCCGGCTCCGCCGAATGAGCATACAGCAAGTGCTCCAGAATGTAGGTCTCGACCGGTTCGGGGACAAGATATTTAATGTTTCTCCGCTCGGTCAGCCGTTTGCGGATCAGCGAGGAGGAGACATCGAAGTAGGGGATGTCTTTCAGCCAAATCTCCCGGCCGTGGGGCTCCACCCGAAGCCCGTCCGCCGCAACCTGATTGTCGTATCCCGTGCGCACGAACGCGGGTTCTCCGTGGGCCGATTGGATGGAATCAACCAGAAGCCCGATCATCTCATCGACCGAAAGGGTCGGGCGCCTTACGACGACGAAATTGGTCAACGCGAAAAGCGCCTCCACTTCCCGCCAGGAGCCGATGTGCCGGAAGGCGTCCTGGCCGATGATGAAGAAGAAGTCCGCGGCCGGTCCGGTTTCCTCGATGAGGGCGCGAACGGTGTCGATGGTGTAACTGACCCCTCCCCGCCTGATTTCCAGATCCCGGGCCTCCAGCCTTGGGTTGCTTCGGGCGGCCAGCGAGACCATCCGGATCCGATGTTCCGAGGTGATCACGCCGGCGCGTTCCTTCAATGGAGGCAGATTGGCCGGAATCAGCAGAACCCTGTCGAGGTTGAAGTCTCTCCCCACTTCTTCGGCCGCCACCAGATGGCCGGTGTGGATGGGGTTGAAGGTTCCCCCCAGAATGCCGATGCGGCTCGCGCGGCCGCCGGGATCATCGGTGGATTTCACGCCGAAATCGCCTCAATGAAGAAGGACCAGGTTGTCCCGGTGAATGACTTCGTCATATTCCTTAAAGCCGAGGATCGATTGAATCGCCGCGGTCTTCTGACCCTTGATCCGGTCCAGCTCGGCGGACCCGTAATTGACCAACCCCCGGGCGAACTCCCGCCCGTTGGGGGTGCAGCACACCGACGAGTCGCCGAACTGGAACGTCCCTTCCACCGCCACCACCCCGGAAGGAAGCAGGCTTCGCCCCTTTTCGGTCAGGGCGGTCCGGGCGCCCTCGTCCACGATGATCTTTCCCTGCGCTCTCCGCGCGAAGGCGATCCAGCTTTTCCGGCCGCTCAGGTAGGCGGGTTCCGCGCGGAAGAACGTCCCCACCCGATCGCCCGCCAGGACGGATTGCAAGACGCCCTCCCGGCGGCCGCTCGCGACCACGACAGGAATCCCGGCCTCCGATACGGTTTTCACCGCCCGAAGTTTGGTGATCATTCCGCCGGCCCCGAATTCGCTCTTTCCCCGTTTCGCCATGGACTCGATTCGGGCGTCGATTCGGTCCACCTCCGGAAGGAGCCGGGCCTCCGGGTCTTTGTCGGGGTTGGACGTGAACAGGCCTTCGACGTCCGTCAGGATGATGAGCAGATCGGCTTCCACCATCGAGGCGATCAAAGCGGAGAGGGTGTCATTGTCGCCGAACCGGATCTCCTCCACCGACACCGTGTCGTTCTCATTGACGATGGGCAGGACGTTTTGCTCCAGCATGGCGAATATCGTGTTCCGCGCGTTGAGGAAGCGCTCTCTGTGGTGAACGTCGTCATGCGTCAGGAGAATCTGGCCCACGGTGATTCCCTCTTCCTGAAATCCCCGCTGGTATTCCTGGATGAGCCGGCTCTGGCCGACGCCGGCGGCCGCTTGTTTCAAGGGCATGTTCTTCGGGGAGCCTTTGAGGCCCAGGACCTCGATCCCGACGCTCACGGCCCCCGAGGAGACGAGGACGACCTGACGGCCTTCCCGGCAAAGCCCCGTGATCTGCCGGGCGAGGGAGTGGACCGAGTCCGCGTTCAATCCCCTTTGCCGAGGACCGGCCAGGACACTGCTGCCGACCTTGACCACGATGCGGCGGCAGCTCCCCAGCGCGTCTCTCCGCAAGAGCTCACCTGTGGGCGCCCGCCGGCTTTGGGTTTTTTCCATCTTCTTCATGAGACGGACGCTTCTTCCCGGGAAAGGACCCCGCGCACGGCTTGCAGCAGTTCGGAAACCCCTTCGCCCGTCGCCGCGGAGATGGGACAAACCTCGCTCAGGCCCGCGGCCCGCATGAATTCCACCATAGCCTCACGGGCGCCGGGAAGGTCAATCTTGTTGGCGGCCACGAGAACGGGTTTGTCCGCAAGGGATTCGTCATATTGCGTCAGCTCAGCCGAGACGCCGCGAAACGCGTCCGCGGGTGCGCCTTCCGGCGGGTGCATCTCGACAACGTGCACCAGGACCCGGGTGCGGCGGACGTGTTGGAGGAATTGCGAACCGAGCCCTTTGCCCCGGTGGGCGCCCTCGATGAGGCCGGGAAGGTCCGCGGCCACGAAAGACTCGTAATCCCCGACGTGGACGACGCCCAGGACGGGCTCGAGAGTTGAGAACGGGTAATCGGCGATCCGGGGCCGGGAATCGGAGATCCGAGTCAGCAGGGAGGACTTGCCCGCGTTGGGGGCGCCGATGATGCCCACATCGGCCAACAGACGCAACTCGAGGAGGAGGCACCTGGACTCGCCCGGCTGGCCCGTCTGGGCGAATCGGGGGGCGCGGCGGGTCGAGGACTTGAACCGGGCGTTTCCCTTTCCTCCGCGGCCGCCGTGCGCGACGACGGTTTCCCGGCCCGCTTCGGCCAGATCGGCCAGGGCTTCGCCCGTGTCCTCGTCGGTCACCACCGTTCCGGCGGGAACGTCGAACCGGACGTCCTCGCCTCTTGGGCCGTGCTGGTCTTTGCCCAGGCCGTGTCCGCCTCTTTTGGCCCGTATGATTCTTCTGTACCGAAATTCAAGGAGCGTGCTGGAGGAGGAAGTCGCTCGCAGGGCGACGTCGCCGCCGTCGCCGCCGTCGCCGCCGTCCGGCCCGCCGCGGGGGATGTACTTTTCGCGCCGGAAGCTGACGCATCCGCGGCCGCCGTCTCCGCCCTGTGCGGTGATCCGCGCCGAGTCAATAAACATTTTTGGGAGGGGTCAACTCGATTCCGTTGGAACCTCGATGACGTGGATGAATTTTCGGCCGCCGCGCCGGGTCTGGAACTGAACCCGGCCGTCTCTCTTGGCATACAGGGTGAAGTCGCCGCCCGTTCCAACGCCGTCGCCCGCGTGATAGGACGATCCCCGTTGCCGCACGATGATCGTTCCGGCCCCCACCATCTGGCCGCCGTGTCGCTTGATGCCGAGGCCCTTTCCCCTGCTGTCCCGTCCGTTTTGGGAGCTGCCGCCGGCCTTCTTGTGCGCCATGTCCGTTTCCTCTCAGGAGGTGGCGATATCCGTGATTCGCACCGCAGTGAAGGATTGTCTGTGGCCCTTTTTCCGGCGGTAATTTTTCCGCCGCTTTTTCTTGAAGACGATGATCTTGCGGGCGCGGCCCTGCTCCACGATGACCCCTTTCACGCGGGCGCCCGCAAGGGCGTCGACGGAAACGGCTAACTCTTCACCCGCGCCCACCGCCGTCAGCTTCGAGAAGGTCACCGCCTCCCCCACCTCTCCATCCATCTTCTGCAAGCGGACGGTCTCGCCCTCGGAAACGCGATGCTGATGCCCGCCGCAGTCAATCACTGCATACACGATAACAGACTCCTTGTAGGACCTGAATCAACGAAAGATGCGGCCCGCGCGAGCGGTCAGCGGAAATGGACGTCGCCATTCCTCAAAGCCAGCGAATTTAGCCCGAACCGAACGCCCTGTCAAGGAGGAATTCTCGGTCCGGAGCGGGGAACGCCTATGAAATCAAAGGGGTGCCACCATTCATAAATATTTTACCGCCGGGTCCGCCGCCATTCCCCCGAGACCGAGAGCCGGGACGGCCCCCAGCAGGGCCTGCGTCCATCCGGGCCAAACGAGCAGAACACGGCTTGCCATAAACCCGATCTCCTCATACCAGTGGTTCGGTTTGAACAGGTGGCCCGTCAACGCGGCCCCGACCGCCATGATTCCCAAGCCCGCGCCGATGACGGCCGCCGCCAGAGGATAAGGACCCGCCGGTTTGGCTAGGCCCGGGTCGAGGTTGGATAGATCGGCTTCGGTGGAAGGGGGTGGATGCGTCATTCGGCCTACAGAGGAAAAAAGGAGGGGTCGGAAATGGAATTCCAACAACCTCGCCGGGAAGGCAGGGAGGCGTTCATCGGCCCTCGCGACGTGAGGCGCGTTTCCACCGTGTCGGAATGGGGTCGTCACCTCTTGGAATGCTTGACCTGACCGCCCGCCCCCGCCAGCTCCAACAGCGTGTGCAGCATGACGTTCGTCCCCGTTTCGATGTCTTTCCACCGGGAGAGCTCGTCGGGGCAGTGGCTTCGGCCGCCGACGCTGGGGATGAAGTAGAGGCCGGCCGGCGTGAACTTGCCCAGGACCTGGGCGTCGTGGCCCGCGCCGCTGTGCATGTCCCGCCACCGGGCGTCCACCCGCTCCGAGGCCCGCCGCAGGGCCCCCCGGACCTTCGCCGACATCTTGACGGATTTAGCCTCCAACGTCTGCTCCATCGTGACCTTCAGCCCGTGCTTGCGGGCGATCTCCCGAAGGTTCTCGCGGATCGCCTTGCGCATCCGGCCGAGGACCGGCATCGACAGGTCCCGCAGGTCCACGGTGAACCGGGCCGTTTCGGGGACGATGTTCGAGGCCCCGGGGGAGAGCTCGATGTAGCCCACAGTCGCCACGGTGATGGGCGAGCCGTGCTTGCGCACGAGCTTCCGCAGGCCCGCGCCGAAATCGGCGGCCCCCAGATAGGCGTCTTTGCGCAGAGGGAAGGGCGTGGTCCCGGCATGGTCCGGGCGGCCGTGGAAGGCGACCTCGAATTTCCACAGTCCGACGATTCCCGTCACGACGCCGACCTCGGCCCCCGATTCTTCGAGTACGAGACCCTGCTCGACGTGGAGCTCGACGTATCCGCGGTACGCAGAGGGTTTCGCACGGGCTTTGAGCGCGGCGGCGGGCGGAAAGCCGGCCTTCTTCATGGCGTCGGCGAGCCGGACGCCCCGCGGGTCCCGGGCCGCCCCGATCTCTTGTTTCGTCAGGTCGCCGGTAAACGCCTTGCTCCCGAGGAACCCGCCGAACCGGCCCTCCTCGTCGGTGAAGGCGACGACTTCCACCGGGTGACGAATCGCGGCCCCGGACTCCCGAATCGTCCGCAGGGCCTCGAGGACGGACAGGACCCCCAGCGCCCCGTCGAACCGCCCCCCGTTGGGGACCGTGTCGATGTGGGAGCCGGCGAGGACGGCGGCCCCGGATTTTCCAGGGACTTCCAGGCGTCCGAAGATGTTGCCCGCCCCGTCCAGCCGGGTTTTGAGGCCGGCGGCCTTCAGCCGGGCGATGAGCCACTTCCTCGCGCGGCGCTCGTCGGGGGAAAAGACCGGCCGGTGAACGCCTCCGTCGGGCGTCTTTCCGATCTTGGCGAGGTCCTCCAGGTCTTTGCGGATTCGTTTTGCGTTGATTCGCAGGCTCGCGGTCATGTGAGACACCCTTTCAGGTAAATTTCGTCGATGACAGGGGGGGGGCGGTGTTCTCAGGACTCGCCGGCCGGGCGCGCGTGCTCCCCGGCCGAGTCGAGCATCGAGAGGAAGGCTTCGGCGTCGCCGAGATCGGCGAGGAGCACATCGGGCCGGGTTTCCCGAAGCGTTTCCGCGTCGGCCCCCCCGGTGGACACCGCGACGGTTCGGACGCCCGCCGTTTTTCCGGCCTGGACGTCGACGGGCGTGTCGCCGACGACCCAGCTCAACGGCTCAACCCCGCCGGGCAGTCGCCCCCTCGCGCGCTCGACGCCGGCCCGGATGATGTCCGAGCGCTCCGTGGCGTCCGAGCCGAACCCGCCGAAGGTGAACCGGTGGTTCAGACGGGCGCGGCGCAGTTTGGCGCGCGCCCCACGCTCGATGTTTCCGGTGGCCAGGCCCATAATCGCGTCTTCGCGCACGGAGAGCCGGGCCAGAAGACGCCCCACCCCCGGCAGGACCCGAAAACCCTCGGCCTCCGCTAGGGTGTCGGCCAGCTCCCCGAGGTAGAGACCGTAAATCCGGGCGGTTTCGGCGGATGTAGGGGGGGAATTTCGCCGCTGGAGATAGACCCACTCGACGATGGCGGGGTCCGTTTTTCCATGCAAAGTGATCCCGTCCAGGGCGTTTTTCCAGTTGTTGGCCTTTTCAAACGCCCGGGCGAGCGCCAGCCGGCCCGCGCCGCCGGACTGGATCAAGGTCCCGTCGATATCGAAGAGGATGACGTGCATGTTGTCCGGTTTTCAAAACGGCCGGGGCGGGATCGGCCTCAAGGCTCGAAGGGGACGCCGACCCCCTGTCGGACGGCCGCCTCGTGGATGCACCTTCCGACGACGACGTCTTCCAGCGCGAGCCCCTGCGAGCAGAAGAGGGTGATTTGGTCGTCCGTTTCGCGGCCGGGGCGCTTGCCGGAGACCACCGCGCCCAGCTCCTCGATCCCGTCCCAGGAAAGCGCGCCCTCCTCGATGGGCAGGATCAGGTCGCCCGCCTCGAGCCGGGCGACCTCGATCGTATCCACCGTTATTCGGTGGCAGGCGAGGACCGCCGGGGTATCCATCTCCCGCCGGTTATTCCAGTTCGAGCCGATGGCGTTGACGTGCATGCCGGGGCGCAGCCAATCGCCCAAAAGGACGGGGTCCTTCGACTTGGTGGCCGTGATGACGATGTCGGCGTCTTTCACGCAGTCCTGCGGGGAGGACGCCGGCTCGACGGGAACCCCGAGGGCGTTTTCCATCTCCGTGCAGAACGCGCGGCAGCGCTCTTCGTCCCGTCCGACGGCCCGGACCCGCTCGATGGGCCGGACTTCCCGGATGGCGAGGAGCTGTCCGCGCGCCTGCCATCCCGTCCCAATGATGGCGACGCGCCGGGAATCCTCCCGGGCCAGGTGGCGGGTGGCGACGCCGCTCGCGGCGCCCGTGCGGATCTGGCCCAGGCGGCCGGCCTGGATCACGGCCAGCGGGGCGCCGTCGTTGCCATAGAGCAGGACCGTGAACCGGACGCCGAGCTTCGAGGTGGTGTAGACCTTGACGGCGGTCGCCCCCTCCCCGGCGGCGCCCAGGTCCGCCGCTCCCCCCGCCATGAAATGCAGGACGGATTCTCCCGCCATGACGCGTCGGCGGGGCTGATTGCCGGCCTTTTCCTCCCCAAGGAGGCGGAACGCCTCCTCGACCGCCCGGACGGCCGTGGGCATGTCGAGGAGCTTTTCGACGTCGGCTTCGGTCAGGTAGAGGGCCATGGGCGTGCGACGCTCCGGAAAATGCGCGGGCAAAAAGAAAGCCGGAGAAGCCTTTCCATTCCCCGGCCTTGCTGGACTCTGGAGGCGGCACCCGGATTCGAACCGGGGATCAAGGCTTTGCAGGCCTCTGCCTTACCGCTTGGCTATGCCGCCGGGTCGGGCGCTAAATCCCCCGGGAATTCCGATGCTCGGAGGATCGGAAATGACTGGAGCGGGAAACGGGATTTGAACCCGCGACCCTCGCCTTGGCAAGGCGATGCTCTACCTCTGAGCTATTCCCGCTTGGGTGATCCAGGAGGATACGCGATCAGCCTCGCAAATCCTGGTTTTCAAGGTAGTGTACGCATGGGGGGCTGTCAATAGTGACTTTGAATTCGACGGACTGCTGATGGGTATTATTCAGGAGTTTGAGGCTGATGGGGATGGCTTTTTAGGCGTCGGATTGACGATAAGCGTCAAATGGCAAGGGCGGATTGCCGTGTGGGGGGTGAGGGCAATACGCCCGCCTGCCTAAAGCTCCTTGCGGGGTGGGCCGTGTGACACGGACGGTCAAGCGGGGCTTTTGCCCGCCATTTTGTCCAAAAACTGTGGCAAAATTGAATCTAGGGGACATTCTTGACACTTGTGAACCCCGGGTGCGGGTTCTCGGGCGCTTGGATGGCGGGTTATCGGGCGATGGGCGGATTTCGCGATGAGGGAAAGCGTGGAAAAAATCAGCCGGACCGAGCTGGGAGACATCGCCCGGGCGGTTTTCGACACGGCCCGGTGCGTGGTGATTTTTCTGGACCTGGACGGGAAGGTTGCGTTCCTGAATCCTCACGCCGAGGAGATGCTCGGCTGGCCGGTCGAAGAAGTTCTCGGGAAGAACTGGATTGAGGAATTCGTCCCCGAAGAGGGACGCGCCCGGCTTCGGGAGGTCCTGGATGCCGTCAAGCAGGGGGAAGAAGTCCGGCCGGACGAGAACGAGGTTCTTTGCAAAGACGGGAGTCGGCGGCGATTCGCCTGGACGGACTGCCCCATCCGCGACGGGTCCGGAAAGGTGACCGGCGTGGTGGGGATCGGGATCGATGTTTCCGTGGAGCATGGAATCCGAAAGGAGTTAGAGGATAAAGAATCCCGCATCCGCGCCGCGATGGAAAACATGGTGGACGGTTTCATCACCATCGACGATCGCGAGACGATCGAATCGTTCAACCCCGCCGCCGAGCGGATGTTCGGCTACGCGGCCGGCGAGGTCATCGGCCGGAGCGTCCACATCCTCATGCCCGAGCCCCATCAGCGTGAACATGATGAACATATGAGCCGCTACCTCCGCACGGGCGAAGCCAGGATCATCGGCGTCGGGCGTGAGGTGGCGGGTTTGCGGAAGGATGGCTCGACCTTTCCCCTCAGTTTGGCCGTCGCCGAGATGCCTCTGGGGGGCCGCCGGATGTTCGTCGGGACCCTGCGGGACCTCTCCAAGGAGAAGGCGTTGTTATCGGCCGTGGAGTCCGAGCAGCGGCTGAAGGCCGCCATTGTCGAGGCCTCGACGGATGCCGTCCTGGGACTGGACGAGGATGGGCGAATCCTTTCCTGGAACCCGGCGGCGGTAGCCATCCTGGGCTACGAGGCGGAAGAGGCGCTGGGCCGCCACTACAGCTTCCTGATCCCCCCGGACTCGGGGCAAGCGGGCGAGACGGAGCGGATCGAACGGATTTTCCAGGAGCGGGGAGATCTCCGGAACTACGCAACGCGCAGACGGCGGAAAGACGGGCGGGAGATTCAGGTGATCCTCTCCCGAACCGCGCTGCGAAACGATGAAGGGGAGCTGATCGGTTATTCCGCCATTTTGAGGGACGTGACCGAAGAGAACCTGTTGAGGGAGCAGGTCCACCAATCGGAGAAATTTTCGGCCATCGGCGAGCTGGCGGCGGGTCTCGCCCATGAGATCGGAGGACCCCTCAGCGTCATATCGGGCAACGCCGAGTTCCTCATTGAGAGCCTGGACGCGGAGGATCCCCGCAGAGAAGACGCGGAGGGCGTCGCGAAGGAGTGCGAATCCGTGGCCTCGCTGATCCGCAGGCTTCTGGATTTCAGCAAACCCGCCATGCTCGAAACCGGGCCGGTCGACGTGAACGAGTGCCTGAGGAACATCCTGTTCCTGGTGCGGAAGCAGATTTCCAAGGAGGCGATCGAGATCAAGCTCGACCTTCAGGTGGGGCTGCCCCCGATCCTCGGGGACTCGAACCAGCTCGAGCAGGTGGTGATGAACCTGCTCATGAACGCCCGGCGGGCCATGCCGGAGGGCGGCCGGTTGACGATCGAGTCCTTCTCCGCCGTGGACGGGAGCGGGGATCGCCGGCGCAATGTCGGCGTCCGGATCCAAGACACGGGCGTCGGGATCGCGGAAAAGGACCTGCCCCGGATCTTCGATCCGTTCTTCACCACGCGCGAGCCGGGGGAGGGGACGGGCCTCGGCCTCGCCGTCAGTCGGCGGATCGTGACGGATCATCAAGGCAAGCTCTCGGTCGCGAGCCGTTTGGGCGAAGGCGCCGCGTTCACCATCGAGCTGCCCGCGATGGAAGAGGAGACCGGCGAGTGACGGCCGACGCCCGGGTCCTGGTGGTGGACGACGAGGACCGGGTCCGCAAGCTGCTGACCCGGCTGCTTCAGGAGGAAGGGTGCCGCGTCCAGGTGGCGTCCTCCGGCCGGGAGGCCCTGGAGGCGCTGGAGCGCGAGGCCTACGACCTCGTGTTAACGGACCTGACGATGCCCGGCATGTCCGGGATGGACCTGCTCTCGGAGATCCGGGAAAAGTGGTCCGAGATGTCGGTCATCCTCGTCACCGCCTTCGGCACGGTCGAATCGGCGGTGGAGGCCATGCACAAGGGCGCATTCCACTACATCACCAAGCCCTTCAAGCTGGACGAGGTTCGGATCTTCACACAGCGCGCCCTCCAGGAGGGCCGGACCCGGCGGGAGCTGGCCGCGTTGCGGCGCGAGGTCCATCAAAAATTCGAATATGCCAACATCATCGGCAAGAGCAAGGCCATGCAGGACGTGTTCAGCCTCATCGAGCGCGTGGCCCCGTCCAACAGCACGGTCCTCATCCAGGGCAAGAGCGGCACGGGAAAGGAGTTGGTGGCCAAGGCCATTCACTACAACAGCCCCCGCCGCCGGTTCCCGTTCGTCCCCATCAACTGCAGCGCCATTGCCGAGACCCTGCTCGAGAGCGAGCTGTTCGGCCACGTCAAAGGGGCCTTCACCGGCGCCATCGCCAACAAGAAGGGCATCTTCGAGGAGGCCCAGGGCGGGACGGTGTTCCTGGACGAGATCGCCGACACCAGCCCCGGCATGCAGGTCAAGCTCCTCCGCGTTCTCCAGGAGCACGAGATCCGCCGCGTGGGGGGAAACGACGTGATCAAGGTGGACGTGAGGCTGATCGCCTCGACCAACCAGGACTTGGCCGAGGCGGTGCGCGAGGGGAATTTCAGAGAGGATTTTTATTACCGGCTCAACGTGATTCCGTTGAGCCTGCCGCCGCTGAAGGACCGTCCGGAGGACATCCCGCTGCTGGCGCGGCATTTCCTGGCCGGATTCGCCGCCGAGGCGGGCAGAGAGGTGACGGGAATTTCAACTGAGGCCATGCGCGTCCTGATGCATTACGCCTGGCCGGGAAACATCCGGGAGCTGGAAAACGTCATCGAGCGCGCGGTCACCCTCGGGGCCGAGGGAGAGCTCGGCGTGGGGGATCTGCCCCCGTCTCTTTTGGAAGACGCCGGCCCGGCGGAAACCGAGGCCCTCCTCGTCGTCTCCACGATTCAGGAGTTGGAAAAGGCCCACATCTCCAGGGTCCTGAAATTCACCGGCGGCCAGATTTCCAAGGCGGCCCGGATCCTGGGAATCGATCGCCGGACCCTCTACCGGAAGATCGACGCCTACAAGATTCAGCCGGGGTGAGCTCCCTTGTATGGGTTCAAGACATATGAGACACGGGGGCCGTTTTTTTGAATGTTTCCAGGTCCTGGGCGGGCGTCAGGTAGTCCAGGTTCTGGTGAGGTCGAATATGATTATAGATCTGCTCCCACTCGCGCAGCCGGACGT
>PVBE011479404.1_pt1 | contig 22834 bp, 18 predicted proteins | sample 1631181 | NCBI WGS metagenome assembly PVBE01 (sample SAMN08397723, study PRJNA350692) | Marine metagenome, whole genome shotgun sequencing project. | isolation source: water | place: Pacific Ocean | collected 2012-04 | reverse complement strand
GGACACCCGACCTGACAGGATGCGCGCGCCATGAGTATCAAACGCCTCCGCTACGTTCTCTTCCTTGCCGTCATCGCCCTGACCCTCGCCGCGTGCGGCAAGTCCGGGCCCGGTGACTCCAGCGGGAAGTCCGGAAAGTCCGGGAAGACCACCGAGACCGGCCAGCCGTCGACGAAGGCGGCCGGACCAAAGGTCCTGCACCTTCCGATGCGCACCGACGGTCCGAAGTCGCTCGACCCCGTGAAGGGTTCGACGGTCTACGACAACCGTGGGGCCTGTCTCACCTACGAGACGCTGCTCGAGTACGAGTACACGACGCGGCCGTTGAAGCTGCGCCCGCTGCTGCTCGAGTCGCTCCCCGTGAAGGCGGACGACGGCATCACCTACACCTTCAAGCTCAAGAAGGGCGTGAAGTTCCACGACGACGCCGCCTTCTCCGGCGGGAAGGGCCGCGACGTCAAATCGGCCGACGTCTTCTACTCGTGGAAGCGCATGGCCGACAAAAAGAACAACCCCAAGAGCTGGTGGCTGCTCAAGGGCGCGATCAAGGGCTTCGACGCCTACCGTGAGGCCCAGAACGCCGCGGAGAAGTTCGACTACGACGTTCCGGTCGAGGGCATGAAGGTCATCGACGACCAGACCTTCCAGGTCGTGCTCACCGAGCCGGTCTACCGCTTCATGTACGTGCTCGCGATGTTCCAGCTGTCGATCGTCCCGCGCGAGGCGGTCGAGAAGTACGGCACGAAGTTCGGTCGTCACCCGGTCGGCACCGGCCCCTTCACGATGAAGGAGGGCGACTGGGTCGCTGGCAAGTCGATGGTGCTCCACAAGAACCCGAATTATCACCAGACCTACGATCCCAAGCAGCACCAGATCACCGCCGGCCCCGGCCCGAGCGCCAAGGCTGGCGACAAGCTGCCCATCGTCGACGAGGTCCGCATCACGATGTTCGTCCAGGACAACCCGATGTGGCTGCAATTCAATGCCGGCAAGCTCGACTACACCCAGGTCCCCTCCGAGAACTTCTCCAGCGTGTTCAACAAGCGCACCAAGAAGCTGAAGCGCAAGATGCGCAAGGCCGGCATCCAGTCCTGGGCGCTGCCGCTGCTCGACTTCATCTTCCGCGGCTTCAACATGAAGGACCCGCTGGTCGGCAGCCTCGACCCCAAGCCGACGGCACTGCGCCACGCCATCCGGCTGGCGGTCGACCTCGAGGAGTTCAACGACACCTTCTACAACAGCATCAACATCGTCTACGACGGGCCCATCCCGCCGGGCCTCGAGGGCTACCCGAAGGACGGCAAGGCGCCGGGCTACACGCGCGGACCGGACATCGAGAAGGCGAAGGCGAAGCTGGTCGAGGCGGGCTACCCCGAAGGCAAGGGGCTGCCCGAGATCGAGTACTGGACCAGCCAGAGCAGCAACAACGCCGAGCAGGCCGAGGTGCTCCAGCGCCAGCTGTCGAAGATTGGCATCAAGTTGAAGGTCCGCCTCGTCGACTTCTCCCAGCTGATCGAGGCGGTCAACAACCTCAAGGCGCCCATCTTCGGGTTCGCCTGGGGCTCCGACTACCCCGACGCCGAGAACAACCTGGCGCTGTTCTACAGCCCCAACAAGGCGCCGGGCTCGAACCACTACAACTATCTGAACCTGAAGTACGACCCGCTCTACGAGAAGATCCGCGGCATGGCGCCCGGCCCCGAGCGTGCCGCGCTCTACGCGCAGATGCGCGACATGGTGCTGGCCGACGCGCCCTATATCGGCTCGATGGCCCGGACGCGCTTCTACGTCGCCAATCCGTGGCTCGTGAACTTCCTGCCCAGCGAGATGTTCTACAACTGGGTCAAGTACCTCGACGTCGACGAGTCGAAGAAGACCAAGTAGCAGACGACTAGATGCCCTCGACGAAAGAGCTGATAGGAATTCGCCGGCCGCTGACGGCGCCACCGGCGTTGCACCTGACAGGCGCACCTCTGGTGCGCCTTCGTCGTCGCGCCTTGGCGGCGCCGCCCGCGACTCGCCGCTTTCCTATCATCACTTCCGTCGCGGTCATCTAGGAGCGGACGCTTCCCATGTGGGGCTACGTCATCCGGCGCGTTCTCTACAACGTGCCGGTCTACCTGGGCATCATCCTGCTGATGATGCTCGCCCTGCGGATCAACGATCCGATCTGGGCCTATCTCGGCAAGAACGCCACGATGGAGGACTACAACGCCTTCGCGGCCAACGCGGGCCTCGACCGGTCCTTCTTCGTCCAGTACTTCAGCTTCCTCTGGGACGTCTTTCGCCTCGATTTCACGGTCGAGAGCTGGGACAAGCCCGGCCTCGGCGTCGGCGAGATGTTACGCAGCTCCATCCCGCCGAGCCTCGCGATCAGCGCGCCGGCCCTGGCGATCACCGCCTTCATCTCGATCTGCGTCGCCCAGATATCCGCCTTCTTCCGCGGCCGGATGATCGACCGCACGCTGGTGTTCTTCGCGGTCCTCGGGATGAGCGTCAGCTTCCTCGTCTACATCATCCTCGGGCAGTACTTCGGCGCCTATCTGCTCAACAAGTCCATCGAGGGTGAGCTCTTCGCCATCGAGGGCTATGAGTCCGGCCTCGGCAATTGGGCCCATTACTGCCTGCTCCCGGTGCTCATCTCGACCGTGGTCGCGATGGGCTACGACACCCGCTTCTACCGTTCGGTCATGGTCGAGGAGTCGTCGCGCGACTACATCCTCACCGCGCAGGCCAAGGGTGCGCCCAAGGCCAAGATCATGTTCGTGCACATGCTCAAGAACGCGATGATCCCGATCATCACGCGCATCATGGTCACGGTGCCGTTCCTGATCACCGGCTCCATCCTGCTCGAGATGTACTTCAACATCCCCGGCATGGGCCGCGTGCTCATCGTGGCCATCAACGCCAAGGACTTCCCGGTCATCGAAGCCTTCACTGCGATCTTCGCCGCGTTCTTCATCATCACGAACATCCTGACCGACGTGCTCTACGCCCTCGTCGATCCGCGGATCCGGCTCCAGTGATGGGGGCAATCAAACGCTTCATGAACGGTCGCGGGATGCGCAAATTCGTGCGCAGCCGGATGGCCATGGTCTCGCTCGCGGTGATCATGCTCTACGCGGGCGTCGCAGTCGTGGCGGCCTTCGGGGCGATCACGCTCGACGACACGTTGCGGCGCGTGGGCCCAAATAGCGTGCCCGGCTTCTTCCTCGAGGAGGAGCCCGAGCGGCGCCTCGAGATCGCCGAGTTCTACATCTCCAAGGTGGCCAACGCGCTCAAGCGCAGCAATATCAAGGACGCGCTGGAGGCTGTCGACCTGGCAGGGTTGAAGGTGCGAAGCGCCGACGCCGCCGACCTGAAGAAGCGGACCGAGGCCGCCTTCGCGATCGTCGACGAGCTGGGCGAGATAGACGACCTCAACGCCGATCCGAAAGTGCTGCCGCAGATCGTCGCGCTCGAGAAGGTCGCGATGGCGCTTTACGCCGAGCCGCAGGGCATGTCCGCCGCGGGCTACGGCTTCAAGATGTTCCTCGGCACCGACCGCCAGGGCCGCTCCATCTCGCTGCGCGCCTTCTACTCGATCCGCGTCGCCGCCCAGGTCGGTTTCATCACCGCGTTCATCGCCGTCTTCATCGGCACGCTGCTCGGCGCCGCCGCCGCCTTCTACGGGGGGTGGGTCGACCACGCTGTCATCTGGCTGTACTCGACCTTCTCCGGCATCCCGTACCTGGTGCTGCTGACGGTGCTCGTCTACATGTTCACCGGCACCGTCTTCGACGGCACGCTCATCCCCTTATATTGCGCCTTCTCGATGACGTTCTGGATCGGGCCCTGCCGCGTGATCCGCGGCGAGGTGCTCAAGCTCAAGGAGCTCGAGTACGTGCAGGCCGCCAACGCCGTCGGCTTCTCGCGCCTCTACATCCTGATCAAACACATCGTGCCGAACACGGCGCACCTGATGTTCATCTACTTCTCGTTGCTCTTCATCGCGGCCATCAAGAGCGAGGTCATCCTCAGCTTCCTGGGCCTCGGCGTGAAGAAGGGCCCGAGCTGGGGCATCATGATTTCGCAATCGCGCCAGGAGGTCATCAACGGCTTCTTCTGGCAGATCGGCACCGCCACGGTGCTGATGTTCGGCCTGGTGCTCGCCTTCAACATCCTCTCGGACGCCCTCCAGGACGCCTTCGACCCGAAGCACGTGTCGTGACCGAGAAGCGCACGCCCATCCTCGAAGTCCGGCACCTGACGACGAGCTTCAAGACCGACCGCGGCATGCTCACGGCGGTCGACGACGTCTCCTTCGACCTGTACCCGGGCGAGACGCTGGGCATCGTCGGCGAGTCGGGCTGCGGCAAGACGGTCACCAGCAAGTCGATCATGCGCTTGCTGCCCGAGCACATCACCGTGTTTGGCGACAAGACCGAGGTGAACTTCCAGGGCAACAACATCGCTCGCGCCAAAGAGCGCGAGATGCGCCTGGTCCGCGGTCGCCACATCGCCATGATCTTCCAGGAGCCGATGACCTCGCTCAACCCGGTCTTCAAGATCGGCTGGCAGATCGAGGAAGCGCTCAAGTACCACACCGACCTCGACCGCCCTGCGCGCCGCGCCAAGGCCATCGAGATGTTGCGCGTGGTCGAGATCCCGAACCCGGAGCGCCGCGTCGACGAGTACCCGCACCAGCTGTCGGGCGGCATGCGCCAGCGCGTCATGATCGCCATCGCGCTGTGCTGTGAGCCTGGCATCCTGATCGCCGACGAGCCCACGACGGCCCTCGACGTGACGATCCAGGCGCAGATCCTGCGGTTGATGAACGGCCTGAAGCAGAGGCTCGACACCGCGATTCTGCTCATCACCCACGACCTCGGCGTCATCGCCCAGGTCGCCGACCGGGTGCTCGTCATGTACGCCGGGCGGCTCATCGAGCAGGCGCCCGTCCGCGACCTCTTCCATCGGCCCCGCCACCCGTACACCAAGGCGCTGCTCGGCTCGATCCCGAAGTCCGGCGGCAAGCAGAAGGGCAAGCGTCTGCCGACCATCGAGGGCATCGTGCCGAGCATCTGGGAGCTCCCGGAAGGCTGCCGCTTCCAGGACCGCTGTCCCCACAAGCAGCAGAAGTGCGTGGACGTCGAGCCCGAGCTCGTCTCGCTCCCCGACGGACGCGCTACCCGCTGTCACTTTCCCCTCACCCCCGCTCAGACGCCGCTTGGGCTCGGCGAAGAGGAAGCCTGATGGCGCTCCTCGAAGTCCGCGACCTGGTGCAGCATTTTCCGGTCCACGGCGGCATCCTCAACCGCGTGATCGCCAAGGTGCACGCCGTCAACGGCGTCTCCTTCAGCATCGAGAAGGGCGAGATCCTGGGCGTCGTTGGCGAGTCCGGCTGTGGCAAGTCCACGCTCGGCAAGGCCCTCATCCGGCTGCACGGACCCACCTCGGGCGACATCTTCTACGAGGGCACGAACATCGCCGAGCTCGACCACGCCGGCCTGATGCCCTTCCGGCGGAAGATGCAGATCATCTTCCAGGACCCCTACTCATCGCTGAACCCGCGCATGACGGTGAAAGCGGCGATCAAGGAGGTCGCGCTCTTCCACAAGGCCGTCGAGCCGTCCGAGGTCGACGCGTTCATCGACCAGCTCATCCTGAAGGTGGGCCTGCGCTCGGAGCAGCGCGAGCGGTTCCCCCACGAGTTCTCGGGCGGTCAGCGCCAGCGCATCGGCATCGCCCGAGCGCTCGCCACCAAGCCCGACTTCCTCGTCGCCGACGAGCCCGTCTCCGCCCTCGACGTCTCGGTCCAGGCCCAGGTCCTCAACCTGATGATGGACCTCAAGGACGAGTTCGGCCTGACGCTCCTGTTCATCTCCCACGACCTCAAGGTCATCGAGCACTTCTGCGACCGCGTGGTGGTGATGTACCTCGGCCACATCGTCGAGGAGATCGACTGCATCGACCTGCATGCCCGGGCGCAGCACCCGTACACCAAGGCCCTGCTCGGCGCGAACCCGGTCAACGACCCCGACGAGAAGCGCGAGCTGACCGTGCTCGAAGGCGACGTGCCCAGCCCGTTCGACCCGCCCCCGGGGTGCCCCTTCGCGGGTCGCTGCCCGGTGGCCGAGGACCGCTGCCACAAGGATCGCCCGCCGCTCGAGACGAAGGCGGACGGCCACCGCGTCTCGTGCTGGCTCGTCTAGCGATCATCCGTAGACTGGGCTGATGGCCCGTCGCCGCACCACCCGCCGCACCTTTCTCCTGTCCTCGGGCGCGCTCGTCCTGACCACGGCGTGCGGCGGAAGCGAGAGCGCCACGGCGTCGGACGCGGGCGTGCCCGATGGCGCCGCGCCCGACGGCGATGTCCCCGACCTCTCCATCGGACTCGACGTGGCCACCTCGCCCGACGCGACCGACGGACCGCTCCCAGACGCGTCCCCGCCCGACGCGCTGGCAGACGCCGGGCTGCTCCCGTTTCCGCCCGAGCCGGATCCGCCGTGGACCCCGGACGCCGAGGTCGACCTGGCTGCCTTCCTGCGCGGTGTCCAGGTCGGCGATGTCCTGCGTGACGCGGCGCTGGTCTCCGTGTGGAGCGAGGTCGACGAGGTGGTCCTGGCCTGGGCGCGCCTCGACGACGGCGACTGGACTGCGCTCGGCGCGCGCGACCCGGAGGCGACCGAGGCGGGCTGGCTGCAGACTGAGCTCACGGACCTCGAGGCGGGCACCACCTACGCCGTCGTCGCGACCACCGCCGACGGCGCCCGCCGCAGCGTCGCGTCCCGCTTCGTCACGCCGCCCGACGAGGCGCGCACCGTCTACTTCGCCGCGACCAGCTGCCTCGGCGGCAACCAGCCATGGCCGAATATGAGCCACGTCGCAGACCACCGCCTCGACTTCTTCTGCCTGCTCGGCGACACCGTCTACGTCGACTGGAGCCCGCGCACCTCCGCCGAGCAGAAGTGGCGGGAGGCGCTACAGGTCCAGGGGCTGCGCGACGTCTGCGCCTCCACGAGCCTGGTGGCGACCTGGGACGACCACGAGGTCGACAACAACTGGACGCCCGAGACCGTCGACCCCGCGCTCGCCGAGGCCGCGCTCGCCGCGTTCCGGAAGGGCGTGCCGCAGCGCCGCGGGCCCGGCGGGACCGGTCTCTGGCACCACCTCCCGTGGGGCGACACGCTCGACGTCTTCGTGCTCGACAGCCGCGGTGAGCGCCGCGGGGAGGAGTACCTCTCACGCGAGCAGCTCGATTGGCTGGTCACCGGCCTGCGTGAGAGCCGGGCGCGCTTCAAGTTCATCCTCAACAGCGTCCCCATCACCGACTGGTCGTCGATCATCGGCGAGCTCGAGGCCGAGGATCGCTGGCAGGGCTTCCCCGCCCAACGTACGCGGCTGCTCGAAGCCATCACGGACGTGCCCGGCGTGCTCTGGCTCACCGGCGACTTCCACTTCGGGGCGGTCGCGCAGGTCGACGCCCCGGGCGGCCCCGGCGCCGGGCAGTGGGAGGTTCAGTGCGGTCCGGGCGGGAGCGAGGTCCTGGAGTACGTGACCGTGCTGCACCCGAACGAGCAGATCCCGATCCTCGTCAAGGCGTACAGCAGCACGCTCTTCGAGGCGGACCCAGAGACCGGCGAGGTCCGCGTCACCTTCGTCGGTGACGACGGTGAAGCGCTCGCGCAGACGACCATTCACGTCAACTGACGCGGCCCGGTCGCGGCCGCCCGCTTCGCGGGCGCGCCCCTCCGGTGATATCGTGCGCAGGTGCACGCACGCCCCGAAGCATGGCTCTTTCCGACGCCGCGCGACCGCATGGTCGACGGGCAGGGACGGCCGTACTTCCTGTGGGACGCCGACATGACGCTGCTGCGTTTCGAGGAGCTGCTGAGGGATCCGGACCCTGAAGTGCGCGGCTACGTGGTGGGCAAGCTGATGCGGCAGGCCAAGCCAGACGACGTGTTCGCGTTCGTCGACCTCGACACGATCCGACAGCTCTGGCCAATCGCACTGCGTCATCTGGGACCGAAGCGCGCGTTCTGGACGTGGCTGCTCGACGGTTGGGCGGACACGTAGTGACTGTCGGCGGCCTGTCGGTCGTGCAGGCCGACATCATCCGCGCCCTGGCGGACTTCGACCCTCCATGGACCCTGACCGGCGGCGGGGCATTGGTGGCGGCGCACCTTCAGCATCGTCACACGCGTGACCTCGACCTCTTCTGGCAGGGGCGAGAGACATTGGATCCGCTCGTTCGGAGAGTCATATCGCGTCTCGCCGGCGCGGGTTTCGAGGTGGAGGCGCGCGTGAGCGAGGCGTCGTTCGCTCGGCTCGCCGTGACACGCGGAGAGGAATCCACGGTGGTGGACCTCGTCGCGGATGCCGTGCCCGTGGCGGAGCCGCCAACCCGGCTCGAGGTGGCCGGGGTGCGCATCCTCGTCGACACGCCGCACGAACTCCTGGTGAACAAGCTGACGACGCTACTGTCGCGCTCTGAGCCCAGGGACTTGCTGGACGTAAAGGCGCTGCTGGATGCCGGCGGCGACCTTCGGCGAGCGCTCACGGACGCGGCCCGGAAGGACGGTGGTCTGTCTGCGCTGACGCTCGCTTGGGTGCTCGACGGTTTGCCGCTCCTGCGACTGGGCGCGGCGGCGGGCTTCGACGAGTCAACCGTCTCTGAGTTGGACACTTTTCGTGCCGAGCTGGCAGCGCGTTTGAGTCGTGAGGGGCGCCCTTGACCAGGCGGCCAGCATCAACCCACGCGGCGGGTCAGGGCACCTCGGCCAGGTCGATGATGTAGGCGATCGTGTCGCCGCTGGGGAAGCCCCAGTCGGAGTCGAAGATCACGTAGCGCCCGTCCGCGGAGAAGCTCGCGCGGGGTTGTGAGAAGTACTCGCGCCCGGTCGAGTGGTGGTGGGCGAGGCGGACGACGCCGGTCCCGTCGAGCCGGAGCAGGTACAGCTCGTCCTCGAGCGGGTCGGTGGCGCCGTTGTCCGGGAACGGGTAGCCGGTGGCGAGGCACCAGCCGGCGGGGCCGCGACACGAGATGTGCTCGAAGGCGCCGTAGTCGGTGGCATACAGGTAGCGAGGCTCGCTCTCGCCGGTCGCCGGTCCCGGGAGCTCGCGGTACGAGAGCGCCGGGTTCTCCGAGTCCACGTCCTGTGCGGCCTCGCCGGCGACGAAGGCGCCGCCGGGAGCGGGCCCGGGATCCTCGAGCGTCACGAAGACTTCGGTCGTGCCGTCTGCCAGCACCGTCAGATCCGAGTGCGGATGGCCCGCGGTGACATGCCCGACGTATGCGCCGGTGCGGATGTCGTAGCTCTCCAGACCCTCACATCGCGCGGTGCCGGCCGCGGCCCATTGCACCATGAGGTAGCGGCCGAGCGGTGAGGCGCCGATCCAGTCCGGGTCGAGCGGTCCGAACTCGGGGTCGGGGGTGCACGGGCCCCCGTAGAGGACGGCCGGATCCAGCTGGGCGCCGAGCGCCCGGTCGGTGAGGTCGAAGGCGAAGATCAGCGCCTGTCCATCCGCGGCGACGACCTCGCCAGTGATCCAGCGCCCGTTGCGGCTCAGCTCGTCGAAGGACTGGTTGCTCAGGTAGCGCTGGTATGGCGCTGCGAACTCGAAGAGCGTCTCCGTCTCGCCCGTAGCGGCGTCGGTCAGCTGGATTCGCACCGTCTCGTCGGCGTTCGAGTCGAAGTGCACCAGCTTCGAGTAGTCGGTTGGGTGCCAGCGCGGGTTGCCCCACTCGCCCACGGGCGTCCGTAGCACGCTCTCGAACCCCGGAACCGTGCGTACGACGGTCTCCGCAGACGGTGAGCCTTCGACGTCCTCCGCCAACAGTACGTAGGCGTTGTCGTAGCTGAAGGCCTGGAGCTGCGAGTAGAAGTGGTTGCTATTCGGGCCTGCCGTCAACGCCCGGATCACCGTGTTGAAGGGCGTCACATACGCCTCGCCGAGCGCGGGCGGGGGGTCGTCGCTCACCGGGATGGGCGCGGGGGCGCCGGCCACAGCGGCGAGGTAGCGGACCGCGTCGTGCGCCATCCCGACCTGAATCGCCTCGAGGTCGAAGTCGCCGGGCGGCAGGGGCAGCCTGCTATCCGGTGACAACCCGACGTCGTCTGCCTGCCCTGCGTCGTCGGCCGCCATGTTGGCGTCATCGCCCGACGCGCTCGAGTCGGCTCCGGCCTGCCCGCTGTCGGGCACGCTGACGCTCGCATCCTTGACGCTGGCGTCCGTGCCCCCGCCTCCGCCGCCGTCGTCGTCGCAGCCGACGAGCAGCACGCCGGCGACGACCCAACACAGTCGCATCGTGACAGGCATTCGATGCCTCCTCCCCTGCATGAGAAGGAGTATCGGTCGGTCTCCCCTGCATGAGAAGGAGTATCGGTCGGCTGGCCGCGGCCGATGAGTCGACCGCGTAGGTCGCTCGGACGCGACCGGACTCAGTTGCCCTTGCAGGACCCGCGCTTGCAGTTGTTGCTGCAGCAGTCAGCGTTGATGTTGCACGGGTCCTTGTTGCCTCCGCAGGCCGCGCACGCGGACTCATCACAGGACGTGGCGTCGGACCCGTCGCAGAGGGTCGTACCGCAGCCTCCCGGGCCGCACGGAGCACCCGGTGTTGCACCGAGCGTCGAGCAGCCGCCACATGCGTTGGCGCCAGGGTCGTTGCAGACCGTGTTCTCCGCGCCGCTGCACTCGTAGCTGCCGCAGACTCCACCACAGGCGGTGCCCGGCTCGTTGCCCAGCGCAGCGCAGCCGCCACACGAGTTGGCGCCCGGGTCGTTGCACGTCGTGGCGTCCGCGCCGGAGCATTCGACAGTGCCGCAGGAGCCGCACGCGTCACCGGGGTTCTCGGCGAGCACGGCGCAGCCGGTGCACGCGTTGGCACCCGGGTCGTTGCAGGTCGTCGTGTCGGGTGAGTCACACGCGTAGCTGCCGCAGGTTCCACCACACGTGGCGCCCGGCTCGTTGGCGAGCGCGGCGCAGCCGCCACAGGAGTTGGCGCCGGGGTCGTTGCACGTCGTGGCGTCCACGCCGTCGCAGGCGAGGGTGCCGCAGCTGCCGCACGCGTCGCCGGGGTTGCCGCCGAGGACGGCGCAGCCACCGCAGGCGTTCGTGTCGGGGTCGTTGCAGACGACCGCGTCGATGCCGTCGCACGCGTAGGTGCCGCAGACGCCGCCGCAGCCGTCACCAGGGTTGCCGGCGAGCGCGGCGCAGCCGCCGCAGGCGTTCTCCACGCCCTCGTCCACCTGCCCGTTGCAGTTGTCGTCCACGCCGTTACACACCTCGGCCTCTGGCACGCAGCCAACGAGCTCGGTGAACGCCGCCGTCAGGTCGAGTTTGCCGTAACCCCAATCGTTGTTGGGCAGGCCGGCGCCGGCGTTGCTGTCGGTGTCGGTCTTGGCGGTGTTCGCGACGTACTCGAAGTTGTCGGTGGCCGCGTCGTGGCGCGCGGTGTCCGAGAAGAGCGTGCGCAGCGCGGCGTCGTCGAGCGTCGGGTCCACCTGAAGCAGCAGCGCGATGGCGCCGGCCGCGCTGGGGCACGCCATGCTCGTGCCCTGCAGGATCCCACCCTCGAGGTCGGGCAGCACGCGGTGCGTCGCGAAGTGGTACGGACCCCCGGCAGAGAAGGGCGTGGCGCGGTCGAGCCACTCGGCGTGCCGGGTGAAGTGCGAGAAGGACGAGGCGATCCCCACGCCGGGCGCGGCGATCTCGGGCTTCATCACGCCGTCGCGGCGCGGGCCACGACCGGAGAAGTAGGCCAGCTCGCCGAGGCCGTACTCGTCGTAGTAGCCGATGGGCGCGTTCTCGTAGCGTTGGCCGAACCCGGTGCTGTCGGTGGTCGGCGCGTCGAAGTCCCACTGGTCGCGGGTCATGTACGCCGCCACGGCGATGGCACGGTCGGCGCTCGCCGGCGCACCGATGGTGTAGGCGTTGTCGGACTCGCGCCACCCGCCGCCGTCGCTGCCGACGGTTGGGGTCGGGTCGCCGTTGCCGGCCACGACCTCGTCCCGGTACGCGCTGACGAGGTTGCCACTGAGTGTCGCTTGCCACGTTAAAGCACCCCCGATCGGCGGTTTCGCCACGGTCATGGATCCACTCGTCGCCACGAACATGGACCCACCCGTGCCTCGCCGGGCTATCGCGCTCTCCAGACGGAGTTCGGAGAGCGCATGGCGTATCGGGAGTTCAGGGTGGTGGATATCAGGGCGATCCTCGGGTGGTGGTTCCGCGGCCTTGGTCTTCGTGCGATCGCGCGCAAGAGCGGGTTCGATCGGCGGACCGTCAGGCGGTATGTCGAGGCGGCTGAAGCTGAGGGCCTGACCCAGGAAACTGGGCTGAGCGCGTTGACCGAAACGCAGCTCGCGGCGGTCCGCCGACGGGTGCGGCCAGGGCGCGCCGGCGACTACGGTGACGCTTGGCGTACCTGCGAGCGACACAGCGAGCAGATACGCCTGTGGCTCGACGAGGATCTCACGGTCGTGAAGGTCCAGGAGCTGCTTCGGCGCCGCGGTCTGGCGCTGCCGTATCGCACCCTCCATCGATTTGCCGCGACTCAGCTCGGGTTCAAGGCGAACCGCACCACGACGGTCCGAATCGCGGAGCGTGAGCCGGGCGAAGATTTGCAGATCGACTTCGGCTCGCTCGGGCTGCTCTACGATCCGGAGACAGAACGTCGCCGCCGCCTCAAGGTGCTGATTCTGACCGCGGTGTACAGCCGCCACAGCTTCGTGTGGCCGTTGTGGTCGGAGTCGTTCGAGGACGTCATCGAGGGTCTGGAAGCCGCGTGGCGCTTCTTCGGCGGCGTCTTTCCGGTAGTCATCCCAGACAACTTCAAGGCCGTCGTCAGCACCGCCGATCCGCTCGTGCCGATCCTGTCCGAGCAGTTCGCTGACTACGCCGAGGCACGTGGCTTCGCCGTCGACGCGGCGCGGATCCGGCGGCCGAAAGACAAACCGCACGTCGAGCGCATGGTGCAGTACGTGCGCGACAACTTCTTCGCTGGTGAGACGTTCGTCGACATCGCTGACGTACGCCGGCGCGCCGAGCACTGGTGTCGCACCACGGCGGGTGAACGGGTCCACGGCACGACGTGTCGACAACCGGCGATCGTCTTTGAGGTCGAGGAGTTGCCGCTCCTCCTGGCCGCGCCGAGCACGCCCTACGATCCGCCGATCTTCACGTCAGCGAAGGTCTATCGGGACCAGCACTTCAGCTTCAAGGACGCGCTGTACTCAATGCCCAAGCACCTGGTCGGCCGACGCGTGAAGCTGCGGGCGGACAGCCGCCTGGTCAAGGTGTGGGTCGACGGCGAGTTCATCCGAGCGCACCCGCGGCAGCCACGGGGCGGGCGCAGCACGCTGAGCGAAGACATCGACAAGGCTCTGCGGCCTCTGGTTCAGCGCGACGCGGCCTCGCTGCAGCTAATGGCTGACGCCGCAGGACCGGCCGTCTCCACGTACACCCAGCGACTCCTCGAAGGGCCCCATCCGTGGCGCCGTATGCGACACGTCTACCGGTTGCTGCACCTCGTCCGGCGCTACGGCGCAGAGCCCGTCGAGCGTGCCTGCTCGTTGGCGCTGGCGCTCGACGTGGTCGATGTCACTCGCGTCAGTCGCATCGTCGAGAGCGGTGGCGATGAGCCCCCTCCAAACCCGCCGGCGCAGCCGGCCCAGGCTGCAGTTCTCCGCTTCGCCCGACCCAAGGACCACTTCGCGCTTCGCCGCCACGACCCCCCGGAGTTCGCCCCATGACCGACGCCATCAGCCCCGAACTCAGGCAGCTCCTACGCCGCCTGAAGCTCGGTCCCATGCTCGACACGCTGCCCCAACGCTTCGTCCTCGCCCGCCAGCAGAGCCTGCCGCACCAGGACTTCATGGTCCTCGCCCTCGGTGATGAGGTCGATCGGCGCGACCGAACCGCTACCGACCGCCGCGCCACCGCCGCCGGTCTCGATCCGTCGATGAAGCTCGAGCTCTGGGACAACACCGCCGACGTGACCTACGACCAGAGGCTGTGGGCCGAAGTCTGCACGCTGCGTTTCATGGAGCAGCACCACAACGCGCTGGTCCTCGGCCCCGTTGGCGTCGGCAAGACGTTCATGGCCAACGCCCTCGGCCATCTCGCCAGCCAGCGTCGATGCAGCGTGCGGCTCCTGCGCGCCGATCTCCTCTTCAAGCAGCTCAAGCTCGCTCGCCTCGACCAGACCTACGATCGTGAGATGCGCCGCCTCATCGGCCTCGATCTGCTGATAGTCGATGACTTCGGCCTCAGCGCCCTCGACGCCGACTCCAGCCGTGACCTCTACGACCTGGTCGTGGAACGCCACCGCCGCGCTTCCACCGTCTTGACATCCAACCGTGACCCAAGTGAGTGGCTCGCCCTGATGGCCGACCCGATTCGGGCCCAGAGCGCCGTCGATCGCCTCAAGAATGCCGCCTACGAATTGGTCGTCGAGGGCCAGTCCTACCGCGAACGCCAGAAGCCCACGCTGCCCGCATAGGTGGGTCCATGGTCGTGGCAACGCCCCGTAATCTCAGGCCGATCGGGGTGGGACCATGTTCGTGGCAACGGGTGGGTCCATGGTTGTGGCGATTGACAGTAGGTGCCCGGGTTGTTCATGCCCCAGTCGGTGCCGGCGCCGTCGTTGTACAGCCCGGACGCGACGTCGTTGAACTTCCGGACCGCTTTGCCGGCCTCGACCTTGCCCACGTCGGCACGAGCGGCGACGGCCCGCAGCCTGTTCACCGGGATGTCGGCGGTCGCGATGCCGTTGGAGACGACGGTGTGGATCACCACGCCCATCGCCTGAAGCGCCGGGATGGCCGTGGTCTCGAGCTCGAGGATCGCGCTCGCGTAGACCGTCTGCTGTCCGCCGACGTTCCGCGTCTTCAGCCGGAGCAGCCCGGTCTTGCTCATCTGCGCGGCGTTCCCGGCATTGGCAGAGGCCGCGGCCCGCGACAGGTGCATGTCGAGGCCGCCTGCGTAGGCTGACCCGTATGCGAACATCCCCGCGACCGCGAGGCAGAGGCTCCACTTGCGAGCGCTCGACATGATCATTCCCCCTGTAATTTTCTGACGAAACAGGCGCGAGGCTAGCGGCGGGATCCCACCGCCGCAAACTGTGATAGCTCGCATAACGCACCAGTCACGAAAAGTGACCAGGGATACGCCAACATCGCCGCGTCCCTCAGACGTCCCGTTTGGCTGCCTTGACCGGTCACCCTCCGTGCGCTAATTCGCATCGCCTCGCCTCCCGCCGTTCCTCGCTTGGAGACATTCCTTGGTCCGGATCGCGCCCCTTGTGCTCGTGCTCGCATTCGGCTGCTCCAACAAAGACGACGACGTCGTCCTCCCGACCCCGGGCGCCAAGCCGATCGGCGCGACGCCCAAGGCGGGCGCGGGATCGAAGAAGAAGCCCACGAAGAAGTGGCAGACCGGCAAGGACGAGTTCGTCTTCGCGATCAGCGGCGAGCCCGAGACCCTGGATCCGGGGCGCATGCGCGGGGTCAACGAGAGCAAGGTCTGCGACCAGATGTTCGAGGGTCTGCTCGAGTACCCGATGGGCAACGCGGACATGGCGCCCGGCATCGCGACGTCCCACGAGGTCTCGGCGGACGGGCTCGTCTACACCTTCCACCTGCGCAAGGACGCGAAGTGGAGCAACGGTGATCCGCTCACGGCCGAGGACTTCCGCTACTCCTGGCTGCGCGTGCTCGACAAGAAGCTGGCGAGCCCCTACGCCGACATCCTCTTCGTCATCAAGGGCGCCAAGGCGTACTTCACCGCCGAGAAGCCCGACCCGGCGACCGTCGGGGTGGAGGTCATCGACCCACAGACGCTGAAGGTCACCCTGGCGTACGTGGCGCCGTACTTCGTCGAGCTGGCGGCGTTCCACACGCTGCGCCCGGTGCATCGCGCGACCATCGAGAAGCACGCCGAGAAGTGGACGCGCGCCGAGAACATCGTCTCGAACGGGCCCTACAAGCTGGTGGATTGGCGTCCCGGCAAGCACCTCAAGATGGTGCTCAACGAGCACCACTGGGCGGCGAAGACCATCAAGACCCGGAGGGTGACCATCCGGCCCATCCAGGAGAACACCTCGGTCATCAACCAATACAAGGCGGGGATGCTCGACTGGACCGGCGCCACCGACCTGCCATCGCTGCAAATCGCCGAGCTGAGCCGGCGCGACGACTATCACGAGGACCCCTACCACGGGACCTACTTCTTCCGGTTCAACGTCGACCACGGCGCACTCAAGGACAAGCGCGTACGCCGAGCGCTGAGCTTCGCGGTGAACCGCGACGCCGTGGTGAAGGTCATCAAGCTCGGCTTCACCGCGTCGGGCGTGTTCGTGCCCAGGCAGCGCGGCTACACGCCGCCCCAGAACGCCCACTCTTTCGACCCGGCCGCCGCCAAGAGGCTGTTCGCCGCCGCTGGCTACCCGGACGGCAAGGGCTTCCCGCCGCTGCAGCTGCTCTACAACACCCAGGAGAACCACAAGCAGGTGGCGGAGATGGTGCAGGAGATGTGGAAGACCCACCTCTCCATCACCGTCGAGCTCGTCAACCAGGAGTGGAAGGTCTACCTCAAGAGCATGCAGAGCCAGGACTACCAGATGGCTCGCTCGGGCTGGATCGGCGACTACCACGACCCGATGACCTTCCTCGACATGTGGATCACCGGCAGCGGCAACAACAACACCGGCTGGGGCGATCCCCGCTACGACGCGCTCATCGAGCAGGCGCGCCGCGAGGGCGATCCGGTCAAGCGCATGGCCGTCCTGCAGAGCGCCGAGAAGCTCCTGCTCGAAGAGGCGCCCATCCTGCCCATCAAGCAGTATGCGCGGGCCTACCTGCTCAACCCCGCCGTCCGTGGGTTCAAGCCGCACACGCTCAACCAGCACCCGTCCTTCTACGTCTTCAAGGAGTAGCCCGTGCGCTCATCTTTCCTCGCGCTCTCGTGCGCAGTCGCGCTCTGCGCCTGCACGCCGAAGGAAGACGACGTCAAATTGCCGGGCCCGCCCGTCGGCAAGAAGGCGGGAGACAAGGCCGACCCGGCGCAGAAGGCCGCTGCAAAGAAGGTCTCCGCCGCGCGCAAGGAGAAGAACCCGCGCCATCTGCTGCGCAACATCGGCGAGCCGGAGTACCTCGACCCGGGCCTCACCACCGAGTCCGAGGGCGGCAAGGTCATCCACGACACCTTCGAGGGGCTCTACCAATACGGCCCCGACCACACCACGTGGCCCAACGGCGTCGCCGAGTCGCATACGATCTCCGACGACGGCCGCACCTACACCTTCAAGCTGCGCAAGAACGCGAAGTGGTCGGACGGCAAGCCCGTGACGGCCCACGACTTCGAGTTTGCGTGGAAGCGGGTGCTCGACCCCAAGACCGCGTCACGCTACGCGGCCATCATGTGGATCATCGAGGGCGCGCGCGCGTTCAGCGAGGGCAAGGGCGCCCGCGAGGATGTGAAGGTCAGCGCGAAGGACGACCACACCTTCGAGGTCACGCTCCAGGCGCCGACCCCGTACTTCCTGCAGCTGACGGCCTTCTACACCTACCAGCCCGTTCCGAAGCACGTGCTCGAGAAGCACGGTGACAAGTGGGCGCGTCCCGGCAACATGGTCTCGAACGGTCCCTGGGTCGTCACCGAGTGGAAGGCCCGTCAGCAGATCGTGGCCGTCCAGAACACCCACTACTGGGACAAGAAGTCGCTCAACTTCGACCGCATCACCTTCCGCATCGCCCAGGAGAACGGCCCGGCCCACAACCTGTACGTGTCGAACGAGCTCGACGTGCTCGAGAAGCGCGTCCCCGAGACGCACCTGCCGACCTACCTGAAGACCGGCAACACAGAGCTGCGTGTCAGCCCGTATCTGGGCGTCTACTTCTACGTCATCAACGTCAAGGCGAAGCCCTTCGACGACGTGCGTATCCGCCAGGCGCTCAACCTCGCGATCGACAAGTCGAAGATCGGCACCAACATCGTGAAGGGCCAGCAGGAGCAGGCGTGGGATGTCGTCCACCACGGCCTGAAGGCGATGGGCTACGAGCCGTCGAAGGGGGCCTACAATCCGACGCGCGCACGCGAGCTGCTCGCCGAGGCCGGCTACCCCGAGGGCAAGGGCTTCCCGGAGTTCCAGCTCACCTACAACACCATCGAGACCCACAAGGCCATCGCCGAGTTCGTGCAGCAGCAGTGGAAGGCCAACCTCGGCATCCCGTGCTCACTCGAGAACATCGAGTGGAAGGTCATGCTCAAGAAGCTGCACGCCAAGGACTACGCGGTGAGCCGCTACGGCTGGATCGGTGACTTCGCCGACCCCATGACCTTCCTCGACCTGTGGGAAGGCGGAAACCCGAACAACCACGCGAGCTGGGCCAACGCCGAGTACGACGCGCTGCTGAAAGGCGCGCGCAGCTCCGCCGACGCGAAGGATCGCATGGCGAAGCTCAACGCCGCCGCGAAGATCGTCAACCGCGAGGTCCCTGCGATCCCGATCTACTTCTACGTCCAGCACGACATGGTCAAGCCCTGGCTGAGCGGCTACAAGCCCCACATCCAGGGCGTGCACCCGTCCCGCTGGATGAAGGTGGAGTTGTAAGCCTCAACCGTGCTCCGCTTCCTCCTCCGCCGCATCGTCAGCTCCGTGATGGTGATCTTCGTCGTGGTCACGGCGTCGTTCTTCATCATGCGCGCCGCGCCGGGCGGACCCTTCGACGCCGACAAGAAGCTCGATCCCGAGGTCGAGAAGAACATCCGCGCGAAGTACCACCTCGACAAGCCGCTCTATGAGCAATACGCCCGGCAGATGAAGTCGATCCTGATCGACTTCGACTTCGGCCCGTCGATGAAATACCAGGACCGAACGGTCAACGAGCTCATCGCCGAGGGCCTCCCGGTCAGCATCATCCTCGGCGTCCAGGCCCTGATCATCGCGCTGATCATCGGGTTGCCAGCCGGGCTGATATCAGGACTCAAACAAAACACCCTCACCGACTACACGACGATGACCGGCGCGATGGCGGGGGTCTCGATCCCGAACTTCGTGCTCGGCCCGGTGCTGATCTACTTCTTCGCGATCCAGTACCAGTGGTTCGACGCGGCCAACTGGGCAGGACCAGAAAAGGGCGTCGTCGCCCACTTCAAGAGCAGCTTCCTGCCGAGCGTCACGCTCGGCGTCTACTACGCGGCGTACGTGGCCCGGCTGACCCGCGGCGGCATGCTCGAGATCATCCGCCAGGACTACGTGCGCACGGCGCGCGCGAAGGGCCTCTCCGAGCAGATGGTGGTCATCCGTCACGCCCTGCGCGGCGCGATCATCCCGGTCGTCAGCTTCCTCGGCCCGGCCTTCGCCCGCCTGCTGTCGGGGTCGGTGGTCATCGAGATGATCTTCAACATCCCGGGCCTCGGCACCCACTTCGTCCAGTCGGCGTTCAACCGCGACTATCCGCTGGTCCTCGGGACCATCGTCATCTACTCGTCGCTCCTCGTCGTGCTGAACCTCATCGTCGACCTGGCCTACACGCTGCTCGACCCGCGCGTGACGTATGACTGAGCCCGAGCAGACGGTCGAGAAGGGGACCAGCCTGTGGGCGGACGCGCGCAAGCGCGTGATGCGCAACCGTGCGGCCCTCGCCGGCGGCGGCGTCGTCATCTTCATGGCGCTCATCGCGCTCACCTTCGAGCCGCTGAGCGCGCACTTCACGCGCTTCAGCTTTGATGAGCAGCATCACGCGCGCGAGCCCAAGCCCATCGGCGCCCAGAGCATCCCGGCCCACCACTTCCGCATCGACGAGGGCGCGAAGGCAGACTTCGCGAAGATCGACACCGACAGCGACGGCAAGCTCTCGCGCGCCGAGCTCTCGGTTCACCTCAAGCGGCTGCAATTCGCGAGTTGGGACACCGACGGAGACGGCGCGCTGGTGCCCTCCGAGGTGCGCGAGGCCGCGGTCAACCTGGTGACGGGCAGCCCGAAGTTGACGGTGTTCGTGAGCGACTTCGCCGCGGGCGGGTTGCACGTGAAGACCAACCCCTCCGCCCCGTTCAAGCTCACGGTGGGCGACAACGACGTACGCGTGACGCCGGCCCTGGATCCGGCGTCGACCGCGGTGGGCATCGCGAAGGCGATCAACGACGACATGATCATCTCCTCGACCGTGGTGGCCGAGGCGGGCGACGGGCGGGTGCAGCTGACGTCGAAGAAGCCGGGCAAGCGTGGCCTCTTCGTCCTGAAGAGCGACGACGCTGGCGTGGTTCCGGAGGGCACTGCGACCGAGGCCGGCGACGTCTACATGAACGGCGACCTGCGCATCACCTTCGCCGAGGCCAGCAACGACAAGGTCGACCTGACGAGCATCTTCCCCGAGTCCGAGGCGATGGAGTTCGTGCGCGCCTACGACGGCGACAAGGACGAGAAGCTCAGCGCGGCGGAGTTCCCCGGGCTCCCGCTGCCCGAGACCCATTGGTTCGGCACCGACCAGCTCGGCCGCGACCTGTTGACCCGCTGCATCATGGGCGCCCGCGTGTCACTCGCGGTCGGCTTCATCGCCACCTTCGTGAGCTTCCTCATCGGCGTGCTCTGGGGCGCCACCGCCGGCTTCCTCGGCGGCAAGACCGACAACCTGATGATGCGCTTCGTCGACGTGATGTACGGCCTGCCCTTCATGTTCCTGGTGATCCTGCTGATGGTGATCTTCCAGGACATCCCCTCGAAACATAAGCTGTACCTGCTCTTCATGGCCCTCGGCGCCGTGCAGTGGTTGACCATGAGCCGCATCGTGCGCGGCCAGGTGATCTCGCTGAAGGAGCGCGAATTCGTCGAGGCCGCCCGCGCGATCGGCGTGAGCAAGCGCACCATCATCACCAAGCACCTGATCCCGAACGCGCTCGGCCCGATCATCGTCTACTCCACGCTGACCGTGCCCGCGGTCATGCTCGAGGAGGCGTTCCTCTCGTTTTTGGGCCTCGGCGTTCAGGCGCCGTTCGCCTCGTGGGGATCCCTCGCTGCCGAGGGTGCCAAGGGGTTCGAGTTCTACCCCTTGATGATCATCTTCCCCGGCGGCCTGCTCGCGGTGACGCTGCTGAGCCTCAACTTCCTCGGCGACGGGCTGCGCGACGCCCTCGACCCTCAGGTCCGGAAAGACTGATGGCCGACACGCCCATGCTCGCCGTCGAGAACCTCGAGGTTCACTTCAACGTGGACGGCAAGACCCTGCGCGCCGTGGACGGCGTGTCGTGGGAGCTCCAGCGCGGCGGCACCCTGGGCATCGTGGGCGAGTCCGGCTCCGGAAAGAGCGTCTCGGTGGCCGCGGTCATGCGGCTCATCCCGACGCCGCCCGGCCGCATCGCCGGCGGGCGCATCCTCTTCGAGGGTCGCGACCTTCTCACGCTCTCGAAGAAGGAGATGCGCCGGCTGCGCGGCAACGAAGTCTCGATGATCTTCCAGGATCCGATGACCTCGCTGAACCCGTTCCTGCGCGTCAGCCGCCAGCTCACCGAAGTGCTCGAGCTGCACAAGGGCAAGACCCGCAAGGAGGCGCGAAAGGTCGCCATCGGGATGCTCGAGCAGGTGGGCATCCCGGATCCGGCCGCGCGCTTCGACGAGTATCCGCACCAGTTCTCTGGCGGTATGCGCCAGCGCGTGATGATCGCGATGGCGCTGCTCTGCGAGCCCAAGCTGCTCATCGCCGACGAGCCCACCACGGCGCTCGACGTGACCATCCAGGCGCAGATCCTCGAGCTCATCCGCGGGCTGCGCGAGAAGTCGGGGACGAGCGTGGTGCTCATCACCCACGACCTCGGCGTAGTGGCGGGCATGGCCGACGAGATCGTCGTGATGTACGCGGGCCGCGTGGCTGAACGCGCTCCGGCGAGCGAGCTGTTCGGCGCACCCGCCCACCCGTACACCCGTGGCCTGCTGGACTCGGTGCCGCGCCTCGACGAGCAAGAGCACGCACGGCTGAAGTCGATCCGCGGGTTGCCGCCCATCGTCACCGACCTGCCGCCAGGCTGCCCCTTCCAGCCGCGTTGTGACTCCGCCGACGGCACGTGCTCACAGAGCTATCCGGAGCAGCGTGACTACGGGCACGACCACTTCACGTATTGCCACCATCCGCTGCGCGGACAGGACGAGTCGTGACCGAGCCGCTGCTCGAGGTGCGCGACCTGAAGATGCACTTCCCGGTGTACCGGGGGACGCTCATCCGTCGCGAGGTTGGGCGCGTTCGTGCCGTCGACGGCATCAGCTTTGACGTGTTCCCCGGCGAGACGCTCGGGCTGGTCGGCGAGTCCGGCTGCGGCAAGTCCACCACCGGCCGGGCGCTGCTCCAGCTCTACCGCCCGACCAGCGGGAGCGTGCGCTTCGGCGGCGTCGAGCTCACCGACCTGAAGGACGACCGCGCGCTGTTCCCGTTCCGCCGCCACATGCAGATGATCTTCCAGGACCCCTACGCGAGCTTGAACCCGCGGATGACGGTGGGGAACATCATCGGCGAGCCGCTGGTGACTCACGGTCTCGCAGAGGATCGCGACGCGCTCCAGGGGCAGGTTCAGGCGCTGATGGTCAAGTGCGGCCTCAACCCGCAATACGTGCGCCGCTATCCCCATGAGTTCTCGGGCGGTCAGCGTCAGCGCATCGGGATCGCGCGCGCGCTGGCGACCAACCCGAAGTTCATCGTGTGCGACGAGCCCATCTCGGCCCTCGACGTGTCGATTCAGGCGCAAGTGATGAACCTGTTGCAGGACCTGCAGCGCGAGCTCGGGCTGACGTACCTCTTCATCGCCCACGACCTCGCGGCGGTCCGTCACATCTCGAACCGGATCGCGGTGATGTACCTCG
>PVBE012787496.1_pt1 | contig 22839 bp, 18 predicted proteins | sample 1631181 | NCBI WGS metagenome assembly PVBE01 (sample SAMN08397723, study PRJNA350692) | Marine metagenome, whole genome shotgun sequencing project. | isolation source: water | place: Pacific Ocean | collected 2012-04 | reverse complement strand
GTCGCTGTCGCCGGTGCCCACATGACGGACCGCCGGCGATCTCGCCATCGCTTCAGAGTTGATGAGGATGCCCTCGATACGGAGGCGCCGTTACGCCTGCTGTCCAGCTTCTCAGCGAATACGAAGTCCACAAACCGCCACTAGACGTGGTTTCAGACCCCCCGTAGGTCGGATCTCCTGATCCGACAGGCGTGGTTGCTAGAGTTCTGAGACCAGCTCCGGTCATCTCTCGGGTCTGCTCGGCTATGTCCCCACGCCGCGCCGCTGCCAGTCGGGACCCCTGAGTTGGGGGCGCCCGCACACCCGCGGCGTCCCATCCCACTCGCCTATGCGGTTCTCTGGCGACCACTCGACCTGCTTGGCTTCTTCGCGCCGCAGGCGGCGCCATGCGATCACTATCGGGAGGCACCAGGCTGCCATGGTGCCGCTGGCGAGTGCCAGCAGGAGACCCTCTTTCCGCCTCGTGCGGGCCTCGCTGAGCGCAAGCGTCCGGGCGTTGGCCTCGGCCGGTGCCGCGCCTTCAGAGGTGGCGGCAGGGATGGCTCGCGCCAGCGTCCAGCCGGAGTGGCCACGAATCACGCCACATGCCAGGATCGGGAACACGACGAGAGTCAGGAAGTACAGAGACATCGGTCCGTCTATTCTGAGGTCCACGACTGGCCTGTCCATCGCAGCCTCCCGTACAGTAGACCACGTTGATGCGCCCTGCAACAGACATGCCATCCACAATCAACAGGGCCCGCCACTTTCGCGGCGGGCCCTGTCCATTGCGCTTCGTACGACGATCGTCCCGATCGTCGGCGCTACTCCTCCATCTCGCGCATCTTCTCCTCGGCCGCGTTGATGGGGTGGTCAAGCGCGTTCTTCTTCAGCTTCTTGAAGTGCGGATAGCCCAGCATCCGCTCCATCTCCCACTCCTGGGCGAACTTCCCGTTCTGGATGCCTGCCAGAGCCTCTTTGAAGCGCTCTTTCAGGCCATCGCCCGCGACGACCGGGCCGCGGCTGAGTTGCCCGAACTGACTCGTCTGCGAGTGCAGCGACATCTGCTGCATCAGGCCCGTGTCCGCGCAGGCCTCGAAGATCTCCGCCGCTTCCTTGCTGCCCCACGTCTCGTGACACACGATCTCCGGCGGGAAGCCCGCCTCGACCAGCACGTCGAACGTTGTGGTCAGCACCGCGACCGTCGCCGCCCATGTCGCCTGCTCCATGAACAGGTCGATCTCCGTCTCCAGCGCCACCGTGCTGAGGATGGATCCCACGCGCAGGCTGCCGATCGACTTGGCGATCGCGAGGCAGATGTCCTTGGCCTTGCCGCTCGCGTCCGCGTGCACCGCGCAGTAAGACGACGCGCCCGAACCCTTCACGTACAGGTCCCGCACGCCCCTCCCGATCATCCGCGGCGCGACCATGACCACATCCACGCCCTCGGGCGCCTCGATCAGGTCGTAGTACAGGTTGTAGCCATGGGCGAAGACCAGCACGTCGCCCTCGTTCAAGTTTGGCAGGATGGACTCGCGGAACAGATCCTGTTGCGCTTCGTCGGGCACGAGCAGGAACAGGATGTCACCCTTCGCCGCCGCCTCTGCGGGCAGATACGCCTCAAAGCCGTCCTCCAGCGCCTGCTCGCGGTAGGCATCGCCGCGATTCCCGACGATGACGTTGCAGCCCGAGTCGCGCATGTTCAGCGCCTGCGCTCGGCCCTGATTCCCGTAGCCGATCACAGCCAGCGTCCGCCCCTCGAGCGCGTCCATGCTGGCCTGTTCGTCTTCGATAACCTCGTAATCGTACATGAGCATCTCCTTAGCATGCTGTCGGAGGTTCCCCATCCGTAGCGGGGAACTGGATGCGGACGGAGTTCGTGGCGCTGCCCGCCCAGCCCTCCCGCCGTTACCGTCTCATTACCCTCGAGGTGCATGATGCGAAGACTCGCCTTGGTCGCCCTGGTCCTCTCAACCACCATCGCCGCCCACGCCCAGAATTCCGTCACCAACGGCGGCTTCGAGATCGCGAACGATGCCGGCGGGCCCGCCGACTGGAACACCATGGGTGACGTTACGATCAGCGACGATGCCCACTCCGGCGAGAAGGCGGTCCTCCTCAGCCGCGATTCCGTCGACCTCGAATGCGGGCTCAACCGCGAGTGGGAGCCCGATTCGGGCGAGCAGGGGACGATGCTGTCTGAACTCAAGGGCGGCCTGCGATTCTGGTACAAGGCCCTCGACGCATCCGAAGACGCCTGGATGCGCTTCTACGTCATCCCCATGAGCGATCGTCCGATGGAAGACACGGGCGAGATGCGCACCGACTTCATGATTCCCGCCGGTCACGTCGGCGATGGCAAGTGGCACGTCGGCATCGTGGGCTACAATTTCTCGGCCAACGAAGATGTCAAGTGGGTCCACCTCTCGCCCCGCATAGCCGGTGAGAGCGCCTCGCTTCTCCTCGACGATGTCGAGTGGATGCCTGAGGTTGGCCCCGCGCTGTCCGTGGCCACCACGCGCTGGGAGGAAGACGAGAAGCGCCCTGGCGAGCGCGCCACGCTGACGGTGCGCGTGAGGAACAATGGCGACCGGCCGGCCGCGAACGCAGCCGTCACCGTCACGTGCCCCGACGGCCTCCGCGTCGCCGACGGACCGACCGCCACCATCCCCGGCATTGCCGTCGACGACACCGAGGTCGTGTCCTTCGACATCCTCGGCCGCCGCGATGAGGCAAGCGCTATAGAGGTCGCCATCGATGTCGCCGAGTCCATCGGCGAAGCGCCGCAACTCAGCATTCCCATCGAACCGAAGATGGAGATCATCCAGCTCCGCGCCAGCCCCTTCATCCTCGCGCCGGGCCAGACGGCCACCATCGAGGCGGTCGTCCGCGGCAATGGCAGCGCCATCTGCACCGGCATCACGGGGGAACTCTCCTTGCTCGCCGAATCGGACTTCGTGAAGATCATCCGCACTCCGAGGAAACCCATCGAGGTCCGCCCAGGGCAGGAAGTCTCCGTCACCTGGCGCGTGAAAGCCCTCCAACCGGCTCTTGACCCCGTATCGCTCTCCGCCACCATCGCGGGGTCTAACGCAGAGGGCGGAGACGCCTCCACCACACTCGTCCTTGCGCCCAAGCCCGTCGTTGCACCGGACGTCCCCGGCGCTCACGTCGAGGAAGACGTAGCATGGCTCCAAGGAGACGACATCCGCCTCGTCATCCAACGCGCTGCTGCGGGCTTTGGCATCGGCGACGTACAGGTGAGAAAGGCCGGCAAGTGGACCACCGTCGCGCGCATGCCGTCCCTCGGTCGCGCCGTCGCCAGCCGTCGCTCGTCCTCAGACTCCGTCCGGTGGATCGCCGGCGGCGAGGTCAGGGCGGATGGCGACGCGCTCATGGTCGAGGCACAGCCGAACATTACGGACCTCGAATTCACCCACTCCGTCACCTTCACGCTCCGCGATGACGGGAAGAACATCGGCGTCACCAGTTCGCTGACTGCCGCGCAGACGTGCGATCTCTACGCCTTCGACATGCCGTTCATGTACGTCGGCGAGGGATCGTTCGGCGGCAAGAAGACCGAGGCGCTCTTCCCGGGCTGCGATTGGCTCGATTCCGATGATATCTCCAGCGAATACGAGGGCAAGCTCATCGAGAGGGGCCACAAGCACCAGGTCCGCTACGTCCCCGATCCCAACATGATCACCATCCCCCTCATGAGTGTCCACCACGAGGGCACCACCGTCGGCCTCATGTGGGATCACAATCAGAGCTGGGACGGCTGGCACGACCGTCCGGCCGCCGCCTTCGCCTCGCCCGACCGCTTCGAGGGTCGCGACGCCCACGTCATGGGCCTCTTCGTTCCATCCGTCTCCGAGCTTGGCGAGCCGTGGGTCGCGCCCAACGAGCGCATCGCCTGGACGCCGTATGATCTGCCCGCCAATAGGGAGATCAAGCTCGAATCGGTCATCTACGCTCGCACCGGCGAGAGCGACGCGCTCACCGTCATGGACGAGTGGGTCAACGTCTTCGGCGTCCCCGAGCCACTGCCATATCCAAACGAGACCTTCGAGGGCGAGGTCGCCTTCAGCCTACAGGCGTACCTCGATTCCCTGTGGATTCCCGAGGAGAAGAAATGGTGGTCCACGCGCGGCGCGAGCAAGCTGATGTCTTACCCAGCGCTGCCGGGCCACTACATCCACCAACTTCGCTGGGGCGCGCAGATCATCGAGGACCCGCTCCTGCAGGAGCAAGCACTCGCTCGCGCCGATGAAGCCATCGCCCAGGGCGCCTGGTCGGTCTACGCCGACGACGGCTTCGACTATGGTGGCGCTGAGGACCACATGCTCAGCATCGCCGCTACCGCCATGGGCATCATGTCCTCCCAGTTGCCGAACGGCTCCTGGCGCTTCGATGCCGACCGCAAAGCCACTGGCGTCTTCAAGGGCTTCGACTACCACGAACTCGGCGGCCACGATGGCGCGGAACTCGGCACCTGTGCCGCCAATGCCTACCGCATCCTGCGCTTCGCCCGACTGACGGGATCTGATACCGCCTATCGCTCCGGCGTCAATGCGCTGGAGTTCATGAAGCAGTTCCGCGTTCCGCGTGCGGCGCAGGTCTGGGAAGTCATGTTCCACGCGCCCGACATCCTCGCCGCCGCAGACGCCGTCGATGCCTACCTCGAGGCCTACATGTACGATGGCAATGAGGAGTGGCTGGCCCAGGCTGTGAAATGGGCGAGGGGCGGCTTGCCGTTCATGTACCTGTGGAACGATCCCGACAAGCCTTTCGTCCAGGGCGCGTCGATCCCCGTCTTCGGCGCGACCATGCGCAGGCACAGTTGGTATGCCATGCCCGTGCAGTGGAACGGTCTCCGTCACGCCCGCGCGATCCTGAAGCTCGCCGAGTACGACGACTCGATGGATTGGAAGCTCTTCGCCGAGCACCTCATCGTGAGCTGCCTCTACCAGCAGTCCACGGACCCCGATGACATCGCTCTCTGGCCCGACGCCATCAGCGCGATCACGGAGATCAAGTCCGGCTGGATCTTCGGGCCGCATCAGATCTTCGAGCCGTGGAGCATGCTCGCCGGGCGCAAGATCGAGCCCGACACGGCTATCCTCGGCGATCTGCCCAGCCGTATCCACCTCACCACCGGCGCGAAGATCCTCGCGGCATCATGGGATGATGACACGGTGTCCGCAACGCTTGAATACCCATCGAACGAGTCCGGCTACACGCTGCTCGTCAACGCGTCCCGCCCCGATGCCGTTGTTCTCGACGGCGAAGAGCTGCCTCAGGTCGCTGATCTGAAATCCAGCGAGTCCTCCGGCTGGGCCTACATGCCCGGCCGGGCGATGGTCGTCGCGCGCATCGTCGACGATGGCGAACACGCGCTTGAGGTCGTCGGCACTGACTACCTGGACGCCGCTCTCCTCCCGGACGCCCGCCGCGAAATCGCCTTCGAGTTCGGCGAGACCAGCGAGGGGTGGATGGCGCAGCACCACATCGGTGATCTCCGCGTCCAGGACGGGGCCTTGCACGTGGATGTCACTGGCGGAGACCCCTACATGTCACGCGGATCGCTCACCATCGACGGCGACGCTGTCGACGAGGTCGTCATCCGCATGAGGACCGAGGTGGGAAGTGCGGGCCAGCTCTACTGGGGCACGACTCAGACACCGACCATCACCGAGGACCGCGTCGCGCTCTTCCCCGTCACCGCCGACGGCGTCTGGCACGAATACCGCCTGCCCGTCGCCGATCACGACCAGTGGCGCGGCCAGACGATCACGATGATCCGCCTCGACCCTCTCAACGGCAGCTCGCCGGCCACTGTTGAGATCGACTGGATCCGCGGCGAGTAGACTCCCCGCGTACCGACGGGCTTCCAGCCCGTCGGTTGCCTACTTCGGCGCATCTCCCTGCCGTCGCGCCTCCATGAAACCCATCACCGCCACGTGGTGTATGCCTACCGGAAGCCCAACATCCATGGGAGAGAACCCAACCATGCGACGACTGATGCTCATCACCGCGCTGCTCGCGCTTGCCGCCCTGGTAACCGCACAGGCTCCGGTCGCGGAATGGTCCTTCGATGAAGACGTAGCCGGGTGGGATGTCACCGATCCGGCGTCCCAACTGACCTCAACGATCGATGCAAACGTGACCCGCGAGGACGACAACGGCGTGCTTGAACTCTCATTCACGCCCGACAAAGCCACGATGTCCGCGATCGTCGGCAGCGTGCCGGCCGGCCTCACCGCGGCGCAGAGCATCCAGTTCTTCGCCAAGACCACCGACCAGACCATGATCATGGTGGCGCTTGTCGAGGCTGATGGATCGAACTACGCCACCGGCTTCACCAGCCTGCCCGACCGCTGGCAAGAAGTGTCTCTGGACCTCAGCGACTTCACCCTCGGCGACGATAGCACCGACGAGAACGAGCAGCTCGATCCTGACCAAGTCCAAGCCATCATGATCGCCGATGTGGTCACGATGCTGGCGATCCTGGCCGATCAGATCCCCTTCATCATCGCGCCCGACATGTCGCCCCGGATGCTCTGGCTCGACGACCTCTGGGTCGACGTCCAGGGCGTTGACCCCCGCTGGGTCGCGTTCGATGTGGACGGCGAGAAGGGCGTTCAGGTCGATTCCTTCGAGTCCGCGCCGCTTCAGTGGATGATGCTCGCGGGCAGCGGCATCGAGGCGGCGTATGACGACGAGCTGAAAGCCGAAGGCGAGTTCAGCATGCGCGTCTCCTACGATCTCCCGCCCAACAAGGCCTTCGCCATGCTGACGAGCCTGGGTGGCATCCCCGTCGCCGGCACAACCGGCATGCGTATCTCGCTGCTGTCGGAGGTCGAGACGACCCTTCTGCTGGAGATCGAGGAACTCGACAAGTCCAAGTACCAGACGATGATTCCGCTAACCACCGGCGATGAGTTTGACACGGTCGAACTCGCGTGGGCCGAGTTCACTCTCAGCGAAGACTCCACGGACGAGAACGGGCAGCTCGACATCACCCAGGCGAAGCAGATCCTGTTCGCCGATATCTCCGCCATCACCGAAGCACCCGTCGCGCTCAACACGATTTGGCTCGACGATCTCGTGCTCTTTGAATAGAAAGGCGCTTCAACATGACCCGCACCATCGCCGCAATCATCGCTGTGATCGCCATCGCCGCGCCGTGGGCCGGCGCCCAGGCGCCCGTCGCCGAGTGGCTCTTCGATGACGACATCGAGGGCTTCGCATGCACTGATCCGACCGCCCAGATGACATCGACCAACGACGCCAACATCGTCCGAGAAGAGGACAATGGCGTTCTCGAACTCTCCTACACCCCCACGAAGACGACTCTCGTGGCCGCCATCGGCGAGCTTCAGGAGGGGCTTGCGGGCGGTCAGAGCCTCATGATGCATCTGCGCACGACCGACCAGACCATCGTCCTCGTTGGTGTCGTCGAGGCCGACGGCTCAAGCTACAATACCGCCTTCACGAGCCTCCCCGACCGCTGGCAGGAAGTAGCCATCGATTTCGCCGAGTTCGAACTCGGCAACGATAGCACTGACGAGAACGGTCAGCTCGACCCCGACCAGGTCGCCACGATCATGGTGGCCGACGCGGTCATCATGCTCGCCATGATGGCGGACCAAGTGCCGTTCTTCGTGGCGCCCGATCTGTCCCCGCGCATGATGTGGATCGACGACATGTGGGTCGACAGCGAGGGCGTGGATCCGCGCTGGATCAAGACCGAGACCGGCATCCAGGTCGACTCCTTCGAAGCCGCGCCGCTCCAGTGGGCCTGCGTTGCCGGGACGGGTCTCGAGGTCGCCTACGACAAGGAACTGAAGACCGACGGCAACAACAGCCTCCGCATCGCCTACGATCTTCCGGCCGGCAAGCTCTTCATCGCCATGACGGGGCTCCAAGCCGTCCCTCTGGAAGGCATGACCAGACTGAGTCTCTCATACCTGTCCGAGGTCGCGACGACGCTCCTGCTTGAGATCGAAGAAGTCGACGGATCAAAGTACAGCACGCTCTTGCCGGTTGTCGCCGGCGACGACTTCAGCCAGATCGACATGGCGCTGGCCGAACTGACTCTCGGCAACGATTCCGAGGACGAGAACGACCAACTAGATATCACGCAGGCGAAGCAGCTTGTGATCGGGGACCTTTCCGCCATGGTCGGCGATCCCGTCCTGCAGAACACGCTCTGGCTCGACGACCTGTCCTTCGCTGAGTAGCCACCTCGTAGGCGCGCAGTTCATCGCGCCAAGCGGACGCCGTCCGCGCCAACAGGAGAACACAATGACACGCTACCTGATCGCCGCCATGGTCGTCATTCTCGCCACTTCCGCCTGCGCCCAAGACCCAGTCGCCGATTGGACATTCGACGACGACACCGGCCAGTGGCAGGGCGTTGGCCCGGCCGCGTTGCTCTCGGTCACGGCTGACGAGAACATCGTCCGCGAAGACGCCAACCCGGTTGCCGAGTTCTCCTACACGGCTGAGATCGGATCGATGAGCGGCGTCATGACGCCGATTGACATGCCGCTCGTGGACGCCAAGACGCTCAGCTTCTGGCTCCGCACGAGCGACCCGGTCATTGCCCTCGTCTCCATCAGCGAGGCCGACGGCAGCAACTATATGACCGGCTTCTTCAGCCTGCCGGATCGCTGGCAGGAGGTCGCCATCGGCCTCAGCGAGTTTGCGCTGGACGATGACTCCACCGACGAGAACGGCCAGCTCGACCCTGACCAGATCGACGGCCTCGTGATCATCGACGCGACTGCGTTCCTGGCCGAGATGGCGTCGCAGGTTCAGTTTCTCGAGGCCCCCGAGCTCGGTCCGCGGATGCTCTGGCTCGACGACGTGTCCGTCGATGCCGAAGCCCTCCCGCCGCGTTGGGAGACGGTTGACATCGATGGCGCCCGCGCGATCCGTTTCGATTCGTTGGAGAGCACGCCGCTGCAGTGGATGATGCTGGCGGGGAAGAACATCGAACTGGATTACGATGATGAGCTGGTCGCGGACGGCAATTTCAGCCTTCGCGTCGTCTACGATCTGCCGGCCGGCAAGCTGCTCGGACTGATGAGCAACCCCGGCCCCGCGCCGCTTGAGGAGACGACCCGACTGCGCCTGTCGGTGATGACTGAGAAGAAGATCACGCTGCTCATCGGGCTCAAAGAGGACGACGAATCGGAGTACAACGTGATGGTCCCGGTTGAGCCGGCCGATGACTTCACCGTCGTCGAATTCGCCCTGGCCGACTTCGCGCTCAGCGATGACTCCGGCGACGAGAACGGCCAGCTCGACATCGAGCAGGTGTCGGAATTCTCGATCGCCGACGTATCATTCATGGCCGGCGAGCCGGCGGGCTACAACACCCTCTGGATCGACGACATCCTGTTCATCGAGTAGCGCGCTCCGGCCCGGGGGGCCTCAGATCGAGGGTTCGACGGTGACTCGCGTGATGCTCACGTTGATGTCGGTGGTCAACTCGGCGTCGGCGTCGGCCGTGACCACCGTCTCCGCGGATCTGCCCGCATCATTGGTGACAGTAACGCGGTGCTTCGACCCCGGCTCGACGCGGTACGTCCCGTCGGTGATCGTCAACCGCACGCGCTGGGCGCCGCCGAGCGACGGACGCATCTCGCCGTGATCTCCGACCGCGACTGAGCCGGATCCCCCCACCAGAAACGAGATGGCGTCAGCCGCTTCGTTTTCGAGCACGGCCGTGCCGACGCCCGTGAACGGGCGAAGCTTGACGGAGCTTGGCCGGATCATCCACGACCCGTGGGCGGGGGTGTCGACTGTCGCTAGCACTCCGCCGGTGCGCAACCCCGCCTCGTTGATGAGCCGCGACGAGAAGTGACATGCCGCGCCTGAGAAGAGCCTGTGATCGGCCGCCAGCAACGCGATCTGCACGCGGTGGCCATTGCTGGGATCGTAGAAAGCGACCGACCCATCTTCGCATTCAGCGACCTCGACGAGCGGAGCGATGAACGGAGCATCCTGCAGTGCGATCCGCGCTCGCCGATCGAAGAGATCCGCGTGGAACGCGTCCCACAGTCCGTGGCCCGGCATCCAGGCCGACCACAGCCGATGGGTGGCATAGATGGCCGCGCCCTGGCCTGTCTCGCGGACCGTCAGCCCCGCGAAGGTCGGCTTCCCGTCCTCCGTGACCGACATCCCCAGCCTTGCGAGCGGCATCGTCGAGCGGTCGAGCTCCGTAAAGCCCGCCCAACTGTTGACCGAATACCCGGCCTTGCCCGTTCGCCGACCGCGCTCAGACCCCTCAAAATCACCCGTCGTCCGCGCGCCTGATGCGAGCGACGGCAGCACGGGGTGCGTCTGGTGGATCGTCAGATTCCCCGTCATGTTGCGCATCTCGGCAAACTCCGCAACGCCAAACAGATTCGCCAGGCGTCGCGGCAACTCGGCCCATGAACCCGACTGCACGCACCCGGCGCCGATGTCGGCGACGAACACGCCGCCTCTCGACACGTATTCCTCAAGGCGCTCCTGCAACGGAATCGGGATGTCCAGCGCCATCGGCGCCAGGATCGCGCCGTATTCGTCGAGGTCCGCGTCGAGCAAGTCATCGCGCGACAGATAATCCACCGTGCCGTAGCGCGTGCCTTGCTTGAACGCGTTGAGCAGGTCGCTCGGCTCGCGGGGCGACATGCCCCTGATGTACCCATACGTCGGCGTCCCGAGCGCCACGAAACCATCCGCGTATGGCTCGTAGAGGATGGCAGCCGAACTCCTCGGTCGCGTGCCCCACGCAGGTTGGCCGGCCATCCACGCCAGGCCATCCCGGAGCTGCTCCTGAACTTGCGCCTCGCTGAGGACTTCCGGTGGCGCGATGAACGACAGTCCGACAGCGCCGCGCATCGCCGCCTCCATCATCCATTCTTGGAGCCGTTTCTCGCGGAAGGGCGCGCCGTCGTCGAGCACGTCCGGCAGGCGCAGGCACGGCATCGCGTTGCGTCGGCCTCCCCGCCGGGCGATGTCCAGCGAGTGCACGTTATGCGTGGTCCAATCCGGCTCAAGTAGCCACGGCGGCGTGGACGCGACGATAATGTCATACTCGTCGGGGATGTTGATGAGCGAGCGGTACAGCGTGATCCGGCCGGTGATGAGCAGGCCCTCTCCCTCGCTGACCTCGCGGATGACGCGCGCCCAGAGCGCCATCATCTCGTGATAGCTCTGCGCCGTGAAGTCAGCCAGGTCGATGGACGGCTGGCCCGCCCCGAAGGGCAGCTCGTCGTCGATAGCCGTGGCGCCGTCAACGCTAATAAGCGCCTCCGATGGCAACTCGACGCCCCACGCCGCTCCGATTCCCAATAGCCCGCCGTACTTCGCCTTCAGGTAGTTGCGGAACGAGGCGTCCGAGAGCACCAGGTCGCGTTCGAGACCATCGCCCGTCGCCCAGCCGATCACGCCCGGCACTTCGCGCAAGTCCCTGATCACCGTCGTGATGTATTCGGTCACGCCCTCGATGTACGCGGCGTTACCGAGCGAGCAGGAGTACTCATCCGATAGCGTCGTGGGCAGTCCAACAATGACCCCGAGGTCGAGCTTCTCGGCCTCCTGAATGATCGTCCGGGCGAAGCTCATCATGCCCGCGTCGACCGGCGATCCCATCTCTATGAAGACGGTATTGAGGCCCAGGAACTTGACGTAGGGGAGCGAGCGGAGGTCGCCGGCGCCATACAGCCACGTGTACGGCGCGTCCGGAAGCTCCTGCGCGCTCAGGCAAGGCGCGATCAGTAGCGCGGCGATGATGGGGATACTCCGCCGACAGCGCGTCACGGTTTCACTCCAGAGCCTCGCGTATTCGTCTCATCATGCCACGGACGATTCCCGCCACCGTCTCCTCGCCAACCTCGGGCGAAGCGTGCTCGCGCGGATCTATCCCTGAGATCCCCTTGAGCGGATCCTCACGCCCGTCCGTGAGTCTGCCCATGTCCACCAACTCGGGACGAAGGTAACTCAGGATGGACGTCTCCCACTTCCCGGCATGGTCGCCACGCGTGGGGTCCTCGTCGAAGGCCCTCGGTTCGGGGAGCGCGATGACCGTCGCCGACTCAGGCTTCGCCATGTGTGTCTCGCCCGCGCGCTCGACCATCTCCACTTGCTCGACCGGATAGTGGCCCGTCATCGCGACGATTACCTTGAAGCCATGCCGCGCGAGGCAGTCGAACTGCCTCACGAGAAGCGGCTCGATCCACTCTTCTTCCACCATGATGGACGTGAAATACTCGGTGTGGCCTCCCCCGACACCGCAGAAAAGTGCCGGAAGCACCGCGCCGCCGATCTCTCGCGCGATCCTCATGCAGATCTCGTGGACCTTGATCGCGTCATTGCCGACAGCCATGTGGTAGCCGTGCCACTCGAGGGACCCGACCGGCACGTACGCCACGGGCATCTCGTCGATTACGGCCTGAATCTCGTCCGGCAGCATCTCCTCGTAGCGGACTTTTTGCTGCATTTCAGACACCTTCCATGAGTTGCTCGGCGAGCGCGTCCGGCAAGTCCGTCTCGCGCATCATCTGGGCGACGCTCGCCACGTCATACGACACCCGTCGCAAGATGATGGTTCTCTCTTCGAGCAGAACGTAGTTGGCGCCGAGCACGCGATCTCGCGGCTTGCCCGCCGCTCCCGCGACCACGAATGCCGATTGGTCCGGCGTGATTCTCACGGCCATCTCGGTCGCGCCGCGAGGCATCGGTTGCTTCTCAACCGCCATCCCACCGAGCGACGCAATGTAAACGGCCGGCTCGTGCACGTGGCCCGTGATGATGATCCCGCCGGGCGCCTCGGAGAAGCCAGGCGGGTGGCGCATGAGGTTGGCGCTGTCATGCACGTACGGGAAGCACTCGGCCGCCGGCGGATCCGTCCACGCCGCCGGGCTTGAGTGCGCCAGCAACGCGCCATCGAGCTTCAGCAATCCTGGCAACTCCGAGATCGCAGCCCGCGAAGGCTCCGTCAGTTGCTCGGTCGTCCAAGCCGTAGACGCATTCCGCAGCGGGTGCTCCTCCGTGAACGCGCCGAGCGCGAGAAGCTCGTGATTGCCGACAACGCCCGAGATGCCGGCCTCGCGGATTCGCTCGACGACCTCGTTCGGCTGAGGTCCCCAGCCGATCAGATCGCCGCCATGGTAGATAGCATCGGGCGCGTCGGAGCCTATCGCCGCAAGCGTCGCCTCAAGCCCGGGGAGATTGCCGTGGATGTCGAAGATGAATGCGATCCGCATAGTCAGGCCCCCGCTGGCAGTTCCGTACGACGATCGTCCCGATCGTCGATGCCGCAGGCATGTAGGAGCGGCTTCAACCGCGATGCCGTCTCGGCGCCGAGAGGGCCGGCCACGCCGCCATCAGCGCCAGCACGATCCATAATATGTCGAGCACATAGAACTGCCTCGGCAGCAGTTCGAGGTACAGCAACACGTCCGTCGGCGAGCCCGACCGCGTGTGGTTGATATGCGTGACGCCGATCTTCCCGATGGCGATGGCTACAACCGAGCACGCGCCCGCAATAACCTGATACGCCCTGCCCTGCGCTCCCGAGCCCAGAGCCACCGCGTATCCGCAGGCATAGCCGATCCCGAAGGCGACGATACCGACCATCAGGCTGGCGCGCGTCCAGATGAGCGCCCAGATGATCCCGGTCAACACCGCCGCGGCCAGCCCGCAGGCGAGGCCCTTCAGAACTCTCTTCGCCGTGACCTCCGTCTCAAAGGGAGGCGGCCGAGGCTCCACGCGTGCGGGTTGCGTCGACGGCGGACCGGCGTACGTTGGCTGAGGCGTGGGCGCCGTTGGCGGCGGGGCCACACCCATCACGGCCTCCACCTGCGCCGGGTCCCATCCACCCGTCTGCAGCTCCGACAGTATCGCCTGATCATCAGCGCCCTGTTCGCGACGCCGCTCTACGAAATCCGCAAGCTGCGGCGCGACCACCACCCGCCGCTTGCCCTGCCCGCCCTCTTGTCCTCCCATATCACCCTCCTCCACCGTCCATGCTTGCGCCCGTCACGTGGGACAGGCGCAGGGAAACTCCGCGAGTTTCCACGCCTGTCAGACCTTCGCCAACGCCTGCTCGAAATCCGCGATGACGTCTTGCGAATCCTCCAGCCCCGCCGACAGCCGAACGAAGCCGTCCGCGATGCCCGACGCCTCACGCTCCTCGCGCGTGTACTGGCGGTGCGTCGTGGATGCCGGGTGTGTCGCGAGCGTGTGGCATTCGCCCAGGCTCGCCGCCAGCGCGACCAAGTCGAGGCCATCCAGGAACGCCATGGCCGGCTGCATGCCTCCGGCGATCTCGACGGCGAGCACGCCGCCATATCCCGCGAGCTGCTGCTCGGCGAGCGCGTGATCGGGGTGCGAGTCCAGGCCCGGGTAATGCACGCGGTCGACCTTCGGGTGGGCCTCGAGGAACTCGGCAAGTTTCTGCGCTGTCTCGCACGAGCGCTCGACCCGGAGCGCCAGCGTCTTGATGCCCCGGCAGAGAAGGAAGGCGTTCAGCGGCGCCAGCGCTCCTCCGAACACGTGCAGCGACTGCGCGATTGGCTCGATGACCTCACACGTGCGGCCAACCACCACGCCTGCAATCGTGTCCGCATGTCCGCTGATCGCCTTCGTCGCGGAGTGCATGACCACATCGGCGCCATGCTCGATCGGGCGGCAGAGGTAGGGCGTCGCGAAGGTGCTGTCGATCAACAGCAGCGCCTCGGCCTCATGCGCGATATCAGCTACCCCCGCGATGTCGGGCACGCGCAGCGTGGGATTCCCGATCGTCTCGGTGTAGACGATCCGCGTGGTCGGCCGGATCGCCGCTCGCACCGCGTCGAGGTCGTTGGTGTCGACATACGTGACGCCGATGCCCCAGTTCGGCAGGTAGTCGTTGAAGAGTTCGTTCGTGCCGCCATAGATGGCCTGCGAGCTGACCACGTGGTCTCCCGACTTGACGTGGGCCAGCACCGCCGCCGAGATCGCGCCCATGCCCGAGGCAAACCCGACCGCCGCCGCGCCGCCCTCGAGGCTCGCCATCGTCTTCTCGAAGGTCATGTTCGTCGGATTGCCGAGGCGGGTGTAGCAGAATCCGTCCGCGCGCTCGTTGATGACGTCGGCGTATTCCTGGGCACTCTCGAAGTAGAAATTCGCGGTCTGCACGATCGGCACGTTCATCGGTAGGCCGGGAACGCCGGTCTGCTCCTTGCTCGCGAGATGAATCGCCCTCGTGGCAAAACCCTTCTTACTGTCTGACATGAATGCTCTCCCCGTCCCGATACGTCGCGGGATTCTCCCAATGTAGCCTACCGGGATCGCCGGCTTTCAGCCGGCATCGTCGTTGTCGGCGTCCTGTGCAGGTCTACGCTCTTGCGCCTGCGAAGTTTCCGCCCATGTTCCTCACCCTCGCCGCCCTCTCGCTCCCAATCGCTACTCCTTCGCAGACCATCCGCACCCGCCGTCTCAGCGAGAGCCGCGTCCTCGTCTACGATCGGCGCGTCGAGCTAGGCATCGGCATGCACGGAATGCCCGATGAGCACCTCGCGCGGGTGAAAGCGCTGGGCATCCGGCTCGTCCGCCACACAATGTACTGGGCCCAGATCGAGACGACTGAAGAGCCCGGCCTCTACGATGCGGACGCGCTGGCCCAGTGGGACGATTTGGTCCGCCGCTGCAACGAGCAAGGCATCGTGCTGGAGGTCGTTGTCCACCAGAACGCGCCCGGATGCTCGTACGAGAACCGCGCCGAATCGTACGCTCGTTTCGCGCGGTTCATGGGTGATATGTCGAAGCGCTATCCCTCGATCCGCTACTGGGAGCTGTGGAACGAGATGGACGGCGCGTTCACCGATCTCTTCGGCGCGAGGGCGGGAATCCCTCTGGTTGAGCGCGGTAAGCTGTACGCCGAGATGCTGAAGCTCGCCGCGCCGGCGATCCGCGCCGCGAATCCCAACGCGCTGATCCTGACGGGCGGCATGACCGATGTCGGCGACTTCCCTCGGGGCATCTACGAGGCCGGCGGGCGCGAGGATTTCGACATCATGAACATCCACACTTACGGCGTGCCGGTGGTCTGGGCGTTCATCGCGCGGGGGCTCGCGGTGCGGGATGTGATGGATGAATTCGGCGACCACGACAAGCCGCTCTGGAACACGGAGTTCGGCATCGACGCGGGCAATCTTGTCGGCGCGTGGGGCTACCCGCACGACCGCGGCAAGGAAGACGCCGAAACTCTCGACGCGCTGCACAAAGCGCAGTGGGAAGCCTGTCTCAACGCGGCGCTGGAACAAGGCATCTACCAGAAGATCCTGCCCTACCAGTACAGCGCCGGCAACGAGCGCAACGATGACGGTGAGATCGAGACGAAGACCAACCTCCCCGATGGGCTCGCGATCCACGACTTCGGCTTCGGAATCGTCCGCTCCGACGGAATCACGCCTCGCCCCACCTACGACTGGCTCAAGGCCCTCCAGTTCAACGCCTGGATGAACGACGAGCCGCGCCCCACCGAGGTCTGGCTCACCGGCCTCGGCAACCTCCGCCCCGTCGGTTACGAGTGGGATCAACGCGACCGAGCGGTTGTCGTGAAGGGTATCGACCTCCAAGCCGGAGGCGACGCGCTCGTGCAGTTGGGCGCCGAGAACTGAGTGGCGTGGCCACGAGCGCTGTCGCCTTCCCGCGGTTCATAGAACTGTAGGAGCTGCTTCAGCTGCGACAGAAAACACGCCCCACCATTCACAGCCGCACGCCGTCGTGCCGTCGGACCACCTGAGTGCCCCGCTCTCTTCGCACCCACAGGTCCCCGCCCCCGCCCCGACGAAACACCGCACAGTTCGGCATCAAGGGAGATGACCATGGATTTCAAAGAGGCGTTTGAGGCTGGTGGATTCGTCGCAACAGAGCCAACGACCGAGAAGGCGCGTCAACAGCACTTCTCTTACCTTGAGTGCGAAGTACCCGCCGAGATCCGCGCCTTCTACGAGCACTGCAATGGCGGGAGCGTGGATGCGCTCTCTTGCCGCGCCTATCCACTCGCTCAGGCGGCGACTTTGGTCGGCACGTACGACTTCCACGCGGAGTTCCGGTTCCTGCCGTTCTTCGTAGCGGACGAGAACGCGTCCGATCCGGCCATGGTCGGGCTCGAGCCGCCGTTGACCGGGTACGTGTTTCAGATCTGCCACGATGACCGGTCGCGGATGCTCGCGCCGTCCATCCCGTCGTTCCTGCAGTCCCTGGCTTCGCAGCCCGAAGTCGAGTTCTTCCACATCGAGGAATCGACTTTCGTCTACCCGAGGGCGCTTTCTGAATCAGAACAAGAGACCGTTGATGCTCTGATAGCGAGATCGATGACTGAACTCGAAGAGGAATATGAAGCACAGCTTCTCGTCGAGCTGGCGCTCAGCATGCTCACCGACGAGGCCTGCATCGACCTATTGAGAGGACTGAATCACCCGGACAGCAACGCGCGCTTCGTAATCAAGGATCGGCTTCAGGAGATCGGCACGCCCGCCGCGGAGGAGATACTGGCCAAGGCGGACGACGAACTGAAGGCGTTTGTTGCCCGGGCAATCGACGTCCTGAAGAAGGAAGGCTTCGACGCAGCAACAGCAAGCGGGACTGATCTCCGCGTCGCCGGCAAGGGGCTCAACGTCGGGCCTTCTTCGATAAGCGCAGCGATGATGGCTTCTGGGAGTATCTGGTCGAACGAGTGCGGCACATCCTCGAACGGGAGACGGCACCGCAAACAGATCCGGCCCCGACCCAAGCAACGGAAGGGTCGGCGGAGAGCGATCTACCGAAGGACGCGCAAGAGGTCGCTGATGTGCTGGGCGTGGATGAGGACAATGCGGGATGGCTCTGGACTCAATGGTTCACGCCCGAGGCGCAGGCCAGAGTGGCTGACGAAGGGGAGGATGCGGCTGAGCACTGGGACATGTTGCAGGGCAGCCCGCCCGAGAGCATCAGAGAACTGATCGCGATGGAAATGGAAATGGAGGGAGTGGCGCCGCCAGCGCAGGCCGACAAGACGGTGGGCGATCTGCCGAAGGATGCGCAAGAGGTCGCTGATGTGCTGGGGCTAGATGAGGACAATGCGGGGTACCTCTGGACTCAATGGTTCACGCCCGAGGCGCAGGCCCAAATGGCTGCTGAAGGGGTTGACGTGCCTGATGTCTGGAACGACTTGAAGGGCTTGACGCCCAAGGACATCAGAGCAGACATCGCGATCGATATGGAGGAAGACGCCCTGCGAGCGAGAGCCGAGAAGAAGCGGGCCGACCAATGATCACGTCCAGGCGGGCGAGACGAGCCCGCGTCTGTCCGAGGAGTGCCAATGATGGTAGCCGCTAGTCTGCTCGTATTGGCAAGCGTGACCCCCATGGCAACTCCCGCCCAGACCGTGCCCGTCGTTCGTGAACGGCCGGCGCTTGGTGTGATTCGGTGGGATGGGTACAACGGCGGGCACTTCACTCAGAACCAGGAATTCCCGTTCATCAAGGCCGAGGAGCACCACTGGCGCGCGCCATGGTTTGCCCGGCGGACGGGTGACCCGGAACGGCCCCTATCGTTCAACCCCGAGTTCAAACAGGAAATCGTCCAGGAGGTCACCGACCAGGAGATCCGCTACGCCGCGTCGTGCGGATTCGACTTCTTCGCGTTCTGTCATTTCCGCAAGGATAAGGGCGATGGCTGGAGCCTCCGCAACAACCTCCAGGCCTACCTCGACAGCCCGCTGAAGCCCGAAATCAACTTCGCTCTCATCTGCATCGGGGAGCATGTCGGCAAGGGCATTGAGGGCGAGGAATCGCCCGAGAACACGTGGGAAGATTGGCGCGCGTACGTCCGCGAGTACATCGAGTTGATGCAAGAACCCACCTACCAAACCGTCCTCGATGGGCGGCCGCTCTGGGGCATCTTCGGGCCGAGTGGACTGGCCAAGAACCTCGGCGATGAGGAGCACGGGGTTGAGGAGCTGAAGCCGGCCATCCAGTACCTCCGCGATGAGGTCCAGGCGGCGGGCCTGCCCGATCCGTATCTCGTCGGAATGCACGCCGGCGGCATCTGGGCGGCGAAGTATGTCGACGAAGCGGGGCTGGACGCCGTCTCGGCGTATCGCGGAGCGTTCGGCGGGACCGTTGAGGGGACGCTGTTTGGCGATCTGTGGGGCAACATCCGCAGCGCCTTCCTCGAGAATCCGGACATGGGCGGACCGCGCAAAGTCGTCGTGCCGATGCTGTCGGGCGCCGACCAATCGCCACGTCATCCAGACGTGCCGAAGTACCTCGAGCCAGAGCCGGGAGACCTCGCCCGGCTGCTCGGATCGGCCTTCGATTACGCCATCGAGAACCCCGACCAGTGCGAGGCCGACGCGGCTTGGATCTACGCCTGGAACGAGCATTCCGAGGGCGGATTCATCTGCCCGCTGATGGGCGATGCGCCCGACTACGTGCCCGTCACAGAGCAACTGGATGACTGCTCCCGAGGCATCAAGAACTGGGTGCATCCGACCACGCGCCTCGGCCTGGGTGTGCCGCTCGCGAACTACACTTTCGGTGACCGCGAGCCCTCGCTGGAGTCCATCGCCACCGAGTCAGGCGCCTCGCCGATCCGGGTCCCCGAGGGCGCGGAGATCGTCTCGGGCAACAACCCGCGCACCGCTCGGCGCGGTCTCTGCTTGCGGCTCAGCGGACCAGGAACATGCGAGTTCTCAACGGCCGGTCAGGCGAGTGCCGTGGCGCTTGCTTACCGGGTGGATGGGGGGCAGATTGAGGTCTCGGTTGGAGACGAGACGACGACCGTTGACCTGGAGCAGACCGGCGGCGAATGGCGGGAAGTGATGGTCGCCTTTTCGGAGGCGACGGGGTCGGCGACGGTCCGAATCGAAGCCCAAACGGCCGACTGTGAGCTGGATGATATCCGGTTGCTGGGGCGCCCCGACTAGGACCCGGAAGTAGGCTTCCGGTGGCGAGAACAGGCAATGAAAACGCGATTTTCGGCGACGAATCGGGGGGACCGAGGCACTTTATCGACCCTTTTCGGGGGGACCTGCTAGGCTTATCTCAACCACCCCATTGAATCGTCTCGTTTTTCCGGTTCGTTGCCGGTACAAGGTCCCCCCGCTGCTCCTCTCGAACCCCATCGACTAGCTTCGGATCTATAGCATGGGAGGGTTACGCCCTTTGCTTGAGACCACGATGGACCAGATCTTCGCAACGAACTTCACCTGGATCGACTGGGTGATCGTGATCGGCTACTGCTCGCTGTCGATCATCGTCGGGCTGTTCGCGAACAAGTTCGTCGGCAACATCGCCGACTTCATCGTCGCCGGTCGCGGCCTGAGAGCGTGGCTCGGACTGGCCACGATGACCGGCACCGAGATCGGCCTCGTGACGCTGATGTACATGTCCGAGTGGGGCTATAACAACGGCTTCGCGGCGTACTACTCGGGACTGGTCTGGGGCGTCGCGTTCTTGATGATCGGCGGAAGCGGATTCATCATCCACAAGCTCCGCGAGATGAGGTGCATGACGATCCCCGAGTACTACGCGCGCCGGTACAACAAGCGTACCCGCATCATCGGCGGCATCCTGCTGGCGTTTAGCGGGATCCTGAACATGGGGCTCTTCCTGCAGGTCGGCGCGAAGTTCGTCGCCGTCTGCACGGGCATCCCCGCCGACGGGTGGAGCCTGAAGCTCGTGATGACGGGGATGCTGAGCCTGGTGCTGGTCTACACCATCCTCGGCGGGATGATCTCGGTGGTCATCACCGACCTCGCGCAGTTCGTTATCCTGGGTTTTGGAATTCTCATCGCCACCATCTACGCCGTGACGAAGTTCAGTTGGGGCGGGTTGGTGGAGGCGGTTGACGCGGCTCATGGCATCGGGGGTTTCAACCCATTCGCCGAAGGGGTGATGGGACCCACGCACGTGGTCTGGCAGACGTTCGTCGCCTTCGCCGCGTGCGCCCTTTGGGAGACGGCGACGCTGAGGGCGCTGGCATCCAGCAGCCCAAAGACGGCCAAGCAGATGTACATGGGCTCGGCCATTACGTTCAGCGCGCGGTTCATCCTCCCGGCGACATGGGGCATCGCGGCGCTGGCGTATGTTCACTCGAACCCGCAGCTCGCAGCGTTCGTAGCCGGGCCCGATGCGCCGGCTGATATGGCGATGAAAGCCATGCCGCTGTTCCTGGCTCAGAACATCCCGACGGTCCTGCTAGGCATCCTGGCAGCGGGGATGTTCGCGGCATTCATGAGCACGCATGATAGCTACCTGATCGCCTGGTCGGCGGTGCTCACGCAAGACGTCATCGGCCCCCTGCGCAGGAAGGGGCTGACCGACAAGCAGCGGATCTGGACGACCCGGGTGCTCATCCTGGTCATCGGCATATTCCTGCTGGTATTTGGGCTCTGGTATGAGACCGAGGCGGCGCTCTGGGACTACATGGCGGTGACCGGCTCGATCTACTTCGCGGGCGCGTTCGTGGCGATCGCGATGGGGATGTATTGGAGGCGCGCCTCCAGCACCGGCGCGAGCATGGCGCTGATCTGCGGCCTGTTCTCAGTGCTAGGCGTTCTGAAGTGGGAAGCCTGGTGGGGCATCACGTGGATCACGCCGGAACGCGTGGGGATCTGCACGGTGTGCCTTGCGTTTACGGCGATGATCGTGGGGTCGCTGCTGTTCCCGGATAGCGAGCCGCCCAAAGAGGGAGTGGTAGAGTCCAAACGCGACAAGATGCTCAGGGCCGAGTTGGAAGCTACTGAAACGGCCGATGAGTCGGGCATCCAGGAAGAGGAGGCGAGCTAACATGGAGATCCTATCAACCGTGTGGCTGGTAGTGCTGATCGTGGAACTCGTCCTCTTCACGGGACTGTTGATCGGTGGCACGATCTTCGGTATCGGAGATCTGAAGAAGCTGCTGATCGGGCTGAGACTCGAGCACGACGGCATGGCGGATGACGCCGGGGAGGATCCCGGCGGCGAGGCGGATGAGGAGCCAATGGCGACGTGACGGGGACGGCGGGAAACCACGAAGACACGAAGGGCGCGAAGAACGGCGAAGTGATAGGGGAAGAACTCAGGGACAGTTACCATGTTTCCCAACGGCAGGGAAAATGGTTACTGTCCCTGAGTTCTTCCGCGTGAGGCCGGAGGACGGCGACAGGTCAACGCAAGGACAAGGTGGCCACGCCTGAGGTCTGGGCGCCTCCGGGGTCTCGCGCATCGACCCGGATCATGTAAAGTCCGGATGGCACGTTGAGGCCGTTCTCATCGCGACGATCCCAGAGCAGCGTGTTGATGCCCTCATCCATGGGAGAGTCGGTGATGATCGTCCGAATAGGACGACCCGCAACGTTGATCACGGTCGCCGTAACGTCCGCCGCGCTCGCGAGAGTGAAGTTGAGTTGCGCGCCGACACTCGTCTGAGCTGCCATCACCCCTGTCAGCGCCAGAATCCCATCGCTAGCCGTTGTCTCCGGGCCAGCCGTCCATGCGGTCGGCGCGCCGGTGGCGGCCCCGTGCCTATCCTCGAAGACAAAGCGGTACTCGTAGTTGGTTAGCGGACGCTTGAGCCGGAGCTTACGCGCGTAAACGCGGCCGAGGCGGAGGTCGCCGCCCTTGGCGTTCATGGCGCGCGTTCCAACGATCCTGTTACCACGTCTGATCTGGACACTTGCGGTGGTCGGCGCGTCTCCCCCACTGTCCCTATACCCCGCATTGCCCATATGAGCAGGGAGGTTTTCGGTAGAGGTGCCAAGAAACTGGCCTCAGAGCATCGCAGCGGGCATCGCAGCAATGATCGCCGGAGGCACCGCATGGGTGAAAGCCAACAGGAGCCGTTGAG
>PVBE011620491.1_pt1 | contig 22847 bp, 22 predicted proteins | sample 1631181 | NCBI WGS metagenome assembly PVBE01 (sample SAMN08397723, study PRJNA350692) | Marine metagenome, whole genome shotgun sequencing project. | isolation source: water | place: Pacific Ocean | collected 2012-04 | reverse complement strand
GTTTCCGCTTGCATCCTTAACCACCAGTGCCAGCTTGCTTACGATGTCCCCATCTTCAATAACGTTCACCCCGCCTATGCTCAGGTTTAACTTTTCCATCGACTTTCCGCTAGCGGGATCAACGGTTGCAGCAGGCTTGAACTCGAACTGAACATCAGCGAACTTACTTAAGTCCTCTACCCTATGATGAAACTTGTCCTTATAGTCGTTTGCATTGGATAGCAATTGGTGAGTGCCAATCAAGTGCCCGATTTGTTCAAGAAAAGTAATAGAGTTGTTGACGTCATCAACCATGGATACCACTTCGCTATTTAAATCATGCGCCATCTCCCCGAGTCTAAAATCGACCCGGTTGAATTTTTCCGCTAGATTTTCAGCCTTGAAAACAACCACCTGTCGGTGCGACTGCGAACCGGGATTGGAGCTTAATGACTGAAGGGCATTAAAAAATTCAGTCAAATTGTCCCCCAGTCCCAACTGCCCACTTACTCCCTTTGAGGCAGCCTGTCCTTCTGGGCTTGATGCGGTTCGGTCTAAATCCTGACCGATCATGGACTGTGCAAACTGAAGGATTTTTTGTTTTTCCTCCAAATAGGCAAGTACGCTACTTTCGTTTGCAATTTGCCTGTCGAGCAAAATGTCCCGGTACTGGTCTATGCCGGTAACCTCAACACCGGCTCCCTGCATTCCGTGTTCAACTGGAATCCCATGCGCAGTTTGCAGATTTAATCGTTGCCTTGAATAAGCTGGATTACTGATGTTGGCAAGGTTATGACCTGCAAGCTCAATAGCGCGCTGGTTCGCCTGCAGCGAAGTACGCGCCATGCTTATAGTTCCGGTCAATCCTGGCATATTGCGTCTGTGTTAATGCGTCTTAAATAAGGGTTTCGTATGTGGTTCGCTGCGGAACATAAGCGCCTCCCACTTGGCCACTTTGATCGTAGGTTTGGCCAGTTTGTGTCGGAAACAAGCTTTGGATCAGCTTCTGCATAAATTCCAAAGAACGACTGGGTAACAGATGGTTTTGCCGGAGACGCTGGTTGGCCTTCAGCAGCAACTCGTTAACTTCCTCAACCAAAGCCTCAACCAACGGCCTGTATTGGGATGGAAATGCAGAATACATCTCTTTGATTGGAGTGTTTATGTCCAAACCGTGAGATTCCGCGAGGTCCTCACGGCACCCCTCTCTGAAGTTCCTCGTTTTTGCTATGTCGGCCATTTGCGCATGAATCGAGGTGAGATTTTGGATTAATCCGTCTGCAGAGCGGTTGACGATCATTTCCTGCTGCTGCTCCAGTAGAGACAGCAACTCTCCGTATTGAATCAGTTCTTCACGCAGAGTACGTACGAGCTTGTCCAGGTATTCCTTCATTACTTGTCCTTGGCAACCTCCTTGGTCGCCTGTTCTGTCGCCAACTGTCCATGCAGTGCTGTCGCTATGCCAAAAGCACCGCTTTTGCCGACAGCATCACCCAACTGCTTCACAATCATGTCTCGGTAAACCTCTGAAGAAACACCTTTCATTTCCATACCTCCATCAAACATCGGCTTGTAAGCATCGCTCAGTATTTGCCGCGCAAGCATTGCCTCGAAATGCTTGGCCGCAACCAACATTTTCTCCGACTCTGAAAGCTTGGTGCTGGACGCAACTCGGGCCAGGTCGATTTTATCGGCTTGGCCAAGTCCAATTGCGGCTGTTGTTGTGGACTGTATCAATCGTCTATCCTATCTGAGAATCAACTCTGCTTGAAGAGCACCTGCTTGTTTCATGGCTTGAAAAATGGCCATCATATCCCGTGGGGTCACACCCAGTGCGTTTAGTGAACTCGCCACATCCTGCACCGTCGGCATGCCCCGAAATGGAGTCAACATGCCCTCGCCTTCATTTATAACGATGTCTGCCGAAGGGGCGATAACGGGTGCTCCACCGGCCAAAGGCACTTGAGGCTGCGAGATGTCATAACCCTGCGCAATGTTGACGATAATGTTCCCGTGAGCGACGGCACAGCTGGAAACCGCTACACGCGAGGTAGCAACAATTGTCCCGGTCCGCTCGTTCAGCACGACTCTGGCCGGTGTGTTGACCGCCACAGGAAGCTGCTCAATGAACGCAAGATATGTTACCGGGTTTTGAGTGTAATCATCCGGGATTTTGACTTGAATTGTTGCTCCGTTAATAGCTACGGCAGGTTCAGCAATTTTGTGAATTAACGGGAGTGCCCCAACCTCTCGATTAATTGTTTGGGCAACCGACTGCGCGTTCACAAAATCGGGTTGCCGCATTATTAGTTCGAGTTTCTTCTCTCGAATATAGGTAACAGGAATCTCCGCTTCGACCAGCGCGCCCCGAACAATTTGACCGCTTGTGGGGTGGTTCTTCTGCACACTGGCACCCCCAGGACCGGGTATTCCTCCGATAAAACCACCGACCGCCACTGGGCCCTGTGCTACCGCATAGATTTTCCCATCTGGTCCCATCAGTGGCGTCCTTGCCAACACGGCACCATGTATCGAACGAGCATCTCCCATCGCAGAAATATGAACATCAATCCTCGAACCCGAACGAACGAATGGAGGAATGTCTGCCGTAAGCATGACTGCAGCGATGTTTTTGGATGTAATCGCTGATGGAGGGAGGGTCAGTCCGAATCGTTCCAGCATGTTGGAAACAGCTTGCAGCGTATAATCCGGATCTTTGTCGCCGTCACCCGCTAGGCCTGACACAATCCCATACCCCACTAGCTGATTATCCTTCGCACCAAGGACAAAACAGAGATCTCTAACCTGGACGTTCAGATTTGCCTGCGGGACTTGGGTGGCACCAGCCTGCAACTGCTGCGCACTCACGCCAGGAACAACAGCCCAAGTCACAACGAAACAGATCGCACAAGAGACTCTAAAAAGAAAACTTGTCATCATCGGCTCCTTGTTCAAAAACGACAATGAACAGGGTAAAGCGAAGTCCCTCGCGCCTAATTCAAGAAACTTGCGCCTAACGCTTTCAAGCAATACCCTCAACACCTTAAAGGCAGAGCAGTTTCCACAAACCAACGATGACAAGAAAATTAACATATATCAGAACGGTGAGACCTTGGTCCAAACCTTACTGAACCAACCTTTTTTTTGGGCATCACTAACTACACCTTCATCCTTAAGGCTGATCGACACATCAGCCAGATGATAACTGTACACGGTGTTCACTGGGGTCACATCCTGAGGTCGCACGGTCCCTTTAAGGATAATTGTCTGGCTCTCACCGGAAAACGAAGTCCTGCGCACCCCTTCAATGAGCAGGTTATTATTAGGCAAAACATCCACCACCCGCACGGCGAACCGCGAGTTAATACTACCGGAATTGTTAACCGCACCTTTCCCTTCAAATTTGCTCTGTGACTTCGTGCCCAACTCAGGCAACGGTTGTTGCGCAACTCCAGCTGCACCTTTAAACAGCTTCCCCTCAAGGTTCCCATTGATGAAATTTGAAATGGATGCACTCATGTCGGATTTCTTTTCCGTCGTTGTGCTGGAGTTGCGAGTGGCAGTGTTACTCTCCAGTACAAGTACGGTGATAATATCCCCTATACGCTTGGCCTTGTGATCTGAGAACAATGACACTGCGGTTTCCTTGGCCCAAAGGGAATCTGCCTCCGCTTGGACAAGCGCAGTAAGACAGCCGAGCAGCACCACAAAACAACTCTTACAACGTACTGATTTTAATTGTTTTTTCATCCAATACTTCTCCTACCATTTCCTTCCTGGTCTTCACGTTCTGAATACGAACAACCTCTCCCGGGGCTCCGTCTTCCAATACTTTCACGTTGGTGCTTACCAACAACGGGCCCGTAGAGATCACAGCCTTGGCCAAATCCCCTCGACGTACAACCGGCTTCATCTCCACCGCTCGGGCGTAGACCAGTCGCCCGGGGGAAATATTCTCCCGAAACCAAAACCTACCGTCGGCAGGATTTCCATCCCACAAATCCTGACGAACCTTGATCGCATCAACCCGCTGCTTCTCTAGTTCTGACCTGGAAAGCACCGTGCCTCGAGTGATTGCCCCAGTTGCCACCCAGGCATCCTTCCACAACGAGATCTTTACCGACGCTGAAAACACCCCAAAAGGAACCCCTCCATCCAACAACTGAAATCTCAGTGAAGTTTGGGAGGTTGCATAATTTAGTTTGGTTAAAATCTTGATCTCCAACGGACCGTCTGGCACCAGCAAAGTCTTCCATGGCCGGAGGAAATCCAATTCGAGTTCCCCCTCGCCGTAGACAGGAGAATTGATTAATGCGCCTCTCAACTGCAACAGGACTTCATTTGAATCCAACCGTCTGGCACTTCGTGTAATTATAATTTTATTCCCCTTAATGGTGCCAGTTATATTAATTCCAAGAGCTTTCCCTCGGATTAACCCCATCAGTTCTTCAACCGAATATTCACGCACCACTCCCCAGGTCGGGGATCTATCTATTAATAACGCCGGCACCGCTTGATCGGCTTCCGGTTCGACCAAGTCAGACAGATAAACACCATCGCCGTTGACTTCGCACTTAGTCTTTAGTGTAAATGCGGCATCCCCTTGATCAAGCGCCATAAAAAAAACGCCCAAGCAGAGCAAGCCAGTGCTGACTTTCGTGTGGTGTTGAGAATAAGCCATTGCGCGGGTTTATCAGGAATTCAATTTATCGCTTGATTTGGTTGCTGCGTTGCATCATTTCGTCAGCAGCTTGGATTGCCTTGGAATTCACCTCGTACGCCCTCTGGGCCTTGATCAAATTCACCATCTCCTCGACCACTTTCACGTTCGACATCTCAAGGTAACCTTGCGCTAACTCACCAAACCCGTTCTGCCCGGGATTACCCTGTTCAGGAACGCCCGATGCCGGTGTCTCCTGATACACATTCCCTCCAATGTTTTGCAACCCAGACGGATTAATAAACCGGGTAATTTGAATCTGTCCGGCCCCTATATTTTGCCCCTGCTGGTCGAAAAGTGTATATTGGCCCGTCTTGGAAATTGACAGATTTGCAACTTCAGCGCCGATGTTCGGTATGGCATTGACTATCGGATAACCCTCATTCGTAACTACAGCACCGTCCGCACTGACCTTAAAACTTCCATCACGGGTGTACCCTTGAAACCCGCCCGGCATTTGAACTTCAAAAAAACCGTCACCGGCAATGGCCACATCCAGCCTCTCGTCAGTCTGCACCAGTTCACCCGTAGTAAAAACCTTGCTAGTGGAAACGGGACGAGAGCCGTGCCCAAGTTGGATGCCGCCGGGTGTTAATTGGCCATCCCCGGCATCAGCACCCTGAATTTTCTTTGAATCGTACAGCAAGTCTTGAAACTCGATTTTGCTCTTTTTGAATCCAGTCGTGTTTACGTTGGCCAAGTTGTTGGCAATCACGTCCAGATTCATCTGCTGGGAGTTCATCCCAGACGCCGATGTGTATAATGCTCTAATCATTTTTCTACTTAAATTTACTGCGTCGCAGACAGTGCCTGTATCGCTTGGCCAAGCCGCTGATCATGTGCGCGAATGACTTGTTGATTTGCCTCAAAATGGCGTAGAGAACGAATCAGGTTGGTCATCTCGGACAATGACGTACTGTTCGATTGTTCCAAAAAACCATGTTCAACATTGGTGTACCCTTCATCATCTGGAGTCAAATTCTCGACCAGCGTCCCTTGATCATTCGGATCGTCAGCACGATAATAGGCACCTGAAATCCTCTTAAGACTCAATGCATCATTGAATGCCACCACCTCCAATTGGCCAACCGCTTCACCACCTTGGCTGGCCCCTCCGCCCTTGTTGATAACCAAGTCAGCCAGCCGGTTGGGATCATTAAGTTGCAATCCCGTTGAGTAACCCTCTTTGGTAACCAACTCGCCCGTTGGCAGCAACTTCAACTCGCCGTCCCGAGTATATAGGTTGTTTCCCTGTTGATCTTTTACCCGCAAAAAACCGCTTCCCACCAGTGCAATGTCACTTTTGTTTTGCGTTTGTTGTATGGGGCCCTGTTCAAAGTTGGTGCTCAATTTGGGCTTGGGCAATTGAAACGGCTTTTCCTCCAATATCGCTGTCTCCACTTCATTTCCGTTAATGTCCGTTGTTTTCAAAACCGTTTCCAACGGTTTCTCCATTTTGCCTGCCACCATGGATGAAAATGAGATTTCGTTCCTCTTGAAACCGGGCCGAGATAACTCGGCGAGGTTCTCAGAAACAGCCTCCTGCCATCGCGATGAGGCATCCATCGCTGTAGCGGCCTGATACAGACTCACATTCATCTACGCGATTCAGAGCAGGAGCAGTGCCAAACGGAGTAGAACCAGGGTGAAATCGCCACGCAAAGTGCAGCAAGTACCGGTGGCCTAAGATGTTTTAAGTAAGACGGTTAGGCGCATTTTTCTTCCTGGATCCTCGCCTCAGAATCCTCCTGCTTTATAACCGCATTGAAGAGATTTTGAGGTGATGTTTCCACGAAATCCCCTGGCATCTCCTGCCCGCTAGAACAGTAACGGATGGGCATCCCTGTCACCAAAGTGAGGTTCCATAACTTGCTCCAGCGCGTTTCCTCATCCAAATGAGTCATGACCAACCCATGGACATGCAACTCACTGAACGAACGAACCAACCGAATCAGGTGATCTAATTCATAGGCGGAGTTCAACACCAGCAAACACTCTGCTGGTCGAAGTTTGTTTACCATCGATGCCAGCACCCTCATGCCTTCCGCATCACTAGGTGTCACTCCGGGCAGATCAACAAACTCTATCGCAGGGCCAGCGAACTCCTCCTTTTTCCAAACTCGCTCTACAGGCACATCAAGCATTTCTGCGTGCACAGTCAACATCTCCGCCGTATTGGCAGAATGGCCGTCCAATCGCCAAATCCGCGTTGGTTCACGCTTGGCCAAGACCGTTTGAGTCATCCACTTGCAAATGGTGGTGGTTTTCCCGCAACCCGGAGGCCCAACCAAAAGTTTCCTTGGATGACTGCTCTTTTTAGCCTCACTTATCAAGCTGCTCCAATAGTCCAGAAGACAAAACCTGATCTGCTTAAGTTGGTCCTTAACCGTCGCTTCCTCATGTTGCGGGAATCTGTGTCTAGCCAGACGGGTTAGCTTCTCGATAGCCACCGACTGAATGCCGATGCTATCCAAAACTTGCTCAGCACCCCATGGCGCGATTGGCTCAGCATCATTTTCTCCAGCAGACGCTACAACATCTGACTCGATAGTTTCATTGGTGTCGACTGAAGCGGGTGCGCTTGGCTTGGGCAACGCTATTGGAGTGTCATCCACCATATCCAATCTGCCCCCATGCAGCTTAACACTCTGCATGATGCCTGAACTCGACGCAACGGATTCCTTCTTGGTCAAGGTGCCTGTTGCTGATGGCGCGCACGCTGAAACCTCGATGCCCGGCAATTGAAACAAACCTTGAAGCCCGGGCTTGGTCAACTTCCGAATATGCACAACCACCGCGTCCGGTCCCAGGTCATTATAAACGGCCTCAATGGCTTGTTTCGCGTTGTTTGCTGTGTACCGTTTTATATTCATTTAACTTATGGCATTCCGGGAATCGCAGCGGTAGATTGAATCGACACCTTGGGAGGCAATTCCTCGTATGCTATAAAGGCGATTTCAGGGAAATTGGCCGCAAAGAACCTGCGCAAGCCAAGCCGAACCTGAGTCGAACAAAGCACCACAGGATGCTGCCCTGCTCCGATCATCGGTTGAACCGCAGTAGCGAGATGATGTGTCATATGCTGGGCAAGCTTGGGCTCCATGAACAAAACCGATTCCGACGCAGATTTTTGCAACCCCTTGGCTATTTCCTCCTCCAACCACGGCTCCATTGTGACAGCACGCACCTCGTTTTCGTCCGTCAGGAAGGGCTTTACAATTTCAGGACCCAGAACTCGTCTTGCTTGCTCAGAGAGTTCATCCGGATTTTTCGTTGCAGAAGCATGATCCGCTACTCGCTCAAGGATCCCCACCAAGTTTCGAATGGGAATCACCTCGGCCAATAAATTTTGCAGCACACGCTGAATCTGACCAATGTTCAGCATGTTGGGGATCAACTCATTGATCAATGCAGGGTGATCGTCTTTCAGGTTGTCCATGAGCACCTGCACATCCTGCCTTGTAAGTATTTGGTAAGAGTGCCTACGGATTGATTCACTCAAGTGGGTCACCATCACGGACGAAGCATCCACAACCGTATAGCCGGCCATTTCAGCATTCCGCCGCTCAACTTCATCCACCCAGGTTGCTGGCAACTTAAATACCGGTTCAGTCGTCGGCACTCCCTTAAGAACCACAGAACTGTTTGCTGTGTTCATCGCCATCCAGTGACCTGGCATCACCTCACCCTGGGCAATTACCTGTCCCCTCAAAAGGAACTGATACTGGTTGGGGCCAAGCTGTAAACTGTCACGCAAACGTATGGAGGGAACTATGAATCCCATCTCCTGTGCAAAACTCTTTCGCACTCCAGTGATACGCTGCAACAAGTCTCCGCCCTTGGCAGGATCAGCCAAGCCGACCAGTCCGTAACCAAGCTCTATCATGAGTGTGTCGACCTGAAGCAGGTTCTCCAGCGACTCGTCAGGCCCACCCGTCTCTGCCTGTGATTTGGCATCTGCCTTCTTCCGTCCAGCCTCATCCTGCTTGTCCATCTCATCAAAGGCCTCTTTGAGCAAACCGCCATCCCTCAACCCGTATGCGAAAAACCCGAACAACGACGCTAAAGCAACAAAAGGCAGCATGGGGAAACCGGGGACGATTGCCATCACTAACATCGCACCACTTAGTATCGACATCACTCTCTGTGAGAAAAAAAGCTGCTTACCCAAACTCTTGCCAAGTTCCTGCCGGGATGCTGCCCGAGTCACAAGTACACCCGCAGCTGTCGAGGTGACAATCGCCGGAACCTGCGAAAGAAGCCCGTCCCCGATGGTTAAGCGTGTGTAGGTTTCCAATGCTTCCATGACACCTAGACCGTTTTGAAATACGCCAATTGCCAACCCGCCAACTATGTTCACCAAAGTAACCAGTATGGCTGCAACGGCATCGCCTCGCACGAATTTGCTGGCTCCATCCATGGCTCCGTAAAAATCGGCCTCTTGCTGAAGTAGCCTTCGCTTGTCCAGCGCCTCCTCCACTGTGATATAACCCTTGTCCAATTCAGCGTCGATGGATAGCTGCTTCCCTGGCATCGCATCCAAAGTGAATCGCGCAGCCACCTCAGCAATCCGGCCCGCACCCTTGGTGATAACGACGAAATTGATGACCGTCAAAATCAAGAAGATTACAATGCCCACCACAAAACTTCCACTGACAACAAACTCGCCAAAGGCGTCAATCAATTGACCGGCATCGGCTTCAGCCAGAATCAAACGCGTCGAGGCAACATTTAATCCTAATCTGTATAGTGTGAAAATGAGTAGCAGAGTTGGAAAACCTGTGAAATCAGACGGGTTCTTGATGAACAAAATGACAAGAAGAGTCAGGAGTGACAAAGCCAAGCTTATGCCCAGCAGCATATCCATCATCGTCTGATGAACAGGAACGATCAACACCAGCAAAGTGCCGAACATAAAGAACACCAGCGCAAGATCGCTGAAATCCAACACTCTTTTTAACTTGCCGCCTTCTTCTGCCATGACTTATGCAGGTAGTTCTTTGCCTTGCTTGAAATATCTAAAGCGATTTGTGCGATAAACATAGGCAAGGATTTCTGCGACTGCAGAAAACAACTGAAAAGGGATCTCCTTCCCAACCCGACCAAACTTGTACAACATCTGCGCCAATGGTTTGTTCTCAACCATGGGAACTCCGTTCTTCTCCGCAATTTCTCTTATCAACAGCGCATTGTATCTGGCCCCCTTGGCCACTACACTGGGAGATTTCATCGTCTTGCGATCGTATTTCAGAGCAACAGCAAGATGAGTGGGATTGGTAACAACGACATCGGCCTCTGGCACTTCTTCCCAAACCGATTTTTTCATCATCCCCATCCTTCGCTTCCTCTGCTCGCCCTTCAAATGAGGATCTCCGTCTTGGTTTTTGTTCTCATCCTTGACGTCTTTAGCGCTCATTTTTAGCCCCTCCCGAGTACGCCACCATTGATAAGCATAATCGACTGCCCCTATGACGATCATGGCCAATAGAACTTTTTTAAGTAATGAAAACCCGGCATCGACGATAAATGCCAAAACCTGCTCCAAATAGGATGGATGATGAAACACCGGATGCCACATCACCCCCCATACCACATCACAAACCAAAGCTACGACCACCGACAATTTTATGAAGTTTATGAGAAACTCCCCCCAAGATTTCCAACTGAAAATCCTTTTTAACCCGTTTATTGGGTTGAACTTGTTTAAATTCCAAGACACAGCTCCGGCGGTGAGTTGAAATTTGGTCTGTGTTCCAGCTGCCAATGTACCAAAGAACATAACCCCTAACATGAACGGCAGAATACTGGTGCCCGCGATCTTAAAGAACTCCACCAAATACCGCCGCACCGAACCGCTTGACACCTGTAATTCTCCCAAGTCCCTAAAAATATGTATCAAGTAGCTCTGCATTGCCTCCCAAACAACACTCCCCATCATGGATAGCAGCAAAAGTGTGACAGCCAGAAGCGCGGCCGTGTTGATATCCGCACTTTTGGCTATATTCCCTTTTGAAACCGCTTCGCCCAGTTTTTTTCCTGTGGGTTCTTCGGTTTTTTCGCCTGTATCGCTATCTTGGGCCATGGCTACACTGAACGGCTAATGCGAGCATAAACTTACTTAAACAGCCGTATTTCACTTAGTTTCCAGCAAAAATACGGGCAGTCAGCACCAGCGTGTTCGGTATTGTGCGAATATAAATCACAATATACTCAGCCATCAGAGCAATTGTCGCGCCGAAAATCCCAATCCCACAGATCAATCGGATTGAAAAGCTTTCGGTAAAAATGTTGATTTTGCTAACCGCCCTGCCCATGAGCGACATGACGAAATTCACCAAAAAGCCAACCGCCATGACTGGAGAAGAAATCATCACTCCCATGAGAAAGATTTTCCCAGTTAGCCCCCCAATGTGATTGATCAATCCACCATGAAACTCTCCCCCTCCTATGGGCAACAGCTGATAACTCGCCTGAACTGCCTCTATGACGAAATAATGAAATTCCATCGCAACCATGACAACACTTGCCAAGAGAAATAGAATGATACTCGGCGCCTGTTGGGGCACTCCTTCCATACCGGAAAAATTCATCGTAATGAACAATCCTGAGTCCGTTGATATGCGCAAACCGGCGATCTCCAGCGCGTAAAATATCATTCTGCAAACCAAACCCATCAAAATACCAGAGCTGATTTCAAAAAACACAATACCCGCCATTTCACCTATTCCGATTTCGCGCCAGTTTGGTTCTGTCGGAAGATTCCCCGCTAGCACAACTCCCACCACCAATGCGAATGCCAACCTCACTTTAACAGGGATTCGCGCCATAACGAACAGAGGGAACACCAACATCACCCCTCCAAACCGCAGGAACATCAAAAATACCAACAGAAAGTATTCCATTGTTAAATTACTTGTGTGGACAAATAACCTTTACGGTCCCATCTGGGACATTAGGTTAAACATCTCTGTTGTATAATCGAGCATGGTGTTCGTCACCCACGGAAAAAGCACCACCACGACGACCACAACTACCAATGCCTTCGGCACAAACGTCAGCGTCTGTTCCTGAAGCGAAGTGATCGCTTGAAAAAAACTAACCAACAGTCCGATAACCATCGCACTCAACAGGAATGGCAATGCCACCTTGAGGCAAAGCATCATCAGGTTTTTTACAACGTCTATCGATTGATCAACTGTCATTCCAACGTACCTAATAATTGAAACTATCGACCAGCGATTTGACCAACAACGTCCATCCGTCCACCAGAACAAACAATAACAGTTTCATGGGCATCGAAATCATGGTCGGAGGCAGAAACATCAAACCAAGGCTCATCAACACAATAGCAACAACAAAGTCAATTAGGATAAATGGCAAAAACAGGAAGAAACCCATCTGAAACGCTGTGGTCATTTCACTCAGGACAAAACTAGGGATAACCACCCGAAGTGGAACCTTGTCCAGTGTGGTCGGTCCCACCCGAGCCAAGCCAAGAAAAAATTCAACGTCCTTTGGTCGTGTCTGCTTTAACATAAAAGCACGCATCCTGTCTGCACCAATCTCAATTGCTCTTTGACTCGTTATCTGGCCGTCTGAATAGGGAGTCAACGCCGAATCGTTAATATCCTCGAAAACTGGCCCCATGATGAAAAAGGTCAAGAAGAGGGAAAAGGCAATCAACAACTGATTGCTCGGTGCCTGCTGTAATGCAAGTGCAGTTCTTAAGAATGACATGACAATGACAATGCGAGTGAAACATGTCATCATAATCATGAGAGAAGGCGCAATTGCAAGCAGAGTGAAGAATATGACAATCCGAATGCTTAAATCGAACTCCTGCGGATTGTCTGGCAACTGGATATTGAAGCCCAAACTGTTCGTTGACGTTGTTTGAGCCTGCAGACTTGGTTCAGTCAGCGAGGCAATCGAACCCAGGATCAGCAACGCAACAACAATCCTTCTCCTACTACAGAATAACAGTAGAGATACCACGCCCTTGGCCAAGTTGAACATCATCCTTCCTCCTTGTCGATGTGCCGACTTAAATCAGCAAGAAACCCAGCGCCACCCTCTTCATCAGCGGGCTTCTTGTCTCCCGCTTGATTCTTATCAGGTTCTTTACTGTCTGGCAGTTGACTCAACAGTTGGATGCCGGCGGTGCTGGCCCCGATCAAGAACCTCCGTGCACCGTAACCAATCACCAAAAGCGAGTTACGTTGGCCAAGCGGTCGGGTTTCCAGAATTTGTAATCGCTGCTGCTGACTGCCTCTCAATTGCGGTAATAATCGCCACCTCTTCACGGCCCAGGCAAAGCCAGCAAATAGTCCTAAAAGAAGAAGCAGCACGCCCAGAAGCCTAACCCACGCCTCCAAACCGATGCCCTGTGCTGCCACCATCACCGGCCAAAGGAAGCTCTCCCCTGCACCCTGTTCAGCGGCTCTTGCATATGCCGGCAGAACGAGTGCAATAAGCGAAAGCAACCGCCAAGCCGTTATCATGACTCCTCACTGGCGGGGCTGAGCGCTGTCTCCTTTTCATCTCTGGCTTGGCTGCTTCCGGTTGACACCTCAGTGATTTTGACACCAAGGTTATCCTCAACCACAACAATCTCACCGCGAGCCACCAGTTTTTGGTTGACGAATATTTCAATCGGATCGTTCGCCGGCTTGTCTAATTGCACAACAGCGCCGATGCCCAATTGTAGCAGATCCTTCATGGTCATCTCGCAGTTCCCCAACTCAACGGTGAGTTTCACCGGGACATCAAGCAGAAATTCCATGTTGTTTTGATTTTCAGCGCTCGTTGGCATTATTGAAAGTTATTTTCCTATGTGCTTTGTGATTTCAATTGCGGATTTTTTACCCGCACTACCCAATCTCCCGACGAATTTAGGGCGATCCGCAAGCCGCACCTCCACCTTGTCAAACGAATCGCCATCCAGTGGAAGGAAATCCCCCACTTTAAAACCCAACAAATCCCGGCTTGCCATTTCCACATCGTCCCACACGGCGGAAACGCGTAGTTTAATGCCGTTGTATGCATCGTTCCACTCAGGAGTTAGGGTTTCGGCACTTGCCGCATCTTTCTTTTTCACATCGGTGTCAGCAGTAAGTTGCTGGATCAATGGTTCGCTCATTTTAACCGGCAGTACAAGTTGAACACGATCAAACACGTCACCCATCGTAGCAGTATATTTCAATACTTTCACCTCCTCATCGGAGTCGCACGTTGTCAAAAACTTCGGATTGTTCTCGAAACCAAGCAACCGTGGCGTGAGCCTCTCTCTCGTCTTCCAATTTTCCACCCATTCCTGCAAAAGAATACGCGAAGCCTGATCAATCAGGGAGTGCTCGACCTCCCTCAAGGGCCTGTCCGGATCAATCATGGCACCAAGACCGCCAAGCATGCGATCAGTAAGCACCAATCCCAACGATGGAGCGAAATCCAGAATCCCGATTCCCTGTAGAGGATCCACCTTGAACAACACGAGGTGGCATGGCGTAGGAGCATTGTCGGTGTATTTTTGGAAAGTCATTGTGGTGACCTCTTCCAACTCCATCGAAAACTCTGCGCGTACGAACATTGACAGGCGAGCTGCCATCGACCGGGCTACAGATGTATTGTGAGTGCGAAAACGGTGGAGATCAGATGATGACAGACTCGCCGCTTGACCAAATTTAAATGGAATGATTGCCTCCTCCGGCAGTCCGGTTTTCTCTCCACGGTAACGAAATACATCAACCAGCCCATCTGGGCCAATCCCCGTTTCATCATCCATGGTTCCGTGTGCGACCATTGTTCAAACAGACCATACTATTGGTGCGTAAAGTTGGGCAGAAAAACTTCCTGAACAGGGTCTTCCTTCAAAAGTTTTGTCAACTCATGATCGTAACTGCGAACTTTCATGAACACTATATTTAACTTGGTTTTCAACCTCTCACGATGCACTTTTTCTGGTACGTTCAGATCGTTCTCATCAAGTTCGACGAGATAGCCTCTAGCTTCAGCCACTAGCATGGACTTAAACTTGCCCAAGTGCTCCTCCATCAACTGAACGCCAGTATCATCGTGTGCGGTCGTCTTTAAAAGGAATCCAACCTTGGCGCTTAACACCTTGTTATTGTTACCCTTGATGTTTACCAGAATAGCATCGTCCAGTTCGAAGGGCACTTTCATCTCCCCGCCCCCCCCCGCGGTTGACTCTCCGTGAGAATCACTAGCATCAGAATGGGCAGCATCAAGTTCGTCCGGTACCGTCTTGGGTTGCGGCTTCAGTGCTGGCACCACCATCACATTGAACACGCCAGCAATCCCTGCCACAACAATAATTGCGGCAACGATAGGGCCCATCAATCCACCGCCTTTTGCAGACTGTACCGCCGGAGCTTCCGCTGTTTCTGGTTGTGGGTTGGGTTCTGCCATGTTTTTTACTCTCCTTCCTTATCAATCATGCGGCCAAATCATGCCCCCGATCCCTTATCGTTTCAACCGAAGAAGTTCCTGTAAGATCTGATCGCTAGCAGACACCATTCTGGCATTGGCCTGAAAAGCACGTTGTGTAGAGATCAGTTTGGAAAACTCTCTTGCAACATCCACGTTCGACAATTCCAATGCGCCGGCCTCTATTCTCGCAAAACCGTCACTCCCGGGCGTGCTCCATTCCGACACTCCGGCGTTTGCCAAGTTCGTATACATGTTCCCCCCCTCTTTATCCAAAGCTTGCTGGTTAGTGAACTTCCTTAATAAAATCTGACCCCGCGTGTACTGGGTTCCATCAGTCAGCATGACGTTGACACGGCCGGCCGTGTCAACGTTGACATTTTGAATCTGCGCAGTCGTTGTTGCCGCGACCTTGACTAACGAGGAATTAAACAACGATCCATTCTCAAATTTCACTGCACGTGACCGTGAAAACGCATCATCTGTAGAGTTGTGAATTGTAAAACTCTTTTCGCCCTTCACGCTAACGAAAAAAGTCTGACTAAACCCGCCAGAAGCATCCTGATCATCCGTATTACTTAACTGTTTGTAGCCTTCGTGGCTTAATCGGTTCACGCCCGTAAACTCAACACCCACGCCAATCGCCGAACCCGTTATCTTAACCTTGCCGTTAGCGGGCGCTTCAACTTCAGTGACTCTTAACTGTTTGTCCAATCCTAGATTCAAAACAGTCCCGGCCTTGATTGGTGCCAGCGAGGAAAAATCGGTTTCAGTCAAGTCAAATGACCACTCATCCACTGTACCTGTATCCGACATATTGGCGATGTCCACCGTAGTTACCAGCGACATGAGAGGTTGCATTGTAAACTTGGTCTCAGCGGTAAGATCTTGAGGATTCGTTCTACCCGCCACTGACCCGGTGATTAGATATGAGGTCGGATCATCCCCTGGGGCTGGAGGCGTTTTGGGAACCACACTTTCAATTACAAACTCCTTACCAGCGCCAAAGTTCAGCACCTTTCCCTTGGACATCGATGTCAGATAATCACTAGCATCAATTTCGACCGACCATGTGCCTGTGCCCGGGGTCACCTCCGACATCGTACCTGGTAAAACATTGATAGAATTCGGACTATAGAAACGCACATTGTCCCCATCTTTTAAGCCGTGGGCACCAGCGGAAGTGATCGTGTTTTCCTCATTGATGCCAACCGTGTGAACACCCTCGTACGAAGCCAGCTTTTTAATGATTCGCATTCCAGTGATAGTGATTTTGTCAGCAGGAACACTCTTGGCTAACTCATGCTCCTGCGTGGTGTCTGTGGAGGCAGAGTGCAAATCGCCATACAAGAGCAGTTTATTGTCGTCGACGACTCTGACATAGTACGGAGTCGCCTCTTGAAGTTCAGTGCCGGGCATTTCACCTTCAGACTTAAAGATGACGATGTTGCCCGTCTTAAAACCGTGCGCCTTGGCTGTCACAATAGTTTTGTTGTCTGTCGACCCTCTCAAGATATCCACTGATGCCATGAACTCTCCACGGTCAAATTTGATATCTCCAACTTCACCGGGATTGTTTATGTAATCTGATATCCCTTGAACCCTCATTCCTGCGTTATTTACCAAGTTACCGTTCTTATCCAAACGGAAATCACCTGCTCTTGTGGCATAGGAAATCCCCCCAGGAGCCCCTTTGTCGTTAGAGTTGGGCTGGGCAATGCCCTGTGCTCCAGCACCACCAGCCTCCGTTCCGCCATCTCCCCCAATCGACGGAGTTCCGTATTTTTTTACTATAAAGTAACCATCCCCCGCCAGCGCGAGGTCAGTGATTTTTCCAGTTTGATTGATGGCTCCCTGCCCAAAGATTGTTGTAACAGAATTCGTTGCTACACCATTGGATATAGCCACACTCGAACTTCCGCTGGTGTTGCCCTCGTCCGGTGTTGACGGACGGACAGTCTGCGTCAATGCCTCGGCAAAATCAACACGTCCCCCCTTGAAACCCACTGTGTTCAAGTTTGCAAGATTGTTCGCAATGACATCCAGGCTGGTCTGGAAATTTCTAATTCCCCCGACGCCGGTATTTAGTGATCTAATCATGTTTGTTTAGTTATTGTATTTCCTATAAAGCTAATCTACGACTGCCCGCCCCTCCCTCATTAGAGGCTTGATCTGCAGTTCCTTCCTTGTCTTTAACTGCTACCACTTTATCCAATCCATACGGAAACCCGTTGACAACCAACTGAGGCCCATCTGTATCGATCAAAACCTCACTCACAGCACCCGTAATATTGATCTCTTCTCCAACCACGAGATTAACCTGCTTCCCAATCATGGCGATAGCCTCCTGGTTGGCACTTTGCTGTCTTAACTGTGATATCTCGCCTTGAGTTTCCTTGGCATTCTCCAACGCGGTGAATTCGGCCATCTGTGAAATGAATGCCGTATCTGTCACTGGATCCAACGGATCTTGAGTAGAAAATTGAGTAATCAACAGTTTGAGGAAATCATCCTGATTGAGAACCTTCTTCGCTGGTGCGTATTCTATCTGCTCCCCTGTTTCATAAGAGGAATACCTGATATCACTGGTGGGACTTGCTCCGGGTATCATGCGCTATGCCCAACTCTCAAAAGTTGCGTCTGCCGTCCTTGATTTTCTTGCGGTGCGTTGAGCCATCCTTGGCTTTTGCACTTCTTTCTCAAACTCGGCCATCATTTCCCCCAACTCCTCAGTGAACCAAGAATCCTCATCAGTGCCTGACTCTCCAGGTTGACGTTCATCCCTCCCCCCCTTAAAGCTATTGTGATTTTCGTTCTGGTTCCCAACAGTTAATGATTTAAGATCAATTTCTTTTTCTGCCAACAGGGCTTGCAGTTCACTCCATCCATTGGCCAAAACCGCTTGGTTCCCCCGATCCAGCCTAGCTTGAACCACCAGCTGCGAATCCATCATTCGTAAATCCAGTTTAATGCTGACGCTCTCCAGTGGTTCAATGGTCATGGCCCACCTGCCGTTACTCATGCCACGAAAAGACTCTGTGACACTCATAATCTCGCGATAAACAGCCGCAGTAGCGGTTGTCTGAGTTTTCGGTTGAACGACCTTGGCTTGAATTGACTTTAGATCTACCTCCATCTGGTTCAAACGATTCGCTAAATCCGTACGAACAGAAATGTCCTTGATATGATTTAGGTCTGAACGGCCCGCCTCTACCATTTGTGCCGCCAACGAAACATGAGCCTTGCCTTCAGGCCTGGATGCAAATAATCCAGCATTGGGCAATTGCTGTCTTGGATTGCCATTCAATTGTTCCTCACCAGAAGCCAATTTCATCTCGGCACCCAAAAAAGCAGCTTTCGTGCCAGCGTTTTCCGCCTTTATTCCGCCCTGCCCCAACGTGCGGATTTGTTGCTCCTTAACCTGTTTTAGCGATCTCCCTAGCCTCGACATTTTATCTGCCCGCGCCACTCCCTTTCCTGCTCGTCCCTCCTTTTTGACAAATCGGCTTCTGGGTGAAACCGTAACCGCCCGAACTTTAGGTACAGACTGATTGAGCAATTCCGGAGCAGACAAGACAGTTTCCCGAAGTTGCATCCTGTTGTTTACTTCCGACAAGCTCCTGATCGATTTCAGCGTGACTGCTGATCTTGCCAATTTTTGCTCCAACTGGTTACCGTCAAGCCTTGATCGATCTTTCGAATCTGCCATTGCCAAGTCACTTACCGCGCCGAAGCGCTCAGCGGATGCAGGTTTGACGAGCTTGAAATTAGTAGTTGTTGATGTTGTCGAATCCGTTGCACCGGCGTTCGTTCTAACCGTCTTTGCACGCGATCGATCTACTGTAATTGATGCCGATTTCGTTGTTCTAACCAGATCCCTTTCATCGCTCTCCTGTGTGATACGCCAACTCGCCCCCCCGTCCTGGCCTTTGCTTGATCCCTTAGCGAAAGATGCTTCTTTACTGGATAAACCGCCACCTTGCGCTTTGCCTGGCAACCGCTGCTCTCCGTATGTGTTAACAAATTCGCCGTTCTTGACATTACGTTCAAGCTTGGCCTCTCCCCTTGTGACTTCTGTTAGTTTCTCACGCTTTGCACTATGTTGATTTGAATCAGCATTGAATTGCGACAAATTTGCTCGCTTTGCAGGGGACGGGTGTTCCAATTTAGAGCCAACCAGCGGAGGAACCTCAATCCTAGCGGATCTCACTGCACCTTCATCAGGCAGACTCACTGGGCCGCTCGATCCAACAATTCTTGACTCGACAGGAGCAACATCTCCAAAAAACTGTACATCCTTCAATGCTCGACTTGTGTCTCCGTGCAATTGAACTGCTAAACTGTTGTTGGCTTGGGTTGGTTTTTGATTGGAAAGCTTTTGTTCTGCTTTCTCTAAGCGTCGTTTACTGACCGGAATATTTACGCCCCCTTTCACCTCGGACTTTATTCTATTTCTGTTAGTTTTATCACTTAGGGATGTATTGATTCGTTCGTTTTGATTTGAGTAAATTGATGCTATCTTCCCAGAATGCTGCGGGTTCCTACTCTTCGGTTCACGCTGGATAGCCGTACTGGCTTTTGTAACCGAATAAGTATTGCTTTGCACCTTTGCGACACCTTGCTGCGGTTTTCCACCCTTCGATTCACGCTGGATGACCGTACTGGCTTTCGTAACCGAATGAGTTTTGCTTCGCACATTTGCGACACCTTTTCGTGCATCCAAAATAGACGTTCCCGCTTTTGTGACACGTTCTTGCTTGGAATCAGCAATTAACTCCATTGTGAATCTTTGCAAATCGAAATCCGAAGCTTTCTTTTTAGCTTTAGTTTCTTCCTCTCCCTTTGCTGAAGTTTGATTGGATAGGGATGTTTCAGCCTGTTTTTTTGTGGGTTTCTCTTTAAGAGGCTTCTTCAAGCCATTACCTGCATCGTTCCCTTTACGCTCTTCAATTAGGTCAACCTTTGAACCGGCAACCGCGTTCGGTTTACGGGATAAATCGACTTTTGTGTTCAGAAGTTCGTTGAACGGTGTTTTCTTACGATCGGCACCACCACCTACAGACTGAACAGACAAACCTGACTCTGATCTTGCAGGTTTGACTGACGCAACTTGTAGATTCGCTAGTTCCACATCTACTCCTTTTGAGATGACTGTAGCCCAATTTTATTGAACTCCTTCATAATTTCAGAGGCCAAAAGTTGATCATCTTCGGTTCCATTGTTTAACTCGCTAATCAGAGCAGCCTGCTCTGTGACTTGCATCAGAAAAAGCAATTTGGCGCACTCTTCGGCGTTCGCCTCTTGGCGCAGCGAAATCACGGCGTTAGCTTGAGTCATGTTAGTAAGGATTTGGGCTCGCGTTCTATAGCCGTTTTCCTCACTTAATTTGATCATATTCACCGCGTCAAGAAGACTGTCACTTAGATCCTGCCGCGCCTCGGCTATTTCGTTGGTCAAGTTGGCCAAGTTGTTCCAGTTTAGACTTAATTCAGTTTCAATTTTAGCCACCCGCTCTTCCCTCTTCTGTACACTTTCCAACCGTCTCTGCAGTTCCAGCATCAAGGTGTGCACATCGGGATTATCGAACGTCATGGTTCCAGAAGTCACCATATTCTGAATTTCAATGGCGCTCAGTTTGTTTTCTTCAGGCGTAGATTCAGATTCGATGAACTTCGTGATTGGTGTTTCTTTGTGATGCTGAGTTGATTCACCCAATTGCATTTCAGCCTGCACCATTGCATCAGCTTTGGCTTTTGCGTATTTGTCGATCGTTGGCATAAGCCAGTACTTTGTTGCCGCAACTATTGCAGCAACGATCAACAAGGCCAATACAACTGGAACGATCAACTTCTTCATGCGCTACGCAAATTTCACTCCAATCCCATCAGTCCCACGCCTAAGCATCAACTCGTCCATATCCTTCTGAACCTCGTGTGAACATTTGGCTAAATGCTCCTTGTGACGTTTTTGCCGAATCCTATCCATCGCCTCCATCTTGCGCTTCGCTGCAACTAGAGCTTTCCGACAAGCATCCACTCTCGCACGATATCCCTCGAGTGTAGATTGACGCTTTGTCCTTTCCTGCTCCAAGGAAACCATGAATTGTCGAAGTTGCACAACCAGTCCGGAGTTTGAACCGATCGACACTGCTTCTCGAAAACCTTCTCGAGCCTGTTCAATTCTGCCTTCGATTTGGTCAATGTTCTGTTGCTCCCTATTTAACTGCAACATTTCCTGGGCCATTTGATCCTTCGCTCTATCAACAGCATCTTGCCTAAGTTGGCGAACACTCTCCAACGTGAAATGGAATGGCTTTAATTTCATACTGTTGCTGGATTCACTGAACGGGATTCGCTAACACCTTCCTTTTGAGGAGGATACGCCTGCGCAAGAACATGACCAAGCTGTTCCCAGTTTGAACCGGCTTGAGTTCTTTCTTCCACGGTCTGTCTTAAATAACTCATCAACGGATCGTAAGCACGAATGGACGCATCCACCCTGGGATTGGATCCCGCTTGATACGCTCCAATATTGATTAAATCCTGATTCTTTTGGTAAAGAGCTAGCAAATCTCTTGCCTTGCCTACTCTTTCCATCTGTTCATTTGCCAGCAAATCCCGGGCCAACCGACTGTTGCTCTGGAGAATATCCATTGCTGGATAATGGTTTTGCACGGCTAATTCGCGGGTTAGAACAAGATGACCGTCCAATATTGAACGGACCGAATCTGCTATTGGATCGTTCATGTCATCGCCTTCAACGAGAACCGTGAAGAGACCTGTGATGCTCCCTGTATCATCTGTACCCGCCCGCTCCAACAACCGTGGTAGAAGTGCGAATACGGACGGAGTATATCCCCTTGAGGATGGAGGTTCGCCGATGGCCAAGCCAATTTCTCGCTGCGCCATAGCAAACCGGGTTACAGAGTCCATCATCATCAACACCCTCTTCCCCTGACTTCGGAAATATTCACTGATGGCCATGGCCATAAATGCTCCCTTGACCCGAGTCAACGCTGGCTCGTCCGAAGTCGCTACAACGACAACAGACTTCTTCCTGCCCTCTTCATCCAGTTCGCGCTCTAGAAACTCACGTACTTCTCGCCCCCGTTCTCCGATTAGCGCAATGACATTCACATCTGCGTCACCCTGGCTGGCCATCATCCCGAGCATCGTTGATTTGCCCACGCCACTCCCGGAAAAGATGCCCATGCGCTGGCCAACGCCGATAGGTGTGAAAGTATCAACAGCCCGTATTCCCGTGTGAAATATTTGATGAATACGGGATCGCGTCAGAGGATGAGGTACCCTTGACTTGGAATCTGAAGACTTGAATTGCGTGGGTGCAGGCATCCCGTCAAGCGGATTACCCAAACCGTCAAGCACTCGACCGAGAAGCTCCTCTCCGATAGGTGTTTTGAGTGATGCCCCAGTTGCAAGAACCTCACAACCCGGGTAGATACCCTCCATTTGGTCGAGCGGCATAAGCAACAGATTCTGATTACGGAACCCAACCACTTCAGCCATAACCCCGTCAGGGTTGCTGGCTGACTCGAGTTTGCAAATATCACCGATAGCGGCCCTTGGCCCCTGCGATTCGATCACCAATCCAATTAGCTGCACCACCCTTCCCTTGTGCTGCACGAGATGCGCTTGACTCAACTCTGAGTGAGCACGAGCAATCAGGGTCGGCGAAAAAGGCTCTT
>PVBE011314775.1_pt1 | contig 22850 bp, 8 predicted proteins | sample 1631181 | NCBI WGS metagenome assembly PVBE01 (sample SAMN08397723, study PRJNA350692) | Marine metagenome, whole genome shotgun sequencing project. | isolation source: water | place: Pacific Ocean | collected 2012-04 | reverse complement strand
TGAAAATTGGGAAGAGGTTGCTAGAATACCTGGTGATGGAACAAACAATCATCAAATGCGTTATCAAATATTTGATGAAAACCCTTATGTTGGACAATCATACTATAGATTAATGCAAACAGATTATGATGGTAGAAATGAGAAATTCAATATCATAGGAGTATTTTGGGACAAACCAATAAAGTTAAGCATTAACCCAAATCCTGTTGAAGAGGTATTAACTTTGTACTTATCTGAATCATTACGTGGTGTAACTAAGGTTACTATATTTAATGCTAGAGGACAACAAATCTATAACAAAGGATTCATTGGAGAATGGAAGGTTATAGAATTAAATGTTGAAGAATACAAAAAAGGTTATTATGTCTTGGATGTAGACCACAACCATAGAAAAGGAACCCTTAAGTTTATTAAGGAATAGTGGATGTTGTGAATAGAATATAAAAAGTGCAAAGTTTAAAAGAAATATTCATATTTCTGGTTGTTATTTTGAGCAATCTATTATCCTATTCCCAGTGTACAGTTTCTATTTCATCAAGTTCCAACCCAATAGTTTGCGGAAGTTCAGTTAACTTATTCGCGAGTGGCATATCAGGTAATCAAGTCATGAATAATGATTTTGATTTAGGTAATGCTGGTACAGGATGGAATGTAACTACTGCTGCTACATTTACTAATCCTTGTGGTGGTGGAAATGGAACTACATATCTTTGGATGGGAGACCAATCACCAGCCCCAAGGTCATTATCAACGGTTGGTTATGATTTAAGTTGTGGTGGTGAAGTTTGCTTTGATTTAAAATTTGCAGTACAATCAGACCCATCACCATGTGAAGGACCAGATCAACCTACTGAAGGTGTTGATTTAATGTATTCTATAGATAATGGATTAACATGGGTTTCTATATTCTATTTCGAACCTGATATGAATGGAAACTTCAATGCTGCTTCACCCAATGCAGGAGATTATACTGCTTGGGCAAATTATTGTTTCCAAATTCCACCAGCTGCACAAACTGCCAACACAATGATAGGTTGGTTTCAAAATGCCTCTACATCTTTAATATATGACCATTGGGGATTAGATAATATAACAATCCAAGCCTTTGATTGTAATTACTATTATGTTTGGAATCATAATGGCTCAGGTGTTCAAGCACAAACCGTATCTCCACCATCAGATTCTACATTTACAGTCTTATATACAAATGGAATTAATGATTCTTGTTGGGCTTCAATTCCCATATCAGTAGTATTTCCAGATGTTACCATTGACCCAGTTGATAGTTTATTTTGCTCGGGTGATACATTACTTAATGCTACATTAATTAACCTACCAGTTGATTCATGTTGTTATACACTTGAAATGTTTGATTCATATGGTGATGGATGGAATGGTGGGTATTTAACAGTGTTTGCTAATCTAACATCTTTAGGACAATTTTCAGCCTCACTTTTCGGTACTACAGAACAAATATGCTTTGCAAATGGAGATCAAATAAGGTTAGTTTATTCATCTGGTGCATTTGAATATGAAAACACATATAATTTTTTGGATCCTAGCATGAACTTACTATTATCACAAGGACCAACTCCAACGGTAGGAACAACATATGTAGGTATTGCAAATTGTCCTGTAGCAACATATAGTTATCAATGGACACCAGCTAATTTAGTGTTATCACCGAACACTCTACAAACACAAACAACAACTTTAAACCAAGGGACATATAACTTTACAATAACAGTCACAAGTACTACAAATCCTAATTGTTTCTCAACTGATACAATAACGATCGTAGTAGGTGGCTCTATTAACACTATTGGAATATTCCATAACTAACATAAAAGAAAAACAAATAAAATGAAAAAACTATTAATCATACTAGGAGTTTTAATATCAACTTCAGTATTCGGACAATCAACAATCAACCCTGATACAGTATGTGTTGGAGCAGTAGGAGAAAACTATTGGGTGACGAATAACGTAGGATCAAGTTATGCTTGGACTGTAAATGGTGGTGGAGGAAACATCACAAATGGACAAGGAACTAATCAAGTTTCTATTGATTGGGGTAATACTCCAGGTCTATACCCTATCGCAGTAACCGTTATAGAAACTAATGCATTTGGGTGTACTGACACAGTAGATCTAGATATATTCATATTACTTCCATCATATACTCAAATCGGACCATTCTGTGAAGGTGATCCTTGTGTATCATTAATTGGTAATCCTGCAAACGGAACCTGGACTGGAAGTGGAGTTCAACCAAGTGGAAATGCTTATGAATTCTGTCCTTCTACCGCTGGTGTAGGAACCTTTAATTTAACCTATACATTTGGTGGATGTTCTATAATAATGAACGCAGTTGTAAACCCTACGCCAATATTAGGACCAATTAATCATAATTAATGAAGAGATTACTATCCATATTATTTTTAGTTCCATTTTGGGTTTACACTCAAGATACCACTAATATTGAAGTATGTACACATGACCAAACACATCTACAAACCTATTCAGTAACAAATGGACCTAATCAATATAGTTGGTCAGTTGCGGGTGGATTTATAGAAAGTGGAGATGGTACTAATTCTATAGTAGTTAATTGGTTGAACGTTCCATATTCAATGTATCTTGTACAAGTATCTGTAGTAAGTAATGTTGGATGTCCTGGTAATACAGTTCAGTTATGGGTAGATATTGACGAGTGTTCTTATGATGGTATTTATATACCTAATTCTTTTACTCCACAAGACCCAGATGGAATTAACGATGTATTTAAACCCGTTGGAAATAATATAGAAGATTTACATATGTATATTTTTAACCGATGGGGAGAATTAATTCATGAAATATATAGTATAGATGATTATTGGGATGGGACATACAAAAATTTACCTTGTCAACAAGATGTATATGTTTGGTTTCTTAAATATCGATTTGTAGGAAATGACTTCTATGAAGAGATTAGAGGCCATGTTACTTTAGTGAGATAAACTTAATATAACTAAAAATAAAAAGGGGACCTCGTAATGAGATCCCCTTTTTTGGTTACAGGAACTTTGGGTATGGTGCCCATTTTTTTAGTTCCCTACTGTTTCTTTTTCTTTTTTCTCTTTGTATAGTCTTTCTATTAAAGCAACTCTTCCTCCTTCATAATTTGGTATTTCTTTTTTAGGTACTCCTAAATTTATTAAAGTATCAATTTGACTTTGTTTTTTTAGCTTATATAATCTTGTTTGTTGAGTAGATCTATCTTCTGCTAATATTCTAACTTTAACATCTTGTTCTTTATTTTTACTTTTATTAAAGTTTGTAGTAGTTTTAAAATTTGGACTTTTAGTTTCTTCTTTCTTTTCCTTAGCTTTTTCTTTCTTTTTCTTTATTTCTTTTTTAACTTCCTCACTAGGTATATGCTTTACTTTATTTTTCTTTCTTAATTTTTCAATAGCTTCTACTCTTTGTGATTCGTTTTTTAAAGCGTCTATTTTTTCTTGAGATAATCCATATTGTTTAAGAATATCAACTTGTTCTTCTTTATTATATATACTAAGTTTATCTTCAGCTTTTAAATTCCTTTTTTGTTCTTTTTCTTTATCTTGTCTATCTTTTCTTTGCTTGCTTGATTCTAATTGCCATTCAGGATAACCAAAAAGTAAAGCCACTCGTTTCCAATTTTCTTGATCTTGCGCAAAAGCAGCTTTTAAATTTTCATATTTTTGATATAATCTATCTAAAGGAACATTAGTAGTCGATGCTACTACTAAAGCTATAGATTTATAAGCAGGATTATTTATATCAAAAGGATTTTTAGCTTCTGGTTTCCAACTATTATATTCCCAATTAGAACCTGCTCTTTGTAATTTACTTACTTTAACATCTACAGGAGGAGAGAAATCTAATATTGGTAAACCTGATTTATCTAATTCCCTACCTCTAAAACTTGGATCTTCTTCACTTAATCTACTGTAAGCATCAATACCTACATTTTTAAGTGCAGATACTAAAGCTCCACCCCAACCTAATCCTCTTAATATACTGTCCATCATTCCATTAGCAATTCTAAATTCTTTATCATAATCTTTTTCTTCCTCTTCTTCATCATCATCTTCCCATCCCCAAGCAAATATAGCTTGTTGTAAAGCATTAAATATTAAATTCTGAGCAAATCCATAATATAAAATTTTAGACATATTATGTCTCCAATCTCCTCTACCATTAACTAAATCTAATGTAGATTTTTTAATTATTCTAGCATATTGACTAGGAGTATTGGCAAATGCTAATATAACTCTACCAATCCCACTTGCTTGTTGTTGACTAATTTTATCTGGTCTAGAAGACTGTTGAGATTCTTCAGCTTTTTCTCTAAATTCCTGGAAGGCTTGAGCTTCAGCATCTACCTCTGACATGCCTTCGTTTTTAATTAAATCATTGATTCTATTTCTATAAAAAGTAGCACCACCAGTAGCTATAGCAAAACTATCAGCTATTTGTGTTGGTAAAAATCCTTTCTTTAAAAGAGCATTTAATACTCCTTTAACTTTATTAGAACCTGTAGCTGCTGCATTAGCAATTTCTGATTCACTTACATTAATCTTTAAACCACTTCTTCTTGTTACTAAGAAATCAGAATTCATTAATTTCATAAAATCTTTCCAATATTGAGGTTGATTAGCAAAAGCTTTAGCCATTTTTATAGGATTATTAAAACTCCAATTTGCAAAATTACCAGCAGATATAGTTTGTAATGCGGCAGATCTCATATTTAAAAACATTACAGCACCAACAGAATTATTTAAATAATCTAGTAATTGATTTTCTATTCTACTACCTTTACCAATTCTATTTCTACCAGTTTTCATTCTAAATAAAGAATTCTCAATAGCTTCTCTATATTTTGAACCAAATGCTGCTTCTAATTTATTAAGATTTTCTTTTGTAAAAATTTTATCTACATTATCTTGCCATTCTTTTAAATAATCTTCTCGTTTAGTAGTATTTAAACCATCTCTTAAATCAGTCGCCACTGTTCCCACTAACCAATCAGCACCAGGATATTTATAACCACTTCCTTTATTTATATCAATTAGTTGTTGAGCAAATATATCTATACCTGGATTTTTTTCTGCAAACTTTTTTATTTTAGCTAAATCAGTTTTGCTTAATCCATCTATTTCTATACCTTGTTTATCCCATGCTAATATTCTAGCTACATCAGAATAAGTAAACTTATCAACTGCTTTTTTATTTAGATTCTTAGGTATACCACTTTTCTTTAGTGCTTTTTTAAGAGCTTTAAAATCTGATATCATATTTTTCTCATCTGTAGCCATATTATTCATTGCTCTAGCAAATGGATCAAATAATACTTCTTTATACCACGCTTTTTGATCATTACCTAATTGACCTTTACCTAATGTTTTATATAATAAACCTTCAAAATCTTCAGCAGATGGTGGAATAAAGAATCTAAATTTCCCTTTTCCTTTACCTCTAACTTTAGCTTTAGCATCAGAAAATACTTTCTGTGATTCTATACCAGTTTTGTTTTCTATTATATCATTAAAAATATTACTAGCATTTTTACTAAATTTAACTTTAGCTTGCTGGACTTTAGATTTAACATCAATAACATCTAAAACTTTTTTAACAGCGTTGACATTAGCAGTATGATCATCAGCAAAATAGAAATCATTATAACCTTCAGCTGCTTTATCTACCACCCATCCAGATTTAGCAAGTGGAGAACTATCACCTAAACCAGTAATATTTTCTATTGGGATATCAACACCTAATTCTTTTAAAAATCTATGAATAGCAGTTGCTGCTCCAGGTGAACGAGCGGTAAGTATAAACATGTCTCTATCTCCTGCTGCATCTTGCATCTTTTTCATCACTTCAAACAATGGACCTTTCTTACCATCAACAACTTTGTTAAATTCAGAGAAGTCAAATTCAGCTCCGTTAGCTTCCATTTCTGTTCCTTGCGCCGCAAATTGTTCAGCTGTTAAACTCCCTTGTTTACCATCAGGCATAGTATAAAGAACTTTACTTTTTGTTCTAGCTACAGTGTCATCAAAGTCAAATGCTCTAATTTTTTTAACAGGAGCATTAGGATCTCTAGCAATTTGTAAAGCTTTATCTAATATACCTAATTCTCTAATCACTTCATTAGAATTACTTTTAGAATATTTACTACCACTTTTAACTTCACTACCACTTATCTCATTAGTCATTTTAATTCTAGCTTTATTTTTCTTAGGTGCTAAAGGTAAGTAAGCTTTAAGTTTCTTCTGTACATTTACTGGTTCTCCATTAAGTTTTTGCTTAAGTATTTCATTTTGTAGTGCAGAAACATCTGGATCATTATAATATTTAGGATCTACACCAATTCCATTTTCTTGTGCCAGAGTTTCTCCAGTTAAAGGATTTATAATATTATTTAAATTTATACCTGCATCAATATTTCTTATAACAGGGTTATTTATTATACTATTGCCTTCTGGCAAAGTGCTAGCTAGTCCTGCTACATCTATTCTAGTATCATCTGCTTTAGATAATTGAGTTTGATGGAAATTCTTTTTAATATCAGGCATTATAGCTTTAGCTTTATTATTAGCTATTGCCCAAATTAATGAGGCACCTATTACAGAAGCTGGTGGATTATGTTCTTCTCTATATTTATTTTTACTTGCACTTTTTTCTGTATCATCTTGCTTTGCTCTTGGATCAGTGGACCATTCAAAGTTTCTAGAAATATATTTAAATGGAGCTGCAGCTTTAATAAGACCACCTGTAGCTTGATATCCTTGTACTATAAATAAAGCAGCAATTTCAATAGGCATTCCTTTACCAGATTCAGGGTGAACTGCATTAGTTAATTGAGAAACAACATCCTCCAATATTCCCATATTAATATCAGATTGAGCTTTGTTCTTAATAATAAATGTTTTATCAATGGGCTTGTTATTTTTTGGTACATGTATTCTTTTAAATTTATTTTCTTTTTTGCCATCTTTTAAATTCTTTTCAGCAGCTTTTAAAGCTTTTATATATGCTGGATCAGATTTACCAAAATATAATTTACCACCTTTAGTTTCTAATGCTAAACCTTTAGGAGCTTCGGGTTGTAAATTAAATAATCCTGATTTTTCACTTTTCCTTGCTTTAATCCAGTCACCATTAGTTAATTGGTAATAATAAACTTTAACAGCTTCTTTAGTCTTTGGATCTATTTTCACACGTGCTTCTCTTACAGCACCACCTGATGCCATCATGGCTGTAGTTAAAACATTAGGAGTTAATCCATATGCTTCAATAGCGTCAAGCACTTCTTTTTGCTTAGCTTTTCTGTTACTTTTACTAATTGTAACCTTGCCATCTATACCTATTTTTTTAATGGCTGCATTAATATCTCTTTGTTGAGACAAAATATTAAGTTTATTCTTATCAAAAGTGGTTAATATATCAGATTTACTATACATAGTTTCTGATCTACCTTCACCTATTTTAGCTGCAGGTTTCTTTTGTGTATCTCTAGCTGCTTGATTAGTTAGTATTCTGTCAGTTTGTACTATCAATGCTTTCATTAACTCACCATCATTAAATAACTCAATGAATTTTTTTGTAGGCATTTTCTGTTTAACTTGTACAGGAAGACCAGCTTTACTACCAGTTTTTTTAGTTTTAACTCTTTCTCCTTTTTTATACAAAGGACTTTTTAATAAAACATTTTGAACTCCTGTAGCTGTGCCAGAAGGAGTTGTTCCATCAGGTAAAGATTCTTGTAAAATATCTGCCACTAACATTGTCTCACCATCAACAGTTATTTCTTCTTCTAAATAAGATTTTAAAGCTGCAATATCTTGCTTATTTAAGTTAGCATTATTTTTTATTTTATTTACAATAGATTCTTTTATGTTTTGACCTTTAACTTTTCCACTTTGATATACAGCATCAGGATCTGTCATAAACATCCCTACTGTTGCATCTAATGCAACCTTAGGCGTTTGTTTATAAGTTTTACTGTCAACGTCAATGTCTTTAGCAAGACCTTTTATTTTGTCATATACTGGTTTAGCTCCAGGTAATTTATCTTTTACTAAATAAGCTTTTTCTTTTTCTACTTTATCTATATCTGCTTCGATGTCTTCATCAGTACTAAGATCTAGCATAGTACTTACATCTTTAGTTATACCAATACCACCTTTAACTTTACGAGTATCTACAACACCTAATTCTGTAGCTAAACTTTTAGCTCTAACAAAACCTCTATTTCTTACAAACTTTTCTAGATCAGGTTCAATAGTAGGATCCCACTCATTCTTGATCATCACTGCTAAGTTATTTTCTAAACTCTCTTGATAAGCCTTTTTAGCATCGGAATATTTACTTATACCCATACCTTGTGTAACAGCTTCTGGTGCTATACCTGCAAAATATTTAGGATTATTAGTTATAGATGTGGCTATTTTAGCTCTAATATCTTTAGTATTTTCTGTTAATCTATTTTCAGCTCTTTGGGTATTCTTTTTACCTTCTCTAATAACTTTTATATCTTCAAGGTTCTGAATATCTTTATTAGTTTGTTTTATTTTATCTACATTATCTTTTTGCTTTTGTTTAAATTGATAATCATCTTGCCCTGTTGTTACTAATTTTTTCTGGTTATTAACTTGCTCTTTCTTTTTCTTTATTGCTTCTTCAATTTGAGTGTTAAGTTTTTTAATCTTTTTATTATCAAATACTTTAGTTTTAGATTTTTTCTCTTTTTTAGTATCTTCATCTTTTTTAACTTTAGTATCAACTTCAACTTCAACTTCTGCTTCTGCAACAGCTGTAGCATCACCTTCAAGGATTAATGATTCATCTACTTTCACATCACCTTTCACAAATTTCTTTTGAGCTTTAGTAAACCTACCTTTTTCAACTGATTTATTATAATCTTTTATAAGATTTATTACTTGTTTATTATCACCTGTTAATTCAATATCTTTTAAACCTATACTTTGAAATAATCTTCTAAAGAAATCTTGAAATTTAGTTACAATATTTTCTTTTAATTTAATATCTCCAGTACTTAAAGCATCAGAAAGTAAAGTTAATTTTTCTTCAGCTGAAATATTTGCAGGTTCTTTAATATAAAGTTCTAGTCTTTTCTTAAATTCACTATCTTTAATAGTTTTAGGATCTAATTTACTTAATTCTTCATCTACAGCATTACCTAATGCAAGTGCTAAATTTTCATTACCTTTTTTATTTAAAGTTCCTGAAAGAAATTTATGAAAAAATTCATGCTTAGCAGCTTGTCTACCTTCTGGAGTAAGAGCCGCAATAGGATTTATTATAATAGTATTTCCATCTGCACTAATAACAGCATTAGTATTCTTATCTAATGTAATATTATGTTCTTCAGCAAGTTTCTCAGCTTGAGCTATTGTTGTTGGCATGAGAATCTTTGTCTCTGGACCCGCCATTGCAACTAAATTATCAAAATCTTTTTGAGTACTTTCTTTATTTATATACTTCTCTTTTACTTCAGCATCTTTACCAAATTCTCCTTCTACTAATACTTCTGTACTAAGTTCTGCTAATTTAGTTTCTAATTCAGTTATTAAATCAATTTTTTCATTAGCTAATTGTGGATTAATTGCCAATGTGCTTGTTAAATTACCTTGATCATCTTTTTTATATATTTCTGCTTTAATATCTTCAATTGCTGATATATAATCAAAAGCTTTTCTTTTTAAATCAACCCTTAGATCTGATGGTATTTGTTGTATAATTTCTGCAATTTCTTCATGAAATTTTATTTCTTCATTAGCATCAGCTTGAGTAAAATCATTATCTGGATTTTCTACTTTTTCACTCAAATGCTCTCTTCGCAGATTCATCATATCTTCAGTATATGACTGAGCTATTAAATCAAAAGCATTATCACTTGTTTCAGCAATTTTCCTTAATTGTACCACTCCATTTATACCAGTAGCGGTTTCACGTACTGCACTTTGAATAGATATAGGACCTGAAGCAAAAGCTGACACTACAGCAATATCCCACATTTGTTTAAACATTTCTTTTGAACCCCAATCAGGATTTACAAAACCACCATAATCACCCTCGGAATTTGCTTCATATTCATGCATAGCATTAAATACATCTTGAGCTCCCCATTCAAATAAACTTTGTAATTCTTCAGTAAAAACCTCACCAACAGCACCTTTACCAATGTTAAGTACTCCACTTGCTATTAATTTTTTAATTTCTTGTCTAGCCATTTTCTTTAAAGGATCTCCTGTTTTAGCTTTTCTCAAAACACTATTAGCTATTCCTTTAGCAAGATTACTAGCTCCTTTTGTTTGACTGTCAAGACCTAATTTATCTAATGCACCTATAATATATGATACTGCAAATGTATACCCCATTTTAGCTTGCGCGCTTGGTGGTTCACTTATAACTTTTTTTTCTGCTTTTTTTAATATTATTTTCTCTCCATTTTCATCAAGTGCAAATTTATCACCATCCATTTTATATACTGGATCAGTATATATAAACTCTCCATTTTCATCTTTAGCATATATTGTTCCAGCGAATTCTGGAATATTTAAAAAATCATCAGTTATATCATTAAATTGTTTCAAAAACATAGGATGTCTCATAGGACTAAAAGCTCCTTTAATTCCTTTCTTTACAGCAGCGGCAAAACCTTTTTTCTTCGCAGCAGCTTTAACTGAATTAATTAATAATTTTTTTCCTCCAACACTAATAAAACTTCCTCCACCAGTTCCAGTTAAAATTGCTACATCAAAAATCATATCAAACATTGTACCTAGTATCTGACCAGTGTAACTTTTTTCAAATTGGTCATTAACTGCAGTATTATGATCACCTTTAATATATGTTTCAGCAGCTTTTTGAGATTGATGCATATTTCTAATTGCATTTTCCATCGCTTGATTATCCTGTTCATCTCCACCTAAACTTTGATTAACAGCTTGTGCTGCTCGTAGAAATAAATCTAAACCACCTGCTAATGTACCTACAGCATTCTCAGAAAATCTATTTACACTCCATTTACCAAGTTCTCCTAGACGCATTCTTCTTGCTTCGGTTTCTGTTTGTTTTGTAGTTTTAAAACCTTGTTCTTCTAAAGCATTTAATTCTCTCTCTTGGTGTTGTTTAAGTACAACTAACGCCTGAGCTTCTTTTGTAGCAACAACTTTATCTACATATAATCTTTGTACATATTCTAAATTTTCAAGAGCATCTATTGCTATGAGTGCATTATCTTGAAGATTTATTTCCTGCAATTCTATAATTTGTTCAGCATGAAATCCATGGGTTTGTAACATAGCCCATTCCTCTTCAGCAGACATGTCTTCTATATAATCAATATTTTCTTTAGTTAATCCTAATGTTGCTATATTATGGTTAAATTTCGCTAGATTTTCTGCTTGTGTTCCTCCAATATCAGTAGCTTTAGTTCCGTATCCTCTTAAATCACCATAATCAACATCTATTGTTATTCCACTAGGAAATTTAAAAGTTGCCACCTGTGCAACGTTTTTATTTAATTCATCTTTCCCGTATTTTCTTTTCCTTGTTTTAGTTTTGTACTGTACTCCTTCTTTACCTAATGGTGTATTTTGATCAGTAATTAATTGATTGTATTTAAAGTTTTTACTTTTCTTATCGTATTTTTCTTTATTTTTTTTATATTTTTCTATAGCTATATTTCTTTCAGGACCTTCAGGCATAGCATTTATCTTTTTTATATCTTCATCTGTTAAATTGAGTCTATTTTGCAACATACCTATTTTAGCAGCTTGATTTTTTAATGGAGTTATAAAATTGTTTATTTTCTTAAGTCTAATTTTTCCATCTTCTAAAATATTTAATGTACTATAAAATCCCTCCACATTTTTTACAGCTTCTGTATAATCAGCGGTAATGGTACCTGCAGCTCTTCTTCTATCAGCTTCATAATCAATTGTATTATTCACTAATATTTGTTTATTCTCTGTGCCAAATTCTAATTTTCCTGTCTCTGAATTTTCTTGTAGACCTTCTTTGTAATTTTCCTTTAAAAATTTCATCAATTTTTTAGCATTCTGTTCATTATCACCTTCTTCACCAAAATCTAAATCTATGTAATTAACACCTTCTTGATCTTCATCAAATAAATCAAGAGGATTTATTCCTAATCCTGATTTCCAAGTTTCAGTAGCTTTTTGTTGCCCAGTTTTCCAAAATTGTTCTCTACCACCTGCTGGACCATGCTTTCCAAATTCTACACCTGAATATACTTTACCATCTATCATATAAAAACCAAGAGCTCTCCATGTTGAATTGTTAAAATTCTCTTCTGCTTGTTGTTCAGCAGTTTTACTTTGACCAATTGACGCAGGATTAACAATTTCTCCTATATTTTTTTCAATATTTTCTATAGCAGCAGGAATAGCATTAGCAACATTAAAACTTCCACTTTTTCCATCTTCTAAATATTGTTCATTATCTGCTTGAAATATACCATCATTAAATAAAGCAGCATTTGAATTAAGATCCATTTCTGTAAAAGTAACTAGATTCTCTGTTTTCTTTCTTTCAAATAAAGCTATTCTATTTTCAATTTGTAAAGCCTCTTTTGATTTAGGATCTAATTCTCCTAAATCTTCTTTTAATATTCTAATTTGACTATTAATATAATCTATATTTTCTACATCTCCTCCAGGGGCTAATCTATGAGGCCAATCTTCTTGAAAATTTATTTCCGTATAATTTTCTTGATTCTCAAAACTAGGTGTTGCTAATTCTAATTTTTTTACATCACCTGTTAAACCCCCATCTTCATCTAACTCTTTGTAATAAATAGTTGCCTTTTGTGCGGTTCTTCCTTCTAAGATTTCTGTTCTACCAGTTAAAAGAAATCTACCAGTTGTTGGGCTTGTTGTGATACCGTCTTGATATGTTGCATCAACTTTAATTTCTATAGGAGAATCTTCTATGCTATAACCTATTATTTGATCTTGAGAAATATCAAGACCTGTTTCTAGTGTTAAATCAAACAACTCATTTTGTAAATTTGAATTCGCTTTATCAATAGGTATAGAAGAAATATTATCTTTATCTGATCTCTTCCCATCTTTTGAAAGATTTACTCTTTTTTCGTTTTGTATTTTTACAGAGTCAGCTCCACTATATCCTTCTTGAATTTCTGTCACTAATAAATTATTATCATCATCTGTTTTCTTTAATAATTCATCGACCGTTATATCAGAATCTGCAGCTAATTTTTTTAATCCTTCTTCGTCATATTCTTTACCTGCATAAGAATATCTTGGAGGATCTGTTTCTTCAGCCTTTATATCATCAACTTCTGTTTCTGTAGTAGCTACTTCAATTGGCTTTACCTCAAATTGATTTTTTTTAAATCTTTTTTTCTTTTTCTTTTCTAAAGGTTCTTCTTCAACTACATCTTCTTCAACTTCTATATCTTCTTTGTCTTCTGTACTTTCAAGTATAGCGCCTTCTGGAAGCCAAGTATCAGTAGTTATTTCTTCTGCTTCAGTTACTACTTCAGCGCCTTCTGGTAACCAATTTTGTGAATCTTCTACTATCATATTATTTGAATAAATTTATTCTATATTGATGTCCTGCTTTATAAGCTTTTATTTGATCTTTAGTTCTTGTTTTTTCATCCCCCATTATAGCATGTTTAGAATTTAATATCATTTCAGAAGTTAATGTTTTCATTTTATCAACATAATCTGTATCTTTAGTCATTATTCTATCTAAATATTGCTCTGCTGATTCTTTTTTACCACCAACTTCCCAAACTTTCTCAACACTTCCTTTTCCATTTATAGCTTCAGTAATATTAGGATGTTTTTTAGCTAATTCTTTATTTCCAGTTATATAAGCATGAGTTGCTAATTGGCCAACATCTCTACCTGTATTAAATTCCCAATCCCCTAGTATATGCTGAACTTTATTATCAAGTGAACTAAATTCATCAGGTAGCATATGCATTTCTTTTGCTGCTTGAGGCATTACAACCCCTAAAAATACATTTATTGCCGCTTGTCCTTTAGCTTCTTTTTCATCCATCTTTGCAAATTGCGCACTTCCTTTCATTAATTTTTTTACTTCTGCATCATATGCTTTTCTTAATTTAGCTCCTTTAGTAGGATTTCCTTTACTATCTTTTGCATTAGCACTAGAACTAAACCCGTAATTAGATAAACCTGTTCCACTACTACTACCCATAACTCCTTCAAAATTTAAAATTCTTCTAATACCATCAGCTCCATCATCTTGTTTAGTCATAGATACTAATCTATTACTACGAGGTGTAATTTTTTTATTAACTGTATTTCCACTAGCATCTACAAATGACATTGTTATTTCTTCACCTGCTGTATAAGCTTTAACTTTTTTATCATCTCCTACAGTTTTTGACGTAAATGATACTACTTCATCTTTCTTTTCAGCATCTTTTTTCTCTTGAAATTTAGCAATTTCTTCTTCACTTAACTCTTCTCTTGGATTGCCTTCTGAATCTACACGAGGTGCTTTTTCCTCTTTTTCTTCTACTATTGCCTTATCATTAATATCTAACTTAACTTCTTCTTCAACTTCAAATTTAGGTTTTTTAATTGTTTCCACTTCTCCATTTGCAGTTTTCATGGTCATAGTTTCACCAGGTTTTAAACTATCAAATTTTGCTTGAACATTAACTTTATCTTCATCGGTTTCAATAGCCATTGCAGTAGCATCATCAACTCCCATTAAAGCAAGATCTGCTTCTTCAGCATCTTGATCATTTATTACTTTTGCCTCTTTTTCTTCATATAGATATTCATCTTCATAATCCATGATTAATCCATTAGAAACAACGCCTCTTTGAAAGTTTGCAGTAGGATTTGTTTTTCCTAAATTAGGATCTGATCCTATCCATGGACCAAATCCCGCTGTGCCATCTTTTTCATAAACAGCTATCATATCTTTCTCATCACCTTTTTCAAATTCACCTTGAAAATTCTTTTCCCAATTATCTCCATACCATGTCTTTAAAAGTCTTTCTTCTGTAGAAGTTAAATCCTTAACATCTTTACCTTTTATTTTATCTAATTTCTCAAGATTCTTTTTTAAAGATCTTGAATATAATGTTTTAGATATTGGAGAATTTAATGTACCTTCAAAATCGTACGCTGCTAATCTTTCACGTAATTTTTTATTTATTTCTGCTTGACCTTTAATTTCAACATCATCTTCACCTTCTTCACCTTTTATTACAAGTATTTCTTTATCTTTATCAAGCCCTACTGAAAGTCCATCTACATCATCACTGCCATTATGTATAATATCTATAACCGGTTTTGAATCTCCATGAGTTGGAAATATAGGAATTTTATTATTTTTATCTGTTTGACTTTTAACTAAAGCATTATTATATATTTTAGCTCCAGACCCTACATGCGTATATTCTCCTCCTTTATAATCTTTTGCATCTTTCATAATATCTTTATATTCTTCTGGATCTTCTTCTTTAAGTTTCTTTAAATCTTCTTCACTATATTTAGTATCTTCTATCTCCCAATATATTTGCCTACTTTTCGAATCATATTTACATTGAACATTTTTACCATCATTTTCTATAAATTCTTGACCAAATCTATTAAAATCTGGATTAGTATTATCAACATCTAAAGAATTAGCTTCTCCTTCAGCATGCCCCATAATGTCACGATATTGTTCTTTTAATACTTCTGATGCACCTAATCCTTGAGCTATTTGATTAGGTATTTGTTTCCAAAGTTCCATATTTTCAACACACTCATCTTCCATTGATCCAGCACATTTATAATATGCTTTTTTAATATCTTTAAGAACTTGAGCAGTACTTGAATTTTCACCTTCATCTAATAAACCAGATTGAGTCAATTTTTTATTAAAAGCTTTAACATCTTTGAATCTACGTTTTTTAAATGCTGCTTGTTGTTTAGCAACTGCGTTAGCATTTTCTACTCGTATCTTTGTTAATTCAGCAAATTCTTTGTCTAATCCAGCATTAAAGTCATCAATAGCTTTACCTCTTTGTAATAAACCTTGAGAATTTTGTATTATTTTTGGGGCTCTATAACTCATTTCTTAATTTTTATTTATTCTGGATTATCTAATTTGTAACCTTGTGCAATATTACCCATACCACTTGTCATAGAACCTCCAATTTGTCCAATAGCTTGCCATTTTGCAGCTTCAGCTTCAGATTCCTTAAGTCGCTCTTGATCAATTTGTGCTTGAGTTCTATCTAAATCCATCATCTCTCTTTCGTTTTCTTGCAACCATTTCCATTGTTCTCCTTGTGCTTGCATTTGCTCAATCTGCATTGCGCCTTGAGCTTTAAGTTTTTCATTAGCTACTTCTTGTTGTTCTAAATTAGCAGATATTCCTTGTTTACTTTTTAATGCTGCTTGAGCTAAAGCTGTAGCGCCACCAGCGCTTGCTCCAGTAGTTCTTAATGTATCCAATGTATTTGCTAACGCAACATCTGTTTGCTCTGCTTGAAACTTAGAAGCTTGAGTTGCAACGCTTAAATTAGCATATTGATTTGATAAATTTTTATAAGGATTAATCACATCTTGCATATTAGCTCGTTGTTGCGCCAGTGTTCCTTCTAACGTTTCTTGCAAATCTCTAGCATCACCTGCTTTTTTATTAGCGTCAATAGCAGATGCAGTTGCGGCAGCTCCTGATATAACTGTTCCTGCAATTGCAACACTTGTCATTACTCCCATAATTTCTAATTTATTGTTTTTATTAATTCGTATGATGGTGAACGATCTACATTCCATCCTAATTTTTCAAAGGTATTAATTAAGTTATTGTGTTTACCTACAAATAACACATATTTAAATCCTTGTGCTTTACAAACATTCTCTGCTCCACTAATTAATAGTTCTAAGGCTTGCTGTCTGTCATTATCTCTATATTCTGGATCTGATATAATCCATTCCAACCAAACTCCCTTAGAATTAGTTGTATAGATAAATCCAGCTATTATTGGTTTACCTTCTTTCTCAACCATTAAACCACTTAATCCATTTTCTGGTAAAGCGTCTCTTGATGGTGTTTTCCATTTAGGCCACTGTTCCCACCATATAGGGAGAATAGACCAATCTTTTTCTGTTAGTCTTCTTATATTTAATTTCATTATATTTTATTTTATGTAGACGATACAACATAATTTGAAGATACCGCAAATAATTCTTTTAATCCTCCTACATCAGTAACATTGTCTGTTTGTAAATTTACTGTTACAAAATAACCTTTTACTCCAGCTGTTGGAGCTGCTGTAAGAGGATTTCCATCCCAATATACAACTTCTCCAGCTTGTGCTAAACTAGCGCTTTTTAATTCTGATACATATTTATTTTCTTTTCTATTAAATCCAACTCTATAAATTAATCCATCAGTAGGATCTACATATCTCCCTTGTTCATAACTATAAATACGCTGTGTTTCATCTATATAAAATTGCCAACCTAAGCTATAAGTACCAGGGAATGCAGTAGGTGGATTAATAGGACCAGGATATTGATCAAATTCTGTAGGATCACTTTCATAACTAGTTACCTCCCAACCATTACTTCCTTCATAACTAACTGTTTGAAAAGTTTTAACTGTAGAAACACTAGGATTAAAAACAAATGTTATTTGTGCTGATTGATATGGTTGATCGTAAAAAAATCCTCTACTAGTTGGAGTATCATAATAATGTTTCCATAATTTAAAACTATCTGCAGAGAAGAAAGAACTTTTGAGACTACACATCATTCGTGGTTTATAACCATGAAAACTAACCCAACCATTAATGGTCTCGTCAAAATTCAAGGTTTCATAATTGTCTTTATTAACACAATCATTTTCTACTTTTGTTGGTTGCATAGAAACTACATAACAGTGATTGTGAATATCCCAACCACCTATTATTCTATCTGAAATATAACGTTGTAATCTAATTTCATTTGGCCACGCAAGTAAATTATAATCTTCCCAATTTAAATATGAAGAAAATATAAGAGTACAATAATCTCCATAGTCTATTGTTTCTACTACCCAAGCCCCAGTATTAAACCAAGTAAAATCACCCTCACTATTTACACCGGGAATAAACAGGGTCATACCTGTCTCTATATCTCCACAACCGCAAGGATCAGCGTTTATATTTATGTAGTTTATATTATTAGGTAGCATTCCAGGAAGAATTAGAGGAAAACTTAATGTTACTACGGAATTATCTGAATTTATAACAGATAAAGTATCTCTAAAATAATCCCTCATTCCATACTCTGATATTTCAGTTATACCATCTCTTGATAATCTACCAATTACACCTCTATTAACATCAGCAAAATATTTTTGAAAACCATAAGTAGCAAATGATTCTGGGTTTTTACTAATTCCATATTCGCCTAAATAAGGTACAGTTTGACCTATAACTACATTTGATTGTGTCTGCATGGGAGATCCTTCAGCAGTGTATACAGCATCTTTATTTATCAAAGCATGACTAACTTTGTTTTCTTGGAAAATATTTAAATTAGTATTTTCCGCAAATAGTTTTTGTATTGACCCATGACTAGGATTAACGCTTTTAGTTATATCTTCAGCTATAGAAAACACATTTGTATCATTAATACCAGTTCGTGAATTATAAACTCCAGAATAAATTAAAGAATTTCCTTTTCGTTGTTGTACCGCTTCATCATCTTCAACTAAATATGCTCTAACACCTAAACTAGCTCTAGTATTATTAAAACCACCTCTAATAACAGATTCTTCAATATACCATTGTCTTTCTTGTCCTCTAGCTTGGTTTTCATTAGCATTAATTACAGCTTCGTTCCATGGAAAAATTGGATAACCTGTAGGATTCCATGGCACTCCAGGCCATAGAGACAATGGTAGTTCATCTCCAGACTTAGGCCATTTCACATTTACAGTTGCAGGAGAACCCACAGGACTAATCTCTGGTCCAGCTTTAGGAACTACTTTCTTCATCCAAAATGAGTTAAAAAATTTTATACCAATTGCATATGCCATAATTAATAATTACTTGATTTTAAAGTTGTTTACAAACCTCCAGATCCTGCCCAAGGTGAATCACCAAGTCCATTTTTAAATAAATCGTTATTATACGGATTTGGATAGAAGCCACTAGCTGGGGGCGTCGATACATCATTATCGTACCACCACCTAGTATCGGGACTTGGCCATTTGTCATCCCACTCAAATAATCCTGAGTTAATAGTTTGAGAAAATGGGCCATTAATAATAATAGGTATATCCCACTCGAAATATAAACCATCACCAGCAGCTACGCCACCCGATGTTATTGATCTATCAGTAACTCTAACTGTTACTACATATCTACCTGGAGGCACAGGAGTATGACTAGATGTTCTAAGTGTTGCTTCTTGTGGAGCATAAGGGCCTGATGGCGGGGGTTTATTATCGACATAGAAATGTGGTATTTTATAAGTGTCTGGAGAAGAAACACCAGGATCTTCATATTTATCTGGCCAACATGCTTGAGCTAATTGAAATTGCATTTCAAGATGATGTTCATGAGGATCAAGTTGGGAATGAATGTGAGTATTTTTTACATACCAAAATCCTTTTTTAGGTACACTTGTGTAAGTACTCCAAGAACTTCCAGAGGAATAAGATGGGCTTAATGGTTGAAATTCATCAACAGTCCATATTTTTTTTAGCTGAGTCTTTCCATCAATATCTATGGCATCAGCTAAGTCTTTCCAATAGTGAGAATACCCAATATCATATTTTGAAGCAACTATATCTTCTCCGCCTGTAGAAACATCCTTTGGATCTGTAGCTGCGGTACCAGTTGTTGGCCACCCAGTAGTAGGATTTCCTCCTGCTGATAATCTTTGATAATCATAATAAACTGGACCAGGTGGAGGTGATCCATATGTAGTATCATACCACCCAGTTGCCGGTTCTCTACTTTGTATCCTTCCACCACCCATATCAGGTAAAGCACTATACAGAGGTTCTGGATTTGCTGCAGCTGAACCATCATTTGAAAAAACTATCTCACCTATACCCCATTTTCCATATGCCCCATATCTTGCGCCCGTAACACAACAACATTCCGGAGTTGTAATGTCTAATTGCAAAGGAAAGAAAGCACTAACTTGATATGCCCTAATAACTTCATAAAATAATTCTTGTCCTCTATTTGGATTAGCTGGCCATGTAAACCCTGGTTGAGTTCCATAACCTCCATTAAATGCTTGAAAAACACCATTCCATGCGGTAGTACCTACATAACCTGGACGCGTTATCATACCAATTTGAGCATCTAAATATTTACTATAATTTACAGCTGGAGTACTTGGTGGTCTATCATAATATTCTGGTTTATATTTTGGGTAACCAATACTACCTGCAGTCAGATGATAGAAAGGCATTAAAAAATCATCTGGGAAAAAATCTCGTTGGCCTACTTCATTAGGACCATAACCCATGTCTCCACTAGGATAAAAAACATAATCACAATCCCTATCAACCTCATAATTTCTGCCAAAAGTACTCCAATAAATATTATCAGCATCTCCATTATAAGGATTAACAGCTTGCCAGTCCCCCACAACTTGATAAACTGGGCTTGTTGCAGTCCATGCTCCTCCATCGTGATAATTAAGGTATTGTCTTTCCATGCTAAAAACTACCTCTTTTATATCTGTTCTAGCAGTATTACCACCACCATTATCAAACATACCTGTTTGATTGGGAGGAGCATTTTGTACTATAGCACTTTTAGTAAATTGGGCAGAATAAGCCTGTTGAGTAACTGGTCCACTAGTTATCGCGGCTCTATTTACTTGGAAAGTAAAATCCCAAGTTCGTTCATTAATGTCATTCCACGCTAAAAAATAACCCATCGATGGCGTTGCATTATTAATCATTAACTGATAACTGTTAAAAAGCGGCGATGGTTGGTCTAGAATAAATTCAGTACTTCTATCAACACCATTTCTATTTATTACACTTAATAGCTGAATAGTAGTATTATCACCTAAAGAATCTAATTCTACCCCTGTACAACTAACAGCTTTAAAAATATCAGAAATAATACTACCTGGCGCTTGACTCTCGGTCCAATCAATACCTAAATCTGTTATTCCACAAGGAGCGGTATTGTCTATATTTTCTATGTTGTAATTAAGTTCAGATATTAATCCGCTAGTAGAAGTCTCCCAATAAATATCTAATTCTGAAATAACAGGGGCTGTTTCATAAACAGATAAATAAGGTATCATTCCAAGATCGATACTACCTGTAACTCCACTATCATTAGCACTCCACCCAATTTTAGCATTAGTAGAGGTTTGTGCTACTAAAGGATTCGCAACTCCATTATAAAAATTAATAGGCATTAATATACTTTTAGAAGAAGGATAAGAAAAAGGCGCAGCAGCTAGGTTATAAGTGCCAGCTTGCTCTTTTTTACCTAAATTTAAATCTGTTATAGTACCTATATTTACAACTGTATCAGGTAGTGTTTCAGGATCAAACTGACGATTATATGTAAAATATTCTCCCGACATGTGATATTTGAAGTTTTCAACTCTACCATATAATTTAACACTACTTCCAAATAGCCTTTGTTGAGGTCCTACTTTATTTAAATCTCGAGGAATTTTATTTATATTATCATTTATTAAAACTATATGCCCTGTATTACTTTCATCTCCTTTAGGAAAAAGAACAGCAGATACGCTCTTTGACCCAGCGCTTGGTGTATTAGATCTAATATCTTTTGGATATCCTGCTAACATACCTGGTAAATAACAATTATAATAATCTTGCTCACTTTGTTTTACAACAACTTTCCATGAATACCATCCTAATGTATTTTGATCTTTAAATACTATAGCTTGTATATTAGGTAATCCTGCATGAATGCTCGTTGCACAAGGCCATGGCGCCGAAGTTGGGGGCTCAATCCATATACCCGTTGTCTCATCCCATCCACTTGTACTACTTATAATTTCAAAAGTACTTAAATCAGCCACACCTGCAGCATCTGCACATATTACAAAAGTTGCAAATACGGAAGCGGATTGATATGCAGTAAAGCTAAAGCAACAAGGAGCGTGTGCTGGATCAACTGGTAACCCAGTCCAAGTACCACTTAATCCTGCTAAACTACCATCATTATTTACATAAGTCCCAGGATATCCATTCGTTGTTGCAAGTTCGGGAATAATTTGATGCCATATTATATTAATTTGATCACCACCCCAAGTGGTTGGGTCTGGTGTACTGTTTAAATCAGAGATTAATGTACTTTGTGTTGATCGATATGGGTGATAAATAGTAGAACCTCTTCCAGCTAATGCTGTATCAAAAATATCTGAAAGTATTACATCTGACTGTCTTCCATATCTATCACTTAAAACAATACCAACTTGATAAGTTCTATTTTGTTTAACTGTGTGATTTTGATATTCTTTCTGTACATAATATTGTTTATCACCAAACCCCTCATCATGAGTATCTTCGGGTACAGTAGGTTTTGGATCTATACCTACTACATATGTTAAACCATTGGGAGAGGTATGTTTATCTATATAATTTCCGTATATAATTCTATTTCCAGAAGATTCTTGAGCTAAAGCTCTAATAGGAACTTTATCATAAACTCTAGTTATTTCATTTTCTGGCAATGTTTTCCAAGGTTTTCTTGATTGATAGTCATAAGAATAAAAAGATGAAGTTTCTAAATTAAAAGGTTTTACGCCATCATCTGC